>Ga0180218_1000089_pt1 | contig 154576 bp, 147 predicted proteins | sample eDN3rd37CKraftBY_FD_151334 | JGI IMG/M metagenome (GOLD analysis project Ga0180218, IMG submission 151334) | Enriched backyard soil microbial communities from Emeryville, California, USA - eDNA 3rd pass 37_C Kraft BY (version 2) (version 2) | ecosystem: Environmental > Terrestrial > Soil >... | reverse complement strand
TCGGCCAAGGCCCACGCGAGGTCGAACTGGCGCCGGATCTGCTCGATCACGGCGCGCGCATGACCAGCAGGGTCTGGGCGGAGGTCCCGATGAAACCCTTGCGGTCGAAGATCTCTGCCGTGGTCACCCCGATGCCGTCCGGGCCGATCGAACCGCGGGCGCGAACCGCGAAATCGGAACCCTCGGGCAGACGGTGCAGATGAACGGTGGTGTCGGTGTTCATGAAGATGAATTTTTTCGGATCCAGTGCCGCACCGACGCCGTTGGCCGAGTCGACCACCAGCGCCAACCGCTGCAGTGCCGTCGTCTCCTCGTCGTCGACCACAGGGGTGAGCGGGCTCATCCACACCTCGGCCGACGCGCCTTCGGGCGTCGCCTGGCGCCGCCAGGTGACGGTGTCGAGATATCCGGGCGCGCCCACCCAGTTGTGCGGGACGTCGGCGGGCTCACCCTCGACCAGCGGTGGGTGCCGGTCGGTCGTGACGTCGCTGGTGTCACCGGTGGCCAGCAGCCAGGCGCTGACCTTGGCCACGGCGCGCCATTCACCGTCGGGCCGAGCCGCGGCCATCTCCGCGACCGCGAGCGAGATGCGGGAACCGGGCCGCTCCACCCACGTCCGAACCCGCACGGGCGCAACTGGAATGGCGCCAAGGATGTCGAGCGTCAGGCGGCCGACGCGCAGCCCGGAGCCTGCCATGAGTTCCTCGATGGCCTTGGTCAGCAGCGCGAGCGGTGGCGAGCCGTGCTGGATGCTCTCGTCCCAGTTGCTGCGGGTGTCCGGTGTCGACTCGAACAGCTGGTACTCACCATCGGTGCCCAGACGCCGGTAGTGGCAACCGATCATGCGGCGCCGACCTCCTGCAGCACTGCGTCGGGATCACCGTCGTCGATCTGGTCCGGCCACCCCGGGTACGGCGGCGGGGTGCCACCGAACGCCGGGCACAACGACTGGTGTGCACACCACGAACACAGGCGCGACGGGTTCGGACGGAAGTCCCCGCCGGCGCCCGCGGCCTGGATGGCCTTCCAGATCGCGATCAGGGTGCGCTCGAAGCGCAGCAACTCGTCGTGCGCGGGGGAGTAGTCGAGCACCTGCTTGTCGGCCAGGTACAGCAGCCGCAGCCGGGACGGCATCACCTCACGCGACCGCAGCAGCGCCACGGCGTAGAACTTCATCTGGAACAACGCCTTGAACTCGGCCAGCTCACGCGCGGCGGCCGGTGCCTTGCCGGTCTTGTAGTCGACGACGCGCACCTCACCGGTCGGGGCGACGTCGATGCGGTCGACGTAGCCGCGCAGCAGTGTGCCGTCGGCCAGTTCGACCTCGATGAGCTGCTCGCAGCACTGCGGGTCGAAACGGGTGGGGTCCTCCAACCGGTAGTAACCCGTGAGCAGCGCCCTGGCCTCGCGCAGGAGCACGTCGCGCTCGGCGAGGGATGCGAGTTCGGGGTCGGCGGCGACCACGCGATCCCATGCGGGCTCGACGAGGCTCAACGCGGTGTCGGGCACCCGCTCTTGTGCGGGCAGGCCGTACAGGTCCTCCAGGGCCGCGTGCACGAGCGTGCCGCGCAGCTGCGCGGTGGACCGCGGCTCGGGCAGCCGGTCGATGGCGCGGAACCGGTACAGCAGCGGGCACTGCTTGAAATCGCTCGCGCGCGACGGTGACAGGGCCGGCCGGCGCCGGCCGGCAGCGCCGCGCACGGGTTCCTCACTCATGCCCGAAAGCCTATGACCGGCCGCCGACAAAATTGTGGAACCCCGCGCACCGGGCCCGTCGCGTGTGCTGGCAGGCTGAATGCGTGGCAGGAAACAGACCGACCGGGCCGTTCGCTGAAGGTGACCGCGTTCAACTCACCGACGCGAAGGGCAGGCACTACACCATGGTGCTCAACCACGGCGGCGAGTTCCACACCCATCGCGGCATCATCGCGTTCGACGACGTGATCGGATTGCCCGAGGGCAGCGTCGTCAAGTCCACCAACGGCGACCAGTTCCTGGTGTTGCGGCCTCTGCTGGTCGACTACGTGATGTCGATGCCGCGCGGCGCCCAGGTGATCTACCCCAAGGACGCGGCCCAGATCGTGCACGAGGGCGACATCTTCCCGGGTGCGCGCGTTCTGGAGGCGGGCGCCGGCTCTGGTGCGCTGACGTGCTCGTTGCTGCGCGCCGTCGGCCCTGAGGGCAGCGTGACGTCCTACGAGGTGCGCGACGACCACGCCGTGCACGCCGAGCGCAACGTCGTCACTTTCTTCGGCGAGCGACCGGCCAACTGGAACCTGGTGATCGGCGACGTGTCCGACTACGACGGACCCGAGATGGACCGCGTCGTGCTCGACATGCTGGCGCCGTGGGAGGTGCTGCCCGCGGTCTCGCGCGCGCTGGTGGCAGGCGGCGTCCTGATGATCTACGTCGCCACCGTCACGCAGCTGTCACGGGCCGTCGAGGCGCTGCGCGAGCAGCAGTGCTGGACCGAGCCCCGCGCCTGGGAGAGCATGCAGCGCGGCTGGCACGTCGTGGGGCTCGCGGTGCGGCCGCAGCACACCATGCGCGGCCACACGGCCTTCCTGATCAGCGCGCGCAAACTCGCACCCGGTGCGGTCGCGCCCATGCCGCTGCGTCGCAAACGTCAGATCGGCGGCGGGATCTAGATCTGCTAGTCGTCGCTGCGGTGCAGACCGCGCCGGGTCGACAGCAACTCGAGCTCGGGGTGCGCGGCCACCATGCGTTCGGCCGCGTCGAGCAGGTCCACGACGTGTGAGTGGTCGGCCGACACGACCGCGACCCCGATGTTGGAACGACGGAGCAGATCCTGCATGCCGGTCTCGGCCGCCGACACGACGAGTTTGCGTCGCAGCTCGGCGATCACCGGCCGGATCAGCGAGCGCTTCTGCTTGAGCGAGCGCACATCACCGAGCAGCACATCGCACTCCAGCCACCCGATCCACATGGGGTTCAGGGCGTCGGCGTCGGCGTCGTTGCCGGCTCAGACTGCCCGCCACCGGCCGCGGCACCCATCTCCAGCAGCATGTCGGCGGTATTGCGCGTCAACTGCCAGTCGGGGCCCTTCGGCGTGAACTCCATCGGGAATGTGAACTGCCCGGGCGCATCGCCCTCGCCGGCGGTGACGTGGATGGTCGCGATGACGTTGCCGGAGTCGTTCTCCGACCACGCCAGGTCGGTGGCTTCGAAGTTCAGCGGCGTGAAGCCGTTGTCGGCCAACGCCCGCCCGAACTTGTCGAGGGCCTCGGCGTCGTCCGGGGTGGCCTGCTCGACCAGCCCGACCTTCTCGGCGCCGGGCACGTTGACGTCGGCCAGGCGGTACAGCACCCCGGTGAGCGCCTCCGGGGCCGGCAGTGGGTGCGCGGGCGGCGGAGCGGGCGTCGTCACGACCGCCGACGTCGACGGCACCGTGACGGGCTTGTCGGCCTGCCGGTCGTCGCCACCGCATCCCGATAGCCCGAGTGCCGCCACGGTGACCGTGGCGGCACTCAGGACTGCGATTCGGTTCCGGTTCAACGACCGCCTCAGCCGACAGACGACAGCAGCGACAGGGCCGATCCCTTCGAGATCTGCCAACCGGTCGGGCTGGGTCCCGCCACGAACTGGATGTTCTGGGTGGCGGTGCCACCGGTCGCGGCCGTCGCGGTCACGTCGGCGTAGGCCACCGGGCCCTGCTGGTCGACGTTGTTCACGGTGAACGTCAGCGGGAACTTGCCGTCGGCCGCGGCACGGTTGTACGCGCGGTCGGCGGCGATGCTCTCGACACGCCCGATGCCGCCCTGGATGTAGGGCGCCTTTCCGCTGAACGATCCGCCGGAGGCGAGTGCCTGCAACGTCTGGATCAGCGGGGCTTCGAGCTCGGGAGCCGGCTGCTGGGGCAGCGGCGCGCCGAACACGACCGGCTGAATTGCCGGTGACGTCGACATACCGCTGGATGCAATGGAAGTCACACCCGCCGCTGCGCCGCTCACCACAGCGGCCGCTGCAGCTGCGGTGATGAAGCCGGTAACGAGGGATTTCGGGGTCACGACTGTCCTTTCGATCGGACCTACTGAACAGAGAGGTTAACAGCGGTGCTGGTGTGTCGAGTTCCTAGACCACACACAAAGGCTGAATCGCCGGTAGCGTTGAAGTTGTTACTGCACCAACTTGCGGTGCGGGAGGGAGCGCAATATGAGTGAGTCAGAGCGTTCGGAAGGTTTTCCCGAGGGTTTCGCCGGAGCGGGGTCAGGTTCCCTTTCCAGCGAAGATGCCGCCGAGCTGGAGGCATTACGCCGGGAGGCCGCGATGCTGCGCGAGCAGTTGGAAAACGCGGTGGGACCACAGAGTGGTTTGCGAAGTGCCCGCGACGTACATCAGCTCGAAGCGCGGATCGACTCCCTTGCGGCCCGCAATGCCAAGTTGATGGACACCCTCAAGGAAGCCCGCCAGCAGCTGCTCGCCCTGCGTGAGGAGGTCGACCGCCTCGGTCAGCCGCCGAGCGGTTACGGCGTGCTGCTCGCGACGCACGACGACGACACGGTCGACGTGTTCACGTCGGGCCGCAAGATGCGGCTGACTTGCTCACCCAACATCGAGGTCAAGGAGCTCAAGCAGGGCCAGACCGTCCGCCTCAACGAGGCGCTGACCGTGGTCGAGGCCGGCAACTTCGAGGCCGTGGGTGAGATCAGCACGCTTCGCGAGATCCTGGCCGACGGCCACCGCGCACTCGTGGTGGGCCATGCCGACGAAGAGCGCATCGTCTGGCTGGCAGAGCCCCTCGTGGCGGCCAAGGACCTGCCCGACGAGCCCACCGACTACTTCGACGACAGCCGGCCGCGCAAGCTGCGCCCCGGCGATTCGCTGCTGGTCGACACCAAGGCCGGGTACGCGTTCGAGCGCATCCCCAAGGCCGAGGTCGAGGACCTCGTGCTCGAAGAGGTGCCCGACGTCAGCTACAACGACATCGGCGGTCTGGGCCGGCAGATCGAGCAGATCCGCGACGCGGTCGAGCTGCCGTTCCTGCACAAGGACCTCTACAAGGAGTACTCGCTGCGTCCGCCCAAGGGTGTGCTGCTCTACGGCCCGCCAGGTTGCGGTAAGACGCTGATCGCCAAGGCCGTGGCCAACTCGTTGGCGAAGAAGATGGCCGAGGTCCGCGGCGACGACGCCCGCGAGGCCAAGAGCTACTTCCTCAACATCAAGGGCCCCGAGCTGCTGAACAAGTTCGTCGGTGAGACCGAGCGTCACATCCGGCTGATCTTCCAGCGTGCACGCGAGAAGGCCTCCGAGGGCACCCCGGTGATCGTGTTCTTCGACGAGATGGACTCGATCTTCCGTACCCGCGGCACCGGCGTGAGCTCCGATGTGGAGACGACGGTTGTGCCGCAGCTCCTTTCGGAGATCGACGGTGTCGAGGGCCTGGAGAACGTCATCGTGATCGGCGCCTCCAACCGCGAGGACATGATCGATCCGGCGATCCTGCGGCCCGGCCGCCTGGACGTCAAGATCAAGATCGAGCGTCCGGATGCCGAGGCCGCGCAGGACATCTTCAGCAAGTACCTCACCGAGGACCTGCCGGTGCACGCCGACGATCTCACGGAGTTCAACGGTGACCGTGCGCTGTGCATCAAGGCGATGATCGAGAAGGTCGTCGACCGGATGTACGCCGAGATCGACGACAACCGGTTCCTCGAGGTGACCTACGCCAACGGCGACAAAGAGGTCATGTACTTCAAGGACTTCAACTCGGGCGCGATGATCCAGAACGTCGTCGACCGGGCCAAGAAGTACGCGATCAAGTCGGTGCTGGAGACCGGTCAGAAGGGTCTGCGGATCCAGCACCTGCTGGACTCGATCGTCGACGAGTTCGCCGAGAACGAGGACCTGCCCAACACGACCAATCCCGATGACTGGGCCCGGATCTCGGGCAAGAAGGGCGAGCGGATCGTCTACATCCGCACGCTCGTCACCGGCAAGTCGTCGAGCGCCAGCAGGGCCATCGACACCGAGAGCAACCTGGGCCAGTACCTGTAGGACCCGCGCTGCACCACGAGCGTGCGCGTCTGCTGCCCGGCACGCCGGGATTCGTCAGCAGTTCGCGCACGCTCGTGGGCTATTCAAGGCAAGGCGGTCCAAGTTCTCGATGAACTGCCCGACGAGCAAGCTTCGCGACCGCGAGTCCGTCGGCGTCGACCATGGCGATCGCGCCGGCGCTGACGTGTCTCAGGGCCATCGCGCTGGGTCCGGGTTGGTAGCGCGCGCAGCGTGCGCTCGTCCCGTGAGCCGTCCAGGAGCCGCGTCGAACGCGGCCAGATTCGGCACCGGGTGGCCGTGAGCCGGCCACTGCGCGTCCGGCCATGGCGTTGCCTGCCTCACCGGAAAGACCGGGGTATCCGGGTGCGCCCGTGATTCCGTCCTCCCCACCGCTCACGAAACACCCGGTCGCCCAACGTATCCCATCCCAGGGTGCGACCCGTCGGGGATGCCCGTGTCACGAGCGAATCTGCGTGCGCGTGGAGCTCGCGACACTGACACGTCATTCGGGCAACGTCGCCCTCACCCTCGTCGGCAAATTCTGACGCTGTCGAAAATCGCGATGATCGCGCACTCTCATCGGCCGCGAGCGTGCGCAAAATGTTGCCGACGCGCCGTATTTTCAGCAGCAGACACGCACGCTCGCGGTGCTGGCTCATACCCCCGCAGCGCAACGTCAAACACCGTTGCCCGGCGCTTTTCGGTGACAAATCCCACGATATCCGGCGGGCGTCCAGAAGTAGTACGGTCGTGCGAATATAACGATTCGATAACGACGGCGATCTTGTTCACCGCGCGTGGAAACGCGACATAACCGCAGATCAAACATCATGTGGCGACGCGGATTCCGCCGAGGAACGCGTTTGGGGTGGTTGATCCTGCTGTCCCGATGTGATTACGGTTCATGGCACCGATGACTTGTACTGACGATGTTCGCTAACTGTTCGGTGGTGAGTTTCAACTCGATATGCATGTTCTGGAAAGCGCGCCGGGGCGCAAATCCCGGACCCTGAATTTGCGTCCGCCGCAGGGCGACGACGCAATCGGCATCCGTGACATCGCGGAGGCCACGGAAGTGCTCGATCTGAATTCCACTTACGCCTATCTTTTGCTGGCGACGGATTTTTCCGCGACGTCGATCGTCGCCGAATGTGATGGTGACCTGCAGGGTTTCATCACTGGTTACCACCCGCCGCCACGGCCGGACGTGTTGTTCGTCTGGCAGGTCGCGGTGGCGCCCAGCGCGCAGGGCACAGGGCTGGCCAGCGCGATGATCGACGATCTGGTGCAGCGCGTGCGCTCCGATCGCGGTGGGCGACCGATCACAGTGGAGGCCACCGTGTCCCCGGGTAACGCCGCATCACGCGCGTTCTTCGGCGCGTTCGCCCGTCGTCACGGCGTCCCGCTCATCGAGCGGCCTCATTTCGATTCCGAACTCCTCGCCGCCGACGGCGCGCACGAGGACGAGCCGATCCTGCGGATCGGACCGATCGGGGTCTGAGGCGTTACTGCGCCGCAGATCTCGAAACCCGTTATATCTCAACCTGTTTGATCAACCGATTCCATCGGAGGATTTTTTTCGTGTTGCTCGCTGCAAACGCCCAATTGACCGAGTCCGACCTGCCTGAGGTTTTCAGCACCGTCGAGTCCGAGGTCCGTAGCTACTGCCGCGGGTGGCCCGCGGTCATGGAGACCGCGAAGGACTCGTGGGTGACCGACGTCGACGGTCGCCGCTACATCGACTTCTTCGCGGGCGCCGGCGCGCTGAACTACGGGCACAACAACCCGAAACTCAAAGCGCCGCTTCTTGATTACCTCGCCTCGGACGGCATCGTGCACTCGCTCGACATGGCGACCACCGCCAAGCAGCGGTTCCTCGAGACCTTTCAGCGCGCCATCCTTCAGCCGCGCAACCTGGACTACAAGGTGCAGTTCCCCGGGCCGACCGGCGCCAACGCGGTGGAATCGGCGCTGAAGCTGGCCAGGAAGGTGACCGGACGCGAGTCGGTCATCAGCTTCACCAACGCATTTCACGGCATGACGCTCGGCGCGCTGTCGGTCACGGGCAACTCGATGAAGCGCGCGGGCGCGGGCATCCCGCTGGTCCACGCCACGCCCATGCCGTACGACAACTACTTCGACGGCGTGACCGAGGACTTCCAGTGGTTCGGTCGCGTCCTCGACGACTCCGGCAGCGGTCTGAACCGGCCCGCCGCGGTGATCGTCGAAACCGTGCAGGGGGAGGGTGGTCTCAACGTCGCCCGCGTCGAGTGGCTGCAGGCGCTCGCCGACCTGTGCCGCACGCGCGACATCCTGCTCATCGTCGACGACGTCCAGATGGGTTGCGGCCGTACCGGACCGTTCTTCAGCTTCGAGGCCGCGGGCATCGTGCCCGACATCGTCACGCTGTCGAAGTCGGTCAGCGGATACGGCCTGCCGATGGCGCTGACGCTGTTCCGGCGCGACCTGGACGTGTGGGCGCCCGGTGAGCACAACGGCACGTTCCGCGGCCACAACCCGGCGTTCGTCACGGCCACCGAGGCACTGCAAACCTATTGGCAGGACGACAAGTTCAGCACTGAGACCCTCCAGAAGGGTGAGCTGATCCGCGCGCGTCTCGAGGAGATCGCCGACCGGTACGACGGCGTCACCGCACGCGGTCGCGGCATGGCACAAGGCCTGAAGTTCGCCGACACCGAGCGCGCAGGCGAGGTGTGCAAGGCCGCTTTCGACCGCGGTGCGCTCATGGAGACCAGCGGACCCTCCGACGAAGTGGTCAAGCTGCTTCCGCCCCTGACCACATCGCGCGAAGACCTGGAGAGCGGCCTCGACATCCTGGCCGAATCGATCGCAGTCACCTTGAGCTGAGGGAGAACACCAATGATTGTCCGAACCACCGATGAGATCACCGGCACCGACCGCGACGTCAGCGTCGGCACCTGGCGGTCCAAGCGCATCATCCTGGCCGACGACAAGGTGGGTTTCTCGTTCCACGAGACCACCATCGAGTCGAACTCGGTCAACGAGTACCGCTACGAGCACCACGTCGAGGCCGTCTGGGTGATCGAGGGCACCGGCACGCTGACCGACCTCGAGACCGGCGTCGAGTACCCGCTCGCGCCCGGCACCATGTACCTGCTCAACGGGCATGAGCGCCACCGGGTTACCTGCGACCAACAGCTGCGCATGCTGTGCGTCTTCAACCCGCCCGTCACCGGTCAGGAAGTGCACGACGAGACCGGCGCCTACCCGGCGCCGCAGTCGGTCGCCTGAGCAGCGCCACCCGCGCGAGGAAGGAGAGCATGACCACCACGCAGTTCACCCAGACGACACCAACCGCCGAGACGCGCCACGACCCGTACCCGACGCGCCTGTCCCACGCGATCGAACCGATCCCGCGTGCCGACCCCACGGTGTGGGGCAGCGAGGCCGACGGCCCGCTCAACCAGAAGAACCTGGACCACTTCTCGTCGCAGGGCTACCTGGTGCGCCACGGCACCGTCACCAACGACTGGCTGCCGCACCTGCGCCAGGAAATGGACCGCATCGCCGCCGATCTCGACGACGACGATCCGCGCGTGATCCGCGAGCCGGGCGGGTCGATCCGCTCGATCTTCGAACCGCACCTGCTCAGCGACCTTGTCGCGCAGGTGGTCCGGCTCGACACCGTCCTGCCGGTGGCACGCCAGCTGCTCGGTAGCGACGTCTACATCCACCAGGCGCGGATCAACATGATGCCCGGGTTCACCGGGACGGGTTTCTACTGGCACTCGGATTTCGAGACGTGGCACGCCGAGGACGGCATGCCGGCCATCCGGGCCGTGTCGTGTTCGATCGCGCTGACCCGCAACTACCCGTACAACGGGTCGCTGATGGTGATCCCCGGCTCGCACCAGACGTTCTATCCGTGCGTGGGGGAGACCCCGCAGGACAACCACGACACGTCGCTGGTGGCCCAGACGGTCGGCGTCCCCGACGAGACGACGCTGACCAAGGCCGTCGACCACGCCGGCATCGATCAGTTCACGGGAGCCGCCGGGTCGGCGCTGTGGTTCGACGCCAACCTGCTGCACGGGTCCGGGTCCAACATCACACCGCTTCCGCGGTCCAATGTGTTCCTGGTTTTCAACTCGGTCGACAACGCGCTCGAGGAGCCTTTCGCGGCGCCACGACGCAGGCCGGAATACCTGGCAGCCCGTCGGGTCGCACCCGTCACATAGGCTGAACCCATGCAACGGATTATCGGAACTGAGGTCGAGTACGGTATCTCGTCACCGTCCGATCCGACCGCCAATCCGATTTTGACATCGACGCAGGCGGTCCTGGCGTACGCGGCGGCCGCTGGAATCCAGCGTGCCAAGCGCACGAGGTGGGATTACGAGGTGGAATCCCCGCTGCGCGATGCTCGCGGATTCGACCTGTCGCGGTCGTCGGGACCGCCGCCGATCGTCGATGCCGACGAGGTCGGCGCGGCCAACATGATCCTCACCAACGGTGCCCGGCTCTACGTCGACCACGCGCACCCGGAGTACTCGGCGCCCGAGTGCACCGACCCGATGGACGCCGTGATCTGGGACAAGGCCGGTGAGCGGGTCATGGAGGCCGCGGCACGCCACGTCGCGAGCGTCCCCGGGGCCGCCAAGCTGCAGCTGTACAAGAACAACGTCGACGGCAAGGGCGCGTCCTACGGCTCGCACGAGAACTACCTGATGAGCCGGCAGACGCCGTTCTCGGCCGTCATCGCGGGCCTGACGCCGTTCATGGTGTCGCGCCAGGTGGTGACCGGCTCGGGCCGCGTCGGGATCGGGCCGTCGGGTGACGAGCCGGGCTTCCAGCTGTCGCAGCGCGCGGACTACATCGAGGTCGAGGTCGGCCTGGAGACCACGCTCAAACGCGGCATCATCAACACACGCGACGAACCGCACGCCGACGCCGACAAGTACCGGCGCCTGCACGTCATCATCGGGGACGCGAACCTCGCCGAGACCTCCACCTACCTCAAGCTGGGCACCACGTCGCTGGTCCTGGATCTCATCGAGGAGGGCGTCGACCTGTCGGACCTGGCGCTCGCGCGGCCCGTTCACGCGGTCCACGTGATCAGCCGCGACCCGTCGCTGCGCGCCACCGTCGCGCTGGCCGACGGCCGCGAGCTGACCGCACTTGCGCTGCAACGCATCTACCTCGACCGTGTCGCCAAGCTCGTCGACAGCCGGGATCCCGACCCGCGGGCCAGCCACGTCATCGAGACCTGGGCAAATGTGCTCGATCTGCTGGAACGCGATCCGATGGAGTGCGCCGAGATCCTCGACTGGCCCGCCAAACTGAGGTTGCTGGAGGGGTTTCGCCAGCGGGAAAACCTCACCTGGCAGGCGCCTCGACTCCATCTGGTCGATTTGCAGTATTCGGATGTGCGGCTCGACAAGGGGCTGTACAACCGCCTGGTGGCGCGCGGCTCGATGAAGCGGCTGGTCACCGAGCAGCAAGTGCTCGACGCGGTCGAGAACCCGCCCACCGACACGCGCGCATACTTCCGCGGGGAGTGCCTGCGCCGGTTCGGGGCCGACATCGCCGCGGCCAGCTGGGACTCGGTGATCTTCGACCTCGGGGGCGATTCGCTCGTCCGGATACCGACCCTGGAGCCCCTGCGCGGGAGCAAGGCACATGTGGGCGCGTTGCTGGATTCCGTGGACAGCGCCGTCGAACTCGTGGAGCAACTCACCAACTGAATTTCCGAGTCGGTGCGCTATCCCGGGCAATCCGGGTGTCGACCGGTACTGTGGAAGGACCGGCAGGGCAGTTGTGGGCCCGCCGAAGACAATTGCAGGAGGCAGCGATGGCTCAGGAGCAGACCAAGCGTGGCGGTGGCGGCGGAGAGGACGACGATCTCCCCGGTGCTTCGGCTGCCGGCCAGGAGCGTCGCGAGAAACTCACCGAAGAGACCGACGACCTGCTGGATGAGATCGACGACGTCCTCGAGGAGAACGCCGAAGACTTCGTGCGCGCATACGTGCAAAAGGGCGGCCAGTGACCTGGCGCGATAATCAGTCCTTTCCCCAACCCACCCTCAACACAACCGGAATACCGTCTGTCCCCGTGGACCTGTCCTCGTTCTCCGAACTGCTCAGCAGGCAGGCCCCGGAGCTGTTGCCGGTCAATCGAGTCGCCTACGGGACCACCCCGGTCGGCCCGACCGACGCCGTGCCGCACGGCACGACCATCGTCGCGCTGAAGTACCCGGGCGGTGTGCTGATCGCGGGTGACCGCCGATCGACGCAGGGCAACATGATCGCGGGCCGCGATGTGCAGAAGGTGTACATCACCGACGACTACACCGCGACGGGCATCGCGGGCACCGCGGCCATCGCCGTGGAGTTCGCGCGCCTGTACGCCGTGGAACTCGAGCACTACGAGAAGCTCGAGGGCGTCCCGCTGACGTTCCGCGGCAAGGTCAACCGGCTGGCGATCATGGTGCGCGGCAATCTTGGTGCGGCACTGCAGGGCTTCGTGGCGCTGCCGCTGCTGGTGGGCTACGACCTCGACGATCCCCACCCCGAGGGCGCGGGACGCATCGTGTCGTTCGACGCCGCGGGCGGTTGGAACATCGAGGAAGAGGGCTACCAGTCGGTGGGCTCGGGCTCGATCTTCGCCAAGTCGTCGATGAAGAAGCTGTATTCGCAGGTGTCCGACGCGGATTCGGCTCTCAAGGTCGCCGTCGAGGCGCTCTACGACGCGGCCGACGACGACTCGGCGACCGGCGGACCCGACCTGGTGCGCGGCATCTACCCGACGGCGGTGACGATCGGCGCCGAAGGGGCCGAGGAGGTCCCCGAGACGCGGATCGCCGAACTGGCCCGCGAGGTCATCGAAAGCCGCTCCCGTACCGACACTTTCGGGCCCGACGCCCGCCGTGGCATTGATGCGCGAGGAGATTCGTGAGCTTCCCGTACTTCATATCGCCCGAACAGGCGATGCGCGAGCGTTCCGAGCTCGCCCGCAAAGGTATCGCCAGGGGCCGCAGCGTGGTGGCGCTCGCGTACTCCGAGGGTGTCCTGTTCGTCGCGGAGAACCCGTCGCGGTCGCTGCAGAAGGTCAGTGAGCTCTACGACCGGGTCGGCTTCGCCGCCGTGGGCCGGTTCAACGAGTTCGACAACCTGCGCCGCGGCGGCATCCAGTTCGCAGACACGCGCGGCTACGCCTACGACCGTCGCGACGTGACGGGCCGACAGCTGGCCAATGTGTACGCGCAGACGCTCGGCACGATCTTCACCGAACAGGCCAAGCCGTACGAGGTCGAGCTGTGCGTGGCCGAGGTGGCGCACTACGGCGAGACCAAGGCGCCGGAGCTCTACCGCATCACCTACGACGGGTCGATCGCCGACGAGCCGCACTTCGTGGTCATGGGCGGCACGACCGAGCCGATCATCGCGGCGCTCAACGAGTCCTACACCGAGAACGCGAGCCTGCAGGACGCCGTGGAGATCGCGGTCAAGGCGTTGTCCGCGAGCGCAGAGGGCGCCGAACCACGTTCGCTGGGCCCGTCGACGCTCGAGGTCGCGATCCTCGACGCGGGCCGGCCACGCCGGGCGTTCCGCCGGATCACCGGCGCGGCGCTGGAGGCTCTGCTGCCCGAGCAGCCGCAGCAGGCGGACTCAGGCGACAAACCCACCGAATAGTCGCGTCAGGACGCGGTCTGGATGAGATCCAGGGCCGCGTCCTGCTGCGTTGCGACGGCCTTGGCGGTCTTGCGGCCGCCACTCTTGCGGGCGGCCTTGCGCAGCGCACGGCGCTGCCGCCGCGTCGGCAGCGAGTCCAGCACGTCGGCGGAAACGTCTGACAGCCAACCGCTGTCGCGACCGTCGGCAATGCGCGCGGTGACCCATCGGCGCTCGAACGGCAGCAGCGCGAACACGATCACCAGGTAGAACACGAGGCTGCCGACCAGTTTGACGAGCGTGAGCGGGCCGTCGTAGTCGTCGGGAAGCGGTGCGTCCCAGACGAAGTGCATGAGCGGGCCGGCCAGCAGCAGCCCCACGGCCACCGGGATCCGGCGCGCGGCGGGCCAGTCGCGGCGCCCGGCGAACGACGGCAGCAGCAAAAGTGCGCCCACGGCGGTCAGCGACGTGTAGGACCAGTGCGCGGGCACAGCCGTGAACGCGCGCACCAGAAGTGACGTACCCGCGCCCGAGAGATCGGAGTCCAGGCTCAGGATCGCGCTGCTGCTGGCGTAACCGAGATCCTCCATGAGGTCGAAACCGAGGCCGACGAACATGCCGATCAGCAGTGCGTGCGCGATGCGGGTGACGACCGATGCGCACAACACCAGCAGCACCAGGGCGCACATCAGTTTCGAGGCTTCCTCGATGATCGGCGCGCACAGCGACGGGCCCCAGTTCGCCACGACCTCCGGACTGAACACCAGTCCCCACAACGCCTCGAGTGAGGTGTTGCCGGTGATCGCCATGGGCACCGCGACGGTCGCGCCCAGCACGGCGCCTGCGACCAGGACCTGCGGGTAGGGCCGCATGGCGCGGAACGGGTCGAAGCGCAGCAGCAACCACACCATGAACGCCACGAACGCCACCCAGAACGGTGCGAGGGCCAGGTTGGCGTCCAGCGTCTCGTGGATCGCCGAACCCTCCTGGTTGAGCAGGGCGAACGCGCCCGCGGCCAGCGCGATCACGAACACCCAGAACACCGCCGACCCGGGTCGGTACAGCACGGCCGTGCGCGTCGCGGGGCGGGCGAGAGTTGTCGTGGTCATGAGTCACTCCGGGTGATCGAGTCGAGAACGTCGTCGAGGACGGGTGCGGGCCGGTCCGCGGTGCCGATCGCCACCACCGACACCAGGACGTCGCCGTCGGAGAGGAACGCGCACGACCCCGACAGGTCCTCGACGACCACCGCGCAGGGGCGCCCGGTCAGCGATCCGTCGCCCGTGGAGACCGTGCCGGGTGTGAGCGCCGCGTTGCTGCCACCGACACGGCCGCGGCGGATGAGCCGCTCCGTGACCGCGTCGGCGTCGCGTCCGTCGAGGTCGACGACCTCGACGACCACCGCGGACCCGTCGTCGGTGCGCAGTTGCGCACGGTCGCCACCGGCGTCGCGGTACTGCCACCCGGGTGGCGGGGTCATCGCGATCGCCGCGCCGTCGGCGCTGACCACGATCACCTCCTGTTCGCCTTCGAGTTCGAGCCAGTCGTCGGCCGGGCTGACCTCGACGAGGAGCGACGGCACAAGCGGCACCGCGATCAGACCGGCGGCAAGCAGCGCGGCCGCCCGCTTCTGGGTGAGTGGCATACCGGGTATCTCAGCGTGTGCCGGCCAGAATGTGCTGCAAGGCACGCAATTCCGGCGTGTCGCGCACGTTAATTTGGCGCCCGGCCGAGGGCGCCGCGGATCAGCGCGGCGAACTCGTCAGGGCACTCCAGCGGCGTGAAGTGCCCGGCGTGCTCGGCGGTGTGCAGGCGCACGTCGACGAAGTAGTGCTCGAGGCGGTCGGCCCACTCCAGCGGGAACAGCGGATCGTGTTGTGGCCACAGCACATCGGTTGTCGGGTGAATCTTGACCGCGCGGTCCGGCGGCAGCTCGGCCAGCGACTGCGCCACGGTGCCCGCCCCCGCGCGGTACCACCCGAGGGACGCCGTGAACGATCCCGGAAGGGCGTAGTCCGCGACGAGGCGGTCCAGCTCGTCCTCGGCGAGGCGGAAGCCCGGGCCCGACCAGTGGTCCCAGAAATGCCGCACGTACTCGCGCACCGCGTCGGGATTGCCGTCGATCATCCGCTCGGCGATGGGCAGCTGGTGAAACGCCTGGTACCAGTACTCGTGGATGGCGTGCGGGCTGAGCACCCGGTCGCCGACGCCCGGCAGTGGCGGCGACAGCACGAGCGCCTTGACGAGGTGCGGGTGCATGCGCGCGACGCCCTGCGCGACGCGGCTGCCGACGTCGTAGCCGGCCAGGACCACGCCCGTGAGACCGAGTTCGTTGACGAGGCCAACGATGCTCGCGGCCTGCGCGCTAGCACTGTAGAAGTGCTGGACCGACACCGCATGCTTGTCCGAACCGCCGAACCCGCGCAGATCGGGCACGATCACGTCGGCGACGTCGGTCAGCAGGGGGACGACGTGGCGGTGGTCGCGCCGGGTTCCGGGCCAGCCGTGCAGCAGGACCACCGGGGGACCGCCGCGGATCCCGTGTCGGTCGAAGGCCAGTCGGAACCCGTCCACCGGTGCGCTGCGCAACGACATCGGTCAATTCTCATCCGGTTGCCGGATCGATGTGCCGGGTTCGCGGATCGCCCCCGCGCAGAGGGGGATACGGCGCCGAATCGGCCGGATATGGCGCGCGCAAAGTTCTGCTTGCCCACCGATACCGTGCAGCAACCCGTAAGCTCGATGTTGTGCAGCGACGAATCATGGGCATCGAGACTGAATTCGGTGTGACCTGCACGTTCCATGGCCATCGCCGGCTCAGTCCCGACGAGGTTGCCCGCTATCTGTTCCGGCGGGTCGTGTCGTGGGGCCGCAGTTCCAACGTCTTCCTCCGCAACGGCGCCCGATTGTATCTCGACGTGGGCAGCCACCCCGAGTACGCGACCGCGGAATGCGACAACCTGATACAGCTGGTGACGCACGACCGTGCCGGCGAGCGCGTTCTCGAAGACCTGCTGATCGACGCCGAGCAGCGCCTGGCCGACGAGGGCATCGGCGGCGACATCTACCTGTTCAAGAACAACACCGACTCGGCGGGCAACTCCTACGGCTGCCACGAGAACTATCTGATCGTGCGGGCGGGTGAGTTCTCCCGGATCTCCGACGTGCTGCTGCCGTTCCTGGTGACGCGCCAGCTGATCTGCGGCGCAGGCAAGGTGCTGCAGACGCCGAAAGCCGCGACGTTCTGCCTGAGCCAGCGCGCCGAACACATCTGGGAGGGCGTCTCCTCGGCGACCACCCGGTCACGCCCCATCATCAACACGCGCGACGAACCGCATGCCGATGCCGAGAAGTACCGGCGCCTGCACGTCATCGTCGGTGACTCCAACATGTGCGAGGCCACCACGATGCTCAAGGTGGGCACGGCCTCGCTGGTGCTGGAGATGATCGAGGCGGGCGTGCCGTTCCGCGACTTCTCGCTGGACAACCCGATCCGCGCGATCCGCGAGGTCAGCCACGATCTCACCGGGCGGCGCCCGGTGCGGCTGGCAGGCGGCAGGCAGGCCAGTGCCCTGGACATCCAGCGCGAGTACTACAGCCGCGCCGTCGAGTACCTGCAATCCCGCGAGCCCAACACGCAGATCGAGCAGGTCGTCGACCTGTGGGGCCGCCAGCTCGACGCGGTGGAGAGCCAGGACTTCGCGAAGGTCGACACCGAGATCGACTGGGTGATCAAGCGCAAGCTGTTCCAGCGCTACCAGGACCGCTACAACATGGAGCTGTCCGACCCGAAGATCAGCCAGCTCGACCTGGCCTACCACGACATCAAGCGGGGCCGCGGCGTGTTCGACCTGCTCCAGCGCAAGGGTCTGGCCGCGCGTATCACCACCGACGAGGAGATCGACGCAGCGGTCACCACACCGCCGCAGACCACGCGCGCCAAACTGCGCGGCGAGTTCATCAGCGCCGCACAGGAAGCAGGCCGCGACTTCACCGTCGACTGGGTGCACCTCAAGCTGAACGACCAGGCTCAGCGCACCGTGCTCTGCAAAGATCCATTCCGGTCGGTCGACGAGCGAGTCAAGCGGCTGATCGCCAGTATGTGAGCCTTAAGCTGACCCGGTGGCGGTCTCCAAAGTCGAGCGGTTGATGAACCTTGTCATCGCCTTGTTGTCCACCAGGACCTACCTGCCCGCAGAGAAGATCCGCACCACGGTTGCCGGCTACGCCGACAGCCCCAGTGACGAGGCGTTCTCGCGGATGTTCGAGCGGGACAAGAACGAGTTGCGCGATCTCGGCATCCCGCTGGAAACCGGCCGGGTGTCCAAGTGGGACTCCACCGAGGGCTACCGCATCAACCGGGATTCCTACGCGCTGCCGCCCATCGGGCTGACGGCCGACGAAGCGGCCGCGGTGGCCGTGGCGACCCAGCTGTGGCAGTCCCCGGAACTCGTCACCGCGACACAGAACGCCGTGCTGAAATTGCGCGCCGCGGGAGTCGACGTGGACGCCGACGGGGTGGGCGTCGCGATCGCCTCGACCGCGACCCTGCCGGGGGTTCGCGGCTCCGAGGAGGTGCTGCAGAGCCTGCTGTCGGCGATCGACGAGGGACGGGCCGTGCAGTTCGAGCACCGGCCGTCGCGCAGCGCCGACTACACCACCCGCACGGTCGAACCGTGGGGCGTGGTGACCCATCGCGGCCGCTGGTACCTCGTCGGCCACGACCGCGACCGCAACGACACCAGAACCTTCCGGCTGTCACGCATCAGCGCCGCGGCCCGGCCGATCGGCCCGGCAGGGGCAGTGCAGAAACCCCAGGACGTCAACCTGCGCGACATCGTGCGCCGCGCCGTCGCCGAACAGCCCACGGGTGAGCGGGCTCGGATCTGGATCGCCGGCGGCCGGGCGACCGCGCTGCGACGCCAGGCCGTGACCAGCACACCGCGGACAATCGGCGGACGCGCGGGGGAGGAGATCACCGTCGACATCGGCACGTGGGACCGGCTGGCCAGGGAGATCGCGAGCTACGGCAGCGACGCGGTCGCGCTGGAACCGTCGTCGTTGCGCGATGACGTGGTGGAGCGCCTGCGGGCACACGCCGCGGGAGGGGAACGATGAGTCAGGTGTCGACGCGACTGGTGCGGCTGTTGAACATGGTCCCGTACTTCCAGGCCAACCCGAAGGTCACGCGCGCCGAGGCGGCTGCGGCCCTCGGCGTGACGGGCAAGCAACTCGACGCCGACCTCGACCAGCTGTGGATGTGCGGACTGCCCGGCTACAGCCCCGGCGACCTCATCGACTTCGACTTCGTCGGCGACACCATCGAGGTGACGTTCTCCGCAGGCGTGGATCATCCGCTGCGGCTGACCTCGACCGAGGCGACCGGCATCCTCTTGGCGCTGCGCGCGCTGGTCGACGTGCCCGGCATGGTCGACCCCGAGGCGGCGCGCAGCGCGATCGCCAAGATCGAATCCGCGGTCGGCAGCCAGCGCGCCGTCGTCGAGGGCATCACCGAGGACACCTCCGCCGAGCCCGGCGCGGCCGCGACGGTGCGCACGGCCGTGCGCGAGAACCGGGCGCTGACCCTGGAGTACTACTCGGCCTCGCGCGATTCGCTGGCCACCCGCACCGTCGACCCGATCCGGGTGGTGCTCGTGGGCGACAACAGCTACCTGGAGGCGTGGTGCCGCAGCGCCGAGGCCGTGCGACTGTTCCGTTTCGACCGCATCGTCGACGCCCAACTGCTCGACGATCCCGCGGCCCCGCCGCCGCCCGCGGTGGCGGCAGGCCCCGACACGTCGTTGTTCGATGCCGACCCGTCACTGCCGTCGGCCACGCTTCTCATCGGCGCGGCCGCGGCGTGGATGTTCGACTACTACCCGCTGCGCGACATCACCGAGCGGCCGGACGGATCCTGTGAGGCGACGATGACGTATGCGTCGGAGGACTGGATGGCGCGGTTCATCCTCGGTTTCGGCGCCGAAGTGCAGGTGCTGGCACCCGAATCCCTGGCGACCCGGGTCCGGCAGGCCGCCGAAGCCGCGTTGCAGGCCTATGCCGTTGCGTATGACGAAGCCGACGGGGCCGACGAAGCCGCCACACACGGGTAGACTCAGCACCGACGTTCTGGAGGTAACCAAATTGGGTGGTCTACAACCCTGGCACTGGGTCATTGTCATCGCAGTGTTCGTACTGCTGTTCGGCGCGAAGAAGCTGCCGGACGCCGCGCGTTCGCTCGGTAAGTCGATGCGGATCTTCAAGTCGGAGATCAAGGAGATGCAAGCCGAGTCCAAAGGGGACGAGCCCAAGCCGGCCACCCCGATTGCCTCCGAGCGCGTCGACACGACTGCACCCGAGCAACAGTCCACGGACCGGCACACGGCCTGATCGCGGCCGACGAATCCGCCCCGCGGTGATCCGCGCGGGCGGATAGCGGCTCGCTCACGCCTTTCACACCAAGCCTGTGCAGACCCCCGGCATCTTCAAGAAGCTCGATCCCCGGCGCCGCCGTTCACGGGTCAATCCCGACGGCACCATGTCGCTGGTCGACCACCTCCACGAGCTTCGCAACCGCCTGCTGATCTCGGTCGCGGCCGTCGTGCTGACCACGATCATCGGATTCATCTGGTACACCCACGGAGTCTTCGGCTTCCACAGCCTCGGCGAGTGGTTGCGCGGCCCCTACTGCTCGCTGCCCGACTCCGCGCGCGCGAGCATCGCCCCCGACGGTGAGTGCCGCCTGCTCGCCACCGCGCCGTTCGACCAGTTCATGCTGCGGTTGAAGGTCGCGCTCGCGGCCGGTGTGGTGCTCGCGTGCCCGGTGTGGCTGTACCAGCTGTGGGCGTTCATCACGCCCGGCCTCTACAAGAAGGAACGCCGCTTCGCGATGGCGTTCGTGAGCTTCGGCGCGATGCTGTTCATCTCCGGTGCGGTGCTGGCCTACGTGGTGCTGTCGAAGGCGTTGAGCTTCCTGCTGACCGTCGGCAGCGACGTGCAGGTCACCGCGCTGTCGGGCGACCAGTACTTCGGGTTCCTGATCAACCTGCTGCTGGTGTTCGGGATCAGCTTCGAATTCCCGCTGCTGATCATCATGCTCAACCTGGTCGGCATCCTGACCTACGAACGGCTCTCAGCCTGGCGGCGTGGGCTGATCTTCGGCTTGTTCGTGTTCGCGGCGTTCGCCACGCCCGGCTCCGATCCGTTCTCGATGCTCGCGCTGGCGTGCGCGCTGACGGTGCTGCTGGAGTTCGCGATCCAGATCGCGCGGCTCAACGACCGCAGGAAGGCCCGCCGCGCGGCCATGGAGGTGCCCGAGGACGAGGCCGCCGACATCGGCTCGGTGGAACCGATCGAGCCGCCGGCCCCGGTGTCCGGTACGACGGCGGGGCGCGCCACGGTCGATGAAGATGCCACCTGAGGGCCGCCCTGATCAGCTGACCGCGTTCACCGCGCAGCTGCCGTTCACCCTCGACGACTTCCAGGTGCGTGCCTGCCAGGCGTTGGAGAACGGCCACGGCGTGCTGGTCTGCGCGCCGACCGGCGCGGGCAAGACCATCGTCGGCGAGTTCGCTGTGCACCTCGCGCTCGCATCGGGTGGCAAATGCTTCTACACCACCCCGATCAAGGCGCTGAGCAACCAGAAACACAACGATCTGGTGGCCCGGTACGGCGCCGAGAAGATCGGGCTGCTCACGGGCGACCAGTCCATCAACGGCGATGCCGACGTGGTGGTGATGACCACCGAGGTGCTGCGCAACATGCTGTACGCCAACTCGCAGGCACTGCATGGGCTTTCCTACGTGGTGATGGACGAGGTGCACTTCCTGGCCGACCGCATGCGCGGGGCGGTGTGGGAAGAGGTCATCCTGCACCTGCCCGACGAGGTGCTGCTGGTGAGCCTGTCGGCCACGGTGAGCAATGCCGAGGAGTTCGGCGGCTGGATCCAGACGGTGCGCGGCGACACCACGGTGGTGGTGGACGAACACCGGCCGGTGCCGCTGTCGCAGCACATGATGGTCGGCAAGCGCCTGTTCGACCTGTTCGAACGTTCGTCGTCGACGCTCGTCGACCCAGAGTTGTTGCGCCACATCAGTCATCGCCGCGAGGCCGACCGGCTGATGGACTGGCAGCCGCGCGGTCGCGGGCGCGGCGGCAGGCCCCAGTTCTACCGGCCGCCGGGCCGCGCCGAGGTGATCACCGCGCTCGACGACGCGGGTCTGCTGCCTGCCATCACGTTCGTGTTCTCGCGCGCCGGATGCGACGCCGCGGTCAAGCAGTGCCTTCGGTCGTCGTTGCGGCTCACCACCAGGGAGGAGCGCGCCCGCATCGCCGAGATCGTGGACCGCCGCTGCTCCGATCTCAACGAGTCCGACCTGATCGTGCTCGACTACCACGAGTGGCGTGAGGGACTGCTGCGCGGCCTGGCCGCCCACCACGCCGGCATGCTGCCGACGTTCCGCCACACCGTCGAGGAACTGTTCACCGCCGGGCTGGTCAAGGCGGTCTTCGCCACCGAGACACTGGCGCTCGGGATCAACATGCCCGCACGGACCGTCGTGCTGGAGCGCCTGGTGAAGTTCAACGGCGAGCAGCATCTGCCGTTGACGCCGGGGGAGTACACGCAGTTGACCGGGCGGGCCGGGCGCCGCGGTATCGACGTGGAGGGCCACGCCGTCGTGCTGTGGCGTCCCGACGACAGCACGGCCGAACCCGCCGAGGTCGCGGGGTTGGCGTCCACCCGCACGTTCCCACTGCGCAGTTCGTTCGCGCCGTCGTACAACATGACGATCAACCTGGTGCAGCACATGGGACCGCAGCAGGCGCACGAACTCCTGGAGCGCTCGTTCGCGCAGTACCAGGCCGACCGTTCGGTGGTCGGTCTGGTGCGGGGTATCCGCCGCGGCGAGCGCATGCTCGGCGAACTGGCCGCCGAGATCGGCGGAAAGGACTCGGCGGTCATCGATTACGCACGTCTGCGCGCCAAGATCGGCGAGCGCGAACGCGCGCAGTCGCGGGCGTCGCGGCTGCAGCGGCGCAGGGCGGCGACCGACGCGCTGGCGGATCTGCGCAAGGGCGACATCATCACCATCACGCACGGGCGCCGCGGTGGGCTCGCTGTCGTCCTGGAGGCCGCGCAGGACCGCGACGACCCCAGGCCGCTGGTGCTCACCGAACACAAATGGGCGGGCCGGATCTCGTCGGCCGACTATTCGGGCGCGTCGGCGCCGCTGGGCTCGATGTCACTGCCGAAACGCGTCGAGCACCGCCAGCCCCGGGTGCGCAAGGATCTGGCGTCGGCGTTGCGGTCGGCGGCCGCGGGCCTGGTGCCGTCGCGCCGGTCGAACCGCGGTGCACCCGAACGTGACGTCGATCCGGAACTGGCCGGTCTGCGTGAGCGTCTGCGCAGCCATCCGGTCCACAAACTGCCCGACCGCGAGGAGCAGGTGCGTATCGCCGAACGCTATCTGCGGATCGAACGCGACAACCTCCAGATCCAGCAGAAGGTCAACGCGGCGACCAACTCGCTGGCCCGCACGTTCGACCGCATCGTGGCGCTGCTCAGCGAACGCGGCTACATCGAGGCCGGCGACGGGGACCATGCGGGCCAACCGCGGGTCACCGACGCGGGCCGGTTGCTGGCGCGCATCTACAGCGAAAGCGACCTGCTGGTGGCCGAATGCCTGCGGGCCGGGGCGTGGGACGGGCTGGAACCCGCCGAACTCGCGGGTGTGCTCTCGGCCGTGCTGTACGAGTCCCGCGGCGACGCGCAGGGTGTCCCGGCAGGAACGGACGTGCCCACCGCGGGGCTGCGGCAGGCGCTGGTACGCACCCGGCGGCTGTCGGCCGCGCTGCGCAGCGACGAGCAGCGGCACCGCATCGCGCCCGGCCGTGAACCCGACGAGGGGTTCGTGACGGCGGTGTACCGCTGGGCCACCACGGGCGATCTCGCGTCGGCCCTCGCCGCGTCCGACATCACCGGGACCGGTTCTCCGCTGTCGGCAGGGGATTTCGTGCGGTGGTGCCGTCAGGTGCTCGATCTGCTCGACCAGGTGCGCAACGCGGCCCCCACCCCGGCGCTGCGCAATACCGCGAAACGCGCGATCAACGACGTCCGGCGCGGCGTCGTCGCTGTTGATGCGGGGTAGTGTGTGGCAACGGTGACAGCGAACAGGACCAAGGAGAAAAAGTGAGCGGACCGCAGGGATCTGACCCAGCGCAGCCGTGGCCCGGTCAGCAACCCGAGCCCGGCCGGGATCAGCCGGCGGGCGGCGAGGCGTGGCAGCCGCCGACCGGCGGTACCGAGGAGCCCACCACCCACAATCCGGCGTGGCAGCCGCCGGCCTACACGCAGCAGCCGCAGCCGCAGTATCCGCAGTACCAGCCTCCGGCTCAGCCCGGTTACGGTCAGCCGCAACAGGGTTACCCGTCGCCCGAGCAGTTCGGCCAGCAGCCGCCGTACGGTCAGCAACCGCAGTACGGCCAGCCGGGGCAGTACGGCCAGCCGGGCCAGCCGGGTCAGTACGGTCAGCCGGGCCAGTACCCGCAGCCCGGTCAGTACGGTCAGCAACCGCAGTACGGCCAGCCGGGGCAGTACGGCCAGCCCGGCCAGCCCGGCCAGCCCGGTCAGTACGGTCAGCCCGGTCAGTTCGGGCCCTACACTCCACCGGGAAGCGCTGACGGGTCCAAGAAGTCGCTGCTGCTCTTCGGTGGCCTCGGTGCCGCCGCACTGGTGCTCATCGTGCTCGCGGTCCTGTTCTTCTGGGTTCCCGGATGGGCCGTGACCACCGAACTCGATATCGACAAGGCCCAGACCGGGGTTCAGCAGATCCTCACCGACGAGACCAACGGCTACGGCGCCAAGAACGTCAAGGACGTCAAGTGCAACGGCGGCAAGAACCCCGTGGTGAAGAAGGGCGACACCTTCACCTGCGAGGTGAGCATCGACGGCACCAAGCGTCAGGTCACCGTGACGTTCCAGAACGACGACGGCACCTACGAGGTCGGCCGGCCGAAGTAGACCGGATCAGTCGGGCAGCTGGTCCAGTGCGGTCTGCAACCGGCTGATCGACGAGGACACCCCGTACGCCGCGGCCAGTTCGGCGACCCGTGCCGGGTCGCCGGCGGCCAGCGGCAGGGTGTCCGTCGGCGTCGAAAACGTCACGGGCGCATCGGTTGCCACCCGCACCACGGTCTCGGCCGCCGCGATGTAGTCGACGGCGCCGAGCAGCTTGGTGCGATGTGCCTTGGACAGACCCGATTTCGGGTCGTGCGCCGCGTCCAGGATGTTCTGCAGCGAGCCGTGCTTGGCCAGCAGGGACGCTGCGGTCTTCTCTCCGATCCCGGCCACCCCGGGCAGTCCGTCGGACGGGTCACCGCGCAGCAGTGCCAGTTCGGCATACGCTGTGCCGGCCCGATCGAGCGGAACCCCGTACTGCTCAGCCACTTCGGCCGGACCCCACTTGGTGGCCTTCGCCAGCCCGCGGCCCAGATAGAGCACGCGCACCTGCGGCGCCGGCTCGTCACGCACGAGCTGAAGCAGGTCACGGTCCCCGCTGACCACCACCACCGGATCGCGTTCCTCGCGCGCCGAGAGCGTGCCCAGCACGTCGTCGGCCTCGAAACCCGCCGCGCCCGCGGTCGGAATGCCGAACGCGTCAAGCAGTTCCAGGATCATGTCGACCTGCGGCGTGAGGTCGTCGGGAACCTCCTCGATGTCCGGCACGCCGTCGGGCTCCGGTTCGGCGACCCGGTGCGCCTTGTACGACGGGATCAGATCCACGCGCCACTGCGGGCGCCAGTCGTCGTCGCGGCACACCACCAGCCGGCGCGGCTTCTCGCGCGTCACCAGTGTGGAGATCGCGTCGAGGAACCCGCGCACGGCGTTGACGGGCCGGCCGTCGGGCGCCTTGATCGACGAGGGCACACCGAAATACGAACGGAACCACATGCTGGCACCGTCGAGCAGCAGGATCGGGGCGGTCAATCGAACCTCCGGCAGCGCATCCGGTGAGGCTACCTCGACGTCGATGTCACACACCACGGCAGGGACAGTCGCGGTCCCACGTATCGTGAATCATGACCTTCGCCGTCAACCGCATCGACCATGTCGTGCTGAACTGTCGCGACGTCGAGGCCACCGTTGATTTCTACGTCCGCGTGCTGGGCATGACCGAGGAGATCTTCGGCGACGGCCGCATCGCGCTGCGATTCCCCGGTGATGCCGACCAGAAGATCAACGTGCGGCCCACCGGCGCGCCCAACTGGCCCACCGGGGTCGTCGACGCCCCCGGATCACTCGACCTGTGTTTCATCGCCGAGTGCAGCGCGGAGGACGTCGGCGCACACCTGCGGGTCTGCGGCGTCGAGATCACCGAGGGCCCGGTGCCCAAGACCGGCGCGCTGGGGCCCATGACCTCGCACTATTGCCGCGATCCCGACGGCAATCTGGTCGAGGTCGCAACCTATCAGCGGCCCGATTAGCCTCGACGTCATGACCATCAGCCGATTCAGCACCGACGTCTACGCCCAGCGCCTGCAGACCGCCGCGCAGGCCGCGGGCGATGCGGGGCTCGCCGGGCTGGTCATCACCCCCGGCTATGACCTGCGCTATCTGGTGGGCTCTCGGGCCCAGACCTTCGAGCGGCTGACCGCACTGGTCCTGCCTGCCGACGGCGACCCCACCATCGTGGTGCCGCGCCTGGAACTGGCCTCCCTCAAAGAGTCGGCTGTCACCGATCTGGGTGTGGCCGTGCGGGATTGGGTGGACGGCGAGAATCCGTACGCGATGGTGGTCGAGGCGCTCGGCGGCCCCGGCCGCAACGCCGCCGTCACGGATGCCATGCCCGCCCTGCACCTGCTGCCGCTGGCCGACCTGCTCGGCGTGGTGCCGGTGCTGGCCACCGACGTGCTGCGACGGCTGCGGATGATCAAGGACGACGCCGAGATCGACGCGCTGCGCAAGGCAGGCGCCGCGATCGACCGCGTGCACGCACGCGTCCCGGAGTTCCTGGTCCCGGGCCGCACGGAAGCCGACGTCGCCGCCGACATCGCCGAAGCGATTGTCGCCGAAGGGCATTCGGAGGCCGCGTTCATCATCGTCGGCTCCGGCCCCAACGGCGCCGACCCGCACCACGAATGCTCCGACCGTGAACTGCGGGTAGGCGACATCGTGGTGGTCGACATCGGCGGGCCGTACGAACCCGGGTACAACTCGGACTGCACCCGCACCTACAGCATCGGCGAACCCGACCCCGAGGTGGCGCGCCGCTACGCGCTGCTGCAGCAGGCCCAGCAGGCCGCGGTCGCCGCCGTGCGCCCGGGTGTGACGGCCGAGCAGGTCGACGCCGCTGCGCGTGACGTGCTGGCCGCAGAAGGTCTCGCCGAGGCGTTCGTGCACCGCACCGGGCACGGCATCGGCCTGTCGGTGCACGAGGAGCCCTACATCGTGGCCGGCAACAACCTGCCGCTGGAGCGGGGCATGGCGTTCAGCGTCGAGCCCGGCGTGTACTTCCCGGGCCAGTGGGGTGCGCGCATCGAGGACATCGTGATCGTCACCGAGGACGGCGCGCAGTCGGTCAACAACCAGCCGCACGACCTCGTCGTGGTGCCGGTGCGGTGATCAGCTGCGGTCCAGCAGCTCCGAGGACCCCAGAACGCGCTCGATCCGCACCTCGATCACCACGCGCCGCGGGTTGACCCGCGGCGTGCGGTAACGCTGCGCGTACCGCAGCTCGGCGTCGCGGACCGCGTCCGGATCCGAGCTCACGGTGGATTTGCCCTCCAGTGACAGCCAGCGCGCGCCGTCGACCTGGCTGAGCACCGCAACGCCGCGCTCCTGGGCGTTGACGGCCTTCTGCGACCCGCCCGTGGTGATGACGCGGGCGATGTGGGTCTTGGGGTCGAACGTGAATCCGACGGCCACGACGTGCGGCGAGCCGTCCGAGCGCAGCGTGGTCAGCATCGCGAGATGACGTTCGGTGAGGAACGCCAGCGCGTCGGTGGTGAGCCGGGTGGTCGCTTTGCCACGTGATGCAGCCATCGGGGTCCACGCTAGCGCAGGTGATAATCGCTGCTGTGAAAGACACGGCTGACACGGATCGTCGTGTCGTGGTCATATTCGGCGGACGCAGCGAGATCGGCACCGAACTGGCGGTTCGGCTGGCACCGGGCAACACCGTGGTGCTGGCCGCGCGCGGCGCCGACCGGCTCGAACCCCAGGTGGCCGCGGTACGCGACGCGGGTGCGGCCGCGGTGCACACCTGCGAGTTCGACGCCGACGACATCGCCGCACACGCCCGCGTGGTCGAGGAGATCGAATCCGCGCACGGACCGATCGACACCGCGGTGCTGGCGTTCGGCGTGCTGGGGGATCAGGCCCGCGCCGAGGACGACGCCGCGCACGCGGTCGCGGTGGTGCACACCGACTACGTCGCGCAGGTCGGGTTGCTCACCGAACTCGCCCGGCGCATGCGCACGGCCGGCCACGGCAGGCTCGTGGTGTTCTCGTCGATCGCCGGGGCGCGCGTGCGTCGCGCCAATTATGTCTACGGTTCGGCCAAGGCCGGGCTCGACGGGTTTGCCTGCGGTCTGTCCGACGCGCTGCACGGCACGGGCGTGCACGTGCTCATCGTGCGGCCCGGTTTCGTCATCGGGCACATGACCGAGGGCATGGAGCCCGCGCCGTTCGCCAGCACACCGGCACAGGTCGCCGATGCCGCGGCCAAGGCGCTCGCGCGGGGCAAGCGCGCGGTGTGGGTGCCGTGGGTGATCCGCCCGATGGCCTTCACGACGAGGTTTGTGCCGCAGGTCCTCTGGCGCAGGATGCCGCGATGAGCGCTCATGCGAAGAGCCGAGGACACCGATGAAGTTGATCATCGTGGTCGGCATCGGCGCCGACGGCATGCCCGGGCTGTCGGCGGCGTCGCGCGACGAACTCGCACGCGCGACCGTGGTGTTCGGCGCGCCGCGGCAACTCGCGCTGCTCGACGACACCGTGACCGCCGACCGTCGTGAGTGGCCGTCGCCGATGCTGCCCGCCCTGCCGACGCTGTTCGACGACTTCGGAGGGGACGTGCACGTCGTGGCCAGCGGCGACCCGCTGTGCCACGGCATAGGCGCCACGCTGATCCGCCTGTTCGGCGCGGACCGTGTGCGGGTGCTGCCGCACGTGTCGAGCGTGACGCTGGCGTGCGCGCGTATGGGATGGACGGTGCCCGACACCGAGGTCATCAGCCTGGTCACCGCGCCGCCGCACACCGCGGTGCGCCGCGGCGGCCGGGCGGTCGTACTGTCGCGGGACGCGTCGACCCCCACCGAACTGGCGCGTCTGCTCACCGAATCCGGCCGCGGGGATTCCGGGTTCACGGTGCTGGAGCAGTTGGGCGGTCCCGGTGAGCGCCGCCGCGACGGCACCGCGGCCGACTGGTCGGCCGCACCCGCGCCCGATGTCGACGACCTCAACGTCGTCGCGGTCACCTACCGGCCTGAGGACCGCAGGGCCCACGCGCTGCCCGACGAACAGTTCAGCCACGACGGGCAGATCACCAAACAGTCGATCCGGGCGGTCACGCTGGCCGCGCTGGGCCCGCGCCCGGGTGAACTGCTGTGGGACGTCGGCTCGGGCTCGGGCAGCATCGCGATCGAATGGTGCCGAAGCGCACCCGGTTGCACCGCGGTGGCGTTCGAGCGAGACGAGCAGCGGCGCGACCGCATCCGCGCCAACGTCGAGGCATTCGGTGTGCGAGTGGATCTGCGGGGTGCCGCGCCCGAGTGCTTCGACGGCGCGCCCGCACCCGCGGCGATCTTCATCGGTGGTGGTGTGACCGGGCCGGGTGTGCTGGAGGCGTGCTTCGACCGGCTGTCCACGGGTGGCAGGCTGGTGGTCAACGCGGTGACGGTGGAATCAGAAGCCGTTGTCGCCCAGTGGTACTCAGAGAAAGGCGGCGATTTGCGGCGCTATCAGCACTATCAGGGTGGGGCCGTCGGAGGCTTCACCGCATGGCGCCCGGCGCTGCCGGTGACCCAGTGGTCGGTGGTCAAGGCATGACGGTCTACTTCATCGGCGCGGGCCCCGGCGCGGCCGATCTCATCACGGTGCGCGGCCAGCGGCTGCTCGGCACCTGCAAGGTGTGCCTGTACGCCGGATCGATCATGCCCGACGATCTGCTCGCGCTGTGCCCGCCGGACGCCAAGGTGATCGACACCGGACCGCTGAACCTCGATCAGATCATCGACGAACTCGTCGCGGCCGACGAGGCCGGGCTCGACGTCGCGCGGCTGCACTCCGGGGACCCGTCGATCTACAGCGCGCTGGCCGAACAGTGCCGCAGGCTCGACGCGCTCGGCATCGGCTACGAGATCGTGCCCGGTGTACCGGCTTTCGCCGCGGTCGCGGCCGCGCTGGGCCGCGAGCTCACCGTGCCAGGTGTCGCGCAGACCGTGACGTTGAGCCGGGTCGCGACGCTCTCGACGGCCATGCCCGAAGGCGAGGATCTGCGCACGCTGTCCGCACCGGGCGCCACACTGGTGCTGCACCTGGCCGCCGCGCAGATCGACAACATCGTCCCCCAACTGATCGAGGGCGGTTACCGCCCCGAAACCCCCTGTGCCGTGGTGGCGTTCGCGAGCTGGCCGCAGGAGGTGGTGCTGCGGGGCACGCTCGCCGACATCGCCGAGCAGATGCACGCGGCCGACGTGACCCGCACCGCGGTGATCGTGGTGGGTGACGTGCTGGCCGCCGAGGGTTTCACCGACAGTTACCTGTACTCGGCGACGCGGCGCCGAGGGAGCAGGCATTGACCGAGACCGCGACGATGCGAGTTCTGCTGCTCGGAGGCACCGGTGAGGCCCGCGCGCTCGCGGCCGCGCTGCACCCCTTACAGCCGGAGATCGAGGTGATCAGCTCACTGGCCGGGCGGGTTCCCGATCCGGCGCTGCCGGTCGGGCAGGTGCGTATCGGAGGATTCGGTGGGGTCGAGGGCATGCGGCGCTGGCTGCGCGACGAGGGAATCGACGCCGTGGTCGACGCGACGCACCCGTTCGCCGCGACCATCACCACGCACGCCGCGCAGGTGTGCGCCGAACTGGGTCTGCCGCACCTCGTGCTGGCGCGGCCCGCCTGGTCGCCGGGTGACGCGATCGTGGTGGCCTCGGACACCGAGGCAGCCGAAGTGGTGGTGCAGCGCGGGTTTTCGCGCGTGTTCCTGACCACGGGGCGCTCCGGGACGTCGGCGTTCCGCGGCGTCGACGCATGGTTTCTGATCCGCGCCGTCACCGAACCCGAAGCCGACACCCTGCCCGCACGCCACGAACTGCTGCTGTCGCGCGGGCCGTATGACTACGAGGGCGAACTGGCGCTGCTACGCGACCACCACATCGACGTCCTGGTCACCAAGAACAGCGGCGGGGACATGACACAGCCCAAACTGGACGCCGCGGCGACGGCCGGGGTGGCGGTGATCATGGTGGACCGCCCGCCGCTGCCTGCCGGGGTGCACAGCGTCACCACCGTCGAGCAGGCCCGCGACTGGGTCAGCTCGCTGCGTCGATGAGGTCCAGGGTGCCCAGTTCGCGGATGGCCTGACAGCCGCGCTGCGCCATCACCACCATCATGTCGTCGCCGCGATCGGTCGACGACGCGAACGCGCAGCCGAGCACCGTGATCAGCGGCGCCTGGAGCATGCCCAGACGGTAATCGCGCCAACAGGTCTCGCGGTCGTACCCCGTGACGCCGTGCGCCAGCAGCGTGCGGTGGTACTCGCCGACCAGATCCCGTTCGGCCGCGGCGCGGTCGGCCGGGTCGAAGCTCGTGGCGGTGAAGTACGACAGGTCACGTGCGGGCAGGCCCGATCCGAGCGTCTGCCAGTCGACCACGGTGACGCGTGTGCGGTCGGGGTCGAAGAGCATGTTGTCGAGCCGGTAGTCGCCGTGCAGCACCGCGAAACGGTCCGGTTCGGCCAACAGCCACGGGGTCACCACGGACATCGACGCGCTGAGGGTCTCGCGGTCACCGATGCTGAGCCGGTCGCCGAGTTTGTCGAGCGTGATGTCGGCGGCCATCTTGGCGATGTCGCCGAAGCCCTTGGCCGAATCCGGTTCCGGCTTGGGCATCGCGATGCCGGGGAAGTTCGCCCACTGCGGGTCACACCACGTCGGCCCGTGCAGATCGGCCAGCGCGCGCACCGCCAGTGCGGCCTCGGCCGGCGAGCATCCGGCGATCTGATCGCCCTGCTCGGCGGGTGCCATGTCGGCCAGCACCAGCACGAAATCTGCTCCCTCACCGGCGATCTCGCAGTGGTAGCAGTGGGGGACCGGGATCCGCACCTGCCCGGCGAGGCTGGTGTAGAACGCATGCTCGGACCGGTAGCCGATCGCGACGCGGTCGCGCACCGTGTCGTCCTGCGACGGCAGCTTGATCGCGAACGTCGTCGGCAGTGCGGAGTCACCCGCATAGGTGACCGTGACCCGGTAGGTGGCCCCGGTCTGCCCGGTGCCGATGGGTTCGGTTGCCGCCGTTGCCACCTCGGTGCCCAGCACGCCCGACAACCAGGACGGCGTGACGTCGACGGGGCGACCGGGAATCGAGACCGCCGCGGTCATCGCGTCTGCTCCGGTTCGCTCGCGTAGATCGCACCCATCCACATCGCTTCGGCACCTTCCAGTAGTTGTCGGCGGGTCAACGGCCCGCCGATGATGAGCCGTTCCAGCAGTCGGTCGTTGAACTCCATGAGCAGCGAGGCCAGCACCTTCGGATCGACACCGTCCGGGGCGCGGCCGCTTTCGCGTTCGGCGGTGATCACCGCGGAGACCGTGGGCACGAACGACTCCCGCGCCGCGTCCCACATGTCGCGGACCGCGCCGCTGGTGCCGCGGGCCTCCAGCATCGCCTGGAACAGGTACCGGTGGTCCTCGGCGGTCCGCAGCACAGCGTCGAGGGTGGCGCGGATGCGTTCGCGCGGCGGGCGTGTGAGGTCGGCCAGGATGTTGTTGGCCGCCAGCAGTGCCTCGTGCATGGGTTCGAGCAGTGCGGCGACCGCGGCGGCCTTGTTCTCGAAGTAGAAGTAGAACGCCGAGCGGCCGACCCCGGCCTGCCGTGCCACCTCGGCGATGTTCAGCGCGTCGAAACCGGTTTTCTGGAGGTGTTCGTTGAGCGCCTCGAGGATCGCGGTGCGTCGTTGATCGCTGCGTTGCGGCTGCCGACGGTCGGTCGGCGACCGTACCGGTGTGCTCGGGCGTACCACGGCTCTCCCATCTCAGATGGTGTGACGCCGGACACTAATCCCGAAACTGACAACAGTCAATGATTGTCGACGTACGTCAGCCGGGGTAGGTGCGCGGGGTGAACACGCGATCCTCGGCGGTGTCGTCGACCGCGGCGCTGTACCACTGGGTCTGCGACGACCCGATGATCAGCAGGCAGCGCATGTCGACCTGTGCGGGATCGAGTTCGGCCAGTCGCACCACCCGCACGCTCTCGCCCTCGCCGGGCCGCGCACCCGACACCGCACGCCCGATGATCACCGGGGTGCTCGGGTCGCGGTGCTCCAGCAGCAGGTCGCGCATGGCGCCCACCTGCCACGTGCGGGTCTTCGACGCCGGGTTGTAGATCGCGAGCACCAGATCGGCCTTGGCGGCCGCCTTGAGCCGTTCGACGATCACGTCCCACGGCTTGAGCCGGTCGGACAGCGAGATCACCGCATAGTCGTGGCCCAGGGGTGCGCCGGCCCGGCTGGCCACAGCCTGCGCGGCCGTCATGGCCGGGATGACGCGCACCTCGACACCGGGCCACTGCTTGGCCTCTTCGAGCACCGCGGTCGCCATCGCGAACACGCCCGGGTCACCCGAGGACACCACCGCGACGGCGTGACCCTGCTGGGCCAGCGTGCAGGCCAGCCGTGCGCGTTCGGGTTCGTCGGTGTTGTCACTGGGATGGTGCCGCTGACCGGGCCGCAGACCGACCCGGTCGAGGTACGGGCCGTAGCCGATGAGATCGGTCGCCGCGGCGAGCTCGCGCCGGCTCTGCGGCGTCATCCAGTCGTGGTCACCGGGCCCGAGGCCCACCACGACGACGCTGCCGCGCTCGGGGCGCTGCTCCTGGCGCGCCATGCCGCCGGGCACCATGGTCAGCGAGAAGTACGGCACCTTGGCGGACTCGACCTCGCCTGCCTGCGCTACCTTCTGCCGGTCGGTGCTCGCACGCTCGACGTAGAACGCCTCGTCCAGGCGCCCGGCCGACGAAAGCGCCTCGCGCACACGGGTGTACGAGCGGCCCAGCTTCATCACCACCGCGGCGTCGGTGTCGGCCAGCCTGCGTTTGAGCTCGTCGGCGGGCAGCGTGCCGGGCAGGATGGTGAGGACCTCGTCGCCCTGCACCAGGGGAGTGCCCGTCGCGGCCGACGCGGCGCTCACCGACGTCACGCCCGGCACGATCACGGCGTCGAACCGCTCGGTGAGCCGCGTGTGCATGTGCATGTACGAGCTGTAGAACAGCGGGTCACCCTCGGCCAGGAGCGCGACGTCGCGGCCCGCCTGCAGGTGGGCCGCGATGCGTTCGGCGGCCTCGGCGTAGAAATCCTCCATCGCGCCGGCGTATCCGCCCGGATGGTCGGTGGTCTCGGTGGTCACCGGGTAAACCAGGTGCTCCTCGAGCTGACCCGGCCGCAGGTAGGGCTCGGCGATGCCGCGCGCGATGCTCTGGCCGTGACGGGCGCTGTGGTAGGCCACCACGTCGGCCTCGCCGATCACGCGCGCGGCCTTGACCGTCACCAGTTCGGGGTCGCCTGGCCCGAGTCCGACGCCGTACAGGGTGCCGTGCTTGTTCTCGCTCATTCCCGCTCACTCGCAATCGCGTTGACGGCGGCCGCGGCCATCGCGCTGCCGCCCCGACGGCCCGTCACCACCAGGTAGGACATTCCCCGCGGACGCTCGATCAGCTCCTGCTTGGACTGCGCGGAGCCGACGAAACCGACGGGCCCGCCGAGCACCGCGGCGGGGGTCGGCGCACCCTCGTCGAGCAGTTCCAGCAGCCGGAACAACGCGGTGGGCGCATTGCCGATCGCCAGGACCGCACCGCCGAGACGGTCGGCCCACAGATCGACCGCGGCGGCCGAACGCGTGGTGCCCATACGGGCCGCGAGTTCGGGAGCGCGGCTGTCGGCGACGAGGGAGACCACCTCGTTGTCGGCGGGCAGGCGCGAGCGGGTGATGCCCGCGGCCACCATCGACGAGTCGCACAGGATCGGTGCGCCGTCCGCGAGCGCGGCGTGGGTCCTGGTGACGACGTCGCCGGTGAAGGCGACATGGTCGGTGACGTCGACCTGGCCGCAGGTGTGGATCAACCGGACCACCACGCGCGAGACGTCGGCGGGGAAGCGGGACAGATCGGCTTCGTCGCGGATCGTCGCGAACGACTGCCGGTAGATCTCGGCTGCGTCACGGATGTAGTCGAGCACCCGCCAACCTTACGGGGACGCGATGCGCAGTCGATATCCGTCCTCCGTGGCGACGAGGACGTCCCCGACGGGCGGGCTGCCGCAGGCCCGCTCACAGCCCACGAAGTGCCGGTGATTTGCCGACGGTTCCTGCGCCGCCGCCGCGGCGTCGGCGCGCACATCGGTCAGTGACTTCGCGCATCCGGGACTGCCGGTGCAGGCGCTGACATCGAGCCAGGGTGAGTTCTCGTCGAACACCAGCCCCATCGGCGCGAGCACCCGCAACGCGGTGTCGGCGACGCCCTCGTCGAGGTCGAACACCAGCACCGACCGCCACGGCGTGATCACGATGGGCGCCTCGATCGCGGCGAGGAACTGCGCGTCGCGCGCGGACAACACACCCAGCGGCACCCCGGCGCCCAGCGCTACACGGCCGTCGCGCTGGGGAATCCAGCCGACGGGCGGCCGCACGGTCGGGGCCCACCGCTGCCCACCTGGTCCGGACGCCGTCAAACCCTCCAGCAGCGGCGCCAGGTCGTCGAGTTCGCCGACGCGCCAGGCCTTTCCGTGCACCTTCGCGAACCGGCGGGCCACGGTGATCAGCGTGGGCACCACGCCGGCGCGGTCGATCGGTACCCCGGTGTCACACCCGCCGAGCAGCAGAGCGCCGGTGTCGGCGTCGAGCATGTGCACCCCGGCGTCGGGGCCGAGACCGGAGATGTCGCCGCGCCCGTCGTCCAGACCGAACAGGAACCGGCCCGGCAACCCGGCCAGCTCGGGCTCGGCCTGGATCGCCGCGTCGAGTTCGGAGACCAGGGCGCCGACGTCGGCGACCCCGCCCGACCGTCCCGTCAGCGGCGAGGCCACGATGTTGCGCACGCGCTCGTGTGTCGGTGACGGCAACAGTCCGGCGCCGGCCAGCGCCGCCGCGGCGGCGTCGGTGTCGGTCAGCCCACGGATCTGGATGTTGCCGCGCGACGTGAGTTCCATTGCCGGAGAACCCAGATCGTTCGCGACATCGGCCAGGGTGGCCAGCTGCGCGGCTGTGATGGCGCCGCCCGCGAGCCGGATGCGCACGAGCGCGCCGTCAGCGGCCTGGTGCACTGTCAGCGCACCGGGGCAGGCGTCCTGGTCACGGGTCCGGGTCATACTCGGACCCATTCTAGGAACTCAGCTCGCCAGGGCGACCGGGCTGTCCACCGGGGAGTAACTCGACGCGTCACCGGCGATGACGCGGCTGCGTTCGCCGTACACGTCGACCGGGATGTCACCGGCCAGCGTGACGCGGTTGAGCCTGCGGTACTGGTCGTCGTAGTCGGCCACCGCGTAGTGCTGCGTGGCGCGGTTGTCCCAGATCGCCAGGTCACCGGGCTTCCAGCTCCACCGCACGGTGTTCTCAAGGCGCGTGATCCGGTCCTGGAACAGCCGGAACAAAGCCGCGGACTCGGTGTCCTTGAGCCCGACGAACGACTTGACGAAATGGCCGAGGAGCAGGACCCGCTCACCGGTCTCGGGGTGCACCCGCACCACCGGGTGCTCGACCTCGTAATAGTCGGATTCGAACCGCTGACGGTAGCCACGCTGTTCCGCGGAGATCGCGCTGTCGGCGTAGTCGAACCGGTTGGTGTGCACGGCCCACAGGTTGTCGGCCAGCGTGCGCAGCGGCGCGGGCAGCTGCTGGTAGGCCGCTTCCGTCGAGGCCCACGCGGTGGTGCCGCCGTAGCTGGGCAGCGTCACCGCGCGCAGCAGCGACGCCTTCGGGATGCGGTCGACGAACGTGACATCGGTGTGCCAGCTGTTGGCCTTGTCGTAGCGCGAGTCGATCGGCAGCAACTGCTCGGCGCCCTCGGCGAGCGTCGGATGGGCGACGGTGGGCGTACCCAACAGCTCGGCGAACTCCAGCTGTCCGGCATCGTCGAGATGGTCCTGGCCGGAGAAGAAGATCACCTTGTGCTCGAGGAGGGCCGCGTTGATGGCGCTCACGGTGGCGGGGGACAGGTCGCCGCCGACGCGCACGCCGTCGATCCTGGCGCCGATGTGGGCCCCGAGCTTGGTCACGGTGACCTGCACCTGACCCGGGTTTGTCGCACGAAGTTCACTCACGCAGTCATTAGGCCCCCGGCGGGCGATCGAGTGAACGGTTTTGCCGGGCGTGATTTGAAATCGTGCGACCATTGACCAGGCGATGCCCGGTTTGCAGAATGCCGCGGGGCGCGTGGCCACAGTGCTCGTGCTCATGGTGGTCGCTGTCGTCGCACTGCGCGGGCATGTCCCCGGCGGCAGCCGCGCCCAGGCGCAGGCACCCACCGATTCTCCGGCCACGTTCGTGGCCGTCGCGGCGCTTCTCACGGTGGGGTTGGCAGGCTTTGCGTTCGCGATTTTCACCGCACCGCGCAAGCCCCGCGTATCCGGTGCCGGCGACGACATCCCCCAGGCCGGTCTACGGGGGCCACGGGCGCGTCTGCGGTGGCGATGGGTACTGCTGGGCCTGGCGGTCCTGATGTGCTGGCTGTCGGTCGCGGTCCTGATCTCCCGGTTGACCGACACGTCTGAACTGCCCCCGCCCCAGGACGGATCGGGGCGTGAAAGCCCGGGCGCGCCGGGCGAGGCCCGGGTACCCGATGATCCTGGGGACGCCACCGCGTTCCGCCTGCTCGCGGTGGCCGGGGTGATCATGTTGCTGCTCATCGCGATCGGGACCATCCTGCGCGCCAGGCGCCGCGCCGCGGCCCACCTGCACCGGGCCGACGACACCTGGCCGGTCTTGCCGGTTCACCCCAGAAACCCGGAGAAGCTGGTCCGCGCAACCGAACTCGGGCTCGCCGAGATCGGGGATCTCAGCCGCGACCCCAGAACCGCGATCATCGCGTGCTATGCGGCCATGGAACAGGGCCTCGCGTACGCACCGGAAGCGGTCCCGCAGGAATCCGACACACCGTCGGAGGTGCTCGCCCGTGCGGTCGAGCATCACGCGCTGAATGCCGACAGCGCAACCGAACTCGTCGAGCTGTTCGCCGAGGCGCGGTTCAGCCCGCACCGGATGACCGAGACGCATCGCGCGGCCGCGGTCGCCGCGCTGCAGCGCGTACACGCCGATCTGCGGAGCCTCGTATGAAACGGTTCGTGGTCGCGGGCTTTGCGTTGGTGGTGTTCGTCGAACTGGCAGCGCTCGCGGTGCCGGGCCGCAGCATGATCGGCTGGGCCACCGGCGCTGCGCTCGCGGTGCTGCTGGTCTCGGTGCGCCTGGCATTGCGCGAAGATCCAGTCCACGATGCGCGCAGCACGGCGTCGGAGGACGCGGCCGAACTGCTGGCGCGCTGGCAGTCCGAGACCGAGATCCTCATCAGCCGAGCCGATTCCACTCGCAGCCAGTGGGACCGCCATCTGCGGCCACGGTTGGCCAGGGAGTTCGCCGCGGCCAGCGGACAACGACTGGTCGGCGACCAGTCGGCATTCCAGGCCACCGGACGGATGCTGTTCGGAGAACGGTTGTGGCAGTGGGTGGATCCCAACAACGTCGCCTCCGCACGGGACGACGGACCAGGCCCGGGCCGCGCGGTGCTCGCGGAGATCCTGCAACGATTGGAGCAGCTGTGACCAGTCAGGCGAACGTGGACGTGGCCACAGCGGCAGCCGCCAGATCGGTGCTCGACGAGATCGAGAAGGCGGTGGTGGGCAAGCGTGACGCGCTCACCCTCATCCTGACGACGCTGCTGGCGCGCGGACACGTCCTCATCGAGGACCTGCCCGGCCTCGGCAAGACGCTCATCGCCCGATCCTTCGCCGCCGCGCTGGGTTTGAAGTTCACCCGGGTCCAGTTCACCCCGGATCTGCTGCCCGCCGACCTGCTCGGCTCGACGGTGTACGACATGCAGTCCGGTCGGTTCGAGTTCCGGCCCGGCCCGATCTTCACCAACCTGCTGCTGGCCGACGAGATCAACCGCACTCCGCCCAAGACGCAGGCCGCGCTGCTGGAGGCCATGGCCGAGGGGCAGGTCAGCATCGACGGCCAGACGCACCGCCTGCCCGCGCCGTTCATCGTCCTGGCCACCGACAACCCGATCGAGTACGAGGGCACCTATCCGCTGCCCGAGGCCCAACTCGACCGGTTCTCGGTGCGCCTGGAACTGAAGTACCTGTCCGAACAGGACGAGACGGCCATGCTGCGCCGCCGCCTGGATCGCGGCTCTGCCGAGGCGGGCGTCGCCGAGGTGGTCGACGGTCCGCGCTTTCTGGCGATGCGCGAGGCCGTCGAACAGGTCAGCGTGCACGACGACGTGCTGCGCTACGTCGTGGCGCTCGCGGCCGCGACGCGCCACCACCCGCAGGTTGCGGTCGGCGCCAGCCCGCGCGCCGAACTCGACCTCGTGCAACTCGCGAGGGCCAGGGCCTTGCTGCTCGGGCGGGACTTCGTCATCCCCGAGGACGTCAAGACACTCGCGGTCGCGGCGATGGCGCACCGCATCAGCCTGCGCCCGGAGATGTGGGTGCGCAGTATCCACGGTGCCGACGTCATGAACGAACTGCTGCGCCGGCTCCCCGTGCCCCGTGCGGGCAACCTGCCATGACCGTCGGTGTGCAGGTGCCGCTGCGTTGGGGCGCGTCGCCTCTGACCGAGTCCGTGGCCACCGCCGCGGCAGGTGTGATGTTGATCGCGGTGATCGGATTCCGTTGGCAATTGGTCATCTTCGCCTCGCCACTGCTCGGTGTGCTGTGTTCGGCCTACTGGCAGCGGCCTCGCGTCTCGGTCGAGGTCGGCGCAGAGCCCGCCACCGTGCGGTGTTTCGAGAACGAGAGCGCCGAATTGTCGGTGCGGGTGAGCAGCAGTGCCGGCGCCGATGCCCGGCTGCGGGTGGACAGCGTCGAGGGTTTGCGGCTCGAGCCGGGCGACCGCGCGGGTCCCGAGCAGAGGGTGCGCGCGAACGCGTCGCGCTGGGGCCGCTACCCGCTGCGGGCGCACGTCACGGTGACCGCGCCGGGTGGACTCGTGACCGGCACGGGCACCGTCGAGGCCGCCGAGCTCTACGTGTTCCCGCTGGCCGCACCACATCTCACCCCGATGCCGCGCGCCGAATTGCCCGACCGGCTCGGCACCCACTTGACCCGCCACACCGGACCCGGGGTGGAGTACGCCGACGTGCGGCCCTATGTGCCGGGCGATCATCTGCGCACCGTCAACTGGCCGGTGAGTGCCCGCCGCGGACGACTGCACGTCACCGAGCGGCTCACCGATCGCGGGGGCGACGTCGTGGTGCTGATCGACACCCACGACCAGGCGCCCGGCCCGGCCACACAGGCCACCGAGCGCACCGCGCGCGGCGCGGCGCAGGTGGTGCAGAGCGCGCTGCGCAGCGGCGACCGGGCCGGCATCGTGGCGCTCGGCGGCAGGCAACCGCGGTGGCTCGGGCTCGACATCGGGCGCAGGCAGTTCTACCGCGTGCTCGACGCGATCCTCGGGGCGGGTGGCGGGCTCGAGACAACCACCGGCACGCTCGCGCCGCGCGCCGCGGTGCCACCGGGAGCCATCGTGGTGGCGTTCTCCACGATGCTGAACACCGAGTTCGCGTTCGCGCTGATCGAGCTGGCCAAACACGGGCACGCCGTGGTGGCCGTCGACATCCTTGAGGGAGCGCCGTTCGACAACCCGGACGGCCTGGACCCGCTGATCCCGCGACTGTGGGCGCTGCAGCGCTCGGCGATGTACCGCGACATGAGCACGATCGGCATCGACGTCGTGCACTGGCGCGGCGACATCCCGCTGCAGGATGTCATGCAATTGATCCCGGACCGGCACAGACGAAGGACGCGGTGATGCGCACCCAGCCCGTGCCGCTTGTGTTCTCGACGGCCCTCGGCCTGATCATGGCCGCGGCGGTGGCCGCGCCCGCCGACGGTCCGGCACTGGTGGCCGCGGCGATCTCGGCCGCCGCGGTGGCGGTGGGGCCCGCGTGGCGACCGGCGTCGACCGTCGCGGTGTGGGCGGCCGCGGCCGCGCTCGCGCTGTCGGAACCCGACGTGCTCTACGCCGCGCTGGCAGGCCTGTCGGCCGCGGTGTATCTGGCGGTCCGCCACGCGGCGGGAACGTCGGTGGTCACCACGACGCGCCCGATGATGTTGTGCGCGTTGGGATTCACCGCGGCAGCGATGCTGGTCGGGTTCTGGCCGCTGACGTTGCCGTGGGTGCCGCTTGCCGCGCCGGTCGTGGTCGGCGCGGTGTACCTGATCGTCCTGCGTCCGTTCGTGGGCCGGGCGCGGTGGGACGTCTCACCGGCCAGGGAAGTGTGACATCCGTCACTCGGATTCCGAACCTGTTCGCTCCCTTACAGATTGAGAACTTCACCGGTTGCCCGGGGTAACTTCACTTCCAGTTCCCCGGACCGCCGGTACCGGGAAATTGGAACAGGTTCCAGAAAGGACGCGATCATGGTCGCATTCGGTGTCTTCGTCGCCGTCGTCGCGGGGCTCGTCGCGGTCACGGGCCGCCCGTACCGCCGGTCCTGGCACGAGCGCTTCGGCGAGATGCAGCTCTGACCAGCGCCGACCGTACCGACGTAACTGCGCTGACGGTCGGTGCGGTACGAATGGTGAGTGCCTGACCCACGTGATGCTGTCCCGAGCGCGCCGACGATCCTGCTGCTGTCGACCTCGGACACCGATCTGATCACGGCCCGCGCGAGCGGCGCCGGATACCGGTGGGCCAACCCGTCGCGCCTCGTCGACGGTGAGCTCGAAGAGTTGCTGGCCGGCGCCGATATCGCCGTGGTCCGCATCCTCGGCGGATACCGGGCCTGGCAGGACGGGATCGACGCCGTGGTAGCCAGCGGCGTGCCCGCGGTCGTGGTCAGCGGCGAGCAGACCCCCGACGCCGAGCTCATGCGGCACTCGACCGCACCGCAGGGCGCCGCCCTGCAGACCCACATCTACCTCGCGCAGGGCGGGCTGGAGAACCTGCGCAACCTGCACGCGTTCCTCTCCGATACCCTGCTCATGACGGGATTCGGATTCGCGCCGCCCGTCGCCACCCCGAGTTGGGGCATCCTCGAACGCCCCCTCGAACACGCTGAGGCGCAGTCTCTCGACGGCGCACCGAAGATCGCGGTGCTCTACTACCGTGCCCAGCAGCTCGCCGGGAACACCGCCTATGTCGAGGCCCTGTGCCGGGCGATCGAGAACGCCGGCGGCAGGCCGCTGCCGGTCTTCTGCGCCTCGCTGCGCACCGCCGAACCCGAACTCCTCGAACTGCTCGGCACCGCCGACGCCCTGATCACCACGGTGCTCGCGGCGGGCGGCGCCACCCCGGCCGCGGTCGGCGCAGGCGGCGACGACGACTCCTGGAACGTCGCACATCTCGCGGCCCTCGACATCCCGATCCTGCAGGGGTTGTGCCTGACGAGTTCGAGGTCGGACTGGTCGGACAACGACGACGGCCTGTCCCCGCTGGACGTCGCGACGCAGGTGGCCGTGCCCGAGTTCGACGGCCGCATCATCACAGTGCCGTTCTCGTTCAAGGAGATCGACCACGAGGGCCTCATCTCCTACGTCGCCGACCCCGAGCGGTGCGCGCGGGTCGCGGGTCTCGCGGTCCGGCACGCCCGACTGAAATCCATTGCGGCCAAGGACAAACGCGTGGCGCTCGTGTTCTCGGCCTATCCGACCAAGCACGCCCGGATCGGCAACGCCGTCGGTCTCGACACCCCGGCCAGCGCGGTCGCGCTGCTGCGCGCGATGCGCGCCCACGGCTACGACCTCGGGGCCGACGACGACATCCCCGGTGTCATCTCCGGCGATGGCGACGCGCTGATCCACGCGCTGATCGAACGCGGCGGCCAGGACGCCGAATGGCTCACCGAGGAACAACTCGCGCGCAACCCGATCCGCGTGCCCGCCAAGGACTATCGCGAATGGTTCGCGACGCTGCCCGCCGAACTCGCCGACGCCGTCGTCGAGCACTGGGGTCCGCCGCCCGGCGACCTGTTCGTCGACCGCAGCCGCGACCCCGACGGCGAGATCGTCATCGCCGCGCTGCAGGCCGGCAATCTGGTCATCATGGTCCAGCCGCCGCGCGGGTTCGGCGAGAACCCGGTGGCCATCTACCACGACCCCGACCTGCCGCCCAGCCACCACTATCTGGCGGCCTACCGGTGGCTGGACTCCGCGTTCCCCGGATCGTTCGGGGCCGACGCCGTCATCCACCTCGGCAAGCACGGCAACCTGGAATGGCTGCCCGGCAAGACGCTCGGTATGTCCGCGGCATGCGGCACCGACGCGGCGCTGGGCGACCTGCCGCTGATCTACCCGTTCCTGGTCAACGACCCGGGGGAGGGCACCCAGGCCAAGCGTCGCGCCCACGCCACGCTGGTCGACCATCTCATCCCGCCCATGGCGCGCGCCGAAACCTACGGCGACATCGCCAAACTCGAACAACTGCTCGACGAGCACGCCAACGTCTCGGCGCTCGATCCCGGCAAGCTGCCCGCCATCCGCCAGCAGATCTGGACGCTCATGCGTGCGGCGAAGATGGACCACGACCTGGGGTTGCAGGATCGCCCCGACGAGGACTCGTTCGACGACATGCTGCTGCACGTCGACGGTTGGCTGTGCGAGATCAAGGACGTGCAGATCCGCGACGGTCTGCACGTACTCGGCCAGAAGCCCACGGGGGCAGGCGAACTCGACCTGGTGCTGGCGATTTTGCGGGCCCGCCAGCTGTTCGGCGGCGAGCAGACCGTGCCAGGACTGCGGCAGGCGCTCGGGCTCGTTGAGGACGGCAGTGACGACCGCGCCGCGGTCGACGCGGCCGAGGCCGGGGCCCGCGAACTGGTCGCGGCCCTGCAGGAAACCGGTTGGGACCCCGCGGCGGTCGACACCATCACCGACAACCCCGACATCGCGCGGATCCTCAAGTTCGCCGCCACCGAGGTGGTGCCGAGGCTCGCGGGCACCGAGTGCGAGATCGACCAGGTGCTGCGCGCCCTCGACGGCGGGTTCATCCCGTCGGGCCCCTCGGGTTCGCCGCTGCGCGGTCTGGTCAACGTGCTGCCGACCGGACGCAACTTCTACTCGGTGGATCCCAAGGCCGTGCCGTCGCGCCTGGCGTGGGAAACCGGTGTGGCCATGGCGGATTCGCTGCTGGCGCGCTACCGCGAGGACTACGGGCGGTGGCCGCAGTCGGTCGGCCTGTCGGTGTGGGGCACCTCGGCCATGCGCACCGCGGGCGACGACATCGCCGAGGTGCTCGCACTGCTGGGCGTGCGCCCCGTGTGGGACGACGCGTCGCGTCGCGTCGTCAACCTCGAACCCATCGACCTCGCCGAACTGGGCCGCCCCCGCATCGACGTCACCGTGCGGATCTCCGGGTTCTTCCGCGACGCGTTCCCGCACGTCGTCACGATGCTCGACGACGCCGTCGCGCTCGTCGCGGCACTCGACGAACCCGCCGAGCACAACTACGTGCGCGCGCACGCCCAGGCCGACCTCGCCGAGCACGGTGACGAACGCCGCGCCACCACACGCATCTTCGGGTCCAAGCCGGGTACCTACGGGGCGGGCCTGCTGCAGCTCATCGACAGCCGCAACTGGCGCGACGACGCCGACCTGGCGCAGGTGTACACCGCGTGGGGCGGGTTCGCCTACGGGCGCGGATTGGACGGAGCCGCCGCCAGTGATGATATGAACCGGGCCTACCGGCGAATCGCGGTGGCGGCCAAGAACACCGACACCCGCGAACACGACATCGCCGACTCCGACGACTACTTCCAGTACCACGGCGGCATGGTCGCCACGGTGCGGGCACTGACCGGCAAGGCGCCCGCGGCCTACATCGGCGACAACACCCGTCCCGACGCGGTCCGCACCCGCACGCTGAGTGAGGAGACCAACCGCGTCTTCCGGGCGCGCGTGGTCAACCCGCGCTGGATCAACGCCATGCGCCGCCACGGCTACAAGGGCGCGTTCGAGATGGCGGCCACGGTCGACTACCTGTTCGGCTACGACGCCACCGCGCACGTGATGGCCGACTGGATGTACGAGCGGCTCGCAGGCGAGTACGTCCTGGACGACGAGAACCGCAAGTTCATGAACGAATCCAACCCGTGGGCACTGCACGGTATGGCCGAGCGCCTGTTGGAGGCCGCGACCCGCGGGATGTGGGCCGAGCCGGAACCCGCCACGCTCGACGGGCTGCGCCAGGTGCTGCTGGAGACCGAAGGCGAACTGGAGGGCTAGCTGTACCCGGCCCGGGCGTGGGTCTCGGCTAAGTTCGACTCGTGGCCATCACGTTCGCAGACGTCGCCAAGTCCAAGTACATCCTGCTGACCACGTTCACCAAGGACGGCAGACCCAAGCCGACGGCGATCTGGGCGGCCCCGAAAGGGGACCGGCTGCTGGTGATCACCGAGGAGAACTCGTGGAAGGTCAAGCGGATCCGCAACACCCCACGCGTCACCGTCGCGGCGTGTGACGCCCGCGGCAACCCGAAGAGCGAGGCCGTCGAGGCGCACGCCGAGATCCTCGACAAGTCGCGCACCGGCGAGGTGTACGACGCGATCGGCAGCCGCTACGGGCTGATGGGCAAGGCGTTCAACCTGTTCAGCAAGTTGCGGCGGGGCATGGAACGCAACATCGGCCTGGAACTGCGCGCGGCCGAGGGGACTGCCTGAGTTCTTCGGTGTTTTCCCGCGGAACCTCAGGGCCCCGCCGCTCGTTGACCGGACATGGCTAAGCGACTGTTCCTGGTCTACGCCCTCGTCGAGCTGGCGGTCATGGTGGTCCTCGTGGCAACCATCGGCTTCGGCTGGACGGTGCTGCTGCTCCTGGCGGCGTTCGTCGTCGGGCTGGCACTGGCGGGATCCCAGGCGCGTCGCCAGCTACGCAAACTCAGCGGCGGTCTGACCGCCGCGAGCGCCCAGGGCGCGGTCACCGACAGCCTGCTGGTCGCCCTCGGCACCGTGCTGGTTGTCGTCCCGGGGCTCGCCAGTTCGGTGCTCGGCGCCGTGTTGCTGCTGCCCCCGACCCGTGCCGCCGCGCGGCCCGTGCTGACCGCGATGGCCGCCAAACGCGTGCCACTCGTCACAGGATTTCAAACGGCGTCCCGGTACCAGTGGACCGCGGGATACCCCGGCGGGCGTGGGGACTACATTGACGGCGAAGTCATCGACGTCACCGACAGCGCGGACGCGGCCGGTGGGGTCGAACCGCATCGCCTTCCCCCGAAGGCCTGACCCGCACCCACCGAGCCGAATAACCCTTGACGACACTCCTGATCAACGGGCGGATCCACAGCCCCGCACAACCCGACGCGACCGCGATGGCCATCCGCGACGGCGTGGTCGCATGGCTCGGCAGTGACGACGTCGGCCGCGCACTGCACCCGGATGCGCACATCGTCGACCTCGACGGTGGTTTCGTCGCACCCGCGTTCGTCGACAGCCACGTCCACATCACCGCCACCGGGCTCAACCTCGTCGGGCTCGATCTGCACGCGGCCACCTCACTGCAGCACTGCCTGCAACTCGTCGCCGACCACGCGCGGCGCCACCCCGACGGTCTCGTGTGGGGGCACGGCTGGGACGAGTCCGGCTGGCCCGAACGCACCCCGCCCGGCACCGACGATCTCGACGCCGTACTGGGCGACCGGCCCGCGTATCTCGCGCGGGTGGACGTGCACTCGGCGGCCGCGACCACCGCACTGCGCCGCGCGGTGCCCGATCTGGCCGGCGCGTCCGGGTTCTCACCGCAGGGCCCGCTGAGCGCCGACGCGCACCACCTGATCCGCGCGGCGGCCAGGGCGCAACTGACGGCGCGGCAGAAGCACCAGGCCCGCGTCGCGGCGCTCGATCACGCCGCCGCGCACGGCATCGTCGCGGTGCACGAGTGTGCGGGCCCAGAGATCGGCGGGCTCGACGACTGGCTCGAACTGCGCGCGCTCGGCCACGGTGTCGACGTGATCGGTCTGTGGGGTGAAGCCGCACGCGACGTCGACCACGCCAAGGCGCTGATCGCCGAGACCGGCGCGTACGGCCTGGCCGGTGACCTGTTCGTCGACGGTGCGCTGGGATCGCGCACCGCCTGGCTGAGCGCCCCCTACAGCGATGCCACGCACACGTGTGGCAACCGCTACCTCGACCAGGACACCGTCATCGCGCACCTGCGGGCCTGCACGCAGGCCGGCATTCCCGCCGGGTTCCACGTCATCGGCGACGCCGCGGTGAGCGCCGTGGTCGACGCGCTCGCGGACGTCGTCGAGCAGCACGGCGCGCCCACGGTGGCGCGTTGCGGCCACCGTCTCGAACATCTGGAGATGGTCACCGCGGCCCAGGCCGCGCAGCTCGGTGCCTGGGGTGTGACCGCCAGCATGCAGCCCATGTTCGACGCGTCGTGGGGCGGCGACCACGGCATGTACGCGCAGCGTCTTGGGCCACAAAGAGTTCACCAGCTCAATCCGTTCGCGCTGTTAGCATCCGAAGGCGTGCCCCTCGCATTCGGCTCAGATACCCCCGTCACCAGCATGAATCCGTGGGAAGCCGTACGTGCCGCGGTCCTGCACCACAGTCCGACGGCCGCGATTTCGCCGCGCGCGGCGTTCGCTGCGGCCACCCGTGGTGGCTGGCGGGCCGGTGGCGTGCGCGACGGTGTGTCAGGCACTTTGACCCCGGGCGCCCCGGCCAGCTACGCGATCTGGGACGTCGAGGAGCTGGAGGTCAGCGCGCCGGCCAATGCCGTGCAGCGCTGGTCGACCGATCCGCGGTCGCGCGTGCCCGCACTGCCACGCCTGGCCGACGACGCCGCACTGCCGCGCTGCCGCCAGACCGTGCACCGGGGTGTCGTCCTCCATGGCTGACGATCGCGCCCGGCGATTCGACCGGTTCCGCGTACGGCCCGAGGAGATCACCGAGGTGATCCCGGCCGTCACCGATGACGACCCCCTCGAAGATCCCCTCGACGACGACGTCGCTCCCGGACTCGACGACGCCGAACCCGAACCCGAACCCGGAGACGAGCACGACGAGCCTTCGCGGCCTGCGACGGGCTCGCGTATCGGCGGCTGGGTCGCTCGACGTGGTTCCCGATTCGGCAAAGGTGTGCTCGACCGCTGGGCCCCACTGAGCGCCGCGATCGGTGGCGGTCTGGCACTGTGGCTGAGCTTCCCGCCCATCGGGTGGTGGTTCACGGCGTTCCCCGGACTGGCATTGCTGGGCTGGGTGCTGACCCGCACGGCCACCACCAAGGCCGGTGGGTTCGGCTACGGCGTGCTGTTCGGCCTCGCGTTCTACGTGCCGCTGCTGCCGTGGATCAGCGGATTGGTCGGCGCCGTGCCGTGGCTCGCGCTGGCGTTCGCCGAATCCCTGTTCTGCGGTCTGTTCGGGCTCGGCGCGGTCGTGGTGGTCAGGTTGCCCGGCTGGCCGCTGTGGTTCGCGACCCTGTGGGTCGCGGCGGAGTGGGCCAAGTCGACGTTCCCGTTCGGCGGTTTCCCGTGGGGCGCGGCGAGCTACGGGCAGACGAATGGTCCGCTGCTGGCGCTCGCGCGGATCGGCGGCGCACCGTTGGTGTCGTTCGCGGTCGCGCTGATCGGCTTCAGCCTCACGCTGCTGACGGCGCAGATCGTGTGGTGGTGGCGCCACGGCCACAAACCCGGCGTCCCGGCCCCCGCGGTGATGCTGCCCGGCGTCGCGATCGCCGCGTCACTGCTGGTCACCGCGCTGGTGTGGCCGCAGGTGCGCCAGTCGGGAACCGGCGCGGGTGACGACACCGCCGTCACGGTGGCCGCCGTGCAGGGCAACGTGCCGCGGCTCGGACTTGAGTTCAACGCGCAGCGGCGCGCGGTGCTCGACAACCACGTCAAGGAGACCCTGCGGCTGGCCGACGACGTCAAAGCCGGCCGCGCCGCCCAGCCGATGTTCGTGATCTGGCCCGAGAACTCCTCTGACATCGATCCGCTGCTCAACGCGGACGCCTCGGCCCAGATCACCACCGCGGCCGAGGCCATCGACGCGCCGATCCTCGTCGGTGGCGTCGTGCGCGCCGACGGTTACACACCCGACAACCCCGTCGCCAACAACACCGTGATCGTGTGGGAACCCACCGACGGCCCGGGTGAGCGTCACGACAAACAGATCGTGCAGCCCTTCGGCGAGTACCTGCCGTGGCGCGGCTTCTTCAAGCATCTGTCGTCATATGCCGACCGGGCCGGCTACTTCGTGCCGGGCACCGGCACCGGCGTCGTGCACGCCGCGGGCGTGCCGATCGGGATCACCACGTGCTGGGAGGTGATCTTCGACCGCGCGGCGCGGGAATCGGTGCTCAACGGCGCCCAGGTGCTCGCGGTACCGAGCAACAACGCGACGTTCGACGAGGCCATGAGCGCTCAGCAACTGGCGTTCGGCAAACTGCGTGCAGTCGAACACGACCGCTACGTCGTCGTCGCGGGAACCACCGGTATCAGCGCGGTGATCGCTCCCGACGGGCACGAGATATCGCGCACCGAGTGGTTCCAGCCAGCATATCTGGACAACCAGATCCGGCTCAAGACCGATCTGACCCCGGCGACGAAGTGGGGCCCCATCGTGCAGGCGGTGCTGGTCATCGCGGGGGTTGCCGTGCTGCTGATCGCCATACTGCACAATGGAAGGTTCGCGCCGAGAATGTTGCGGCGCCGGTCGGCAACGACCGTGAAACGATGAAGGAGCCACATGAGCGTCCCCGGTGAACGTGAGCAGGGTGCGGGGGAGGATCCTGCCACCGTCCGCCCGACCCAGCGCACTCTGGTGATCATCCCGACGTACAACGAGCGGGAGAACCTGCCGCTGATCGTCGGGCGTGTTCACCACGCGTGCCCCCAGGTGCACATCCTCGTCGTCGACGACGGCAGCCCCGACGGCACCGGCGCACTGGCCGACGAGCTGGCTCTGGCCGACCCTGACCGCGTGCACGTCATGCACCGCACCAGCAAGGCCGGGCTCGGCGCGGCCTACCTCGCGGGTTTCGACTGGGGCCTGCGCCGCGGCTACTCCGTGCTGGTCGAGATGGACGCCGACGGCAGCCACGCGCCCGAGGAGCTGAGCCGGCTGCTCGACGCGGTCGACGCGGGGGCGGACCTGGCCATCGGCTCGCGCTATGTGCCCGGCGGCACCGTGCGCAACTGGCCCTGGCGGCGCCTGGTGCTGTCCAAGACCGCCAACACCTATTCGCGTTTCCTGCTGGGCGTCGGTATCCATGACATCACGGCCGGCTACCGCGCCTACCGTCGCGAGGTGCTGGAGAAGATCGACCTCTCGGCGGTGGACTCCAAGGGCTACTGCTTCCAGATCGACCTGACGTGGCGCGCCATCAACAACGGCTTCTCGGTCGTCGAGGTGCCCATCACGTTCACCGAGCGCGAGCTGGGCGTGTCGAAGATGAGCGGATCCAACATCCGCGAGGCCATGTTCAAGGTCGCCGAGTGGGGTATCCGCGGCCGGCTCGACCGGGCCAGGGGCGTGGTCCGCTGACGCGGTAGCGTCCGAGAACGCGAAAGCCGCGAGTGTGCATGCACACTCGCGGCTTTTTCATGACGTCAGTTCGTCAGCTCTCGTCAGCTTCCGGTTCCGCGCCGCTTGGCCTTGATCAGGTCGAGCCGCTCCTTGAGCAGCTCTTCGAGCTCCTCGACGGACCGGCGCTCCAACAGCATGTCCCAGTGCGTACGCGGCGGCTTGACCTTCTTGGGCTCCGGCACGTCACCCTCGATGAGGGTGCCCTCCAGACCGTTGCGGCAGAGCCACGTACCGGGGATCTCGGCGTCGTCGGCGAAAGGTACGTCGAACTCCTCGCCGTTATCCGTGCGGTAGCGGGCGACCTGACGCGGCGCCAGGTCATGGTTGCGGTCGGTCTCGTAGCTCACGGCTCCGAGGCGACTGCCCCGCAGGACACGATCAGCCATCGTCATCACTCCTCATCACGCGATTTCGTCCGGATAGTGCAACGCGTTTTGCCATTGCCAAGTTCCCGACTCGACCGTCCATGATACGCCGATCACAATGCGTCGCCGTCTACAGTCTGCTTCATGACCACCCCGACGGCGGCCGCGACCCGCAGACGCAACCGTCCGCAGCCATGCCGGTGGTGCGGACGTGAGGTGCCCGACGCGCAGATGGGGCGCAGGCGCCAGTACTGCAGGCAGTCCTGCCGCCAGCGCGCATACGAACAACGCGCCATGGTCAAGGGCACCTCCTTGGCCCCGGACTCGGTGGTGCTCACGGCCGAGGAGGCCGCGCAACTGTCCGATCGCGTCTACCAGGTCCGCTGCGCCGCCGAGGACGTCGCGATCGCCGTCGACGAGGGTGCCGAACCTCACGAATTGCGGCAACTCTGCGACTCTTTGCTGGAAGCTGCGAAGGCTGCCGACGGCTGGCGTTAGGTCCTACGATTGCGTCGGTGGCGACGATTTCTGACCCTCAACGCGCAACATCGACACCGGATCCGGCGCGGTCCGTGTGGCGTTTCGATGATTTCGTGTTGGACACGGGTCGATTCGAACTCCGTCGCGGCGACGAGGTGATCCGGGTCGAACCACAGGTGTTCGACGTGCTGACCCAGCTGATCGTCAACCACGAGCGCGTCGTCACCAAGGTCGAACTGTTCGACACCGTGTGGGGCGGCCGGTTCGTCGGCGAGGCCGCGCTCACCAGCCGGATCAAGGCCGCGCGCCGTGCGCTCGGTGACGACGGTGAATCCCAGCGCTACATCCGCACCATCCGCGGCCGCGGCTATCAGTTCGTCGGCACACTGCTGCCCGACGACGCCGGTGACGGTGTGAACGCGCCGATGCGGGCGCAGCCGCTGCAACAGCACGAGGCGGTGGCCCTCGACACCGCCGACACCGCTGAGGGGTCCGCGGAACCCGTGGAACCCGTGGAGCCCCCGCCGCGGCAGCACATCGCGTTCTGCCGTGCCGGTGACGGGGTCCGGCTCGCCTACGCCGTCGTGGGGGAGGGCCCGCCGCTGGTGCGCGCCGCGAACTGGATGACGCACCTCGGATACGACATCGAGAGCCCGGTGTGGAGCCACTGGGTGCGCGATCTGTCGCGCAACCACACCTTCATTCGCTACGACGAGCGCGGCTGCGGTCTGTCGGACTGGGAGGCCGCCGACTTCTCGTTCGACGACTGGGTGGCCGACCTGGAGTCGGTGGTCGAGGCGCTGGGGCTGGAACGCTTTCCGCTACTGGGGGTTTCGCAGGGCGGCGCGGTCGCGGTGGCGTACGCGGCACGGCATCCCGAACGCGTGAGCCGCCTCGTGTTGTGCGGCGCGTACGCCAGAGGGCGCGCCGTGCGGGCCGTCGGTGACGAGGAGAAGCGCGCGGCCGCACTGGATCTGGAGCTCGCCCGGGTCGGCTGGGGACGCGACGACCCGGCGTTCCGGCAGGTGTTCGCCGCGCAGTTCCTGCCCGACGGGACGCGCGCGGACTGGGCCGCGTTCGACCAGCTGCAGCGCCGCACCACGTCACCGGAGAACGCCGTGCGCTTCCTGGAGGCGTTCGGGCGCATCGATGTACGCGACGAGGCGCGCGAAGTACGCTGTCCGACACTGGTCATGCATTCACGCGACGACCACCGGGTACCCGTGCGGTTCGGAGAGGAACTCGCGGCTCTGATCGAGGATGCCCGGATGGTCGCGCTGGACAGCAACAACCATCTGCTCACCGGGACCGAACCGGCCTGGCAGGTGTTCCGGCAGGAACTCGAGGGCTTCCTCGCCCTCGACGGGTCCTGACCCGCTCGATCCGACGCCCCGGGATTCGCCGGGGATCTCCATGCAATCTCCATACATTCTCCATGTGCGGGGGCCGGCGGAGATACATGCTTGATCACATGAGAAAACACCTCCGCTTACTGATCATCGGTCTCGGCGCCATGGTCACACTCGGCACGATGTCCGCATGCTCCAGCGGAACGACGTCCGAGACGGCCACGCCGGCGGCGACCACCCCGGCCGCCACCTCGGCTGCGTCCGAGGCGCCCGCACCACTGCCTGAGGCCATTCGGTACATGGCCGACATGCCGACGCCGGACGGCAAGACCATGAGCATCGGCATCGCGGTCGACGGCGACATGGTCACGGCATACGCGTGCAACGGCGTCGACGACGAGGCGTGGTTCTTCGGCAACCAGGCCGACGGCGACATCGACATCACGGGAAAGTTCCGTGACACCCTCAAGGCCGACATGACCGCGACCGACGCCAAGGGCGAGCTGACCATGAACGGCGTCAACTACACGTTCACCGCGATGCCGGTCAGCGAACCCGCGGGCATGTACACCGCGGCGTTCGAGGGCGTGCGGTCGTCGTGGATCGTGCACACCGACGGTTCGGTCACCGGTGTGCAGTTCAACGGCGGCATCACCGGCCGCGACTTCGAGCAGGCCGAACTGCAGCAGCTGAACGCCGCACAGTTCCAGTCGCAGGTCCGCAACAAGCGCAAGCTTCAGCAGGCCCAGCAGCTGATCCGACTGCAGAACGGCACGTTCCGGTCGACCATCAGCGGCCACGAGGTGACGCCCGAACTCGTCACCGGCAAGACCCGGTTCGGCTGAGCCGCCGGTAAACCCTGAGCCCCGGCCCCGCCGGAGTGACACCGCCCGGTCACTCCCGCGGGGCCGGTTCGTATTTCATTTCCTTTGACTCAGCCCGATTTCAATCCTTACGACCCACGGCGGTGCTGCGTAACGTCGGCTCACCGTGACTGGTTCCAGTGTGCTGGCCGCCCCGACGGCACCCACTGTCACTCGCCGGTTGAGCCACCGGAAATGGGCGATCATCCGGGTGATCTCACCGGTGGTGCTGCTGGGCCTGTGGCAGCTCGGCAGCGCGGTCGGCCTCATCTCGCAGGACGTCCTGCCCGCTCCGTCGCTGATCGTCGAAGCCGGCATCGAGCTCATCCGCAACGGCCAACTGGCCGACGCGCTACGGGTTTCCGGCGCGCGCGTCGTCATCGGTCTGCTGCTCGGCGGCGTCATCGGCGTCGCGCTGGGCACCGCGGTCGGATTGTCGCGGTGGCTCGAGGCGACCGTCGACCCGCCGATGCAGATGATCCGCGCGCTGCCGCACCTCGGCCTGATCCCGCTGTTCATCGTGTGGTTCGGCATCGGCGAACTGCCCAAGGTGCTGCTCGTGGCGCTGGGCGTCAGCTTCCCGCTGTACCTCAACACGTTCTCGGCGATCCGCCAGGTGGACCCCAAGCTGTTCGAAACCGCTCAGGTGCTGGGCTTCTCGTTCTGGCAGCGATTCCGCACCATCATCGTGCCCAGTGCGGCGCCTCAGGTGCTGGTCGGTTTCCGCCAGTCACTGGCCATCGCGTGGCTCACGCTGATCGTGGCCGAACAGATCAACGCCGACTCGGGAATCGGCTTCCTCATCAACAACGCACGCGATTTCCTGCGCATCGACATCATCATCTTCGGCCTGATCGTCTACGCACTGCTGGGCATCGGGACCGACGCGATCGTGAGAGCCCTGGAACGCCGAGCCCTGAGGTACCGCACATGACCGTCACCTCCGAACGATCCGTCACCACCGCGGCCGAACTGCGCGGCGTGAACAAGTGGTACGGCCGCCACCACGTCCTGCGTGACGTCTCGCTGCGCATCGGCCGCGGCGAGATCGTCGCGCTGATCGGGCGCAGCGGGTCGGGCAAGTCCACCGTGCTGCGCGTGCTGGCCGGACTGTCGACCGACCACACCGGCGAGTGCCACGTGGCAGGCGCACCCGCGCTGGCGTTCCAGGAACCGCGGCTGTTCCCGTGGCGTGATGTGCGCACCAACGTCTCCTACGGCCTGACCCGCACGCGCCTGCCGCGCGGTGAGGCACTCGCCCGCGCGGACCGTGCGCTGGCCGACGTGGGGCTCGCCGACCGTGGCGACGTGTGGCCTTTGACGTTGTCCGGTGGTCAGGCGCAACGGGTTTCGCTGGCCCGCGCACTCGTCGCCGAGCCGCAACTGCTGTTGCTCGACGAACCGTTCGGCGCGCTCGACGCGCTGACCCGACTCAGCATGCGCACACTGCTGCTCGATCTGTGGCGCGAGCACGGATTCGGGGTGCTGCTGGTGACCCACGACGTCGACGAGGCCGTCGCCCTGGCCGACCGCGTGCTGGTCCTCGAGGACGGCGCAGTGGTGCACACCCTCGACATCGAGGACACCCGGCGATCCCCGGGGGACCCGTCGCCGGCCACCGAACGCTACCGCGCCGAACTGCTCGAACACCTCGGCGTGCAGTTGTAAACAGACACACGACCGAGACAGACACACGACAGGGGGGGACCACACGTGGTCAGATCAATCCGGATCGTCGCCGCGGCTGCGCTCGCCATCGGACTGCTCGCGGGCTGCGTGTCCCGCGCGGACCAGTCGGCGCCGCAGGCCGCGCCCGAGACCGTGCCGCTGAGCGAATTGTCCGGTCTCACACTGCAGATCGGCGATCAGAAGGGCGGCACCGAGGCGCTGCTGCGCGCGGCGGGCGCGCTCGAGGACCTGCCGTACGACGTGGCGTTCTCGACGTTCACCTCGGGTCCGCCGCAGATCGAGGCGGCCACCGCGGGCAAGATCGACTTCGCGATCACCGGCAACACCCCACCCATCTTCGGCGCCGCGTCCAACGCCAAGGTGAAGGTCGTGTCGGCCTACGACGGCGGCGGGTTCGGCGATCAGCTTCTGGTGCACGCCGATTCCCCGATCCAGGAGGTCACCGATCTGCGCGGCAAGAGCATCGCGCTGGCCAAAGGCAGTTCGGCGCACGGTCATACGCTCGTGCAGCTGCACCGGGCCGGTCTGACCCCCGACGACGTCAAATTGGTCTTCCTGCAGCCGGCCGACGCCCTCTCGGCGTTCAAGCAGGGCCGTGTCGACGTGTGGGCGGTGTGGGACCCTTACACCGCGCAGGCCGAGAAGGAGCTGCCGGTGCGCAGCATCGCACAGGCCACCGGCGTGACCAACGGCGCCGGGTTCGGCGTCGCATCCGCAGCGGCGCTGGCCGACCCGAAACGCAACACCGCGCTCGCCGATCTGCTGGTGCGCTACTCGAAGGCCGTCAAGTGGGCCCACGACAACCGTGACGAGTGGGTGGCGCGCTACTCGGCCGAGGTGGGGCTGGATCCGGAGGTGGGTGCCGTCGCGCAGGGCCGCAGCCTGCGCCTGCCCACCGACCTGTCCGACGAACTCGTCGCCTCCGAACAGGAGATGGCCGACCTGTTCGCCGAATCGGGTCAGATCGCGTCGGCCCCGGACTTCTCGCAGTGGGTGGACCGCCGCTTCGCCGACCAACTGAGCCCGCTGTACATCGAGCGCGATTAGGAGGAGGCGCCATGACCTTCGCGAAGTTCTTCTGGTTCCTGCCCACCGCGGGCGACAGTCGCGGGATCGTCGGTTCGTCGCACGCGTCGTCGCAGCACTCGGTGCCCGACAACTACCGGGCGCCCACGCGGCGCTATCTGGCCGAGGTGGCGCGCGCCGCCGACCGACTGGGGTACGAGGGCGTGCTGACGCCGACGGGGACGTGGTGCGAGGACGCCTGGTTGACCACCTCGGCGCTGCTCGCCGAGACCGAACGGCTCAAGTTCCTGGTGGCGTTCCGTCCCGGCCTGGTGCCGCCGACGCTGGCCGCGCAGCAGGCCGCGACGCTGCAGCGGTTCTCGGAGGGCCGGGTGCTGCTCAACATCGTCACCGGCGGCGACAACGTGGAACAACGCCGTTTCGGGGACTGGCTCGACCACGACGAGCGCTACGCGCGCACCGGCGAGTTCCTGCACATCGTCAACCGGTTGTGGCGGCAATCGGGCGACGAGTCGCTCGACTACGAGGGCACCTACTACAAGGTGGCCGACGCCAGGGTGTCCGCGCCGCCGGATCCGTTGCCGCAGATCTACTTCGGCGGTTCGTCACCGGCGGCGATGCCGATCGCCGCCGAACACGTCGACGTCTACCTCACGTGGGGTGAGCCACCGCAGGACGCCGCGGCCAAGATTGCGAGGGTGCGCGCGCTCGCCGAAGAGCGCGGACGCACGGTGCGGTTCGGTATCCGGCTGCACACCATCTCGCGCGACACCTCGGCCGCGGCCTGGGCCGTCGCCCACGATATGGTCGCCGGCCTCGACCCCGAGGCGATCGCCAAAGCCACTGCCTTGCACTCGAAGTCGGAATCAGAGGGGCAACGCCGGATGACCGCGCTACACGGGGGGCGGACCGACAAACTCGAGATCTACCCGAACCTGTGGGCCGGGGTCGGCCTGGTGCGCGGGGGAGCGGGCACCGCGCTGGTCGGCAGCCACGAAGAGGTCGCGAACCTCATCTACGAGTACCACTCACTGGGCTTCGACGAGTTCATCCTGTCGGGGTACCCGCACCTGGAGGAGTCGTACTGGTTCGCCGAGGGCGTACTGCCGATCCTGCGGCGCAAAGGCGTCGCCGCTTAATCCGGTTCGCAGCTGAACTGGCGGCCCACGCCGACCGGAGGATTCACCGGGCGCAGGCAGCCCAGCGGCGCCACGCCCTTGTCGTCGAGGCGGATCCCGGACTGGTGTGCGAAGTTGACGCACACCAGCGCCGAGGCGTCGGCGCGGCAGCGGTAGTCGCCGAACGCCAGCGACTGCCCGGCCGTCAGCTCGGCGCCGTCACCGTAGGTGAACAGACCCGGATCGCCGTGCAGGGAGCCGACATCGACCGTCGGTCCCGCGAAATCCACCCACCCGGCAACCCAGTTGCCCTCGACATCGGACGGTTTGGACGGCAGATCACCCTCGGTGACCAGGCACGCCAGCTGCCCACCGGCCAGCTTCTCGGTGACGCAGCGGGCCCCGGCCGCGACGAACGCGATGTCGTCGCCGAGGTCGGTGGTCTCGCCGTCGCGCGTGGCGCTGTGGAACCCGGCGACGTCGGCCGGGGTGCCGGCCTCGACCCACCGGATGACCTGCGGCATGGGGGTTCCCGCGGCCGGTGCCGCGGTGGGGATCGGAGTGGTCGGTGACGGTTTGGCGCTCGTCGTGTGCGTGGTACTGGCAGGCACGGACAACTCCGGTTGCGACGTCGGCGCGGCCTCCCGGCCACCCGATGCACACCCTGCCACAAGCACAGACGCCGCGAGGATCACAGCAGTCCGCATTCCGCCAGGCTAGCGGTTCACCTGACACGAGCACGTCTGCGCGGTGCCCGGTCGGGCATACGACCACCACTTTCGGCTACCGTCGCTTCATGCACGAACGCACCGTCCGCGCAGAGATCAGCACCGGGATCATCGAGGGGTTCACGCGAGACGGCGTACATCGCTGGCGTTCCATCCCTTACGCCCGGGCGCCCATCGGCCCGCTGCGCCTGCGGGCACCGCAGCCCGCCGAGCCGTGGCCCGGCGTGCGCTACTGCCACGGATTCGGCTTCTGCGCACCCCAGCAGCGCCGTTACACGCTGATGGGTGTCGGCAAGTACCAGCCGACCAGCGAGGACTGCCTGACGCTCAACGTGGTGGCGCCCGAGAAACCCCACGACGGACCGCTGCCGGTGATGTTCTTCGTCCACGGCGGCGGGTATGTCCTGGGCAGTTCGGCGACCCCGATCTACGACGGTGCCGCGCTCGCCCGTCGGGGATGTGTGTACGTGTCGGTCAACTACCGCCTCGGTGTGCTCGGCGCCATGGAGTTGTCGTCGTTGTCCACACCGGAGCACATGATCGACGACAACTTGTTCCTGCGCGACCTGGTGCTCGCGCTGCAGTGGGTCCGCGACAACATCGCGGTGTTCGGCGGCGATCCGGACAACGTGACGATCTTCGGCGAGAGCGCGGGCGCGCACGCCGTCGCCACGCTGTTGGCCGTGCCCGCGGCCCGGGGGTTGTTCGCACGGGTGATCTCCGAGAGCCCGGCCAGCGGCATGGTCAGTTCGGCGGACACGGCCGCGCGTCTGGCCGGGCAGTACGCCGGGATCATCGGGCACGGTGGCCGCGACGCCGCCGAGGCGCTCAAGACGCTGAGCCCCGCCCAACTCGGCCGCGCGCTCGAAGAACTCATCAACCGTGGCATGACGGACATGCCCGGTGCGTTTCCGGTCGGCCCGACCTACGGCACCGAGTTCCTGCCGACCGACCCGGTCGAGGCGATGGCAGCGGGCAGCGCGCACCGGGTGCCGCTCATCGTGGGCAACAACGCCGAGGAGGGCCGGCTGTTCACGCGGTTCCTGCCGCTGCTGCCGACCAACGAACCGATGATCGAGAAGCTGTTCGCCGATGCCGACCCCGAGCACCGCGAGCGGATCCTGTCGGCCTATCCCGGTTACCCCGACCGGGACGTGTGTGTGCGTCTGGGTGGCGACTTCGCGTTCGGTTCGGCCACGTGGCAGGTGGCCGAGGCGCACAGCCGCCACGCGCCCACGTATGTGTACCGCTACGACTACGCCCCGCGGGCCCTGCGCTGGTCGGGCCTCGGGGCCACCCATGCGATGGAGCTGCTGGCCGTATTCGACACGTACCGCACGAGATACGGGTCGATGCTGACCGCGATGGCCGACCGCAGGTCCGCACGGCGGGTCAGCCGCGACATCCAGACCCGCTGGCGCGACTTCAGCCGCGCGGGAGTCCCCGGTGACGGGTGGCCGGCCTACCGGCACGACGAGCGTGCGGTGTACGTGTTCGACACCAGGCCACGCGTCGAATACGACCCCGACGCCGACCGGCGGCTCGCGTGGGAGGGCTTCAGCCTGGCCCAGCGCTGATCTGCGGCGATCCGCTGCGCGAACCCGCGCCGGTGTGGTTGCGTGATCGTGTGGACTACCCACTGGATCCGCTGTCGGCCGACGAGTTCACCGCGGTCGCAGCGATACTGCGGCGTGAACACGGGGTCGGAGAGGGTTGGCGGATCGCCTCGGTCGAACTGGCCGAACCGTCCAAGGCCGAACTGGCCGCATACGACGAGGGCGGGCCCGCGCCGGCGCGGCGCGCCGCCGTCATCTGCCTGGACCGGTCGGCCAACGCCACCTACAAGGGTTTCGTGTCGCTGACCGACGACCGGGTGGAGAGTTTCACCCACATCCCGGGCGTACAAGCCAATTTCACGGTCGACGAGTTCGCCGAATGCGATCAGATCCTGCGCAGCCACCCCGATGTGATCGCGGCGCTGGCGCGACGCGGCATCACCGACATGGACAACGTGTTCATGGACACCTGGACCTACGGTGCGGCCGTCGCGCCACCCGAGTACGCCGACCGCCGCATCGGCTGGTCGGACACCTGGTACAAGTCCACGGCAGGCGCCAACCCCTATGCCCACCCGGTCAGCGGCCTGCACTGCGTGATCGATCTCAACGCCATGGAGGTGCTGCGCGTCGAGGACGACGGCACCAACGAAAGACCCGACGTCATGGGCGAATACGTGCCACGGCACATCCCCGAGCGCATCCGCGCGGCCTCGACACGCGAACCGCTCAAACCGCTGGAGATCACGCAGCCCCACGGGCCGTCGTTCACCCTCGACGGAAACCTGTTGCAGTGGCAGAACTGGTCGCTGCGAATCGGTTTCAACCATCGCGAGGGCATGACGCTGCACACCGTGCGCTACCGCGACGGTGCGGTGAACCGTTCGGTGGCACACCGCTTGTCGTTCGCCGAGATGGTCGTGCCGTACCGGGATCCCTCGGTGGACCACTACCGTCGCACCGCGTTCGACATCGGCGAGTGGGGCCTGGGTTTCATGACCACGTCGCTCGACCTCGGCTGCGACTGCCTCGGTGAGATCCGTTATCTCGACGCGGTGCTGCACAACAGCAAGGGTGAGCCGTACACGATCACCAACGCGATCTGCATCCACGAGGAAGACAACGCCGTGCTGTGGAAGCACGTCGACCACGACGCGGGTGCCGAGGTGCGCCGGATGCGAAGGCTCACACTGTCGTTCCACGTCACGGTCGCCAACTACGAGTACCTCGTGTACTGGCGGCTGTACCAGGACGGCAACATCGAGTGCGAGGTCCGCGCCACGGGCATCATGGTGACCACGCCGCTGCCCGCAGGCGCCGACGCGCATCCCAACGGCGCGCTGGTCGACGAACGCACGTATGCGCCCTACCACCAGCACTTCCTGATCGCGCGGCTCGATCTGGACATCGACGGCCCGGACAACACCGTCTACATGACCGAGTCGTACGCCGCACCCATCGGCCCCGACAACCCGTACGGGCTGTCGGTGGTCGTGCGCAACGAGGCACTGCGCACCGAGGCCGACGGCATACAGGACGTCAACTTCGCGACGCAGCGGGCGTGGAAGGTGGTCAACACCAACGTCGTCAACGGTCTGGGCACGCACCCGTCGTACAAGCTGGTGCCCACCGGGGCCATTCCGCCCATGCTCGACCCGGAATCACCTGTGCTGCAGCGTGCCAACGTCATCGGGCACACGCTGTGGGTGACGCCCAACCACCCCGACGAGCGGTGGCCCGCAGGGGAGTTCGTCAACCAGTCGGTCCGCGACACCGGCCTCGGGGAGTGGACCAAGGCCAACCGGTCGATCGACAACGCCGACGTGGTGCTGTGGTACGTGTTCGGCATCCACCACATCACCCGTCCCGAGGACTGGCCCGTGATGCCCGTCGACATCGTGTCGTTCTGGCTCAAGCCGTACGGCTTCTTCGACCGCAACCCTGCCCTCGACGTTCCGGCCACGCCGCCGGGTGCGTGCGCACACCCCCATACCAAGGCCGCGCACCACTAGCCGAGAAAGTTGACACCTGTCATATGTGAGTCGGATCACTGCTATGTTGCGTGTGTGCAACCGACCATGAATGCCGTCATCGAACGTCCCGACGACCTGACCGGCGAGTGGCTGACCGCCGCACTCGGCGCCGGGCGGGTCACCGATTTCAGCTTCGAACGCATCGGCACGGGCCAGATGAGCGAGTGCTACCGCGTGACCCTGCGCTACGCCGACGGAACCGACGGACCCGCGTCGGTGGTGCTGAAAGTGGCTGCCACCGACCCCAACAGCCGTCAGACCGGCCTGGCATTGGGCCTGTACGAGCGGGAGGTGCGGTTCTACACCGAGATCGCACCGCAACTCGGCGCCGGTCCGATCGCACCGTGCTACCACTCGGCCTTCGACCCGCAGACCGGCGCGTTCGACCTGCTGCTCGGGGATGCCGCGCCTGCGACGGTCGGCAACGAACTGCAGGGTGCGACCGTCGAGCAGGCCACGCTGGCGCTCGTACAGCTGGGGCACGTGCACGGCGCGGCGCACGCGTCGTCGCGCGGTGCGGCCATCGCCGACTGGCTCGTGCGCGAGGCGCCGGTCAGCCAGCCGATGCTCGCGGGTCTGTACGCGGCGTTCGTCGAGCGCTACGCCGACATGATCACGCCGCAGCAGCGCGAGGTGTGCGAGCGGCTCGTCGAAAGCTTCGACAGCTACCTCGCCGCCGAGGACGAACGCCCGAAAGGCCTGGTGCACGGCGACTATCGGCTCGACAACATGCTGTTCGGCGATCCTGGTGCCGACCGGCCGCTGACCGCCGTCGACTGGCAGACCGTCACCTGGGGTCCCGCGCTGACCGACGTCGCGTACTTCGTCGGCAGCTCGCTGCCGTCCGAGGTGCGCCGCGAACACTACGACGCGCTGCTGCGGGCCTACCACGAGGCACTCGGACCGGACGCGCCGCTGACGCTCGACCAGGTGCGTGAAGACGTGCGGCGCCAGAGCTTCTTCGGCGTGGTGATGGCGATCGTGTCGTCGATGCTCGTCGAGCGCACCGAACGCGGCGACCAGATGTTCATGACCATGCTCGACCGGAACTGCAGCCACGTGCTGGACACCGGCGCGCTCGACATCCTCGCCCCGCCGGTGCCCGTCGCGCCGCTTCAACCGGCCGCCGAGGACGACGACGCGCACACCCCCGGCGACGAGCCGCTGTGGAACGAGAGCTGGTACTTCGACTTCGTCGACACCGCAGCCGGATTCGGCGGCTGGATCCGCCTGGGGCTGATCCCCAACCAGGACCATTCCTGGATCAACGTGCTGGTGTGCGGTCCGGATCTGCCGACCGTGGCGCTCAACGACTTCCACGCGGCGCTGCCCACCGACGTCGCGCGGGTCTGCGGCGACGGCGTCGAACTCTCGTTGCAGCGCGGCGAGCCGTTGCAGACCTACCGCGTGACCGCATCGGGGCAGGGGCAGGCCTACGACGATCCCGCGGCCCTGCTGCGCGGCGAGGCCGGCACCCCCGTCGACGTCACACTCGACCTGACGTGGACCACCGTCGGCACGCCATACCAGTACCGCATCACGCCCCGCTACGAGATCCCGTGCACCGTCACGGGAACCGTCACCGTGGGGGAGACGGTTCATCCGCTTGAGGCCGTGGTCGGCCAGCGCGACCACTCGTGGGGCGTGCGCGACTGGTGGTCGATGGAATGGGTCTGGAGCGCACTGCATCTCGACGACGGCACGCACCTGCACGGCGTCGACCTGCGTATCCCGAACATGCCACCCCTCGGGGTCGGCTACACGCAGCGCGACGGTGAACTCGTCGAACTGCAGTCCGTGACCGCACAGCACACGCTCGGCGACGACGATCTGCCCGTCACCACCACGCTGACCCTGCAGCCCGGCGACATCGAGGCCACCGTCGACATCCAGGGCCACGCCCCGGTCAAGCTCGTCTCCGCCGAGGGCAAGGTCAGCCAGTTCCCACGCGCGTGGGCCACCGTGCGCACCGCCGACGGCCGTACCGGCGTCGGCTGGCTCGAGTGGAACCGCAACCTGGGTTAGGTCTCTGCCCCCGTCGGGGGTGGTGTCGTCGTCGTCGGGTGGTGTCGTGGGCACCGCGAGCGTGCGTGTCTGCTGCCCGCCACGCCGCGATCTTGCAGCAGTTGACGCACGCTCGCGGCCGCCGAGCGTGCGTCAACTGATGCGTCAACTGATGCGGAAACGCTTCAGCCGAGCCGTCGCACCCGAGGCCAGCTCGACGCGACTCGGCGGCACACCCAGATGTGCGGCAAGGAGTTTCGTGACGGCCGCGTTGGCCTTACCGTCGACAGCGCGCTCCTGCACGTAGATGGTGAGGGTGCCGTCGTCGGCGGTCTCGACGAGCGGGCCTTTGCGGCTACCCGGTTTGACGCGGACGACGACGGTTTCACTCACGCGCTCATTTTCGCGCGAGCGTGCGCCGAGTGCTGCTGCGGGGCGGTGTGTTGCACAGCAGCCACGCACGCTCGCGGTGCAAGGGGAGCAGCTCCCTAACGCACCGTGCGGATACGCGATGACGCGATACGCGCTAACGCGCTAACGCGCGACGATCACCGAGGAGCCATGGCCGAACAACCCCTGGTTGGCCGTGATGCCGACCTTGGCGCCCTCGACCTGGCGTCCGGTCGCCTGACCCTTGAGCTGCCACGTGAGCTCGCACACCTGCGCGATGGCCTGCGCGGGGATGGCCTCGCCGAAGCACGCCAGACCGCCGGAGGCGTTGACGGGGATGCGCCCGCCGATCGTCGTGGCGCCACTGCGCAGCAACTGCTCGGCCTCACCCTTCTCGCACAGCCCCAGGTGCTCGTACCAGTCGAGCTCGAGCGCGGTGGACAGGTCGTACACCTCGGCCAGGCTGAGGTCCTCGGGCCCGATGCCGGCTTCGGCGTAGGCCGCGTCGAGGATCTGATCCTTGAACACACGCTCGGGCGCTTTCACCACGGCCGTGGAATCCGTTGCGATGTCGGGCAACTCGGGAAGATGCTGCGGGTACTGCGGGGACTGCAGGCTGATCGCACGCACCGACGGCACACCCTCGACCGACCCGAGGTGCTTCTCGACGAACGACTTGCTCGCCACCACCAGCGCGGCCGCACCGTCCGAGGTCGCGCAGATGTCCAGCAGGCGAAGGGGATCCGACACCACCGGGCTGGCCAGGACGTCCTCGACGCTGGCCTCCTTGCGGTAACGCGCATTCGGGTTGGTGAGTCCGTGCCGCGCGTTCTTGACCTTCACCTGCGCGAAGTCCTCTAGCGTGGCGCCGTAGAGATCCATGCGCCTGCGCGCCAGCAGCGCGAAGTACACCGTGTTGGTGGCGCCGATCAGATGGAACCGCTGCCAATCCGGATCGTTCTTGCGCTCACCGCCGACGGGCGCGAAGAAGCCCTTGGGCGTGGTGTCGGCGCCGATGACGAGCGCGACGTCGCAGAACCCGGCGAGGATCTGTGCACGGGCGCTCTGCAGCGCCTGCGAACCGCTCGCGCACGCGGCGTAGCTGGAGGTGACGGGGACGCCGTTCCAGCCGAGCTTCTGCGCGAACGTGGCGCCGGCGACGAACCCGTGATAGCCGTTGCGGATCGTGTCGGCGCCCGCGACGAGCTGGATCTGGCGCCAGTCGAGGCCGGCTTCGGCCAGCGCGGCGCGCGCGGCGACGACGCCGTACTCGGTGAAGTCACGTCCCCACTTGCCCCACGGGTGCATACCCGCGCCGAGGATGTAGACGGGTTCGGGTGCGCTCATGCGATCCTCCACGCGTAGGTCAGGCGCTCGACGCCGTCGTCGTCGGTGTACAGCGGCATGGTGGTCAACTCCATCTCCATGCCGACCTTCAGATCCGCGGCCAGCGTGCCCTCGACGACCTTGCCCAGCACGATCAGGCCCTCGTCGGCCAGTTCGACGGCGGCCACGGCGAACGGCTCGAACGGGTCCGGCGACGGGTAGGGCGGCGGCGGGGCGTACCGGTTCTCGGTGTAGCTCCACACCTTGCCGCGACGCGACAGCGGCACCTGCGCCAGCTCGTCGCCGTCACAGGCGGGGTTGGGGCAGTTGTTGGCCCGCGGCGGGAACACGTACGTGGCACATTTCGTGCACTTTCCGCCGATCAGATGGGGGGCGCCGGACTCGTCTGCGCTCCACCATCCCTCGATGGCCGGTAGTTGCGTTGCGGCGTCGGTATCACCTGGCACACGGTCAGACTAGACGATCAGAGCCCAGAAACTGAAACGTGTTGCAGTTTCGTCCCGGCTATCGGGAGGCGACGTCGACAAGGATGCGCAGCAGCTCCTCGGGCGCGTCGCGCATCAGGTTGTGCTTGGCGTCGAGTTCGTGGCACGTCCAGTTCGGATCATTGCGGACGCGGTCGTAGGAGGCCTGCAACGGCGATTCGCCCGGCCAGTCGCGCGCGTAGACGAACACCCGCCGACGGAAGCGGTTCACGTCGACGCCGATACGCAGCGGTTGCAGCACGCTCGCGCGCGGATGCGGGGTCGCGCGCGGATCGAAGAACTCAAGCGGCGGCACCCCGAAGCCCGACGCGTCGGTCTCCATGTACCACCGGCGCTCCTCGTCGTTCACCAGATCCGCGCACGACTCGCCGTCGCGCGGCACCACCGCGTCGAGGTACACCAGCGCGTCGACGGTGTCGGGGATCCGGTCGGCGGCGCCCGTGATCACCATGCCGCCGTAGCTGTGCCCGACAAGAACCACCGGTTCGGCCGCGTAGGCCTCGACCACGGCGACGACGTCGGTGATGTGGGTGTCGAGGTTGACGCCCGCGTGCTGCAGGTGTGCGCGTTCGGCGACCCCGGTCGGGGTCACGGCCAGCACCTCATGGCCGGCCGCGCGCAGCGCAGCGGTGACGGTGTCGAAACACCATGCGCCGTGGCACATTCCGGGGACAAGGACGAAGGTGGTCATGCTCGGGTGCTCCTTGCGGTGTCGGTGCGGTACTTGCGGGTGACGCGGTCGAGTTCGGTGGCCGAGCGCGTGTTGGCGGCGCGGTGCATCTCGCGGTTGGCGACGATCACCGCGGCGGTCTCGTCGGCGCGTTCGGCCTCGTAGGTGCGCAGGCCGCGCACGCCCGCCTCGGCGAGGTGGTCGGCCAGCACCCGCGCGTCGACGACGGCCTGCGAACCGCCGTTGGCGCCAACGGGATACATGGGGTGTGCGGCATCGCCGAGCAACGTCACGCGGCCGCCGCGGCCCCACTGTCGCACCGGGTCCTTGTCGACCATCGGGTAGGTGAAGATCTGCGGCGTGCTCCCGATCAACGAGTCGACGTCGAGCCAGTCCAGACGCCAGCCCGCGACGTGGGGCAGCACGTCCGCCGCCGACGCGGGGGTGTTCCACCCGGCCGACGTGGGCGCCGACTGCGGCACCTGGACCACCCAGTTCACCAGCTCCGGTGCGATCGGATACGTGACGAGGTCGACGTCCTGATCGCCCCTGTCGCCCTTGACGATCGCCATCGTGTGCCCGTCGAGGAACGCCGCCATACGACCGGCGCCGCGGAACATCGTGATCCCCGAGAACCGCAGCGGGTCCGGGCCGGGATGCAGCGCCGCACGCACCACCGAGCCGATGCCGTCGGCGCCGACGAGCACGTCGGCCGTGACGTCGCCCGCATCGGTGCGCACGACGACGCGCGAGCCGTCGTCGTGGAAACCGCTGACCCGCGCCCCGGTCCGGACGGCGTCGGCACCGAGGCGCTCACGCACCGCGGCGAGCAGCAGCATCTGCAGTCGGCCACGATGAATCGACAACTGCGGGTGGGTGTCTCCGGCGGCCAGTCCGCGCGGTTCGGTGAACAACAGTGTGCCGTCGGCGGAGTAGAAGCGGATCGCCGTCGGCGCCACGGACGCGTCGCCGACGGCGTCACCGAGTCCCAGGTGGTCGAGTTCGCGCACGGCATGGGGTAGCAGGTTGATCCCGACGCCCAGCGGGCGCAGCTCGTGTGCGCTCTCCAGCACGACGACCTCGAAACCGCGCTGCTGCAGGGCAAGTGCCGCGGTGAGACCGCCGATACCGGCGCCGGCGATGGCAACGGTGGTGGTGATGGACATGACTCCAGCCTCGGCCGCCCAGAATCATAAATCCAATACGCAATAAGAACAGAAACTATAATCAACGCTTATGGAGATGAGGCAGCTCGAGTACTTCGTCGCGGTCGCCGAGGAAGCCAATTTCACGCGGGCCGCACAGCGCATCCATGTCGCGCAGCCCGCGGTCAGCGCATCGATCCGCCAGCTCGAGCGCGAGCTCGGCCAGCCGCTGTTCGACCGCAGCAGGCGCGAGGTCCGGCTCACCGCGGCCGGCGAGGCCGTTCTGCCGCACGCGCACGCGGCGCTGCGGTCGGTCGCCGCGGCACGCACCGCGGTCGCCGAGGTGAGCGGGCTCGTGCGCGGTTCGGTCGTCGTCGGCACCGTCACCGCGCACGACTTCGACATGGCCGGACTGCTCGCCGAGTTCCACGGCGCCCACCAACTCGTGGACATCACGCTCGGCACCGACGAGTCCGACGCGCTCATCGACGGCCTGCTGGCCGGGCGGCTGGACGCCGCGATCATCTCCGTCGGGTCCGGGCTGCCCGAAGGGCTGGCCGCCGAGGTCGTGACCGATCAGCGCATCGTCGCCGCCGTTGGCGACGGCCATCCGTGGCGACGACGTCGGCGTATCGCACTGACCGATCTCGCCGGCGTGCCACTGATCACGCTGCCCCGCGGCACCGGGATCCGGCGGCAACTGGACCGCGCGTGCCGGGCGGCCGGGGTGGACGTCCGCGTCGCCTTCGAGGCGACCACCCCGGGCGCGCTTGCCGATCTCGCCGAGCGCGGACTCGGGGCCGCCGTGCTGCCCGAATCGGTCGCGCGGGCCCGTGCCGCGCTGCATCCGCTGCCGATCACGCCCGAACTGCGGGGCCGGCTGGTGTTCGCGTGGCGGGCCACCGGCCCGATGAGCCCGGCCGCGCGGGCGCTGGTCACGATGGCGCGGCGCCGACTCGGCCTCGGTGACCCCGATCGCGTCGGTGGCCACGAATAGAGTGAGGGCCGTGAGCCCCGCCAAGACCGCAACCAAGAAGACACCGGCCAAAGCCGCTGACGACACGCCCACCCTGATGTTGCTGGACGGCAACTCGCTGGCCTTCCGGGCGTTCTATGCGTTGCCCGCCGAGAACTTCAAGACGCAGAGCGGCCTGACCACCAACGCGGTGTACGGCTTCACCGCCATGCTCATCAACTTGCTGCGTGACGAGCAGCCCACGCACATCGCCGCGGCGTTCGACGTGTCCCGGCAGACGTTCCGTAAGGACAAGTACCCCGAGTACAAGGAGGGCCGCTCGGCGACGCCCGACGAGTTCCGCGGGCAGATCGACATCACCAAAGAGGTGCTCGGGGCCCTCGGCATCACGGTGCTCGCCGAACCCGGGTTCGAGGCCGACGACATCATCGCCACGCTCGCCACGCAGGCCGAGCAGGAGGGCTACCGCGTCCTGGTGGTCACCGGCGACCGTGACTCGCTGCAGCTGGTGAGCGACCAGGTCACCGTGCTCTACCCGCGCAAGGGTGTCAGCGAGCTCACCCGGTTCACGCCCGACGCCGTGGTGGAGAAGTACGGCCTCACGCCGCAGCAATACCCCGACTTCGCGGCCCTGCGCGGCGACCCGAGCGACAACCTGCCCGGCATCCCCGGCGTGGGGGAGAAGACCGCCACCAAGTGGATCGTCGAGTACGGGTCGCTGCAGGCGCTGGTCGACAACGTCGACGCGGTCAAGGGCAAGGTCGGCGACGCGCTGCGGGCCAACCTGTCGAGCGTCATCCTCAACCGCGAGCTCACGGATCTGATCCGGGACGTGCCGCTCCCGCAGACCCCCGACACGCTGCGCATGCAGCCGTGGAACCGCGACCAGATCCACCGGCTGTTCGATGACCTGGAGTTCCGGGTCCTGCGCGACCGCCTGTTCGAGACGCTGGTCGCGGTCGAGCCAGAGGTCGAGCACGGTTTCGACGTGCGCGGCCGCGCGCTGGAGCCCGGTGAGCTCGCCGCGTGGCTCTCCGAGCACAGCCTCGGCAGCCGGTTCGGCGTCGCCGTCGTCGGCACCCACAAGGCGTACGACGCCGATGCGACCGCGCTCGCGATCGTCGCGGCCGACGGCGACGGCCGCTACATCGACACCTCGACGCTGACGCCCGAGGACGAGGCCGCGCTGGCGTCGTGGCTCGCCGATCCGGGCCCGCCGAAGGCGCTGCACGAGGCCAAGCTCGCGATGCACGATCTGGCCGGGCGCGGCTGGACGCTGCGGGGCGTCACGTCGGACACCGCGCTCGCGGCGTACCTGGTGCGGCCCGGGCAGCGCAGCTTCACCCTCGACGACCTCGCGGTGCGCTATCTGCATCGCGAACTGCGCGCGGAAACCCCTGAGCAGCAGCAGCTTTCACTGCTCGACGATTCTGACGGCGTCGACGAGCAGGCCGTGCAGACCGTGATCCTGCGGGCCTGCGCCGTGCTGGACCTGGCCGACGCGCTCGACCAGGAGCTCGCTCGCATCGACTCGCTGTCGCTGCTGAGCCGCATGGAGCTGCCGGTCCAGCGGACACTGGCCGAGATGGAGCATGCCGGCATCGCGGTCGACCTCGGCATGCTCGAACAGCTGCAGAGCGAGTTCGCCGATCAGATCCGCGACGCGGCCGAGGCCGCCTACTCGGTGATCGGCAAGCAGATCAACCTCGGTTCGCCCAAACAGTTGCAGGCCGTTCTGTTCGACGAGCTGGAGATGCCGAAGACCAAGAAGACCAAGACCGGTTACACCACCGACGCCGACGCGCTGCAATCGCTGTTCGAGAAGACCGGCCATCCGTTCCTGCAGCATCTGCTGGCGCACCGCGACGCCACCCGTCTCAAGGTGACCGTCGACGGGCTGCTCAACTCGGTGGCCTCCGACGGGCGCATCCACACGACGTTCAACCAGACCATCGCCGCGACCGGCCGGCTGTCGTCCACCGAGCCGAACCTGCAGAACATCCCGATCCGTACCGAGGCCGGGCGCCGGATCCGTGACGCGTTCGTGGTGGGCGAGGGTTACGCCGAGCTCATGACCGCCGACTACAGCCAGATCGAGATGCGGATCATGGCGCACCTGTCGCGCGATGCGGGCCTCATCGAGGCGTTCAACACCGGTGAGGATCTGCACTCGTTCGTCGCGTCGCGGGCGTTCTCGGTGCCGATCGACGAGGTGACGCCCGAGTTGCGCCGCCGCGTGAAGGCCATGTCCTACGGCCTGGCGTACGGCCTCAGTGCCTACGGGCTCGCGCAACAGCTCAAGATCTCCACCGAAGAGGCGAAGGTGCAGATGGAGCAGTACTTCGACCGGTTCGGCGGGGTGCGTGACTATCTGCGTGACGTGGTCGACCAGGCCCGCAAGGACGGTTACACCTCGACGGTGCTGGGCCGCAGGCGGTATCTGCCCGAACTCGACAGCAGCAACCGCCAGGTCCGCGAGGCGGCCGAGCGTGCGGCGCTCAACGCCCCGATCCAGGGCAGCGCGGCCGACATCATCAAGGTCGCGATGATCAACGTCGACCAGGCGATCAAGGATGCTGGGCTGCGCTCGCGGATCCTGCTGCAGGTCCACGACGAGTTGCTGTTCGAGGTCTCGGAAGGGGAGCGGGGGGAGCTCGAACAGCTGGTCCGTGAGCACATGGGCAACGCGTATCCGCTCGACGTGCCACTTGAGGTGTCGGTGGGGTACGGCCGCAGCTGGGACGCCGCGGCTCACTGACGCCGATTGCCATGACCGAGCCGATTGCTGCACAACAGATCCGGTTCATCACTCGACTGGGCGCCGCCATGGGCGCCGCGCACTACCCGGTGAGCCTGATCCGGCAGATGCTCGACCGCGCGTCGTCGGCCTACGGGGTGCGCAACGATTTCATCGCCCTGCCCAATTACGTGCAGGTCGTCGGGCCGACCGGTGCACACGGAACCATCGTCGAGGCCGCCCACCTCGACCACGAGCTCCGGTTCGCGCAGATGTTCCCGCTCGCGCGTCTGGTTCGGGACGCCATGCGCGGCGCGGTGCGCCCGGATGACGGTGAGGCGCAACTCGATCGCGTGCTGGAAATGCCCGACCGGTTTCCCGGCTGGGTCGCCGTCGTGGGCTACGGCGTGCAGAGTGCCGGCCTGGCGCTGGTGCTGGAGCCGACGGCGCTGAATCTGCTCGTCGCGACGGTGCTGGGTTTCCTGGTCGGCTTGTTCCACGTCGTGGTGCAGCGCGCCGGGATGCTGCAGCATCTGCTGCCCGCGGTGAGTGCGTTCACGGTGACGGCCATCTGCCTTCTGGGTGCACACCGCCTCGGCATGGATCACGTGAACCTGCGGGCCTTGATCCCGCCATTGGCGATGTTCCTTCCCGGCGCGGCGATCACGCTGGCGGTCGTCGAGTTGACCGCGCGCGACGTCATCTCGGGAACCAGCCGGCTGATCGCCGGGTTCGTCCAGATCGCGCAGTTGGCGTTCGGGATCCTCATCGCCACGCAGTTCCTCGGCGTCGACGGGTCCTCACTGAGCACCGACGCGGTCAACAAGATCGGCCCGTGGGCGCCCTGGTTGGGTGTGCTGGTCTACGCGATCGGGGTGCTGCTGTTCCTCGCCCCGCCGTTGTCGTTTCTGCCCTGGCTCGTGGTGATCTGCTACACGGCGTTTGCGGCCCAGTATCTGGGCGGCACGGTGCTGGGAAGCTACGCGAGCGGTTTCTGCGGAGGGCTGGTGCTGACGGTGTCGGCACTCGCGATCTCGCGGCGTCGCGGCGCGCCACCCACCATCACCTTGATCCTGCCGGGGTTCTGGCTGCTGGTGCCCGGCTCGATGGGGTTGATCGGCGTGACCGAACTCTTCGGTGCCGACGGCGACTCGGCGTTTCCCGCGACGGTGATCTCGATGATCTCGGTGGCGCTGGGTCTTCAGGCGGGGCTGGTGTTGTGGCAACTGTTGCGGTTGCGGCGGTCCACGGCGCCTCAGCGCGCGGCGCGGTAGTGCGCGAGCCAGCCGAGAATCGGCGCGGCGCCGCGGGCGTGCGCGACGGCGTTCACCTCCTCCTGCAGCAGCGCGTACACACGCTGGTCGCCGAAGCCCCGGTCGATGCGGTCGCGGACGAACGCGAGTTCGACGACGGCTGAGGCGAACTCGGCGACCGATCGGCCCGCGGGCCGGCCCCCTGCTCGGGTCGCGACGGTGATGGCGTCGCGACGGGTGCGCAGCGAGCCCAGCCACGTGGCCTCGTTGGGGGTGATGAGGTTGGCGTCCACCATGCCGGGGAGCTTGGCGGCGACGATGCGTTGCTCGCGGCGGCGGCTGTGGACGGCCAGCACGATGGTCAGCGCGAAGATCGGCACCATCCACACCACGTACACGACGAAGTAGGTGTCGAGGCCCAGCAGCGACGAGCCGTTCCACAGGCCGTGCATGAGCACCGCGGCGAGATAGCCCAGCAGGATGCACAGGGCTTTGGCCGCGCCGCTGCGCCGGTGCAGCGCGTAGAACACGCCTATCGCGGTCATGGTGGTGAACAGCGAGTGCGCGAACGGCGCCATGACCAGGCGCATGGCCGCGGTCACGAGAGATCCGGCCACCGAGTCGGCGCTGGAGATGTACATGATGTCCTCGAGCCACGCGAAGCCCACGCCGACCATGCCCGCGTACACCAGGCAGTCGGTGAGCGAGTTGAGTTCGTTGCGCCGCCTGCCGGTCATCATGATCAGCAGGAACAGGCCCTTGGCGGCCTCCTCGATGATCGGCGCGCGGATCGCGGTCGACCCGAAACCTTCCGGCAGCATGGGGTTCGGCGGGAACAGCGCGTCGCCGAGCAGGCTCAGGATCACCGACAGCACCACGGCCACCGAGGCGCCCCAGCCGAACGCGAACAGCAGCAGACGCGGCGGTTCGGGCTCGAATCGGTCCAGCCACAGATACGCCAGGATCACCCCGGCCATCGCGATGCTCGACAGGACGAGGCCGATGATCGCGCCGACCGGGTTGAGTGCGGTGAACAGCAGCACCAGGCAACACGTGAGCACGCCGAGACTGACGACCACCGCCAGCGGCGCACCGACCGCGCGGACCGGACGGGGCAGCGGTGCGGGCGGGTGGAACCACGGCGACGGGGCCGGATGGGGCATCGGGGTGTTCGCCACTCCCGCAGACTAGCGGTGACCAGCGCCGATCGGGCGCGGCACTTCGCGGGCGCGCCCGCAGAAATATCTCCGCGATCACCGAGGTTGTTCTGCCCACAGCAATAATGGAACCAACTCGTTCCGGAATTCGGAGGCGGCCGTGACCCATGAGCCCGATGAGGCCCGCACCCGCACGCACCGCACCATCGATCGCCTGCAGCAGGCGCTGCTCGCAGGCGATATGAACGCCTTCGCCGACGAATGGGCGCCGCACGGCACCGCGACGTTCCCGTTCGCACCGCCCGGATGGCCGTCACCGAAGGGGCGCGACGAGGTGCGCACCTACCTGAGCGGGTTGTCCGGCAGCGTCGAGATCCGGGGTATCCGCCACCAGACCCGCCACGACACAGCCGATCCCGGCACGGTCGTGCTCGAGTGGGGTGTCACGGGCATCGTGCGCGCGACCGGAAAGCCGTACGACATCGACTACGTCGTCGTCATCACGGTCGGCGACGAGGGCATCGAGTCCTTCCGTGACTACTGGAACCCGCTCGCGATCGCCGGCGCAACGGGCGGCGTGGAGGCCCTCGCCAGCGCGTTCTCGGGTGACGGGCAATGACCGCCCCCGCGACGACCGTCCTGGTGCTCGCCGCGCTCGACGACCGGATCCGCGCCGGCCTGGAATCGACGGTCACCGACACCGTCGAACGGCTGACCGGCACCGCACCCCGGTCGTTCGCCGACTTCGTGCGGTCGCACACCGCCAGGCGCCCGTGACGGCCGGACGGCCGCAAGAGGCCAGGGTCACCGCGGCGATCCTCGATGCCGCGCTCTCGGAACTGGCCGAACACGGGTTCGGGTCCATGACCGTCGACGGCGTGGCCAAACGAGCCGGTGCGGGCAAGGGTGCGATCTACCGTCGCTGGCCGTCGAAGATCGAGATGACCGCGGCCGCGATGCGCACCCTGGCGCTGCCCGAGGGCGCGGCGCCGGACACCGGATCGTTGTACGGTGACGTCCTGGCGCTCCTGGCGGACGTCAACCGGTGGATCGGCGACGAACGCATGCGCCGGCTGTACCCGGATCTGCTGGCCGAGGCCCAGCGCAACCCGGTGCTGGCCGAGGCACTGATGGACACCGTCGGTACGCCGCGCCGGGCGCGTGCGCGCGATATTCTCGATCGCGCCGCCACTCGCGGAGAGCTTGCCCCCGGTGCCGACTCCGAACTGCTGGTCGACGCGATGGGCGCGCTGGTCTTCTGGCGTCTGATCGCACTGTTTCGGCCTGTGACGTCGGAATATCTGGATCGCGTCGCACGTGCGATCTGTGCGTTCGCACGCACAGGCCCGGTGTGAGAAGGGTCTCTGACGAGCGGGAGAACCCACCCGGGGTGGGCGAGTTTGTCCTGCGTGTGCTCGGTCGAGTAGGCTCTGGGAGTACCCGTGTGTACGACCAGCACGGCATACATCATTTCGACGCCGAGAGATTCGCCGCCCGAAATGAGCACGATCAACAAAAGAACTGTCCCTACGATTACACCTGTCCGGAGCAACCCACCACATGCCAAGTCCCTCCGTCACCTCGCCGCAAGTAGCCGTCAACGACATCGGCTCGGCTGAGGACTTTCTCGCCGCCATCGACAAGACCATCAAATACTTCAACGATGGCGACATCGTGGAAGGGACCATCGTCAAGGTCGACCGCGACGAGGTTCTGCTCGACATCGGTTACAAGACCGAAGGCGTCATTCCTTCCCGTGAGCTCTCCATCAAGCACGACGTCGACCCCAACGAGGTTGTGTCCGTCGGCGACGAGGTCGAAGCTCTGGTCCTCACCAAGGAGGACAAGGAAGGCCGACTGATCCTGTCCAAGAAGCGCGCTCAGTACGAGCGTGCCTGGGGCACCATCGAAGAGCTCAAGGAGAAGGACGAGGCCGTCAAGGGCACCGTCATCGAGGTCGTCAAGGGCGGCCTGATCCTCGACATCGGCCTGCGCGGCTTCCTGCCTGCGTCGCTGGTCGAGATGCGTCGCGTCCGCGATCTGCAGCCGTACATCGGCAAGGAGATCGAGGCCAAGATCATCGAGCTCGACAAGAACCGCAACAACGTGGTGCTCTCGCGCCGCGCCTGGCTGGAGCAGACCCAGTCCGAGGTGCGCAGCGAGTTCCTCAACCAGCTGCAGAAGGGCGCCATCCGCAAGGGTGTCGTGTCCTCGATCGTCAACTTCGGCGCCTTCGTCGATCTCGGCGGCGTCGACGGCCTGGTGCACGTCTCCGAGCTGTCCTGGAAGCACATCGACCACCCGTCCGAGGTTGTCCAGGTGGGCGACGAGGTCACCGTCGAGGTGCTCGACGTCGACATGGACCGCGAGCGGGTCTCGCTGTCGCTCAAGGCGACCCAGGAAGATCCGTGGCGCCACTTCGCCCGCACCCACGCGATCGGCCAGATCGTCCCGGGCAAGGTCACCAAGCTGGTGCCGTTCGGTGCGTTCGTCCGCGTCGAGGAGGGCATCGAGGGCCTGGTGCACATCTCGGAGCTGTCCGAGCGCCACGTCGAGGTCCCGGACCAGGTGGTCCAGGTCGGCGACGACGCGATGGTCAAGGTCATCGACATCGACCTGGAGCGTCGCCGGATCTCGCTGAGCCTCAAGCAGGCCAACGAGGACTACACCGAGGAGTTCGACCCGTCGAAGTACGGCATGGCCGACAGCTACGACGAGCAGGGCAACTACATCTTCCCCGAGGGCTTCGATCCCGAGACCAACGAATGGCTCGAGGGCTTCGACAAGCAGCGTGAGGAGTGGGAGGCCCGCTACGCCGAGGCCGAGCGTCGCCACAAGATGCACACCGCGCAGATGGAGAAGTTCGCCGCTGCCGAGGCCGAGGCGGCCAACGCACCGGTGTCCAACGGCTCGTCGCGCTCGGAGGAGTCCTCCGGTGGCACCCTGGCCAGCGACGCGCAGCTCGCCGCTCTGCGGGAGAAGCTCGCCGGCAACGCCTAGCCACCCGGCAGGTCACGTCGTTTGAAACCACGCAGGAAGTCAACAGACTTCCTGCGTGGTTTCTTTTTCCACCTTCTGTCACCCCCAGCTGTGGTCGAGGAGCGCTCACATGTTGCGTATCGGACTGTCCGGCGGCATCGGTGCCGGTAAATCAACCGTGTCGGCAACCTTCGCCGAGTGCGGCGGCATCGTCGTCGACGGAGACGTCATCGCCCGCGAGGTCGTCGAACCGGGCACCGTGGGCCTCGCCCGCCTCGTCGAGGCGTTCGGCGAGGAGATCCTGCTTCCCGACGGCGCGCTGAACCGGCCCGCGCTGGCGGCGATCGCGTTCCCTGACGACGAGAAGCGTGCGACACTCAACGGCATCGTGCACCCGCTGGTCGCCGAACGCCGCGCCGAGCTCATCGCGTCGGCCCCGCCGGACGCGGTGATCGTCGAGGACATCCCGCTGCTCGTCGAATCCAAGATGGCGCCGCTGTTCCCGTTGGTGGTGATTGTGCACGCCGACGAGGAGGTGCGCGTGCAGCGGCTGATCTCCTATCGCGGCTTCAGCGAGCAGGACGCCAGGACGCGTATCGCCGCGCAGGCCACGGTCGAGGAGCGCCGCGCCGTCGCCGATGTGTGGCTGGAAAACACCGGAAGCCAGGACGATCTGGTGCAACGCGCAAAGCAATTGTGGTTCAACCGGATTCTGCCGTTCGCACGTAACCTCCAGGCCGGCGAACCGGTGGCTGCCCCGTTGCAGCCGGTGCCGTTCGACCCCACGTGGGCCGATCAGGCGGCCCGCATCGTCGCGCGGCTGCAGACCGCATGCGGACATCGCGTGGTGCGCGTCGACCACGTCGGGCCCACCGCCGTGCCGGGCATGGATGCCCCCGACGTGATCGACGTGCAGGTGACGGTGGAATCGCTGGAGATCGCCGACGAACTCGCCGACGCCCTGCGCGCGGTCGGCTACCTGCCACTCGCCGACGGTGTCGACGCGGTCGAGTCCGACGCGCGCAGCACCGTCGCGGAGTTCGACCACACCGAGGACGCCGCGCTGTGGCGCAGCAGGCTGCATGCCTCGGCCGATCCCGGGCGGCCCACGAATGTCCATCTGCGCGTGGCGGGTTGGCCCAACCAGCAGTACGCGTTGCTGTTCACCGACTGGTTGCGGGCCAACCCGGGTGCCGACATCTCCGACGCCTATCGTCGCGCGTGGGAGTGGGCGGATGCGACGGGCTGGCGGCCCTAGCTTCCACCAGCCCGCCGCGGGTCAGGACAGCCGTACGGCGATGCGGCGCAGCAGCTTTGTCGCCAGGATGTAGGGCGTCGCGCCGAACGGCCACTGCGACACGACGCGGCCCGTGCCGGCCTGGAAGTAGTTCTGCACCTGCGCCCACACGGTTTTCGCGAGCGCGGCCTGGATCCAGTCGTTGTACAGGACGAACGCCGACCGGCGGACCTCGATGCTGCCCGCGCGGGTCTTGGTGGCCCGCGCGATCAGGCTCGCGGCGAAGGCTGCCTGCGCCTCGTAGAACGACACCAGCGGGATCGAGTTGGTGTTGGGGCCGTACATGATGAAGAAGTTCGGGAACTTCGGCACCATCATGCCCAGGAATGCCTCGGGTTCGCCCTGCCACGCGTCGTGCAGTTCCACTCCGTTTCGGCCGTGCACCTGGTAGTTGCCCAGGTAGTTCGCGGCGTCGAAACCAGTTGCCAGCACGATGATGTCGAGTTCGTGTTCGTCGCCGTTGGCGTCGATGGCGCCGGTGCGGGACAGTCCCTTGACGGCGTGGGGGACCAGCGTCACCTTGGGGCTGCGCAGCGCCTGGTAGTAGGTGTCGCTGACGACGGTCCGTCTGCCCTCGTACGGGAACGACGGTGTGGCGAGCTCGAGCAGGTCCGGCCGGTCGCCGAGTTCGCGCTGCAGGTACGCCACCGCGGCCCTGTGCTTGCGCTGGTTGGTGCGGCCGTCACTCCTGGCGTGGCTGGAGCGGACCTGGCGCAGGTCGTAGCCGAGGTACAGCTTGAGCCGCCGGTATGCGTAGACCGGTGCCAGACGGTTGAGGCGCCGTTCCAGCGGGCTGAAGTCGCGACTGTCCTTCGGCAGGATCCAGTTGGGCTCGATCTGGAAGATCTTGACCTCGGCGCCGACGCGTTCGGCCTCGGTGACCACCTGCACGGCCGATGATCCGGTGCCCAGCACGCCGATCTTCTTGCCGGTCATGTCCAGTCCGTCGATCCACCGTGACGTGTGGCAGATCGCGCCCTCGAAGTCGTTCTGCTCGCGCGCGAACGGCGGGATCAGCGGGATGTTGAGGAAGCCGACGGCGCTGATGACCGCGGTGAACTGCCCGTGATCGTCACCGGATTCGGTCCTGATGGTGTAGGTCTGGTCGGCATCCGACCAGCGGACGTCGACGACCTTCTCGTTGAACCGGATCCGGCGCGGCAGGTCCCATTTGTCCGCGACGTGGTTCAGGTACTCCTGCAGTTCTGCCCAGCCGGCGTGGGTGCGCGTCCAGTCGTAGCGCTCGAACGAGAACGAGTAGATGTGGGACTCCAGGTCCACCTCAGCGCCCGGATAACGGTTGTACCACCAGGTCCCGCCCAGTGCGGGCGCCTTCTCGAAGATGACGAAGTCTTCGATGCCCTTGTTGCGCAGCGCAATCGCCGCGGCAATACCGCTGAATCCTGATCCGATGATTGCGACCCGTGGTGACCCGCTCATCCTGACTCCTGTCTCATAAGATCTATAGGTCGAGTATTTAGACCAAAAAGGGGATTGTCAATGCCCGCGGCGTCACCCGTGAGGCGTTCGGGACTACTTGATCTGGGCGGTCCAGCCGCCGTCGACCACCAGGTCGGTCGCCGTGACGAACGACGCCTCGTCGGACAGCAGAAATGCGATGGCACTTGCGATCTCGTCGGGCATACCCAGGCGGCGCATCGGCGTGCGGTTCTCCATGTCGACCCTGCGTGCCGGGTTCTCGACGTAGAGGTGGTCGATCATGGGGGTGAGGATCGCACCGGGACACACGGTGTTCGCGCGGATGCCTTCCGGCGCCAGCTGCAGGGCCAGCGCGCGTGTCAACGACACCACGGCGGCCTTGCTCACCTGATAGGCGTCCAGAGGGGAGTCCATACCCCGCAAACCGGCCGTGCTCGCCACGTTGACGATGCTCTTGCCGCTGCCCCTGCGCAGGTGTTCCACCGCAGCTGCGGTGACCTTGCGCAGCCCGTGCAGGTTCACCCCGAGCGTGACGTCCCAGATGGATTCGTCGATGTCGAGCATCGACCCGTCGCGGTCGAACAGGGCCACGCCTGCCGCGTTGACCAGGTAGTCCAGTCCGCGGCCGTCCAGCCGTTCGAACAATTCGTGCGGATCACCGCTGCGCAGATCGAACGGCACGTAATCGGCGTCGGCGGGCACAGTGTCCGAGCGCTCGCCGAGATCGGTCGCGATCACCTCGACGCCGTTTTTGACCAGCCGGGCGACGGTGGCCGAGCCGATGCCGCCGTTGGCGCCGGTGACCAGCGCGGTGCGGCTCATCGGGTCGACTGCCCGGCGACGGCCAGCGCGGACGCCAGGCGCTGCCCGGCGAATGTCATGGCTGCGGTGGCGGCCGGGAAGATCTCGTCCAGGCCGAAGAACCCGTGCACCTGACCGGGTGTCAGGTGGCTCTCCACCGGCACACCCGCATCCTTCAGCGCCTGCAGGTAGAGCTCGCCCTGGGGGCGAATCGGGTCACATTCGGCGAGGATGACGGTGGCCTCGGGCAGGCCGTGCAGATCCGCGCCGAGAACGTTGACCCGGGGATCCGACGCCGCATCGGGCCCCGGCAGGTAGTTGTCCTGATGCCATTGCAGCTCATCACGTTCGAGCATCACGCCGTCGTACTCCGGGTCCATGCCCTTGGTCAGGTCGGTCGTGGTCACCGGGTAGACCAGCAGTTGGTGGCGGATCACCGGTTCCCCGGCGTCGCGGTAGTGCAGCGCGACGGCGGCGGCCAGGTTGCCACCGGCGCTGTCACCCGCGACCGCGAGGCGCGAGGTGTCGACTCCGAGCGTCGCGCCGAACGCGCGCGCCCATTCCACGGCATCGATCGCGTCGTTGACGGCGGTGGGGAAGCGGGACTCCGGGGCCAGGCGGTAGCCCACCGAAAGCACCGCACTGCCGGAGGCCTTGGCCAGCAGTCGGGTCGCCGCATCGTGCGAGTCGACGCTGCCGAGCAGCCAGCCACCACCGTGGTAGTAGACCGTCAACGGCAGGTCGTCGCCCTCGGCGGGAACGTAGAGCCGGCCCGGGATGACCGCACCGTCGCGGGTCTCGATGGCGACGTCGGTGACGCGGTGCACATCGGGCTTCTGCAGCGCCGCGAACGTGTTCTCGAAGTTCTCCCGCGCGGTGGGCACCGGCAGCAGGTGCGCGTTGGGGCGCCCGGAGGCCTTGGCGTCGTCGAGCATCTTCTGGGCAATGGGATCGATCGGCATGTTTTGCTCCTTTGAATCAATGCAATGAGAAACGAATTGCTGGTCAGACGCGTTCGTAGTAGCGGCGCGACTCCCAGTCGGTCACGGTGTGCGAGTCGAACGCCTCCAACTCGCCCTGCGCCGAGGACAGCAGATGGTCGAACACCTCGTCGCCGAACGCGGTTCGGGCCATCTTGCTCTCGGCGAACAGGTCCAGCGAGCGGTGCAACGATGTCGGCACGGTCGCCACACCTTCGCGGGTCCAGGCGTTGCCGTCGAAGATGTCGGGTGCGGGCAGGTTCGCCTCGACGCCGTCGAGGCCGGCCGCAATGGTCGCCGCGTACGCGTAGTAAGGATTCACGTCCGCACCGGGGATGCGGTTCTCCACCCGGAACGACGGTCCGTTGCCCACGAGCCGGAACGCGCACGACCGGTTGTCCATCCCCAGCGCGATCGCGGTCCCGGCGAACTGATCGGGCTTGAAGCGCTTGTAGGAGTTGACCGTCGGGGCGTACATCAGGCTCATGTCGATGGCGTGACGCAACTGCCCGGCCACGAACGCGCCGAAGCGGTCCGACATGCCGCGGCGCTCGGGACACCAGCACAGCGGTTGGTCGTCGTCGGTCGACCACATGCTGACGTGCAGGTGGCACGACGAGCCGACCTCGTCGATCTTGGGTTTCGCCATGAACGTCACGGTCAGATCGGCGCTGTGGGTCAACTGCTTGACGCCGTACTTGAACAGTACGTGGCGGTCGGCCATCTCCAAGGTGTCGCAGTAGTCGAGTGTGACCTCCTGCTGGCCCAGTCCCCATTCGGGTTTCGACGATTCGATGGGTACGCCGAACTCGGGCATCTGGTTGCGGATCCGCTCGATGAACCAGTCGTCGCGCGCGGCCTGGATCATCTGGTAGTCCGACCGGTAGTCCGACATCATCTTGAGGTTCTGATAGCCCAGGTCCCACGCCTGACGCGGCGGGGTGCACGACAGGTAGAACTCGAGTTCGGATGCGAACTTGAACCGCAGACCCTGCTGCGCGGCCCGGTCGATCTGTTGGCGCAGAATGGTTCTCGGAGCGACGGCCAGCGGCTCGTCGGAATCCATGTGGTAGGCGTCGCAGATCACCAGTGCCGCCGTGGGTTCCCACGGCACGCGCCGCAGCGTCGAGAGATCCGGGACCAGACGGATGTCCACCCAGCCGTTGGCGGCGTTGGACACCGGGAGGTCGAGTGGGTTCATCTCGAGGTCGACCGCGAAGATGAAGCTGCTGGCGTTCACGCCGCCGCCGTCGAGGCCCAGCGTCCGGAAGGCCGATATGGTCAGGCGCTTGCCCACCAGGCGGCCGTACGGATCGGGCGCCGCGCAGATCACCGTGGTGATCTCGCCTGCCGCGGCGAGCTTTTCGAACTGGTCGAGGTCGAGAAGTGCAGATGTGCTGCTCATTGGTGCTCCAGGTGTCGATGCAGTTCCCAGTCGGTGATCGTCGTGCGTAGCCACTGCTCGTACCGCTGCAGTTCGGCCCGCCGTGTCGCGGCGTACGACGTGCAGAACGCCTTGCCGAGCAGATCGGGTAGCCAGGTCGAGTTCTCGAAATGCGCCAGCGCGCCTGCCAGATCCCCTGGCAGTTCGGTCGGTTCGGCGTCCCGTTCCGGCAGCGGCAACTCCTCCTGCAGGCCGCGCAGACCCGCGGCCAGCAGCGCCGCGGCGACCAGGTAGGGGCTGGCGTCGGCGCCGGGGCGGCGGTGTTCGACGCGGGCGGACTTCGCATCGGGGAGGATCACGCGGGCCGAGGTGCCACGGTCGTCATATCCCCAGTTCGCCAGGGCCGGTGTGAACATCTCAGGGTCGATGCGCTTGTAGGAGTTGACATGTGGGTTGAGCATGAGCGACGTGTCGGCCATCCCGGCCAGCAGTCCGGCCAGGTAGCGGCTGCCCTCGGCCGACAGCGCGCCCGCCCCGTCGGAGAACACGTTGTTGCCGTCACGGGTGAGACTCGAGTGCACATGCCCGCCCGCACCGGACTTGTCGGCGAACGGTTTGGCCATGAAGCTCGCGTGCAGACCGCGCTCGGCGCACAGGTCCCGCAGGTACTGCCGCGCCCGCGCGGCGTTGTCGGTGGCCCGCAGCGCGGTCTCGGGAGCGAGGGTGAACTCGAAGAACCCGGGACCCAGTTCGGCGTGGAACATCTCGACCTCGATGCCGATCTGGTCCATCCGGTTGACGAACTCTGTTGCGATGTCGTTGATCTCGGCGCACCGGGTGAGGCTGTAGGCGTTCTCTGTGCGGCCGTGCGCGGGTCTCCCACCCAGGATCGGCGGTGAGGTGCCCTCGCCGTCGCGGAAGATCCACAGCTCGTACTCGTATCCCAGCACGGGAGCCAGGCCCAGCTCGCCGTAGCGGGCCGCGAGGCCGGCGAGCACCGCGCGGGGCGAGACCTCCAGCGGGCGGCCCTGCTCGTCGACGAGTTCGGCGATCACCGCGTCGGTGCCGTGCCGCCACGGCAGCGCGACCCTGGTGGTCTCGTCGGGCACCAGCTGGGCGTCCGGATAGCCGTTGGCGGCGTTGCTGAACGGCGTGTCGGTGACATCGTCGATGAGCGAGAGGCCGTACAGGATGGTGCAGAACGCCAGGCCCGACGCACCGTGCGTCTTCGATGAGCGCACCAGCTTGCCGCGCAGCCCGAGGTCGTAATCGGCGACTTCGAGCTGCGTCATCGCGACGTGGTCAGCCATCGGCACTCCTTCTGGTCGGGCTCGGCCGGCGGGCGGGATCGCGCCCGACGCGGTGGTAGACGTGGTCGGGGATGTCGGCGAGATCGTGGTACACCCACCACGTGCAGGATGTGGTCGGCGAATCCGGTGTCCACGTGGGCGGGTCGATGACGCGGGTGGGGTAGCCCAGCCGGTCGATCGGCATGACCTCGTTGAGCTGGCAGCAGTGCACGCAGTACGAGCAGATGCCGACGGTGTTCCACGCCCAGTCGTGTGGTTCGGTGGTGACGGCGAAACCGAACGGTGCACCGGAGCGGGGTACCCCGTCGGTGATGCGGGCGTCGAGCGACCGGCCACCGGATCCGCATGGCGCGAAACGGAATCCGGTGCGCCCGGGCTCCTCGATGAGTTCGATGTCGCCCTGGCGCCCGGTGCCTGCCAGATGTGCGTGGAAACCGTCGACGATCGCGATCATCAGCTGGTGTGCTGATTCGCTCCACGGCTGGTTGTCCAATGCGTAACGGCGCTCGTGGATTTCGTACCAGTCGGCCATGAGGAAATCCCACAGCTCGCCGAGCGCTGGTTCGCCGACGAGCGTGACCGCGATGTCGACGATGCCCGCGACGCGGTCGACGGCACGGTCGTGGATCTGCTGCCATGCCTGCCGGGCGGTCTCGATCAGCCCGGCGGCCGCGGGGTCCTGGTCGCGGCACGCGCGGGCGGCCACCGCGACCGCGTCGGTGAACGTGGGCCACTCGGCGTTGATCCCCGCCATGGCCTGGTCTCCGATGAGTGCGGTGAGGCGTGCGAGGGCACGGTCGAGGTCGGCCTGAGCGACATCGTGGTCGCGGATCCACTGCATGGTGGCGGCCGGCCAGCGTTGGTAGACGTCGTTGAGTTCCTCGGCTTCGAGCACCGCCACCTCGACCAGTTGCGCCGCGGCCTCCCACTGTTGTGCCTCGACGCGTTCGATCGCGGTGCGGAACGTGCCGCGCGCCAGTTCCTGCCAGTCGCCGGTGCGCGCGTTGCGGCCCAGTGCCGGCTCGTAGGCCACCGGGTTCCGGGTGACGGGTGTCCGCGTCATGTCAGCTGAAATCCTCCGTCGGCGCGCAGTTCGGAACCCGTGATGTACGTGGCCTGGTCGCACAGCAGGAACGCGGTGGCCCAGGCGATCTCGGCGGGCCGGGCGAATCGGCCCGCGGGCACGCGCGGTGCGAGCGACGGCGGCAGGGTCGCGGTGTTGCCGTGCGCGGCGGCCATCGGCGTCGCGACGAATCCGGGCGCGACGCTGTTGACGCGGATCCCGTCGGCGGCCAGGGCCCGCGCGCTGGTCTCGGTCAGCATGCGCAGGCCGGCTTTGGACGCGGCGTACTGCGGCGTCGGATCGGGGTTGGACAGCGCGATGACGCGGGCGGCCTCGATCGAGGTGACGTTGACGATCGCGGCCGGTGGGTTCTGCCGCAGCACCGGGGTGAACGCGTCGAGCACGTTGTAGGCGCCCATCAGGTTGATCTCAAGGCACCGCAGCCAGTGCTCGCGACTCACACCGGCGAATCCGGTGTCGTCGATGACGCCTGCGCAGTTCACCACGTAGCTCACGGTGTCCACGGGCGCGCCCTGTCCACGCAGCGTGGTGAGCAGATCCGGGTCGCGGACATCGGCGGCACAGCAGACCTGCAGGTCTGCGCCGAAACCAGGGTCCGGTTCGGGTGTGCGGATGTCGAGGCGGATGGTGCGGATACCTGCCGACATCAGCATCGCGGCCGTGGCGGCACCGATGCCCGACGCTGCGCCGGTGACGACGGCGTCGCCACCGGTGAACGTGTACGCGAGCGACTTCGTCGGTGCTTGTCCGGTCTGTGCGGCTACGGTCATGGTCGTCCGAATCTACGGGTGTACTCGGTCATGGCGTCGGCGAAGCACTCACGCGGCGCGCGGATGACGCCCGCGCCGATCTGCCCGCCGTCGCGTCCGGCCAGGCCGACGTCCATGACCGGCAGGACGCCGGTGTCGAGGACCTTGCGTGCGTCGATGCCCGTCGGGGTGCCGCGGAACGCGAACAGCGGGATGCGGTAGGTGCTGTTCTCGCCGTGGGTGATGGCGTACATCTCGCGGTTGCGCTCGATCATCACCTCGGGCAGTCCGCCCTGGTACTCCTGCAGCGACAGGGCACACGCCTGGGCGAACCCGCCGAGGCCGATGGTCTCGGTGATCGGGGATTCCCCGCCCATCCAGGTGATCTCGTCTTCGCTGTGGCCTGCGAACAGCTTGCCCTGGTGGATCGGCGGGGGCCCCTCGAACCACTGGTCGCCCAGGCCCGCGAGCTTGATGGCGAACCCGCGACAGGAGAACGCCATCGCCGACACCAGCGTCGACCCCGGGGTCACCATGGCATCGGCCGACGCCTTGGCCGCGGCCATGGACAGACGCAGGAAGAAGTAGTCGTTCTCGGCCAGGTGCAGCATGGTCTCGCGCACCCCGGCGACACCTTCGCCCACCATGTCGAGGACCGCGGGCAGGATCTCGCGGTTGAACAGGATCGAGGCCGCGGCGTTGCGGGAATGCACCTCGTCACCCATCCGCAGGGCGCGGGCGATGAGTGGTTTGAGCGCGATGCCGCCCTGGCGGCGGATGGCCTCGCCGACCACCGGGGCCAGCACGGTGTTGACATGCTCGAGGCGTTCGTGGACGCCGGCGTCGTAACAGCCGTAGTTCAGCCGGCGGGGTTCTTTGCCTTCGTAGAAGTTGCAGAACCCGAGGTTGCCGTGCGCGCGGTTCTCCACGACGAACACCGGCATGGAGGCGGTGTAGATCCCGGCGAGCGATCCGACCGCGCCGTAGTCGTGGCACGCCCCGACCTCGATGGTGCCGTCGTCGAACTTCGCGATGGCCTCCTCGCGGGTGGCGGCCAGGCCTTCGAACAGGGCGCCGCCGATGAGGGCTTCGCGTTGCCCACCGGTGTAGGCCGACCACGGCATCGGCGCCCCGGAGGTCAGCACCACGTTGTCGCGGTAGCCGGGGAGCACCTCGCGGGCGGGGCGCACGTCGATCACCCACGGGTCGGCCTCGTCGAGGCGAGCGAACGCGGTGGCGTTGGCCGCCTCGACGTCGATCCCGTCGGTCGCGGCGGTGGGGGTGTGGATCTCGGTGGTCACCAGGCCACCACCCCGCCGTCGACGAGCAGGGTCTGGGCGGTGATGAACGACGCCCGCGGTGAGAGCATGAATTCGACGGCCTCGGCGACCTCTTCGGGTTCGCCGATGCGCTTGAGCATGGCGTAACTGGCGCTGATCTCCTCACCGCCGGACACCCGGGCCATCGACGGGCTCATCGGGGCCCGGATCACGCCGGGGGCGATGTTGTTGACGCGGATGCCGCGGGGGGCCAGTTCCTCGGCCAGATAACGGGTGTAGGCGGCGATCCCGGCCTTGGTCGCCCCGTACACCGAGGCACCGCGGAAACGGCCGAAGTGCCCGGTGAGGCTGCCGATGTTGACGATCGCGGACCCTTCACGCAGATGCGGTGCCACCGCGTCGGTCACCCGGGCCATGCCGGCGATGTTCACCTGGAACATCAGCTCCAGCTTGGCCTCGTCCAGCTCGCCGAGGAACGAATCGCGAAGAATGCCAGCGCAATTGACCAGTCCGTAAAGAGTGTCGCCGTCCTCGACCACCGAGTCCACCGCGCTCTGCACGCTCTCGCGGTCCGAGACGTCCATCGCGACCTTCAGCGCGCCGGTCATGTTCTCCTGCGTCAGATCGAGTTGGTCCACGGCGGGCTTGAGATCGGCCGCCACCGGGACGTAGTCGCTCTGCAGCAGTCGACGGCAGATCGCCTGACCGATCACGCCCGCCCCGCCCGTCACGATCACCTTGTTACTCAATCCACGATCCCTTCGAAGTGTGAGCTGCGCTGAACTCCACCAAGTTTCGACGCAATAGGGCTATAGGTCAAGTTTTTAGGACTTTTATTTTTTCTTTGGTCTATTGGGCAAGGCATACGTCTTCAGCAGGGGATATGGGGTAGCCTGTGCACACTTGAAGGGGGTCCGGTATATGACAGCAGCGAAACCAGCTTTGGTCCCGGTCCGGCAGATCCCGGCCCATGAACTCGTCGTGGATCAGATGCGGCGGGCCTTGGAGCTCGGGCAGTTCCGTCCGGGCGACAGGCTGCCGACGGAGCGCGAGCTCTCGGAGATGCTCGACGTCTCGAGGACGACCGTGCGGACCGCGGTGGCCGTGCTGGAACGCGAAGGTCTCATCGCGGTGCGCCGGGGCCGCGGCGGCGGGTTCACGGTGCAGGCACCGGAATACGATCCGGTGGAGATGCGCCGCGAGATGCGTCGCAACAAACGCGCCGTCCGCGACGCCTTCGACTACCGGGTGGTCGTCGAGACCGGCGCGACACGGCTTGCGGCCGAACGCCGCCGCGCGGCGGACCTCAACGACCTGCACAAGCTGCTCAACGGCATGGACGAGGCGCTCAAGACCGCGCTGGACGACCAGTCGCCCAAGCACACCACCGACTTTCAGACGCTGGACTCGGCGTTCCACCTCGGCATCGCCCAGGCCGCCCAGAACGATCGCCTGCTGGACGCGGTGGCCGACGCGCGCCGGCGGATGTGGCTGCCGGTCGGCGCGATCTTCGGCAGGCTGGAACCGAACGCCAACGACTATCACGAGTCGATCCTCGAAGCCATCGAGAACCGCGAGCCCGAGTTGGCCGCGGCCCGTATGGAAGCCCACATCAACGACACCCGCCACACCATCGAGTCCTGGCTCAAGCGCTGATCTTTCGCATTCGAATGGAACGCCCGGTGCGATCCTGGGGGGAGTGGATCGCACCGGGCGGGCATGTGTCGGCCTGTCAGTTCGCCGGCTCGCGCACGGGTTCGCGATCGTCGAAGATCGTGCTCCCGATCCGGTCGTAGAGGTCGGGCCGGGCCTTGCGCCAGTACAGCGCCAGCAGCATGGACCCGAGGGTCAGTCCGACCACCGCGTACGGGATCAACTTGAAGAACAAGGTGTCCGACGCGGTGCCGGCCGCGGCCTGCATGTTCGAGGTCATCAGGTAGATGACGTAGAGCATGCCCGCGCCTCCGATGATGGGGGCCAATAGGGTTCGCCACCATGATGCCGTCTCGGGGTGCTGCTTCTTGACGTGGAAGTACACGACGGTCGCGACCGAGCACATCGTCTGCACGATCAGCAGCAGAAGTGTCGCCAGGATGGCCACCAGCACGAACAGGTCGGCGTAGGGATCCGACTTGGTCAGTGAGCAGACCACCAGAAGCACTGCGGCGAAGGCGCTCTGGGCCAGCGATGCCACCCAGGGCGACCTGTGCCTCGGGTGGGCCTCACCGAGGCGGTGCCACAGCAGGCCGTCGCGTCCGAACGCGAACAGGTACCGCGCGGCCGAGTTGTGGATCGCCAGTGCGCAGGCGAACGATCCGCCGACCACCAGCCACTCGAACACCGTCACCGCCCATGGTCCGAGGTACTCCGCGGTCGGGACGTACAGCAGGTCGAAAGGTGCAGGCCCGGAAGCGAGTTCGACCGCCTTGTCGGGTCCGTTGCCGACGACGACGCCCCACGAGATGAAGGTGTAGAACACGCCGATACCGATCACCGCGATCATCGTCGCCAGCGGCACGATGCGCTTGGGGTTCTTCGACTCCTCGCCGTAGATGGCCGTCGACTCGAATCCGACCCACGACCAGAACGCCATAAGCAGGCCGAGGCCGACCACGCCGCCTGCGACGTTGTTGACGCTCAGCGCGGTCACCGGGTTCAGCGATGTGAAGCTCATGCCGTCGGGGTGGTGGACCAGGCCCGCGATCGCGGTCATCGACAGCATGATGATCTCGGCGACCAGCACCACGCCGAGCACCTTGGCTGCCACCGAGATGTCGAAGTGCGACAGCGCCGCGATGGCGACCAGGCCGATCACCGCGTAGACCTCCCACGGCAGATCGATGCCGAACTGCATCGAGAAGGCCTGATCGGCGAACGCCGAGAAGATGCCGACGAGTCCGGCTTCCATGGTCATGTAGGTGAAGGCCGGCATGACACCTGCGGCCAGGCCGGGAATTCGTGACCACGCGCGTGAGACGAACGTGTAGAACGCCCCGGCCGCGGTGATGTGGCGGGCCAGCGCCACGAAGCCGATGCTGAAGATGGTCAGGACGACGGTTGCGATGAGGAATCCGCCCGGCGCACCGAGTCCGTTGCCGAAGCCCACGGCCACCGGCAGGTTGCCGGTCATCGCCGTTATCGGCGCCGAGAAGGCCACCACCATGAACACGACGCCGGCAAGACCGATCGCACCACGTTTCAGGGTGGCCGAATTGTCACGGGGCGCAGTACTTCCCGCCCCCGTGCCCTGGTCGAATTCAACTGCCATCGCCACCTGCCTTTCATTCGGTTGTCGAGAGCGTAGAAGCGAAAAGGTCTAAAGACAAGACCCATAAACCTAAACTGTCGACGCGTGACACAACGTTTACACGAGCATCTTTCGGCTCGCAGCGGTTTGGTCTAAAGACTGGATATTTTCGCCTAAACTCTTGACATTCCCCGAGGAGGTTGTCTTGCCAGGTACGCGTATGCCGTTTGCGCCGGTGGCCGGCGAGCAGATGCACGAGTATCTGCGAGCGGCGGAGTTGCGCGGCCGCCGCGCCGCGCTGCGCGGGATGGTGAGCCGCCAGATACCCGCACTCGCCGCGGTGCCCGCCACGCGGTTCGCGATGGCCGTCGCCACCGTCGACGGCGCCGAGGCCTGCATCGGCGAGGCGTCCACGGCCTTCTCCATCCAGAGCCTGTCCAAGCTGTTCGCGCTGTGCGCGCTGCTGCGGCACGAACCGGATGTCTGGACCGACGTGGGATGGGTGCCCACCGACGCGGGGTACGGGTCGGTGGCCGATCTGGAGCGCAACCACTGGCGGCCGCGCAATCCGTTCGTGAACTCCGGCGCCCTCGTCGTCACCGACCGGCTCATGACGCATGCCGGCGATGCCGTCGGCGCGACGATCGAGGTGCTGCAGGCGGGTGACCCGGACGCTCCCGTGCGCTCCGACCCAGCGGTGGCGCTCTCGGAAAGCGAAGCCGACCACCGCAATTCGGCCATCGCGCACGTCCTGGCCGAGCACGGCAGGCTGGTCAACGACATCGACCGGGTGCTGCCGCAGTACTTCGCACAGTGCGCGATCGCGGCGTCGGTGCGCACGATCGCACGCGCGGCACTGTTTCTCGCCGACCGGACCGGGGAGCGGACCGTCCTGGACGACGACAGCGTGCGCCGGGTCAACGCGGTGCTGTTGACCTCGGGGATGTACGGCGCGGCCGGCGACATCGCTTACCGCATCGGGCTGCCCGCCAAGAGTGGCATCGGCGGCGGCGTGCTGGCCGTGATGCCCGGTCACGGCACGGTGTGCGTGTGGAGCCCGCCGCTCGACGACGACGGGAACTCCGCAGGTGGCGTCGCCGCGATCGAGGAGTTCGCGCGGTTGGCCGGCTGGTCGGTGTTCTAGGCCGCGTTCTGGGCCGGGGGAGGTGGCGGCGGCTCGGCCGGGGCCACAGGTTCGACGGGCTCGACGGGCCCGGTGTTGATGACGTTGCCGGTGCCGTCGGCGAGGTTGGCGCCGCACAGCAGGCTGCCGTAGCCGGGATCGTTCTTGGGCCGCGTGAGCCGGGGTGCGACGAACGTGTCGGCCTGCGCGATCACCTGGTCGTCTACAAGGATCTCGCAGTGCAGGTTGGCCGAGTACGGCCAGTCGATACGGACGGTCATCCCCGCGAGTTGGGGGTCGGTCACGACACCGGTGGCCTCGAACGTGCGGCCCGGCAGCATCGTCGGATCGGCGGTGTTGACGTTGCTGTCGTCGATCTTGTAGGCGATGGTCGCGTTGCGCGACACCCCGTCGATGCGGGCCCGGTAGGTGACGTTGTGCAGCGGACCCGTCTGTCCCTCCACCTGGGGTGGCGCCGCCGGGTCGACAGCGGGTTCGACCGGGGGATCGGCCAGTGCCGTGGCGGGGGCGATCTGCGCACCGATGAGCAGCCCCGCAAGCACGGCGGACGTCGCCCATGCGTACTTAGTCGAGCTCATGAAAAGTGACCTTACGCTGCGCGCCAGCTCAGGGCCATGCCCTTTGTCGTCAGCCAGCGGTCCAGGTCGTAGTCGTGGCGGGCCAGACCGTCGATCGCGGCGGCCGCGGTCTGCATGGCCTGCTCGCCGGCCTCCTGCGGCAACAGGCCCGCCCGAACGGCCGTCAACAGCTCGTCGACATCGCACAGCTCGACGCCTCGGCCGGTGCGAACCACCAGGTCGAGGTAGTGATCCTCGGAATGCCACCTGGTCTCGCCGGGCGTGTAGTGGCCGACGTCGAGGTAGAAGTCCTGATCACGCTCGTGACCGGGATTGAAGTGGAAGATCGTCGCGCGCAGCCCGAGCGAGGGCAGCAGCCAGGATTGCAGGTAGTGGAACTGCGCACGTCCAGGTGTCGGACGCGCCATGTAGAGGCCCCACGGCTCGACGGTGTAGACGTCGACGGCCCGCACGACTCCCTTCGGATCGGTGTTCGTGCGGGCTACCAGGTCGAATGTCTCGTGTTTCGGCGCGTGAATGGCGTCAGCCTACGCGGTGGGTGAACATCATCGGAACTTGTCGGTGCGCAGTTCTACCCTGGTGAACATGGCCTTCGCGACCGAACATCCTGTGCTCGCACATTCGGAGTACCGGGCCGTCGACGAGATCGTCCGCACCGGCAAACCCTTCGAGGTCGTCAGCCCCTACGCGCCCGCGGGTGATCAGCCCGCGGCCATCGACGAGCTGGAACGCCGCATCCGCGCGGGCGAGCGTGACGTGGTGTTGCTCGGCGCCACCGGTACGGGTAAATCGGCCACCACCGCGTGGCTCATCGAGCGGTTGCAGCGGCCCACGCTCGTGATGGCGCCCAACAAGACGCTGGCCGCGCAGCTGGCCAACGAGCTGCGGGAGATGCTTCCGCACAACGCCGTCGAGTACTTCGTCTCGTATTACGACTACTACCAACCCGAGGCGTACATCGCGCAGACCGACACCTACATCGAGAAGGACAGCTCGATCAACGACGACGTCGAGCGGTTGCGGCACTCGGCGACGTCGAGTCTGCTGTCGCGCCGCGATGTCGTGGTGGTCGCGTCGGTGTCGTGCATCTACGGCCTGGGCACGCCGCAGTCGTATCTGGACCGTTCGGTCGAGTTGCAGGTGGGTCAGGAGGTGCCGCGCGACGGGCTGCTCAGACTGCTGGTGGACGTGCAGTACAACCGCAACGACGTGGCGTTCACGCGTGGCACGTTCCGTGTGCGCGGCGACACCGTGGAGATCATCCCGTCGTACGAGGAACTCGCGGTGCGCATCGAGTTCTTCGGCGACGAGATCGAGGCGCTGTACTACCTGCACCCGCTCACCGGCGACGTCGTCCGTCAGGTCGAGTCACTGCGGATCTTCCCGGCCACGCACTACGTTGCCGGTCCGGAGCGGATGGCGGCGGCGATCGAGTCCATCGAGAAGGAGCTCGAGGAGCGTCTGGCCGAGCTCGAAAATCAGGGCAAGCTGCTGGAGGCGCAGCGGTTGCGCATGCGCACCAACTACGACGTCGAGATGATGCGCCAGGTCGGGTTCTGCTCGGGCATCGAGAACTACTCGCGCCACATCGACGGCAGGCCCGCCGGGTCGGCACCGGCCACGCTGCTGGACTACTTCCCCGAGGACTTCCTGCTGGTCATCGACGAGTCGCACGTGACGGTGCCGCAGATCGGCGGTATGTACGAGGGCGACATGTCGCGCAAGCGCAACCTGGTGGACTTCGGCTTCCGGCTGCCGTCCGCGGTCGACAACCGTCCGCTGACGTGGGAGGAGTTCGCCGAGCGGATCGGGCAGACGGTGTACCTGTCGGCGACACCGGGGCCGTACGAGATCAGTCAGGCCGGCGGCGAGTTCGTCGAGCAGGTCATCCGCCCGACCGGCCTGGTCGACCCCAAGGTCGTCGTGAAGCCCACCAAGGGCCAGATCGACGACCTCATCGGCGAGATCCGCACCCGCACCGAGCGTGACGAGCGCGTGCTGGTCACGACGCTGACCAAGAAGATGGCCGAGGACCTCACCGATTACCTGCTCGAGATGGGCATCCGGGTCCGGTACCTGCACTCCGAGGTCGACACGCTGCGCCGCGTGGAACTGCTGCGGCAGCTGCGGCTCGGTGAGTACGACGTGCTGGTGGGCATCAACCTGCTGCGCGAGGGCCTCGACCTGCCCGAGGTGTCGCTGGTGTCGATCCTCGACGCCGACAAGGAGGGCTTCCTGCGGTCCACGCGCAGCCTGATCCAGACCATCGGCCGCGCGGCCCGCAACGTCTCCGGTGAGGTCCACATGTACGCGGACAAGATCACCGACTCGATGCGTGAGGCCATCGACGAGACCGAGCGTCGTCGCGCCAAGCAGATCGCCTACAACGAGGCCAACGGCATCGACCCGAAGCCTTTGCGCAAGAAGATCGCCGACATCCTCGACCAGGTCTACCGCGAGGCCGACGACACCGAGTCGGTCGAGATCGGTGGATCGGGGCGCAACTCGTCGCGTGGTCGTCGCGCGCAGGGCGAGCCGGGCCGGGCGGTCAGCGCGGGCATCGTCGAGGGCAAGGACACCTCGAACATGCCGCGCGCCGAGTTGGCCGACCTCATCAAGGAGCTCACCGACCAGATGATGGCTGCCGCGCGGGACCTGCAGTTCGAGCTCGCGGCACGCATCCGAGACGAGATCGCCGACCTGAAGAAGGAACTGCGCGGGATGGATGCCGCCGGGCTGAAATGACCCGGTCTTGACCTCAACGGCGGTTGACCTTCTAGCGTGTCGTCGTGACTGAAACCGCGGCGGCCGAGGCCGCAGGGACTTGGCGGCAGCTTCTCGGCCGGCGGTATCTCGGGGCATCGACCGTTCTCGCCGGCGGTGTGCTGCTGTATGCCACCAACGAGTTCATCACCATCAGCCTGCTGCCGAGCGCGGTGGCCGACATCGGCGGTCAACGGTTCTACGCGTGGGTGACGACGGTGTATCTGGTCGCTTCTGTGGTCGCCGCGACCACCGTGCACTCGGTGCTGATGCGCCTCGGCCCGCGCGTGGCATATCTGGTGGCGCTCACGGTGTTCGGCGCGGGCAGCCTCGGGTGTGCGCTGGCGCCCAGCATGCAGTTGCTGCTCGCGGGACGGCTCGTGCAGGGCTTCGCGGGCGGCCTGCTCGCCGGGCTGGGGTACGCCGTCATCAACACCGCATTGCCGAACACGTTGTGGACCAAGGCATCTGCGCTGGTGTCCGCGATGTGGGGTGTCGGCACCGTGGTCGGCCCGGCATCCGGCGGTCTGTTCGCGCAGTACGGTTCGTGGCGGTGGGCGTTCGGCGTGCTGGTGATCCTCACCGCGGCGATGGCCGTGCTGGTTCCCCTCGCACTGCCCGGGCGGGGGAGCGATACCCTTGTGCCGCCGGGGATTCCGGTGTGGTCGCTGGTACTGCTCGGATCCGCGGCCATGGCGGTCAGTGTCGCGGGCATCCCGCACGATCCGCGCGGCACGGCCGCCCTGCTGCTCGTCGGTGTCGCTCTCGTGGTGGCATTCATCGTCGTCGACCGGCGCGCGGGCGCATCGGTCCTGCCGCCCAGCACATTCGGGCCTGGCCCACTCAAGTGGATCTACATGAGCCTGGGTGTGCTGATGGCCGCCACGATGGTCGACATGTACGTGCCGTTGTTCGGTCAGCGGCTGGCGCACATGACGCCCGTGGTGGCCGGGTTCTTCGGCGCGGTGCTCTCGGTCGGGTGGACGTTCGGCGAGATCGCAAGCGCCTCACTGCAGAACCGCAAGGTCATCCGGCGCACGGTCGCCGTCGCACCGCTGGTGATGGCGCTGGGCCTGGCGGCGGGTGCCGTGCTGGTGCGCAACGGTATGCCGGTCTGGCTCGTGGTGCTGTGGGCCCTCGCGCTGCTGGTCACCGGCGCAGGCATCGGCATCGCCTGGCCACACCTGTCGGCGTGGGCGATGAGCAGCGTCGACGACCCCGCCGAGGGCCCCGCTGCCGCCGCCGCGATCAACACGGTCCAGTTGATCTGCGGTGCCTTCGGCGCCGGATTGGCCGGTGTGGTGGTCAATCTCGTCAACGTCGGCAACCCCTCGTCCGCCACCTGGCTGTTCGCGGCCTTCGCCGTCCTCGCCGTCGCAGGCACCCTCGCCTCGATCCGCGCCGTCCGCTGAGTAAGTGAGTGAGTGACTGAGTGAGCGAGCAAGTGCGAAGCGTCACTCTGCACCGCGACCGTGCGCGTCTGCACCCCGACACACCGCATTTCGTCAGCACTCGGCGAACGCTCGGCGACCGCGAGCGTGCGCCAGTCACCGGCGCGAGATGCAATCACGGCGATCCAAACGCTGGAGCACTTGAACGTTCACAGGCAAGGTGAGACATGCTGCGGGTGTGGCTGAGTGGCTAGGCAGCGGCCTGCAAAGCCGTCTACACGGGTTCGAGTCCCGTCACTCGCTCGACAGACGAACGCTCTCCTGCGGCATGCTCGCAGGAGAGCGTTCGTCATTCATGCCCCGAGCTTCGCCAACCGCGTTCCCGGTCTGGCCGTGAAGGCCAGGATCTCGCAGGGTTCGTCGACTTCGATCCGATGCCGCCGACCCCGCGGGATGACCGCAGCCGTTCCCGAGTGCACCGGTACCGGATCCTCCGACACACCGGTCTGCTCGTCAGGCAGAAACAGCCGAAACGCCCCGCGCAGCGTCGCGCGCCGGGTCGAACACCTCGGCGCAAAGCTGGGCTTCGACCTGACCGAACCGCGCCGGCTGGTGCGCGACGGCATGGCCCTGACCATGCTGCGATTGCTGGACGATCGAGCGCACGGAGACCCCGCCGCGCACCACGCGGGCATGACCCGAATAATGCTGCAGTGCCCTTGCCGCAATTAGCTGACGTCCTGGCGACGCTCGACATCACCGACTGTGGTCACGACATGTTCGTCGCGACCCAGATCGACAACGAAGCGCACCACATCATCGGTGGCCACATATCTGCCCAGGCCCTGATGGCGGCGAGCCGCACCGCGGCCGGGCGGGTTCCCAACAGCCTGCACGTCTATCTGCTACGGGCCGGCGACGCGCGGTACCCGGTGGAGATGCAGGTGATGAACATGCGCGACGGCGGGATGCTGTCGACCCGTCGCGTGATTGCCCGGCAAGGGGATGAGGTGCTGCTCGAGGCCCTGGTCTCGCTGAGCGACACGGCGGACACGGTCGACTACCACCAGCCGATGCCCGACGTCCCCGCACCCGAGGACCTGCCGTCGGTCGGTGAGTTGCTGAGCGACTACGCCGACGAACTCGACGGCTTCTGGGTGAAACCGCAGTGGATCGAGCGGCGCTACGTGGATGCGCCGCCGCGCCTGGCGCTCGATCAGCCCGAACCTCCGGAACGCACCCGGATGTGGTGGCGCCCAGCCGAATCGATTCCGAACGATCCGGTGCTCAACTGCTGCGTGCTCACCTACGCATCGGGTACGTCGTTGCTGGAGACCACGGTGACGATGCGGCGCACGACGCAGGCCACGGCGTTCTCGGCGCTGATCGACCACACGGTGTGGTTCTAGCGGCCCGCGGACCTGTCGGATTGGGTTCTGTCAGACCAGGTGTCGCCCAGCGGTATTCACGGGCGCGGCCTTGCCTCGGGCACGATGTACAACCGGTCGGGCGAACTGGTGTGTTCTGCCACGCAGGAGATCTACTTCGGCCGCGGCCGTATCTGAGGAAGTAGCGCGAAATCGTGTGAGCCGCATTACAACACGGGCGCGGTCTCGATGAGCTCGATCACTCGCGCACCGGCGTCGGGAACCCGGCAACTTCGCGGCTGGCAGCGTCACCTGCGTCACGGTGCGCCCCGATTCGCGCTTCCTGTGGTTAACATCAGGGCCAACAGGCGTCACGTGGCATCAACCGTGTGCGGTTTGCCTGCTGCGCGTGCGGGTGTCGTGATTCGCGCCCCATCGCAGCCGGCACCGGTTACTGTCTCGGGTGGCGTTGCAACTGACAGTGGGAGGGTATGGATGAGCGCATATCAAACCGTGGTGGTCGGCACGGACGGATCCGATTCGTCGTTGCGTGCCGTGGACCGCGCCGGTCAGATTGCCGCCGCATCGAACGCGAAGTTGATCATCGCCACCGCCTACTTCCCCCAGAGCGAGGACTCGCGTGCGGCCGACGTCCTCAAGGACGAGGGCTACAAGATGGCAGGCAACGCCCCGATCTACGCCATTCTGCGTGAGGCCAACGACCGCGCCAAGGCCGCCGGTGCGACCGACATCGAGGAGCGCCCCGTCGTCGGCGCCCCGGTCGACGCGCTCGTCGAGCTCGCCGACGAGGTCAAGGCCGATCTGCTGGTCGTCGGCAACGTCGGCCTGAGCACCATCGCCGGCCGGCTGCTCGGCTCGGTGCCCGCGAACGTGGCACGCCGGTCCAAGACCGACGTGCTCATCGTCCACACCAGCTAGGGCTCACCAGCCCCGTTCACGCCACTCGGCCAGGCTCGGACGCTCCGCGCCGAGAGTGGTGTCGTCACCGTGCCCGGGGTAGACGACCGTGCGGTCGTCGTAGACGTCGAACACCTTGGTGGTGACGTCGCCCAGCAGCGTCTCGAAGTCGCCCGGCTTCCACGTCTTGCCGACGCCGCCCGGGAACAGGCAGTCGCCGGTGAACAGGTGCGTGGGCCCGTCGGCGCCATCGGCACCCGCGAGGGCCAGTGCCACCGAACCGGGCGTGTGGCCCTGTAGGTGGATGGCGTCGAAAGTGAGGTTGCCGACGGTGATCTTGTCGCCGTCGGACAGGATCCGGTCCGGCTTGACGGGCAACGCGCCGGCGTCGAGCGCATGCGCGGCGGTCGGGGCTCCTGTGGCTTCTGTCACGGCCTGCAGCGCGAGCCAGTGGTCCTGATGTTGATGGGTGGTGACGATCAGTGACACCTTCGGCGCGTGCTGCTCGACGAGTCCGATGATCACCTCGGCGTCGTTGGCCGCGTCGATCAGCAGCGTCTCGCCGGTAGATCTGCAGGTCACCAGGTAGCAGTTGTTGTCCATGGGACCCACCGACGCCTTGACGATCGTGGCGTCGGCGAGGGTGCGCCGCGCTGCGGTTCCTGGCTCGACGTGTCCGGTGTAGGTGTCGTCGACCGTGATGCTGGATGGCGTCTCAGATGGGGTCATAGCGCCACCGTATCGGGCTTGTCGGTGGTGGCGCATAGCATGGGCATGAACTGCGTCATGCGGGGTACAGAGCATGTCCGGACCGCATGTCTGGACCCTCGCCGACCAGGAAGGAAACCGTTGGCTGACCGTCTTGTTGTCAAGGGTGCCCGCGAGCACAACCTGCGTGGTGTCGACCTCGACCTGCCACGCGATGCCTTGATCGTGTTCACCGGATTGTCCGGTTCCGGTAAGTCCTCGTTGGCGTTCGACACCATCTTCGCCGAGGGCCAGCGCCGCTATGTGGAGTCGCTGTCGGCCTACGCCAGGCAGTTCCTCGGCCAGATGGACAAACCGGACGTCGACTTCATCGAGGGTCTGTCGCCCGCGGTGTCGATCGACCAGAAGTCCACCAACCGCAACCCGCGGTCGACGGTCGGCACCATCACCGAGGTCTACGACTACCTCCGTCTGCTGTACGCCCGCGCCGGTACGCCGCACTGTCCGGTGTGCGGTGAGCGCATCGCGCGGCAGACGCCGCAGCAGATCGTCGACCAGGTGCTCGCGATGGACGAGGGGCTGCGGTTCCAGGTGCTCGCGCCCGTCGTGCGCACGCGCAAGGGTGAGTTCGTCGACCTGTTCGAGAAGCTCAACAGCCAGGGTTACAGCCGTGTCCGCGTGGACGGCGTGGTGTATCCGCTGACCGACCCGCCCAAGCTCAAGAAGCAGGAGAAGCACGACATCGAGGTGGTCGTCGACCGCCTCACGGTCAAGGCCTCCGCCAAACAGCGGCTCACGGATTCGATCGAGACCGCGCTGAACCTCGCCGACGGCATCGTGGTGCTGGAGTTCGTCGACCGCGAGGACGACCACCCGCACCGCGAGCAGCGGTTCTCCGAGAAACTGGCATGCCCCAACGGTCACCCGCTGGCCGTGGACGACCTCGAACCCCGTTCGTTCTCGTTCAACTCGCCGTACGGCGCGTGCCCCGAGTGCACGGGCCTGGGCATCCGCAAAGAGGTCGATCCCGATCTCGTGGTGCCCGATCCTGAGCTGACGCTCGCGGAGGGCGCCGTCGCGCCGTGGTCGGTGGGCCAGAGCGCCGAGTACTTCACGCGCATGCTGGCGGGTCTCGGTGAGGAGATGGGGTTCGACGTCAACACCCCGTGGAAGAAGCTTCCCGCCAAGGCGCGCAGGGCGATCCTCGAGGGCTGCGACCACCAGGTGCATGTGCGGTACAAGAACCGTTACGGACGCACCCGGTCCTACTACGCCGACTTCGAAGGCGTCATGGCGTTTTTGCAGCGCCGCATGGAGCAGACCGACTCCGAGCAGATGAAAGAGCGCTACGAGGGCTTCATGCGCGACATCCCCTGCCCGGAATGCAACGGCACGCGCCTCAAGCCCGAGATCCTCGCCGTCACGCTGTCGGCAGGGGACTTCGGCGCGAAGTCCATCGCGCAGGTCGCCGAACTGTCGATCGCCGACTGCGCCGACTTCCTCAACTCGCTGACGCTGGGGCCGCGCGAGCAGGCCATCGCGGGCCAGGTGCTCAAGGAGATCCAGTCGCGGCTGGGCTTTTTGCTCGACGTGGGGCTGGACTACCTGTCGCTCTCGCGCGCCGCGGCGACGCTGTCCGGCGGTGAGGCGCAACGCATCCGGCTCGCGACCCAGATCGGTTCGGGCCTCGTGGGCGTGCTCTACGTGCTCGACGAACCGTCGATCGGTCTGCACCAGCGCGACAACCGCAGGCTCATCGACACCCTGGTGCGCCTGCGCGACCTCGGCAACACGCTCATCGTCGTCGAGCACGACCTCGACACCATCGCGCACGCCGACTGGGTCGTCGACATCGGCCCGGCCGCAGGCGAGCACGGCGGCCAGATCGTGCACAGCGGCACCTACGACGATCTGCTGCGCAATCCCGAATCGCTCACGGGCGCATATCTTTCCGGCAAGGAGAGCATCGAGGTTCCGGCGATCCGCCGTCCTGTCGACAAGAAGCGGCAGATCACGGTGGTCGGCGCGCGGGAGAACAACCTCAAGGAGATCGACGTCGCGTTCCCGCTCGGGGTGCTGACCTCGGTCACCGGCGTGTCGGGTTCGGGCAAGTCGACCATGGTCAACGACATCCTGGCCACGGTGCTCGCCAACAAGCTCAACGGCGCTCGCCTGGTGCCGGGGCGTCACACCCGCGTCAACGGGCTCGACCAGCTCGACAAGCTCGTGCGCGTGGACCAGTCGCCCATCGGGCGGACCCCGCGGTCCAACCCGGCGACGTACACGGGCGTGTTCGACAAGATCCGGTCGCTGTTCGCCGCGACCACCGAGGCGAAGGTCCGCGGCTACCAGCCGGGCCGGTTCTCGTTCAACGTCAAGGGCGGCCGGTGCGAGGCCTGCTCGGGTGACGGCACCATCAAGATCGAGATGAACTTCCTACCGGACGTCTACGTCCCGTGCGAGGTGTGCCACGGCGCCCGCTACAACCGCGAGACGCTCGAGGTCCACTACAAGGGCAAGACCATCTCCGAGGTCCTCGACATGTCGATCGAGGAGGCGACGGAGTTCTTCGAGCCCATCAGCTCGATCCACCGCTACCTCAAGACGCTGGTCGACGTGGGTCTGGGGTACGTGCGGCTGGGGCAGCCCGCGCCGACGCTGTCCGGTGGTGAGGCCCAGCGTGTCAAGCTGGCCGCCGAGCTGCAGAAGCGCTCGACGGGTCGCACCATCTACATCCTCGACGAGCCCACCACTGGCCTGCACTTCGAGGACATCCGCAAGCTGCTCAAGGTGATCAACGGCCTTGTCGACAAAGGCAACACGGTCATCGTCATCGAGCACAACCTCGACGTCATCAAGACCTCCGACTGGATCATCGACATGGGTCCGGAAGGCGGCGCAGGCGGTGGCACCGTGGTCGCACAGGGCACACCCGAGGACGTCGCGGCCAACCCGGACAGCTACACGGGCAAGTTCCTTGCGGAGTTGCTCGACGTACCCACCCCGAAGCGCAAGCGGCGCAAGGTCAGCGCCTAACCGAACAACACCGGGGCCAGGAGCCGGGCAGCCGCGACACCGCTCGGCTGCGTATCGTTGTGCAGCACACTGAGATAGACATGGTCCGCGCCGGCCTCCCGGTGCCGTCGGGCCTGTTTCGCGATGTCGTCGGCGCTGCCCCAAGCGACCAGTCGATCCACCAGGTCATCGCTGACCGTCGCGATGTCGGTTTCAGAGAAGCCTTGGCGCAGCGCCGAGTTCACGTAGCTGCGCATGCCCATCAGGAACCGAAGCGGCACCCGTGCCGTCTCCCGGGCCGCGTCCGCGTCGGTGTCCAGAACCGCATACAGACCGACGACGAGAAGCCGGTCGGGGCCGAGGCGTTCGCGCGCGATTGCTGTGTACTCCGGTGTCACCATCCCTGGCATCGCACCGCCGAAACGGTCGCGGGCGGTGTCGAGCATGCGTGGACCGAACGCGGCCAGCAGGCGCCGCTGGCGGGGGATCGCGCCGAGTTCGTCGACGTAGGCGCCCAGTGCGGCCCTCGGACGGGGCTGTGACGACGAACCGAGTCCGATCATGAGCCGCCCGGGCGCGGCAACCTCCGCGCGGCCGAAGAGGTCGACGACGGCGTCGGGCCCGTAGACATCGGGCGGGATGATCGCCGGCGCGACGGCGGCCCGCCGCGTCGTCGCCAGCAGATCCGTGAGGCGTTCCAACCGGTCGAGTTGCCCGCCGTTGACCCACAGAGCGCCGAAGCCGAGGGCTTCGATCTCTTCAGCCCCCGGGGTGCCGGGGGTGACGGTGAGTCCGAAGGTGCCGAGGTCGATGTGAACCATGCGGCCACCGTAGGACCGCAACCAAGGTTCAGGTCAACCGCGGCGGCGGTTGCGGCAACGGATGGGCACCCTCGGGCCTCAAGCCGTCGAACAGGATTCCGAGGTAGCGCTGCCACAACCACTCGGTCATCTTCGTCGGCTTCGAAGGGGAGATCATGAAACTGCACGGCGCCACCGCACTCGTCACGGGTGCCAACCGGGGCCTCGGGCACCACCTCGCGGTCGAACTGATCCGCCGCGGTGCCAAGGTGTACGCCACCGCGCGGCGCCCTGAACTCGTCGATGTCCCGGGTGCGCACGTGCTGCGGCTCGACATCACCGATCAGTGGTCCGTCGAAGCCGCCGCCGCGGCGGCCGATGACGTCGACGTGCTGATCAACAACGCGGCATTCACCGACGGCGGCAACCTCGTCACGGGTGACCTCGCCAAGATCCGGGCGACGATGGATTCGAACTACTACGGCACGCTGGCCATGATCCGCGCGTTCGCGCCGATCCTGGCCCGCAACGGCGGGGGAGCCATTCTCAACGTGCTGTCCGTTGCGGCGTGGAGAACCGTCGACGGCAACACGTCCTATGCCGCCGCGAAATCCGCGGAATGGGGGTTGACCAACGGTGTTCGCGTGGAACTCGCGCGCCAGGGCACCCACGTCGCCGCTCTGGTACCCGGGCTGATCCGCACCGACACGCTGCTCGAGTTCGCCCGCGGCAACGGGATCGAACTGCCCGAGGAACACATGAACGAACCCGCCGACCTCGCCCGGATGGCCCTCGACGGGCTCGAAGCCGGTGAGGTCGAGATCATCGATCGGATGAGCGTGGACGCGAAAGCTGCTCTGGCCGGCCCGCCGGTCACGCTCAGCCTGTGAACTGGCCTTTCGACAGCGGTGAGGGGAAGCGCGGTTTGACGCGAGTGCCGTTGAGCCACTCGGTGAGGTCATCGGCCTTGCGCTGCAGCAGCTTCCGTGCAGCGCGGCCGATATCGGTGCACAGTCGCACGTCGACGCGCCCGTCGGCGTCGTGTGCCCAGGCGCCCACGACACGCCCGTCGCACCACACGGTGGGCCCGGCGTTGCCGTTGCGGTCGAACACCTGATCCCGGAGACCGTCGAGGTACCAGTCGCGGTCGAACCAACCCATGGTCGTGACGTCGAGGCCCGGGAGCAGCGCGACCCACGGCTGCGGTTCCGGCTCGGGATCGAGGTCGTCGGGCAGGACGTAGCCGGGCGCGTCGCAGCCTTCGAGTTCGACCTCCACGGCACCGATGTCGCGCAGCGCGTGGCGCGCCCAGGTCAGGGTGTGACCGAACCACCACTTCACGTCGGTGACGGTCGCGGGCCCGAATGTCGCGAGCCAGCGGCGCACCAGTTCGGCGCGGGCTTCATCGGCGGGCGCGGGCACGTACGGCGCGCCGAGCCAGTCGGCCGTGGCCGCCCAGCGCGGCCGTGACACCGTCCACGAACCCTCGTTCGGGCCCCTCATGATCTCACCGTGCACGCCGAGAACTGTCAGAACCCTTGGCGCCAACGGTGTCTCGCCGCCATAGCTCTTACCCGGTGCGGGGTCGTGGCTTCCGGCGAGTTCCGGCAGAGCTTCCCGCAACTCCCGGGCGCCGGTGGGGCCGTGTTTCTCCAGATGGCGCAGCACCGCCGCGCGTGCCACCTTGACCCAGGTCTCCCCGTCGGGTTCCAACCCGGCGTTGTGCGCATCCGCGGCCAGTTTGCGCAGTTCGTTGGCCGCCACCCGGTCACTGGCCGCGGACTGGATGAACGGCAGATCCTCGACGCCGACCAGCCACAGTGTGCGGCGCATCGCGAGGTGCTTGACCACGGTACGCCGCTCGTACAGTTCGGTGTCCAGATCGGCGACGGTGAACCTCCGAAGGCGTGCCCACAGCGAGAGATACGGTGTCGCCGGGTCGGTCGCGTGCAGTCCGACGAAGCTGCGCGCGGCGGCGGCGGGTGACGCGGCGGGGTTCTCAGGGCTCAGGAAGTGGCGTCGCGCAAGCCGTGTCCGTCGCTCCGCGATCGTGAAAACGCGCATCGCTCAGGACTTCTCGTCCTCGCGCATCGATTTGCGGATCTGCTCGAGGCGTTCGGCGGCCGCGCGTTGGCGTTCCTCGTACTGCTCCTCGACCCGCCTGCCCTCCGGGGTCTCGCCGGCAAGCTCGGACGAGCCGATCGCGGTGCCGTACCGGGTCTCGATCTTCTCCCGCACCGCGTCGAACGTCGGCACACCACCCTCGGTGTATCCGGTCTCCTCCGGCTGTGGTGCGGGTCCGGGATCGGGCTGATCGGTCATGAGCCCCACCGTACCTGTGAACCGCCCCGACCTGCGCTGACCCGCACTTCTTGGGATCGGTAGCGACCTGCGCGCCTTTGACTGAGGACACGACGGAGCCATCGGGGCGACGCGCAAGGTAAGGGGACGAACATGAATCGTGTCATCGCAGGAACCATGGGACTGCTCGCGGCCGGCACCATCCTGGTCGGCTGCTCGGACGACAAACCGCAGGCCACACCCAGCCCGGCCGCCGCCGACGTGAAGACGGGCGGGAACACCCAGGTCAAGGTCGACGGCAAGGACCTTCCCGGTCTGGACCTGAACTCGGTGACCTGCGTCAAGGAGGGCGGGCGGATCAACGTGGGCAGTGCCGCGATCGGCGGGCAACAGGGCCTCGGTGTGGTGATGACCGACGAGGCCAGCCCGAAGGTCGAATCACTGGGTCTGGTCTACGACGGCAGCGCGCTCGCCGTCAGCGAGAACATGGGCGTCAAGGTCGGTTCGGCCAAGGTCGAGGTCGACGGCGACACCTATACGATCACGGGCGAGGCCGCCGGCGCCGACATGCAGAACCCGATGGCCGGGATGATCAGCAAGCCGTTCACCATCACGGTGAGCTGCAGCTGATCCCTCCCGGGCGGCGGGCGTGCCTCAGACCTCCGGCACGCCCGCCGCTTCCATATGATGCGAACGTGACCATCGCGGGGGAGTTGGAGCGCGCGCGTCACCTCATGTTGTCGGCCGACGAAGACCAGGCGCGTGATCTCCTGGTGAGCCTGATGCCGCGCATCGAGCAGGCCGATCGCGACGACTACGCCCTCGAGGTCTTCGCCCTGCTGGGCGAGATCTATCTGGTGCGCAGCGCCTACGACGGTGTCGGCGAATGCATTCGGCGCATCGGGGACTGCCTGGGCATCTACACCGCGATCCGCGCGGGCCGCATGCCCGAGGCCGCCGCCCAGGTGCGCATGTCCGACGCCGACGTCGACCACATGATCTGCCGGTACACCCGTCGCGCCGAGTTCCTCGCCGCAGGTCTTGCCGCCGCGCGGGGTGACCATGACCGCGCCGCCGAACACCTCGACACCCTGATCGATTCGGTGGGCCCCGAGGATCTCGACGCCGAGCACCGGCGCCTCGGCATCCACGCGCGCATCCTCGTCGCCACGGGCCTGTGTGACGACGACCTGTACGCACGCTCGGCGCCGCTGTGGGACGCAGTCCTCGAATCAGTGACACGCTCAGGGGGCGGCGATCCAGAGGACGATCACCTGTTCATCGCGGGGGCGCTGGGTTACGGCCGGTTCTGCGCCGAATCCGGGCGGCTGGAGGAAGCGCAACCGTGGCTGCGGCGGGCCGGCGCGCGAGCCGACGCCCGCGGGTGGGCGTTGCCGCGGGCCCGCACCCAGTTGGAACGCGCCGCGGCATGCTGGACTGCGGGACAGTACGCCGAGACCCAGGACCTCGTCACCGAGGCGTACCCGGTGATCGCCGACCACGCCCGCGCGCACGACGTGTCCCGGAGCTGGCTGTACTTCGGCCTGATCCGGTTGGGAATCGGCAGGCTGCAGGAGGCGAACACCTGCTGGGAGCACGCCGAGCGGCACTGGCGCGAGCTCGGGAAGCCTCTGTACATCCACCGGATCCTGTTGCAGCGCAGCTGGTTGTCGATCTTCCGTGGCGCGTTCGACGAGGCCACACAACTGGTCGCCGAGGCGCGAGAACTCCTGGATTCCTCACCGCGGCACAGCTGGCTGCAGTACGCACGCCTCGACGACCACCTGGGCAACATCCTGCGCGCCGAGGCCCTGGCCGAGATGGGCTTCGACGGCCTCGGCACACCGGAGCAGACCTGGCAACAGGTCGAGGCCACACACAGATCCGGTAAAGGGGTTTTCCGGTGCCGTCCGGGCAGCCGGAAGTGGCTTCGGGGCACCGCGAAACTCGAACAGGCCGCCGAACTCAAGGTGCCCGCCGCGCTCGCGGTCGACTCGGTGCGCTACACCATCGACGATGCGGGCGCCCGGATGCGCTGGGCCAGTTGGGTCTCGGCGCCGATGCTGGCCGGAGCGTTCGCGGTGGCGTGGGAATGGGACAACACCGAGCTGATCAGTGAGCTGGTCGAATACCACAGCGCGCGGGGCACCTTCAGCGCCGAGCCGATCGGTCAGACGGCGGGTGACTGGGCCGCGACGGCCACGGCACCGGTCCCGGTGGAGGCCGAACTCGCGCCGGCGGTCGCGGCGAACGCGGGCACCCCGGGATCGGGTGGACTCACGCGTCTCGGCCCGTTGCCTCCACTGCGGATGGATCCGCAGACGGGTCCGATCCTGAGCCGCTACCGCGAACTGGCTTGGCAGCGCTACGGCCGTGAAATCACCTCGGCTGAGCCCGAATGGGCGACCTGGCCGTGACCGCGACACTGGTACTGCGATTCGCTGACGTGGGCGTCGCGACCTACGCGACCCTGCGGGTGGTGGGGGAGCCGGCACGCACGCTCAAATGGGTGCTCGAAGAACCTGCTCTGCCCGCCGTCTACAGCGCGCTCGACGACGCGCTGCCCGACCCCCGCGGTGGCGAAACCGTCGCTGCTGCCGTCGAAAGATCCTTGACCGCAGGACCGTTCGCCGACCCAAAACGGGAACTCAAGTTCGCGAAGGAACTCGGCTCGCACCTGATCCCCAAACCGGCCTGGAATCTGTTGATCGACTGCGTGTCCGCGCCGCGGGCCACGCTGTTCGTCACACCGAGCCCCAAGCTGGCACGCGTGCCATGGGGTCAACTCGCGATGCCCGGGCTGCACAAGTTCCGGCTCATGGAACTCGTCGACGTACTGATGGCCGTGCCGCCCAACATCGTCCACGCGCCACGCCGGTCGGTGAGCTGGACCACGCGTCGCGACAACCCGGCGCTGCTGGTGCTGGACCCCCGAATCCCCGGGCAGCGCCCCGATTCCGCGCTCGGATCGGTCCTCGGCAGGCCCACACCCGGCACACCGCTGTCGCGTCACTTCGCCACTGCGGTGGCGCAGCGGCAGGTCCTGCCGCGGGTCGATGGACCGGTCGACCTCTTCCGCAGGCCCGACGCCGACCGCGGCTGGCTGGCACGGGCCTGCGAACACGAACCGTCGCGCATGCTTTACGTCGGGCACGCGAGCGCCGCCGAGGGCGACACCGCCGACCGCGCCGCGCTGCACCTCGCCGAACCGGAACCGCTGAGCGCGGCCGACGTCATCGCACAGGCACTTGCGGTACCGCCACGAGTGGCGCTGCTGGCCTGCGCATCCGGCGGTGACTACCGGTTCGACGAGGCCACGGGTCTGGTGGCGGCCATGGTGCTCGGTGGCGCGCAACTGGTCACCGCCACGTTGTGGCCGTTGCCCACCAGCGCCGGCTATCGCACGTTCACCGCCGACGACGCCGATCCCATGGCCGACACCGTGATCGGGGTCGACCTCGCCCACAACCAGGAACAGGCAGGTATCGCGGTGAACCAGTGGCAGCGCGCGCAGATGCGCCGCTGGCGCGAGGGTGAGGTGACCGCGAGCCCGCTGTACTGGGCGTCGCTGGCGACCTTCGCGGTCGACGGTGCCCGCTGAGCCGGTCAGGGTGACACGCACACCGCGACCGTGCGCTCGTCGCCCGGCCGGTAGTACGCGTCGACCACGCTGCCGGGAAACACCCTGTGCAGTGACGACAACGGAATCAGCGTGGTCTGCCGGGCCGCGAACTGTCCGCCGCCGGTGCGGCTCACCATGAGATCGAGTTCGACCTCACGGAAATCCTCACGCACCACGCCCGTGGTCCGCATCCCGGTGACCACGCCGCGGGATCGGATGCCGGTACGCATCAACGAGACCTGGGTGCTCGTCATCACCCCTTTGCGAATGAGCATCTCGTCGAATTCGGCGGCGAGTTCGGCAAGGGTCACCAGACGTTCGGAGGCTTCCGTGTCTTTTGGGTCGCGCGGGGGGACGTCATCGGATCCTCGCCGTGCCACGGCGGCCCGCAACGCCGTCGCGACGCCGAAGCACGCGATGCACAGGACGGTGAACAGCACGGTGTCGGTCATCGGTCCAGCGTCCGGGACGCCGACGGCTACCGAACCCAAGTTCTGTCCCTCTATCCTGGTGCCGGTGAGCACCGGGTCGGACACTACGCCTGCAGTCGCGGCGGTGCGAGCGGCCCAACCGAGGCGCGCGGTGATCGACCGGGCCTGGCGTGCGATCGGATCCGGCGTCGAGGTGCTCAGCGGCGACGACGGTGCGCCGCTGCGGCGCACCGTCAAACGCATCATCGATCCTCTGGTGCTCCGGTTGCGCAGCAACACCCAGTTCTCCGCGGCCGTGCTCGACCCGGACACCGCTGCCGCGATGCATGCCGAGATCGTCGGCGCCGCACCGCGTCTACGTGCCGCCGCGGCCTGGTTCACGCTGCTCAAACAGGAACGCAGGCGCAGGCGCATCACCACGGGCAACGCGCAGGAACTCTACTTCCCGGCATGCTTCGAACTCGCCGTCGCACGCGGCATGCCCGCGCACGACGCGGATGAGGTGGCGCGCCGGACGCTGGCCGACGTTCACGGCGGCCGGGATCGCACGGCCGTCGAGGTGCTCAACCGTCACATCGAGAGCCCGCAGGTGGTGCGGCAGTTGCAGCGTCAACTGCAGCGCAGCTGGGCCGATGTGACGCCGTCCCAGGCGATCACGGGCCCGTTCTTCTCGGGTCTGACCACGGTGCTCGGGCCCGCCGCCACCCACAACGCCGAAGCCGCGCGGCAACGCGTGTGGTCGGCGCTGATCGCCGACGCCACGCCGCACAACCTCGGTGCGGGCATCCGGCGTCCCGGCGCCAACCCACCCGCCGACCGACCGTGGTCGGTCACCGACATCGGGCTGTGTTCTACTGTGCCGCAACAACCTCCGCCGATCGATACGCCGGAGGGCGGAAACCGGACCCCGGACCCGCCCCTGGACCGAAGCGTGGTCGACCGGGTGCGGGCGACACTGCGGCGTGCGCTCGCCCGCGACGAACTGCCCGACGTGCCACTGCTGTGCGCCGAGGAGGTGGACCGCGCGTGCGCGCCGTGGGGGCTGCTGGCCGAGGACCACCAGGCCGCGCTGCTCGCCGGGATCGAGGTCGCGACCGATCTGCGCCCGTTGGCCGAGGCCGCACCGACGCGCTACGAGGTGTCGTCGCGGATCCAGTCGCGGCTGGCCAAGGAAGCCTATGTGCTGCACGCGCGCCGGTACCTCGCAGGCGGCGAGGCGATCCATCCGCGCCAGCAGCAGGTGGTCGACGACCTCGCGTCGTTCGCGCGGCCGTACACCAGCCGGCTGTGGGCCAGGCTGCACGGCCGTGACGTGTGGCAGGAATCGTGCCGCGACGTCGACGATCTGCGTGCGCTGCTCGAAGGTGTCGCACGCTCGGTGAGCCTGGATCACCGGCAACGGATCAAGTCGATGCTGGAAGTGCAGGTGGCGGGATGACAGATCCGGGGTATCCGCCGCTGCCGTCGGTTGCGGTGCTCGAGGTCAGCGGCGCGGTGTTGTCGTGGATCGTCGACGAAGAACCCAGCACCGCACCGGAGATCAGTTTCACCGATCCGCTTCGGGCGGACTGGCTCTGGCGGGTGGTCGGTGAGCAGGCGCATGTCGCTGTGGTTGAGGGACGCACGGCAGACCTCCAGGTGCTGCCCGGCTCGACCGACGCCCTGCGGCGGTTGGCGCTCGGCCACTGGCTGCGCCGCTGGTGGCCCGCGAGTATCCGCGAAGGCATCGCCGAACTGGATCCCGCGCTGCTCGACGCCGAGATTGCGCTCTCGACCGTCGCCGCCGAGGAGTTCTTCACCGACGACACCCTCGACTCCGACGTGGCGGGCCTGTTGGCGCCACATACCGCACGCCTGGACGCCCTGGCGGCCGAGGGTGATCCCCGCGTCACCGCGCTCATCGACCGGTGCCGGGACCTGGCCGCCGAGATCGGCGTCGACTGGACCGCCACCGTGCCGGTCGGCCCCGTCCGGCGCGCGGACTACGCCCTGGCAGCAGGCTCACGTACCTCGCGGCAAGACGCGATCGCCGGGGGAGTGGCAACCGTGCGGTGGTCGGCCGTGCCGCCCGGGATCTTCGACGCGGCCGAGGACACCGTCGAGTGGTCGGTGCGCAGCGACGGTGGAGCCGTCGACGTCGTTGTCCAGGTGGCTCTTTCGGGGCCGGGTCACGCCGACGGCATCCCGGTGACCGTCCGGTGTGGTGACCACGGCGGCGCGGGTGTGCTCGCTGCCGACGGGCGCGCCGAGATACCGATGGTCACCGGCGGGCGCCCGACGACGGAAACCGAGGCGTGGAACCAGGACTGGAGCACGGCCGTGGTGCACGTGGGCGCCACCGCCGGACCAGACGAGGACGCCCGGACCCGGGCCCGCGTGCGGGCGTTCGCCAGGGCACGACTCGCGGCGCCCACGGCAGACGCGTACCTCGCCGAGATCCTGGCCGCAGAATCCGACTACTGATCAGGCCGGGGCTATTTCGGGCCGGCCGTCTTGCCGCTCTCGATGAACGCCGGCGCGCTCGGCGCGGAGGCGGGCAATCCGACCACCGGGACGTCCGGGGTGCCGATCGCCCCGGCCAGCCACGGCAGTGACGCCTTGAACGCCTGTGTCGCGAACGGCCAGTCGTGCGTGCCGGGTTGGGCCTGGACCGCACACGCGATGCCGTGGCTCGAACCCAGCGTGCACAGCGAGTTCGCGGCCTTGGCCTGATCGTTGGGCGCGGTGCCCGGTCCGCCGGTGTTCACGTCGAACCAGCCGGCCACATCCTGATAGTGGCCGTGCCGGTTGATCACCGTGGTCGGGTCGAACGCGTCCCACGCCGCGGCGTTGCCGCCGAACAGCCGGTCGATGGTCTGGGCCTTGGTGCCCGAGTTCGGTGTGAGGTCACCGGCGATGTCGACGAACGCGCTGAACATGTCGGGGTGCATGACGGCCAGATCCACCGCGCAGGTGCCGCCCATCGACCAGCCCACGATGCCCCAGTTGGCGGCCGCGGCGCTCACGCCGTAGTGCGCTTCCAGGTACGGCACAACGTCTTTCGTGAGGTGATCGGCGGCGTTGCCGCGGCTGCCGTTGACGCATTCGGTGTCGTTGTTGAACGCACCGCCCGGGTCGACGAACACCAGCACGGGTGCGAAGCCGTGGTGGGAGGCCGCGAAAGCGTCCACGGTGGAGATGACGTTGCCCGCGCGCATCCAGTCGGCGGGCGTGTTGAACTCGCCGCCGATCATCATCACAGTCGGCAGCTTCGGCGGCGGATTGGCCGCGAACCACGCCGGCGGCAGGTACACGTACTCCTGGCGGTGCCGGAAACCCGATGCGGTGTTCGGGATCTGGACGGGCACCACGGTGCCCTTGGCGGGAACCGCCCCGTCGCGCTGCATCGCGGCCACCGTCACCTGATCGGTCTGGTCGGGCAGCGGCCCGGCCGTCAACTGGTTCCACGCGGTCTGCACCCACGGGAAGTAGCCGACCCACAGGTTCAAAGCGAGTGCGGCGCACAGCACGCTCATGGGGATCGCGAGCGCCGACGCCCCCCGCCGCCACCACCGGCTGCGCGGCCAACCGGCCACCAGCACCACCACCGTGGCGCCGCTGATCGCGATCCACACCCACAGTGACCGCGGCGCCGGGTTACCGGCCAGACCCTCGCTCTGGATGTACCAGAACGTGCCCAGCGCCAGGACGGCGCCGACCGCCGCGGCCGCGGGCAGCCAGATGAGATGCCAGCGCCACGTGCGCCGGCCCACGGCCGCGATGAGGATCACGGCCGTGACGACCTGCACTGTCGTCGGTACCCAGCCGTGCATCAGGGACAGGTGGTGGGTGAAGGTCACGGGCCAATCGTGACCGGCGATGCTTACGGTCGGCTGTGCGTTACCTGCTAACGCGGTTTGGCGAGCGGGAACGGCAGCGTCTCACGGATGCTGCGCCCGGTGATCATCATGACCACGCGGTCCACGCCCATGCCCAGGCCGCCGGTCGGCGGCATGGCGTACTCCATGGCCTGCAGGAAGTCCTCGTCGAGTTCCATCGCCTCGGGATCACCACCGGCCGCAAGCAGGGACTGCTCCTGCAGGCGGCGGCGCTGCTCGACCGGATCGGTCAGCTCGCTGTAGGCCGTGCCGAGTTCGACGCCCCACGCCACCAGGTCCCAGCGTTCGGCGACCCCCGGGATGCTGCGGTGCGGCCGGGTCAGCGGCGACACCGACGTCGGGAAGTCCTTGTAGAACGTGGGTTCGGTGGTGCGGTCCTCGACCAGGTGCTCGTACATCTCCAGAACCACCGCACCGGCGTCCCAGTGCGTCAGGTAGGGAATACCGGCCGAATCACACAGGCGCCGAAGCTCGCCCAGCTCGGTCTCGGGCGTGATGTGCTCGCCGATCGCCTCGGAGACCGCGTCGTGCACGGTCTTGACGGCCCACTGCCCGGAGATGTCGACGGGCTCGAGGGTCCCGGCCGGATCGTTCGGGCGGGGCCGCAGGAACACCTGCGCACCGTTGGCGGCCTGTGCCGCGTTCTGGATCAGCTCGCGGCAGCCGTCGATCCACACGTTGTAGTCGGCGTGCGCCTGATAGGCCTCCAGGAGTGTGAACTCGGGGTTGTGGCTGAAGTCGACGCCCTCGTTGCGGAACGCGCGGCCCAGTTCGAAGACCCGCTCGACACCGCCCACGCACAACCGCTTGAGGTACAGCTCGGGTGCGATCCGCAGATACAGGTCCAGGTCGTAGGCGTTGATGTGGGTCAAGAACGGCCTGGCGTTGGCGCCGCCGTGGATTTGCTGCAGGATCGGGGTCTCGACCTCGAGGAAACCCTTGGAGTACAGGGTTTCCCGGATGGCGTGCAACGCGCCGCTGCGTGCGCGGATCAGATCGCGCGCCTCGGTGTTGACGGCCAGGTCGACATAGCGGGCCCGCACACGGGCCTCCTGGTCGGTGAGGCCCTTCCACTTGTCGGGCAGCGGGCGCAGGCACTTGCCGATCAGTCGCCAGCGCTCGACCAGCAGCGAGCGGGTTCCGTTGCGGCTGAAGCCCATCGAACCGGTCACCTCGACGAGGTCGCCCAGGTCGATCGTCGCGGTGAAGTCCGCGGTCTCGCCCTCGGTCAGTGCGGCGTTGTCCAACAGCAATTGGACCTCACCCGACCAGTCCCGCAGTTGCGCGAACAGCACGCCGCCGTAGTCGCGGATCCGCATCACACGGCCGGCCACCGACAGCGTCTCGCCATCGGTGGCGCCAAGGGCCTGAGCGACGGTGTGGCTGGGCGGTTGCCCCACGGGGTAGGCGTCGACGCCGTTGCCCTGCAACGCCTTGAGTTTGGCCATGCGCACGCGGACCTGCTCGGGCAGGCGGGGCTCGTCGTCGGCGTCGGGCAGCTCGCCCTGCAGCCCGGTGACGTCGGGTGCGCTGCCGTCGCGGTGCAGTCGCCCGGACTGCACCAGGGTGTCGGGTGCGGCGATGTGCTCGCCGGTGTGTTGCTTGTTGCGTCGCGAGAACGGAAGCACCAGAAAGCCTTCCGCAATCACCGACGCCACACCGACCCGCGGCACCAGCCGCGCGTCCTCGTAACACGCGTACCGCGGCACCCACTCGGGCTGGTACTTCCTGTTGGAGCGGTACAGGCTCTCCAGCTGCCACCATTTGGAGAAGAACACCAGCAGGGCCCGCCACAGCCGCGCGACCGGCCCGGCACCCAGCTGCGCGCCCTGCTCGAACGCCGAGCGGAACATCGCGAAGTTCAATGAGATCCGGCTGATGCCGATGTCCTCGGCCTGCATGCACAGCTCGCTGACCATCAGCTCGATGGTGCCGTTGGGCGACCGCGGTGAGCGTCGCATGACGTCGAGCGACACACCGTTGCTGCCCCACGGCACGAGCGACAGCATCGCCACCACCTCATCGCCCTGCACGGCCTCGACCAGCAGACAGTCGTCGTCGGCGGGATCGCCCAGCCGGCCCAGCGCCATCGAGAAGCCGCGTTCGGTCTCGGTGTCGCGCCACGCGTCGGCACGCCGGATCACCGCGGCCATCTCCTCGGGTGACAGTTCGCGGTGCCGCCGGATCCGCACCGAGGTGCCTGCCCGGCGCGCGCGGGTCACGGCCTGGCGCACGGCGCGCATGTCGGGTCCCGACAACCGGAAGCGGTCGGGGTGCAGGATCGCCTCGTCGCCCAGTTGCAGCGCGTTGAGACCCGCGGCCCGGTAGGCCTCGGCGCCCGCCAGGCTCGCGCCCATCACGCCGGGTGCCCAGCCGTAGGCCTGGCACAACTGCAACCACGCCGCGATGGCCTGCGGCCACGACTTGGGGTCACCGACGGGGTCGCCACTGGCCAGGCACACGCCGACCTCGACGCGGTAGGTGATTGCGGCGCGTCCGTTCGGCGCGAACACCACCGACTTGTCGCGGCGGGTCGCGAAGTAGCCGAGGGAGTCGTTCTTGCCGTAGAGCTCGAGCAGCCCCCGGATGGCGGACTCGTCCTCACCGGTGAGCGCGTTCGACGCGCGCTGCGATTGGAACAGCACGATCGCCGCGGCCATCAAAGCCAGTGCGCCGAACAGGCCGAAGATCGCGTTGAGGAACGTGTGCGAGTAACCCTCGAACACCTCGGTGGGCACGGTCGCGAACCCGCTGACCCGGTTGACCGCGTACGGCAACCGCCACTCGGGGTCAAGGGTGCCCGGGAACGCCTGCAGCAGTCCCCACGCCACGACGATGCCGATCAGGTTGCCGGCCACCAGCACCGCCGCCGACTTGAGCAGAGCGCCGCGGCGGACCTTGGCCCAGAACTCCTTGCGGGCCACCACCAGGAACACGATCGCCGCGACGTGGAAGGCGATGCCGATGAGCTCGCCGATGTCGTCGGCGACGGTGTCGCCGCCCGCCGCGAGATCGCCCACGTTCCAGCCGATGGCACCCACCAGGTAGAGCACCAGGACCCACCACGCGATGCGCTTGCGGGCCGCCAGCGCGGCGGCCAGCAGCGCCAGGACGAACGCCCAGGCGAAGCTGGTGTCCGGGAAGTTGAAGATGAAGTCGTTGACGAACTCCCGCGGCACCCGGATGAGCGAGCGCACGAGAGGCGAGACGCTGGCGATCAACGAGAGGGTCGCGATGACGCCGACGGTCCAGCCCGCTGCCGCGGGCACCCAGGCCACTCGGGAGGCCGGACGCGCCGGGAGGTGCTCGACGCGACTGATTACGGTCATAGGCCGGGAGAATATGCCCTCTGACCGGGAAAAGCTGGGAGTCGCGCCGCCGCGGCGGCGCGCCGGTTCACCACACCGGACCGGTGTACTTCTCGCCGGGGCCCTGGCCGGGTTCGTCGGGTGCGGCGCTCGCCTCGCGGAACGCCAGTTGCAGGCCCTTGAGCCCGTCGCGCACCGGCCCCGCGTGCGGTCCCAGGTACTCCGCCGACGCCGTCACGAGGCCGGCCAGTGCGGTGATCAGGCGCCGCGCCTCATCGAGGTCGCGGTGTGGGCTATCGTCGGGATTCTCGTGGGACAGCCCGATCTTCTCGGCCGCGGCGCTCATCAACATGACCGCCGCCCGGGTGATCACCTCCACCGCCGGGATCTCGGCCAGGTCGCGCACCTGCGCCTCGGCTGCGTCGGGCGTTACGTTCTGATCGGTCATGCCTGCTAGACTGTCATGTGCGACCGTCCCGGCTCACGCCAGGGACAGTAAGTGGAGTCCCACTCCCACCGTTGGCCACCCCGGTTCAACGGTCCGGTCACCGACATCCTCGGGTGTCGGTTCTGTGCCCGCCGTCACGGTGGCGCAGGCGGCGAACGCCGTTGATCGGTCGGCATGGGCCCTGCTTCGAGCAGGGCTTTTCTGCTCATCGAGCAGAGGTGCGGATGGATTGGGTCTCCTCGTCAGACCCAACATAGGAGGCCCCATCAGCACTGAGACCCGCGTCAACGAGCGCATTCGAGTACCTGAAGTCCGTTTGATCGGCCCCGGTGGGGAGCAGGTAGGCATCGTGCGCATCGAAGACGCTCTCCGCGTCGCCGCGGATGCCGATCTCGACCTTGTCGAAGTAGCTCCCAATGCCAGACCTCCGGTCTGCAAGATCATGGACTACGGCAAGTACAAGTACGAGACGGCCCAGAAGGCGCGCGAGTCTCGCAAGAACCAGCAGCAGACCGTCGTCAAGGAACAGAAGCTGCGTCCCAAGATCGACGACCACGACTACGAGACGAAGAAGGGTCACGTGATCCGCTTCCTCGAGGCCGGGTCGAAGGTCAAGGTGACGATCATGTTCCGCGGTCGTGAGCAGTCGCGGCCCGAACTGGGTTACCGCCTGCTGCAGCGGCTGGGCGCCGACGTCGCCGAGTACGGCTTCGTCGAGACGTCCGCCAAGCAGGACGGCCGCAACATGACGATGGTGCTGGCACCGCACCGCGGCGCGAAGACTCGCGCCAAGGCAGCGGAGCAGGCCGAGCGCCCCGGAGGGCCGGCCCCAGACGAAGACGCTTCGTAGATCCAGTTAGATCCATCCGATCCCTACGGGGATCAACACAGAACTGAGGACTCATGCCCAAGGCAAAGACCCACAGCGGTGCCTCCAAGCGGTTCCGCCGGACCGGTACCGGAAAGATCGTCCGGCAGAAGGCCAACCGTCGTCACTTGCTGGAGCACAAGCCCACCAAGCGCACCCGCCGGCTCGACGGACGTACCACCGTCTCGGCCGCCGACAACAGCCGCATCAACAAGCTGCTCAACGGCTAGTCAAGCCCGCTACCTGCACCGACGAGAATAGGAACATCCAATGGCACGCGTGAAGCGCGCACTCAACGCCCAGAAGAAGCGGCGTACCGTACTGAAGGCCTCCAAGGGTTACCGCGGTCAGCGGTCCCGGCTGTACCGCAAGGCCAAAGAGCAGCAGCTGCACTCGCTCACCTACGCCTACCGGGACCGCCGTGCCCGCAAGGGTGAGTTCCGCAAGCTGTGGATCTCCCGCATCAACGCCGCCGCCCGGGCGAACGACATCACCTACAACCGCCTGATCCAGGGCCTCAAGGCCGCTGGTGTCGAGGTTGACCGCAAGAACCTCGCCGAGCTCGCCGTGAGCGACCCGGCCGCGTTCACCGCGCTGGTCGATGTCGCCCGCGCCGCGCTGCCCGAGGACGTGAACGCGCCCTCCGGAGAGGCCGCCTGACGCTCACCGAGCGTTCTGCCCGCGTGGTGGCGGCGGTCAAGCTGCATCGCCACGTCGGGCGCCGCCGCGCCGCACGCTTCCTTGCCGAGGGACCCAACCTCGTCGAGGCAGCGTTGCGGCGCGGACTCGTTTCCGAGGTGTTCGCCACCGAGGCGGCGCTGGACCGCTTCGGTGCGCTGCTGGCTGACGCGCCGGTCACGCCGGTCACCGAGCGTGCCGCGAAAGCCTTGTCGGACACCGTGACCCCGGTCGGTCTCGTCGCGGTGTGCCGGCTGCCCGAGGTGTCCCTCGACGACGTGCTGGCCGGCCCGGCCGGGCTGATCGCGGTGCCGGTACAGCTGTCCGAACCGGGCAACGCGGGCACCCTGATCCGCGTCGCCGACGCCATGGGCGCCGCGGCAGTCGTGTTGGCGGGCAACAGCGTCGACCCGTACAACAGCAAGTGCCTGCGGGCCTCGGCGGGCAGCATCTTCTCGATCCCGGTTATCAGCGATCCCGACGAGGCCCGCGTGGTGCAGCGCCTGCGCGACGCCGGTCTGCGCGTGCTCGCCACGACGGTCGACGGCGAGGCCGATCTGGACGACCCGGATCTGGAGGCCGAGCTGACCGAGCCGACGGCGTGGCTGTTCGGGCCTGAAGCGCACGGGCTGCCAACGGATCTGGCCGCCATGGCGCAGCGCCGTGTGCAGATCCCGATGCCGGGTCACGCCGAGAGCCTCAACATCGCCTCGGCCGCCTCGATCTGCCTGTACCAGAGCGCGCGGGCACAGCGCAGGCGCTGACCCTCTCAGACGACCAGCCAGAGCAGACCCGCCATCGCGAAACCGACCACGGACAGGATGGTTTCGAGCACCGTCCAGGTCTTCAGGGTGTCCTTGACCGACATGTTGAAGTAGCGCGACACGATCCAAAAGCCGCCGTCGTTGACGTGGCTGGCGATGATCGAACCCGCCGACACCGCGACCACGATCAGCGCGATCTGTGCGGGGGAGTGGTGGCCGTCGGCGACCGAGGCCTGGATGATGCCCGCGGTGGTCACGATCGCCACGGTCGCCGAACCCTGCGCGATGCGCAGTGCGCAGCTGATCAGATACGCCGACACGATGACGGGCAGACCGATCGCGGTCATCGAATCGGCAAGGGCGTCACCGATTCCGGTGGCACGCAGCACCGCACCGAAGAAGGCGCCGGCGCCGACCACCAGCAGGATCATGCCGACCGGGCGCAGCGACACCCCTGAGATCTTGGCGAGTTCGGGCGCCGTGATGCCGCGGCGGATGCCCAGCAGGTACAGCGCGAGCATGACCGCGATGGTCAACGCGATCGCCGGGTTGCCGATCAGGGTCAGTACCGACAGCAGCCTGCCGCCGTCGAGCAGCACATCGGCCAGCGTGGCGGCGAGGATGAGCAGCATCGGCGCGACGATGATGAATCCCACCAACAGCAGCGACGGCGGACTGGCGGTGTCGGCCTCGTCCTCCTCGGGCACGAATTCCTCAGGGACCTCGACATGTACGCGCTTGCCGATCCACGCGCCCCACACCACACCACTGACGAACCAGGCCGGGATGCCGCACGCCAGGCCCATGATGATGATCCAGCCCAGGCTCACGCCCAACAACCCGGCGGCGGCCACCGGTCCGGGATGCGGCGGCAGGAACGCATGCGTCATCGACAGGCCGGCCAGCATCGGCAGCGCATACAGCACCAGCGACCGTCCGCCGCGTTTGGCGGCCACGTAGACCAGCGGCGCCAGGATGAAGATGCCGATGTCGAAGAACACCGGGATGCCCAGGATCACGCCCGTGATACCCATGGCCAGCGGGGCGCCCTTTGGCCCGAACAGGTTCAACAGCCTCGTGGTGAGCACGTCGGCGCCGCCGGAGCGTTCGAGCATCGCGCCGAGCACGGTGCCGAGGCCGATGATCACGGTGATGTGGCCGAGGATCCCGCCGAATCCCGTTTCCAGCAGCGAGTCCCCGGATTTCGCCGGCGTGCCGACCAGTTCGGCGACCGGGATGCCTGCGGTCAGTGCGACCGCGACGCTCACGACGATCAACGCGATGAACGGTTCGACCTTCATCTTGATGATCAGCAGCAGAAGGACCGCGATGGACACCGCGGCCAGGGTGAGCAACCCGGCGGTGTCATGGCGCAGCCAGTCGACGAATGTCGTCATTCGAACTCCAGCGGTTGTGTCGGGGCGGGTCAGGAGGTGAGAGCGGTGACGAAGGTGCGTGCGCGCGAGGCGATGTCGTCCCAGTCGCCTGCGGCGACGCGGGCGGGCGGGACGACGCCGGTGCCTGCGCACACCGCGAGGGCACCCGCATCGAGGTAGGCGCGTGCGTTCTCGGCGGTGATGCCGCCGGACGGCAGGAGTTCGACGTCGGGGTAGGGCCCGTGCAGATCCGACAGATATCTCGGGCCGAATCGCCCTGCCGGGAAGATCTTGACCGCCGACGCGCCGAGGTCGACGGCCATGGCGACCTCGGTCGGCGTGAGCGCGCCGAGGAACACCGGCACACCAGCCGAGAGGGCGACCTCGGCCACCCCGGGCCGAACCGCGGGTGTGACAAGGAAACTCGCGCCGTTGTCGATCGCCGCACGGGCCTGATCGGCGGTGAGCACGGTGCCGACGCCCAGCACGACGTCCGATTGTGCGACGGCATCGGCGGCCGAGCGGAGCAGGTCGAGCACCCCGGGTGTGGTGAACGTCAGCTCGACGGTGCGGATGCCACCTGCGGCCAGCGCGTGGCACAGCGCGGCGGCGTCGGGGATCTTATCGGCCCGCACGACGCTGAGCACCCGGTCGGCGCGCAGCACGTCCAACGCGGTCATCGCACGCTCCCGTCCGGTCCGCGCCGCAGTGCCCGTCCCGCGGTCGCACCGGTGGGCTCGCCGTCGTCGAGCGCCGGTCGCCCCCGCACGAACACGTGCGTGAAGCCCGTCGCGGGTTGGCGGGGTTGTTCGAAAGTCGCGGTGTCGGCAACGGTCTGAGGGTCGAACAACACCAGGTCGGCAGCGTATCCGGGACGGATGTACCCGCGATCGGCCAGGCGCAGGCGCGTGGCGGCCCGGCCGGTCAGGTGGCCCACACATTCCTCCAGCGACATCAGGCCGAGCTCACGGCAGTAGTGCCCGAGGTACCGTGCGAACGTGCCCCAGCCGCGCGGATGGGGTTTCGCCCCCACCAGCAGCCCGTCGCTGCCGCCGGTGTGCCGCGGGTGGCGCATGATCGCGCGGACGTTCTCCTCGTGGCCCACGTGTTGCAGGATGCCGGTGCCGAGCCGGTCGTCGCGCAACAGGCCGATGCACACGTCGAAGGGGTCACGATTCTCGTCTGCCGCGATATCGGCGATGGTGCGGCCCACGTAGGCGTCGAAGCGCGGATCGAGCACACCGCTGATCTCGATCGTGTGCCATTCCGCGGTCACACCGTGACAGCCGTCGGATCCGGTCACCTCGAGCTGCTCCCGGATGCGCTGCAGCGCCGTGGAATCCGCCAGACGCGCGATGGTCTCCTCGGCGCTGCCTGCCGACGCCCAGCTGGGCAGGATCGCCGACAGCGTCGTCGCCCCCGGCAGGTACGGGTAGGTGTCGAGACTGATGTCGGCACCTGCCTCGGTCGCCGCGTCGAGCAGCGCGAGCAGTTCCGGCGCGCGGCCCTTGTTCGGGCCGAAGTTGAGCGTCGCGTGCGCCAGGTGCAGGGCACATCCCGACCTGGTCGAGAGATCGATCATCTCGGCATAGGCCTCCATGGCGCCCGCACCGTAGGAGCGGTGGTGCGGGCAGAAGTAGCCGCCGTATTCGGCGACCGTGCGGCACAACGCCACAAGCTCGTCGTTGTCGGCGTACATGCCCGGCGTGTAGGTCAGCCCCGCCGACAGCCCCACCGCGCCCTCGGACATGGCCTGCGCGACGATGCGCTGCATCTCGGCGATCTGCGTTTCCGTCGCGGGAGTCTCATCCCAGCCGACCACGAGCGCGCGCACGACGCCGTGCGGTACCAGATACGCGACGTTGGTGGCGATTCCGCGGTCCAACCGGTCGAGGTATTCACTCACCGAGCGCCAGTTCCATTCGAAGTCCTGTGGATCGGAGTTCCACCCGGCGATCTTGCGGCGCACGCCGGCCAGTACGTCGTCGGTGACCGGTGCATACGACAGTCCGTCCTGCCCGAGCACCTCGGTGGTGACGCCCTGCGTGATGCGCGACGGATGTGCCGGGTTGAGCAGGATCTGCAGATCCGAGTGCGCGTGCATGTCGATGAAACCCGGTGCGAGTACCAGACCGTCGGCGTCGATCACGCGGTCGGCCGACGACGGTGAGATGGCGCCGATCTCGGCGATGCGGTCGCCGTCGACCATGACATCTGCGATGTAGCCCGGTTTTTCGGTGCCGTCGACGACGGTGGCCGAGCGGATCAGGGTGCGCATCAGAAGTAGGTGCGGATCATGTCGACGACGTGCGGATCGTCACCGTTGCCGTTGAGCAGCGGGATCCAGCGCCATTTGTCGAACGCCGTACACGGATGGGAAAGGCCCAGCCGTACAACATCGCCCACTTTGACATCGCTGTCGGCGGGCAGAGCCAGGAACGCGTGCTGATCGTTGACTGCGGTGATCTGCGTGCCGGTGAGCGGGCGCGCGGGTGCCCCGAGTTGCGCGGCGACCAGTTGCGGTACCGGAAGGCCCTCGTCGAAGGGGACGTCGCGCTTGCCCGCGTCCAGCAGTGCCAGTTCCGGTTCCGGGCGGGACACCACCCGTGCCCACGCGTGCATGGCCGACCGCAGCCGGTAGCCACCCGGGGTGCGGCCGAACGGCGTGATACCGGTGTAGAAGCCGTCGTCGTGGATGACGTAGGCGCCCGCGCGGACGACGACGCGTACCCGCGGGCCTGCCAGTGGTGCGAGAACCTCGGCCACCACGTCGAAATACGCACTGCCGCCTGCGGTCACGATCACGTCGATGGTGGGGTCGTACAGCCCGCGATCGGTGATCGTCCGGTGCAGCCGAGCCATCTCCTGCAGGTAGGCGCGGACGCGGGCCAGCGACGGTTCGGACGCGTCGTGCGCCAGTGCGCCCTCGTAACCCGCCACGCCCGCGAGTCGCAGCACGCCGCAGGCGGCGATGCGTTCGGCGACCACCATCGCGTCGTCGACCGATCGTGCGCCGGTCCGTCCACCCGATGCGCCGAGCTCGACGAGCACCGGAACCGGCTGCGCCACCGGAACATCCGCGAGCGCGGCGGTCATCGCGTCGACCGTGGCCGTCGAATCGGCCCACGCCACCACATGCAGTTCGGGGTCGTCGGTCATGTGTTGCACGAGCCAACGAAGTGCGCCCGGATCGACCAGGGCGTTGGCCAACAGGATCCGGCGGACCCCGAAATGCACCGCGACACGCACCTGGCTGAAGGTCGCGAGCGTGATCGCGGTAGCGCCGGCCCGCAGCTGCCGCTCCCACAGCGTCGGCGACATGGTGGTCTTGCCGTGCGGCGCGAGGTCGATGCCGTTGTCGGCGCACCACGCGGCCATCGCGGACAGGTTCTGGTCGATCGCGGAATCGTCGAGCGTCAGCACCGGCGTGCTGAACGACGACAGCCGTGGGCGGGTGGCGAGGAACTCCTGGACCGACAGGCCGTCGGCCTCGGAGGGAAGTGCCTTGTCCAGCTCCGACAGGTGTTCGGCGCGCGTCGTAGTGGTTCTCATGTCACCGTCACAATCGGTCTCTACCTGGGTGGTTGCATATAGTGCAACGCATGTTGCAAATTGTGCTGTGACTTGTCTAACATGGCGCCGGTACGTCGTCAACAGATGGCCAACCGGGGGAAGCCGAGGAGGGTTGTGCAGCAAACGGTCAGGGCCCGCGTCGCCTGCCTCGGTGAACCGCTGGTCCTCGTCTCCGAAGCCGGGGATCCGCATCCCGCGGGCGCCGAACTCAACGTCGCGGTCGGTCTCGCGGGGCTCGGTGTGCCTGCGAGCCTTCTCGGGCGCCTCGGCGCCGACGAGTACGGGGTACTCATCCGCGCCGCACTGCAGCAGCGCGGCATCGACGATTCCGCGGTCGAAACCGATCCGGCACGGCCCACGGGGTCCTACTCGAAGGTCACCGGCACCGACGCGGCGGGGGAGCGCACCACCACGAGCCGATACGCACGTGCCGGGTCGGCCGCCTCGGCGATGGGACCCGACTTCCTCGACCGCGACGAGGTGTCGGCTGCCCTCGGCGCGGCCGCGATCGTGCACTGCAGCGGCATCACCGCGGCGCTGTCGGACACGTGCCGGGCCCTGATGTGCCGGCTGCTCACCGATCGTCCGGGCATCCCTGGGCTCGTCAGCTTCGACGTCAACTGGCGTGAGCAACTGTGGCCCGACGCCGATCCGGCCGTGGTGCTCGATCTCGCGGACCGGGCCGACCTCGTCCTCGTGGGCGCCGACGAGGCCGCTCGCGTCGCGGGAACGGGTGATCCGGTCGCCCTGCGACGGGTCCTGCCCTCACCGGCGACCCTGGTCGTCAAAGACGGTGCGCGGCGCGCGGTCGCGGTCGACCGCGACGGCGTCACCACCGAGGTGCCCGCGTTGCGGGTCGACGTCGTCGAACCCGTCGGCGCCGGTGACGCGTTCGCCGCCGGTTACCTCAGCGGCCTCGTGCGTGGCGACGACACCGCGACGTGCCTGCGCCGCGGGCACATCGGTGCGGCCGCCACCTTGACCGTGGCCACCGACTGGGCGCCGCCACCGCCCGCCGGCACGCTGCAACGCCTGCTCGCATGTTCGCCACCGGAATGGGCGGCGACTACCGTGACCACAGCGGGTTTCGCGCTGCCGGAAGGGATGTGAGCCGATGAGCCAGAGCGTCGCACGAGCGCTTCACCTGTTGATCCAGCTGGGCAACGGGCCGGCCACCCTCGACGAACTCGCGCAATCGACCGGCGTGCACAAGACCACGGTGCTGCGGTTGCTGCGCACGCTCGCCGACGAGCGGTTCACCTTCCGCGACCAGAGCAACCGCTACCACCTCGGATCGCGGGTGTTCGAATTGGCCGCGCGGGGAACCGATCAGCGGGAGATCCGCGCGATCGCGTCGCCGCATCTGGTGGCGTTCAACCGTGCGTACGGCCGCACCACCCATCTCGCGGCGATGGAGGGCAACGACATCGTCTACATCGACAAGCTCGAATCCCACGACCAGATCCGGATGTTCTCGCGAATCGGGTTGAGCGCCAACCTCAATTCGACCGCGGTCGCCAAGGTGATCCTCGCCGATCTGCCCGATGCCGAGTTGCGCCCGTTCGTCGCGACCATGGACTTCACCCGGCGCACGCCCAACACCATCACCACGCCCGAGGCGTTCCTCGCCGAGATCGACAAGGTGCGCGCCCAGGGTTGGGCGCAGGACCGCGAGGAGAATGAACCGTCGATCAACTGCATCGGCGTGCCGATCCGCGGCGCGTCGGGGCGGGTTGTCGCCGCGGTGAGCGTCTCGGTGCCCAACGTCGTACTGCCGTTCGAGGAGGTGCTCGACCTCCTCGGGCCGTTGCAGGAGGTCGGCGAACGCATCTCGCGCGACTGCGGCTACCTGCCCACCGTCAAAAGCTGAGCGAACAAAGGAGATTCACGTGTCCGATTCCCAGGTCATCCGCACCGACGCTGCACCCGCCCCCGCGCACACCTTCAGTCAGGGCATCAGGAAGGGCGGCCTGCTGCAGGTGTCCGGGCAGGGCCCGATGGACCCCGCCACCAACACCTACATCGGCGAAGGAGACGTGCGCGCGCAGACCCGCCGGACCCTGGAGAACGTCAAGGCCATTCTCGCCGCGGGTGGGGCAGGCGTCGACGACGTGTTGATGTTCCGCGTCTACCTCACCAAGCGCGAGGACTTCGCCGCGATGAACGAGGTGTACGGAGAGTTCATCGCCGAGAACGTGACCTCCGACCAGCTGCCTTGCCGCACAACCGTTTTCGTCGGACTGCCGCACGAGGTGATGCTGGTGGAGATCGACGCCCTCGCGGTCGTGCCCGACTAGCTGAGCAGACCCCGCGCCACGTGGGTGATCTGCACCTCGTTGCTGCCGGCGTAGATCATCAGGCTCTTGGCGTCGCGTGCGAGCTGTTCGACGCGGTACTCGGTCATGTAACCGTTGCCGCCGAACAGCTGCACGGCGTCCATCGCGACGTCGGTGGCGGCCTGCGAGCAGTACCACTTGATCGCCGAGGCCTCGGCAAGTGAGATCGGCTTGCCTTCCTGTGACGACTCGATGACACGGAACAGCATGTTGCGCACGTTCATCCGCGCGACTTCCATGTTGGCGAGCTTGAGCTGGATCAGCTGGAACTGGCCGATCTCCTGGCCCCACAGCTTGCGGCTCTTGGCGTAGTCGACGCTGAGCCGCAGGCACTCCTCGATGACGCCGAGCGCCATGGCCGCGACGCCGATGCGTTCGGCCGAGAAGCTCGACCGCGCGCTGTCGCGGCCGTCGCCCGCGCCGTGGTCCTCGGTCTCGCCGAGCAGGCGGTCGCGGCCCAGGCGGACGTTGTTGAAGAACAGCTCACCGGTGCGCGACGAGTGGATGCCCATCTTGCGGAACGGCTTCGACTGCACGAAGCCCTCCATGCCCTTGTCGAGCACGAACGTCAGTACCTTGCGGTCACGCTTGTCCACACCGTCACCCTCGTCCAGCTTGGCGTAGACCACCACCACATCGGCGTCGGGACCGTTGGTGATGAACGTCTTCTGGCCGTTGAGGATGTAGTCGTCGCCGTCGCGCACCACATAGGACTTCATGCCGCCGAACGCGTCGGAACCCGAATCGGGTTCGGTGATCGCCCACGCGCCGATCTTCTCGTAGGTCACCAGACCCGGCAGCCAGCGTTCCTGCTGTGCCAGGGTGCCCCGGCTCTGGATGGTCGGCACCGTCAGGCCCAGGCTCACGCCCATGCCCGTCACCAGGCCCATCGACACCCGGCACAACTCGCTGATCAGCACGAATCCCATGCCGGGCGAGCCGCCGCCGAACATGCCACCGCCCGAGGACTTGCCGGGCTTGTCCTCGCCGGCGCGCAACCGGGCCAGGCGCTTGTCCAGGGCCTCCTTGGCCATGGTGTCGATCCCGAAGGTGGAGAACAGCTTCCGGATGATGGGGTAGGGCTCCATGTCGCCGCTCTCGAGCTCATCGAGGTGCGGCCGGATCTCTTTGTCCACGAACTCCCGCACGGCATCGCGTACGGCCACATCGACGTCAGACCAATCAAGCATCACAACAGCTTAGACAGGTGTCAAAAATCACTTCTCGACAGGTGTCAAGAATCACGCCGCCGACCGCCGTGGAGACGACTTCTTGGCAGGTCGCAGCGCCGGTAGCGACAGTGTGGAGTGCACAAGGGCGCCCGCGCGGTCCAGCAGCGACCGCCGCTGCGGCAGGTAGTGCATCGGCAGGCCGCGGCGGTCCTTCGGGGGAGCCGTGAAGCCCGGTGCCTCCACCAGCGGCGCGTCGGCGGGGATGCGGCCCTTCGCGCGGCGGTAGGCCGACACCGCACGCGGGTGCAGACGGATCTCGTCGGGCACCGCGAGGAATGCGAGTTCGACGGCCTTGCCGAAGATGCGCAACAGCACCTCGTCTCCCGGAGTCCAGCGCATCCCGGCCTTTTCGCGCACCACGGGGTCGAACAGGCCCGCCGCGATCCACCGCTGCGCGCCCACCAGCGGCTTGAACAGCTGATCCCAGATGGGTGTGGGCATCAGCACGAACCACGGCTTGGGGATCCGGATGCTGAAGATGTCGAGGGTCGCGCGGTTGATCTCCAGCTCGTCGCGGCATTTGGCGTCCCAGTAGTCCTGAAACTCCTCCCAGGTCTGTGGCACGGGACGCATGCTCATGCCGTACATGCGGTACCACTGCACGTGCTCGTCGAACAGTTGACGCTTCTCGGCCTCGGTCAGGCCACCGCAGAAGTACTCGGCGGTCTTGATGATCAGCATGAAGAACGTGGCGTGCGCCCAGTAGAACGTCTCGGGGTTGAGCGCGTGGTAGCGCCTGCCCGAGCTGTCGACGCCTTTGATGGTCTTGTGGAATCCCTTGATCTGCGCGCCGGTTTCGGGTGCGCGGTCGCCGTCGTAGACCACGCCCATGATCGGGTACACCGACCGCGCCACGCGCTGAAGCGGCTCGCGCAACAGGATCGAGTGTTCCTCGACGCCCGCGCCGAGTTCTGGGTACATGTTCTGGATCGCGCCGATCCAGACGCCGAGCATGCCGGTACGCAGATCGCCGAAGTACTTCCAGGTCAGTGAGTCCGGTCCGAGCGGGTCGGAGGCGGTGTCGGTGGAGGTCGCGCGTGTGGCCATTCGGCATCCCTGTCCATGTCGTGACGTGCATCACAAGTACCTTCACGATAGTGCTGACAACAAACGTTGTCTACGACGCCCCGACGTCTCGCCGCGCAAGTGTTACGCCGTGGCGATCTGGCCACAGCATGCCCGTGACCAGCGGCGATATCGCGCCTGTCGGCGATGCGGGCAAACGTTCGACGCGCACGATTGCCGGTCGGTTCTGCGGCCACATACTCTTGCGCCTGTGAAAGGCGAATCGTTCGGCGAACGATCCGGCCGAGACGGGGGAGGCCCTCGTCACGAGGGGCAGCACGAAAGACCTCAGGGGACACCCGGCGGTCTGCCCGGGCCGTTGGGGTGGCTGCAGAGCGCGAATCGCAGTCCCGGCGTGGTCGCCGCGGTGCGGCGCTTCCGCCGTGCGCTGCCGGGAGATCCCGAATTCGGTGACCCGCTCTCGGTGGCCGGCGACGGCGGTCCGCGTGCCGCCGCGCGCGTGGCCGACCGTCTCTTGGAACGCGACGCCGCATCCCGCGAGGTGAGCCTCGGTGCGCTGCAGGTGTGGCAGGCGCTGACCGAGCGCGTGTCCGGCAGACCCGCCAACCGCGAGGTCACCCTGGTGTTCACCGACCTCGTCGGTTTCTCATCGTGGTCGCTGCGCGCGGGTGACGACGCGACGTTGCGATTGCTGCGCCGCGTCGCGCAGGTCGCCGAACCACCCCTGCTTGAGGCCGGTGGTCACATCGTCAAACGCATGGGCGACGGCATGATGGCCGTCTTCGGCGACCCGGCGACCGCCGTGCGGGCCGTGCTGGTGGCACTCGACGCGGTCAAGGGAATCGAGGTCGACGGTTACACGCCGCGCATGCGCGTCGGGATCCACACCGGCAGGCCGCAGCGCATCGGGTCCGACTGGCTCGGCGTCGACGTCAACATCACCGCGCGGGTGATGGAACGCGCCGCCAAGGGCGGGCTGATGGTGTCGCACGCCACGTTGGCGGGGATCGCCGACGGTGAGCTCGCCGAGCTCGGCGTGACCGTCAAACGGGAACGGCGGCAGCTGTTTTCGGCACGTCCCGACGGCGTCCCGGAGGATCTCGTGATGTACCGCGTCCGAACTCCCAGCAGATTGCCAGCCGCCCGGCCGCGCGAGCAGGAACCACCTGACGCATAGTCGATGTGGTGCTCAAGTGCGCGTCGGTGATCGTGGCCCCGCTGGCACGCATCCCGGTGACGCTGACCTATGCCGCGAGCCTCGTCGCCGTCACCACCGTGCTGTTCGCGCTCGGTCCGCAGACGCAGGACCGCGTGGTGTTCGCGGCCAGCACCAACCTGCACAACCTGCGTCACGGGCATTTCGGAACGCTCGTCGGCAGCGCGTTCGTCACCGACGCCGGGCCCGTGTACGCGTGGCTCCCCGGCCTGATGTGCCTGCTCGCCGTCGCCGAACTGATGTGGCGTAGCTCGCGGACCCTTTTCGCCCTGGCCGTCGGACACGTCGGGGCCACCGTCCTGGTGGCCGTCGGCCTCGTCGTGGCGATCGACCACGGCTGGGTGCCCGCCGAGGTGAGCCACGACATCGACGTCGGGGTCAGTTACGGCGCGGCAGGCGTGCTCGGCGCGCTCACCGCCGCGATCCCACGGCCCTGGCGGCCGGTGTGGATCGGATGGTGGCTGGGCGTCGCGGCGAGCGTCGCCGCGACCGCGACAGGTTTCACCGACATAGGCCACGTCGTGGCCCTGCTGCTCGGCATGCTGCTGTCGGCGCGCCTGGGCCGGCCCGGCGGCTGGACCACCACCCGGTGCGTCCTGCTGGCGCTCGCGTCGGCGTTCGGTCTGCTGCTGCTGACCAGCAGCGAATCGCTCGTCCTGGCAGCCCCGGCGGCAGGTGCCGTGGGCGGTCTCGCGGGGTACGCGGTGGGAAACGCATTCGGAGGCCGACAACGCGATCACCTATGATCGCCGGGTGGTCCGCACGCAAGGAGGAGAAACTGCCGGTGAGCAGCCCAGTGATCTCTCCGAAGAAGCCCTGACCAAAGCCGTCAGCGCGGCGCGGCATGCGTTCGACGCGGCCGGAGACCTCGATGCGCTTGCGCGCGCCAAGACCGAGCATCTCGGTGACCGCGCACCCATCGCGCTGGCTCGCCAGGCGCTGGCCTCGTTGCCGAAGGCCGACCGCGCCGACGCCGGCAAACGTGTCAACGTCGCCCGCGCCGAAGCGCAGCGCGCGTACGACGAGCGGCTGGCCGTGTTGCGCGCCGAGCGTGACGCCGCGGTGCTGGTCGCCGAGCGCATCGACGTGACGCTGCCGTCGACGCGGCAGCCCCTGGGTGCGCGGCACCCCATCACGATCCTGGCCGAGAACATCGCCGACACGTTCGTCGCGATGGGCTGGGAACTGGCCGAGGGCCCCGAGGTCGAGACCGAGCAGTTCAACTTCGATGCGCTGAACTTCCCGCCGGACCACCCCGCGCGCAGCGAGCAGGACACGTTCCAGATCGCGCCCGACGGGTCGCGTCAGGTGCTGCGCACCCACACCTCGCCGGTGCAGATCCGTGCCCTGCTGGAGCGGGATCTCCCCGTGTACATCATCTCGATCGGCCGCACGTTCCGCACCGACGAACTCGACTCCACCCACACCCCGGTGTTCCATCAGGTCGAGGGCCTGGCGGTGGACAAGGGACTGACCATGGCGCACCTGCGCGGCACGCTGGATGCGTTCGCGCGTGCCCAGTTCGGCCCCGAGGGCCGCACGCGGTTCCGGCCCCACTTCTTCCCGTTCACCGAGCCGTCGGCCGAGGTGGACATCTGGTTCCCCGGCAAGAAGGGCGGGCCAGGGTGGGTCGAGTGGGGCGGCTGCGGCATGGTCAACCCGAATGTGCTGCGCGCCTGCGGGATCGACCCCGAGGTGTACTCGGGATTTGCCTTCGGTATGGGATTGGAGCGAACCCTGCAGTTCCGCAACGGAATTCCAGATATGCGTGACATGGTCGAGGGCGACGTCCGGTTCTCGTTGCCGTTCGGAGTCGGCGCCTGATGCGTATTCCCTACAGCTGGTTGCGTGAAGCCGTGCGTGCCGGCGCCCCGGACTGGGACGTCACGCCCGAAGAGCTCGAGCAGACCTTCATCCGCATCGGCCACGAGGTCGAGGAAATCATCACCGCGGGCCCGGTCAGCGGTCCGCTGACCGTGGGCCGCGTCATCGAGATCGAAGAGCTCACCGAGTTCAAGAAGCCCATCCGGGCGTGCAAGGTCGACGTCGGTGACCAGAACGTCGACGGGGCGCCCCGCGACATCGTGTGCGGTGCACGCAATTTCGCGGTCGGTGACCTGGTCGTGGTGGCCCTGCCCGGCACCACGCTGCCCGGCGACTTCACCATCTCGTCGCGCAAGACCTACGGCAGGCTTTCGGACGGCATGATCTGCTCGGCCGCCGAGTTGAACTTCGGCACCGACCATTCCGGCATCATCGTGCTGCCGCCGGGCACCGCCGAACCGGGCGCCCCGGCGGCCGACGTGCTGGGTCTCGACGACGTGGTGTTCCACCTCGCGGTGACGCCGGACCGCGGCTACTGCCTGTCGGTGCGCGGCCTGGCGCGCGAGATCGCGTGCGCCTTCGACCTGGACTACGTCGATCTGGCCGACGTCGAGCCGCTGCCCGTCGAAGGCGAAGCCTGGCCGCTGACCGTGCAACCCGGTACCGGCGTGCAGCGCTTCGGGTTGCGTCCTGTCACCGGTATCGACCCGGCCGCGGTGTCGCCGTGGTGGATGCAGCGCCGCCTGCTGTTGTCGGGTATCCGCGCCATCTCGCCCGCGGTCGATGTGACCAACTACGTGATGCTCGAATTCGGGCATCCGATGCATGCCCACGACAGCAGCCTGATCACCGGCGCGTTCGACGTCCGCTTCGCACGCGACGGCGAGAAGGTGGTGACGCTCGACGACGTCGAACGCACCCTGAACTCCGGTGACGTGCTCATCGTCGACGACGTCGCGACCGCCGCGATCGGCGGCGTCATGGGTGCGGGCACCACCGAGGTGCGCGAGACCACCACCGACGTGTTGCTCGAGGCCGCGGTGTGGGACCCAGCCGCGGTGTCGCGCACCCAGCGCCGCCTGCACCTGGCCAGCGAGGCCGGACGCCGCTACGAGCGTTCGGTCGACCCGGCGATTTCTGTTGCCGCCCTTGATCGTTGCGCGAGCTTGCTGGCCGAGATCGCCGGCGGCACCGTGCAGCCCAAGCTCACCGACTGGCGCGACGGCGACCGCGAGGACTGGTCCGGCCCGGCCGTGCGCATCGCGGCCGACCTGCCCGACCGCACCGCGGGCGTCGACTACCCGGCCGGCACCACGGCACGTCGGCTCACCCAGATCGGCGCCACCGTCACCGAGGCAGATCCCGGGGTGCTCACCGTCGTCCCGCCGAGTTGGCGGCCCGACCTGCGTCAGCCCGCCGACCTGGTGGAGGAGGTGCTGCGACTGGAGGGTCTGGAGATCATCCCATCGGTGCTGCCCACCGCACCGGCCGGGCGTGGCCTCACGCCCGTGCAGAAGCGCCGCCGCGCGATCGGAAAGTCGCTGGCGCTCGCCGGTTTCGTGGAGATCCTGCCGACGCCGTTCGTGCCCGCGGGCGTGTTCGACCTGTGGGGTCTGCCCGCCGACGATCAGCGCAGGCGCACCACCCAGGTGCTCAACCCGCTGGAGTCCGACCGTCCGCACCTGGCCACCACGCTGCTGCCGGGTCTGCTGGAGGCGTTGAGCCGCAACGTCTCTCGCGGCGCCGCCGATGTCGCGCTGTTCGGCATCCAGCAGGTGGTGCAGCCCACCGATGCGACCAAGGCGGTCGAGCGCGTTCCCACCGACCGCAGGCCGACCGATGAGGAGATCGCCGCGCTCGACGCGTCGCTGCCGCGGCAGCCGCAGCATGTCGCGGCCGTGCTCGCGGGGCTGCGTGAGCCTGCCGGCCCGTGGGGACCCGGCCGGCCCACCGAAGCCGCCGACGCGTTCGAAGCTGTACGCGTGATCGGGCGTGCCGCGGGTGTGGAGTTCACGTTCCGTGCCGCGCAGGAACTTCCGTGGCATCCCGGTCGCTGCGCCGCGATCCTGATCGGCGACACCGTCGTCGGCCACGCCGGCGAACTGCACCCCGCGGTGATCGAGCGTTCCGGTCTGCCGAAACGCACGTGCGCGGTCGAACTCGATCTCGACGCCGTGCCGATCGTCGAGACCCTGCCCGCGCCGCAGGTGTCGCCGTTCCCCGCGGTGTTCCAGGACATCAGCGTCATCGTCGACGACGACGTAGCGGCGGCCGACGTGGTTGCCGCGGTCCGCGACGGGGCGGGCGAGCTCCTCGAAGACGTCCGGTTGTTCGACGTCTACACCGGTCCGCAGATCGGGGAGGGCCGCAAGTCGCTCACCCTCGCGCTGCGCTTCCGCGCCACCGACCGCACCCTCACCGAGGACGAGGCCAGCGCCGCGCGCGACGCGGCCGTCGCCGCCGCCTCCGAGCGCGTCGGCGCAGTCCTCCGCGGCTGACCTTTCCGCGCCGCGCTCGCCGCGCGCTAGGGGTCTCTGGGGTTTGTTACCTGGCACCGCGAGCGTGCGTGTCAGCTTCGCGACACGCCGCGCAGGGGCAGCAGGCGGCGCACGCTCGATGGTCGCGAGCGTGCGCGCAGCGCCGGTAGATGGCGGCGTGTTGGGCGACAGACACGCACGGTCGCGGTGCAAGGTGACGGGCACCGCTTAATGAATTTGCATAGATATGCATAAAAATGCAAAAATGACCGCATGACTTCGATAGCCGTGGCGGGTGCCAGCGGGTATGCGGGAGGCGAGATTCTCCGGCTGCTTCTGGGCCATCCGGCCTATGCCGACGGCAGGCTGACGATCGGTGCGCTGACCGCCGCATCCAGCGCGGGCACCACGTTGGGCGAGCATCACCCACACCTGCTGCCTCTGGCGGACCGAGTCCTCGAATCCACCGACGTCGAGGTGCTGACCGGCCACGACGTGGTGTTCCTGGCGTTGCCGCACGGACATTCGGCCGCGCTGGCCACCCAACTGGGTGACACCGTCATCATCGACTGCGGTGCGGATTTCCGGCTGGCCGAGGCCGCCGACTGGGAGAAGTTCTACGGCAGCGCCCACGCCGGCACCTGGCCCTACGGCCTTCCCGAACTGCCCGGCGGCCGCGAGGCGCTCAAGGGCGCGACCCGCATCGCCGTGCCGGGTTGCTACCCGACGTCGGCGCTGCTGGCCCTGCTGCCCGCGGTCGCGGCTGGTCTGGTCGAACCCAACGTCACCGTCGTCGCCGTCAGCGGCACCTCGGGTGCGGGCAAGTCCGCCAAGGTCGACCTGCTGGGCGCCGAGGTCATCGGGTCGGCGCGCGCCTACAACGTCGGCGGCAAGCACCGGCACACCCCGGAGATCGCGCAGGGTCTGCGCAAGGTCACCGACAAGCCCGTCACGGTGTCGTTCACTCCGGTTCTCATCCCGACCTCGCGCGGCATCCTCGCCACGTGCACCGCGCCGACCACCGCCACCGAGCCCGAGATCCGGGCCGCGTACGAAAAGGCCTACGGCGCCGAGCCGTTCATCCACCTGCTGCCGGAAGGGCAACTGCCCAAGACCGGTTCGGTGATCGGTAGCAACGCCGCGCAGATCCAGATCGCGGTGGACACCGAGGCCAAGACGCTGGTGGCCATCTGTGCGATCGACAACCTGACCAAGGGCACTGGTGGTGCCGCAGTGCAATCCATGAACCTGGCCCTGGGCTGGCCCGAAACCGAAGGACTTTCGATCGTGGGAGTGGCACCGTGACGTCGAATGTGGATGCCAAGCTGGTGCGGACGCAGGGCGTGACCGCGCCTGCCGGGTTCCGGGCCACCGGAATCGCCGCGGGTATCAAGGCTTCCGGAGCGCTGGACCTGGCGCTGGTGTTCAACGAGGGTCCCGACCACAACGCGGCAGGCGTGTTCACCCGCAACCAGATCAAGGCGGCCCCGGTGCAGTGGTCGCAGCAGGTGCTCACCACGGGCAACCTGCGCGCGGTCATCCTCAACTCCGGCGGTGCCAACGCCTGCACCGGTGCGCTCGGCTTCCAGGACGCCCACGCCACCGCCGAGGCCGTCGCCGCAGCCCTGTCCGACTGGGGCACCGAGACCGGGGCGATCGAGGTCGCGGTGTGCTCCACCGGGCTGATCGGCGACCGGTTGCCGATGGACAAGGTGCTGGCCGGCGTCACCGAGATCGTGCATGAGATGGCCGGAGGGCTGACCGGTGGTGAAGAGGCCGCCCGGGCCATCATGACCACCGACACCGTGCCGAAACAGGTTGCGCTGCATGCCGAGAACTGGACCGTCGGCGGCATGGCCAAGGGTGCGGGCATGCTGGCGCCGTCGCTGGCCACCATGCTGGTGGTGCTCACCACCGACGCCGTCGCCGACTCGGCCGCGTTGGACACCGCGCTGCGCCGTGCCGCGGCCAAGACGTTCGACCGCCTCGACATCGACGGCAGCTGCTCGACCAACGACACCGTGCTCCTGCTGAGCTCGGGTGCCAGCGAGTTCACGCCCAGTCAGGACGAACTCGACGCCGCGGTCCTCGCGGTCTGCAATGACCTGTGCGCTCAGCTGCAGGCCGACGCCGAGGGCGTCACCAAACGGATCAACATCACCGTCACCGGTGCGGTCAGCGAGGACGAGGCACTCGTTGCCGCGCGTGCCGTCGCCCGCGACAGCCTGGTCAAGACCGCGCTGTTCGGTTCCGACGCCAACTGGGGCCGGGTGCTCGCCGCCGTCGGCATCGCCCCGGTGACGCTGGACCCGCAGCGGATCAGCGTGTCGTTCAACGGATCTCCCGTGTGCATCGACGGCGCCGGGGCGCCGGGAGCCCGTGAGGTCGACCTCTCCGGTGCGGACGTCGACGTCGTGATCGACCTGGCGTCCGGTGAACACAGCGCCACCGTGCGGACGACGGACCTCTCGCACGCCTACGTCGAAGAGAACTCGGCGTACAGCTCATGAGCACCCCGTCCATCGACCGAGGGTTCAAGGCCGACGTCCTGGCCTCGGCGTTGCCGTGGCTCAAGCAACTGCACGGCAAGATCGTGGTGGTCAAATACGGCGGCAACGCCATGACCGACGATGTGCTCAAGGCCGCGTTCGCCGCGGACATGGTGTTCCTGCGCAACTGCGGCATCCACCCCGTGGTGGTGCACGGCGGCGGCCCGCAGATCAGCGCGATGCTGAAACGGCTCGGCATCGAAGGCGATTTCAAAGGTGGCTTCCGCGTCACCACGCCCGAGGTGCTCGACGTCGCCCGCATGGTGCTGTTCGGTCAGGTGGGGCGCGAGCTGGTCAACCTCATCAACGCGCACGGGCCGTACGCGGTCGGTGTCACCGGTGAGGACGCGCAGCTGTTCACCGCCGTGCGGCGCAACGTGACCGTGGACGGCGTGGCCACCGACATCGGCCTGGTCGGCGACGTCGAACACGTCAACGCGGGTTCGCTGCTGGATCTCATTGCCGCAGGCAGGATCCCGGTGGTGTCGACCATCGCCCCCGACGCCGACGGTGTGGTGCACAACATCAACGCCGACACGGCCGCGGCCGCGCTGGCCGAGGCGCTCGGCGCCGAGAAGCTCGTGATGCTCACCGATGTCGAGGGTCTCTACACCGACTGGCCCGACCGCACCTCGCTGGTCAGCGAGATCGACACGGGCGCACTGACACAGCTGCTGCCGAAGCTCGAATCGGGCATGGTCCCCAAGATCGAGGCGTGCCTGCGCGCCGTCAACGGCGGCGTGCCCAGCGCACACGTGATCGACGGCCGTGTCGAACATTGCGTGCTGGTCGAGCTTTTCACCGACGAAGGGACCGGGACCAAGGTGGTGGCCCAATGACGCTCCAGAGCCGCTGGGAAGCGGTGATGATGAACAACTACGGCACGCCGCCGTTGTCGCTGGTCAGCGGTGAGGGCGCGGTGGTCACCGACGCCGACGGGCGCGAGTACCTGGACCTGCTCGGGGGCATCGCGGTGAACCTGCTCGGGCACCGCCATCCCGCGGTCATCGAGGCGGTCACCGCCCAGCTCAACACCCTGGGCCACACGTCGAACCTGTATGCCACCGAACCCGGCATCGCGCTCGCCGAGGCCCTCGTCGGGCAGCTCGGCACGCAGGCACGGGTGTTCTTCTGCAACTCCGGCACCGAGGCCAACGAGGTCGCGTTCAAGATCACCCGCTTGACCGGCAAGACCAAAATCGTTGCCGCAGAAGGCGCTTTCCACGGCCGCACCATGGGCTCGCTGGCACTGACGGGTCAGCCCAGCAAGCAGGCCCCGTTCGAACCGCTGCCGGGCAACGTCGTGCACGTCCCATACGGCGACGTCGCCGCACTCGAAGCCGCCGTTGACGACCAGACCGCGGCGGTGTTCCTCGAGCCGATCATGGGGGAGGGCGGCGTCGTCGTCCCACCCGCCGGCTATCTGGTTGCCGCGCGTGAGATCACGTCGAAGCACGGTGCGCTACTGGTGCTCGACGAGGTGCAGACCGGCGTCGGCCGCACGGGCGCGTTCTTCGCCCACCAGCACGACGGGATCGTGCCCGACGTGGTGACCATGGCCAAGGGCCTGGGCGGTGGACTGCCGATCGGCGCTTGCCTGGCCGTCGGCGCGACCGGTGACCTGCTCACCCCGGGCCTGCACGGCAGCACGTTCGGCGGCAACCCGGTGTGCACCGCGGCCGGGCTGGCCGTGCTCAAGACCCTGGCGGCCGACGATCTCGTCGCCCGTGCCGGTGTGCTCGGCAAGACCTTGAGCCACGGCATCGAGGAACTGGGCCATCCGCTCGTCGCGCGGGTGCGCGGTAAAGGCCTGCTGCAGGGCATCGTGCTGACCGCCCCGTCGGCCAAGGCCGTCGAAACCGCCGCACGTGACGCCGGGTTCCTGGTGAACGCGGCCGCCCCCGAGGTGGTGCGGCTCGCACCACCACTGATCATCACCGAAGGGCAGATCGAGGCGTTCATCACCGCGCTGCCCGCTGTGCTCGATACTGCTGCGGAGGACTCATGATCCGGCATTTCCTACGTGACGACGACCTGTCGCCCGAAGAACAGGCCGAGGTGCTCACCCTGGCCGCCGACCTCAAGAAGGCGCCGTTCTCACGGCGACCGCTGGAGGGTCCGCGCGGCGTCGCGGTGATCTTCGAGAAGAACTCGACGCGGACACGGTTCTCGTTCGAGATGGGCATCGCCCAGCTCGGTGGACACGCCATCGTCGTCGACGGACGCAGCACGCAATTGGGCCGCGAGGAGACCCTCGAGGACACCGGGGCGGTGCTGTCGCGTTACGTCGACGCGATCGTGTGGCGCACGTTCGCCCAGGAGCGCCTGACCGCGATGGCCAGTGGCGCCTCCGTCCCGATCGTCAACGCGCTGTCCGACGAGTTCCACCCGTGCCAGGTGCTCGCCGACCTGCAGACCCTCGCCGAGCGCAAGGGCAAGCTGGCGGGCCTGCGCATGACGTACTTCGGCGACGGCGCCAACAACATGGCGCACTCGTTGATGCTGGGCGGCGTGACCGCGGGCGTCCACGTCACGATCGCCGCGCCGGACGGCTTCGAACCCGATCCCCGGTTCGTCGACGCCGCACGCCGTCGCGCGGCGGAGACCGGCGCGACCGTCGCTCTCACGAAGGATGCGAAGGCCGGTGCCGACGGCGCCGACGTGCTGGTGACCGACACCTGGACGTCGATGGGGCAGGAGAACGACGGCCTGGACCGGGTGCGCCCGTTCCGTCCGTTCCAGGTCAACGCCGACCTGCTCGAGCTCGCCGACCCGGCGGCCGTGGTGCTGCACTGCCTGCCCGCCCACCGGGGCCACGAGATCACCGACGAGGTGATCGACGGGCCGCAGAGCGCGGTGTTCGACGAGGCCGAGAACCGGCTGCACGCCCAGAAGGCGCTGCTGGTCTGGCTGCTGGAGAAGCGGTAAGCCCGTGACCGCGTCGACCCGAGCCGCCAGGCAGGCGCGCATTGTCGCGTTGCTGTCGTCGAACTCGGTGCGCAGCCAGGGCGAGCTGGCCGCGATGCTGGCCGCCGAAGGTATCGACGTCACCCAGGCCACGCTGTCGCGTGATCTGGAAGAGCTCGGTGCGGTGAAACTGCGCGGCGCCGACGGTGGCGTCGGCGTCTACGTCGTGCCCGAGGACGGCAGCCCGGTGCGGGGCGTCTCGGGCGGCACCGAGCGGCTGGCCCGGTTGCTGGGGGAGTTGCTGGTGTCCACCGATGCCAGCGCTAACCTTGCCGTGCTGCGTACCCCGCCCGGGGCTGCGCATTACTTGGCTGCCGCCATCGACCGTGCCGCGCTGCCCTATGTGGTCGGCACCGTCGCCGGAGACGACACCATCCTGGTGGTGGCGCGCGAGCCCATGACCGGTGCCGAGCTCGCCGGCACCCTCGAAAACTTGAATTAGAGCTGGAATAAAGGAGATTGCTCACATGTCCGAACGCGTCATCCTGGCGTACTCCGGAGGTCTCGATACCTCGGTGGCGATCAGCTGGATCGGCAAGGAAACCGGCAAGGAGGTCGTCGCCGTCGCCATCGACCTCGGCCAGGGCGGCGAGGATATGGAAGTGGTGCGCCAGCGCGCACTGGACTGCGGTGCCGTCGAGGCCGTCGTCGTCGACGCGCGCGACGAGTTCGCCGAGGAATACTGCCTTCCCACCATCCAGTCCAACGCGCTCTACATGGACCGCTACCCGCTGGTGTCGGCGATCAGTCGTCCGCTGATCGTCAAGCACCTCGTCAAGGCGGCCCGCGAGCACGGCGGCGGCGTCGTCGCGCACGGCTGCACCGGCAAGGGCAACGACCAGGTGCGCTTCGAGGTCGGATTCGCTTCGCTGGCACCGGATCTGCAGGTGCTCGCCCCGGTCCGCGATTACGCCTGGACCCGTGAGAAGGCCATCGCGTTCGCCGAGGAGAACGCGATCCCGATCAACGTGACCAAGCGTTCGCCGTTCTCGATCGACCAGAACGTGTGGGGTCGTGCGGTGGAAACCGGCTTCCTGGAGCACCTCTGGAACGCGCCCACCAAGGACGTCTACGACTACACCGAGGACCCCACGGTCCACTGGAACACCCCCGACGAGGTCGTCATCGGCTTCGACAAGGGTGTGCCGGTCTCCATCGACGGCCGCCCGGTGAGCGTGCTGCAGGCCATCGAGGAACTCAACCGCCGCGCGGGAGCGCAGGGTGTCGGCCGCCTCGACGTGGTCGAGGACCGGCTGGTCGGCATCAAGAGCCGCGAGATCTACGAGGCCCCCGGCGCCATGGTGCTCATCACCGCCCACACCGAGCTCGAGCACGTCACGCTCGAGCGTGAGCTGGGCCGGTTCAAGCGGCACACCGACCAGAAGTGGGGCGAGCTGGTGTACGACGGCCTGTGGTACTCGCCGCTCAAGCGCGCGTTGGAGTCGTTCGTCGCGCACACCCAGGAGCACGTCTCCGGCGAGATCCGGCTCGTGCTGCACGGCGGCCACATCTCGGTCAACGGCCGGCGCAGCGCGGAGTCGCTCTACGACTTCAACCTCGCCACCTACGACGAGGGCGACAGCTTCGACCAGTCCGCAGCCAAGGGGTTCGTGCACCTGCACGGCCTCAGCTCGCGGATCTCGGCCAAGCGCGACCTGGGCATCTAGCTTCAGCAAGCACCGCGAGCGTGCGTGTCTGCTGCCCGACGTACCGCAAAACGGCAGCAGAACACGCACGCTCGTACGACAGTGAGGGTGACATGAGTACCAACGAGGGATCGCTGTGGGGCGGTCGGTTCGCTGACGGACCGTCCGACGCCCTAGCGGCACTGAGCAAGTCGACGCACTTCGACTGGGCACTCGCGCCCTACGACATCAAGGCGTCGAAGGCTCACGCCCGGGTACTGCACCGCGCCGGTCTGCTCACCGACGAACAGCGCGACGGCCTGCTCGCGGGTCTCGACAGCCTGGGCTCCGACGTCGCCGACGGAAGCTTCGAACCGCTGCCCACCGACGAGGACGTGCACGGTGCGCTGGAGCGGGGCCTGATCGACCGCGTCGGTCCCGACCTGGGTGGCCGGCTGCGTGCGGGCCGCTCCCGCAACGACCAGGTGGCCACACTGTTCCGGATGTGGCTGCGCGACGCGGTGCGCCGCGTCGCCGACGGTTGCCTCGAGGTGGTCAACGCGCTCGCGGTCCAGGCCGCCGCGCATCCCACCGCGATCATGCCGGGCAAGACCCACCTGCAGGCCGCACAGCCCATCCTGTTGGCGCACCATCTGCTGGCGCACGCGCATCCGCTGCTGCGCGACGTCGATCGTCTCGCCGATTTCGATGACCGCACCGCGGTGTCCCCGTACGGGTCGGGCGCGCTCGCCGGGTCGTCGCTGGGCCTGGATCCCGACGCGATCGCGGAGGACCTCGGATTCGCCTCGGCCGCAGACAATTCCGTCGACGCGACCGCCTCACGGGATTTCGCGGCGGAGGCGGCGTTCGTGTTTGCCCAGATCGGTGTGGACCTGTCCCGGCTCGCCGAGGACATCATCCTGTGGAGCTCGACCGAGTTCGGTTACGTCACGTTGCACGACGCGTGGTCGACGGGAAGCTCGATCATGCCGCAGAAGAAGAATCCCGACATCGCCGAGCTGGCGCGCGGCAAGTCCGGCCGGCTCATCGGCAATCTCACCGGTCTGCTGGCGACGCTCAAGGCGCAGCCGCTGGCCTACAACCGCGATCTGCAGGAGGACAAGGAACCCGTCTTCGACTCGGTGGCGCAGCTGGAACTGCTGCTGCCCGCCATGGCCGGACTCGTCGGCACCTTGACCTTCGATGAAGAACGTATGGCCGAGCTTGCCCCGGCCGGGTACACCCTGGCCACCGACATCGCCGAATGGCTTGTCCGACAGGGTGTTCCGTTCCGCATCGCCCACGAAGCCGCCGGTGCCGCGGTCAAGGTCGCCGAGGGTCGGGGTGTCGGCCTCGACGCACTCACCGACGACGAGTTCGCGTCGATCAACCCTGCGCTCACCCCGGACGTGCGCGAGGTGCTGACGGTCGAGGGTTCGGTCAACGCGCGCAACGCGCGCGGCGGGACGGCGCCGACCCAGGTTGCCAAGCAGCTCGGTGTGGTCCGCAAGGCCATGGAGGAGTTGCGGATCCGGCTGAGCTGACCGCCCCCGCGGGCGTCGCGCCGAGATTGAAGCCAGGGACAGAAATCGCGACGGTTTTGTCCCTCGATGCAATCTCGGCGCAGGGCCCGCACCGGCCACCGAATCAGCCCGACTACTCGAGCTTCTCGGACAGCTCCATCCACCGCGCCTCGAGCTCGGCGACCTGATTCTCCAACTCGCGCAGTTCCGCGGTGAGCTTGCCGAGACCCACGTGATCGGACTGGTCGTGGGCGGCGAGTTCTTCGTGTTTGGCCGCGATCCGGTCGGAGAACTTGGCCAGTGACCGGTCGATCGAGGCGATCTCTTTCTCGATGTTGCGCAGCTCGGCACCGGAAAGCCCTTCGGCGGGTGCGGCTTCCGGGCGCGGGGCGGGACGGTCGGCGCGTTGCGCGGCGAGCTTGAGGTATTCGTCGACGCCGCCGGGAAGGTGACGCAGCCGGCCGTCGAGGATCGCGTACTGCTGATCGGTGACCCGCTCGAGCAGGTACCGGTCGTGGGACACCACGATTAGTGTGCCGGGCCAGGAATCCAGCAGATCCTCGGTCGCGGTCAGCATGTCGGTGTCGACGTCGTTGGTGGGCTCGTCGAGCACCAGCACGTTGGGCTCGGACAGCAGCACGAGCATCAGCTGCAGACGGCGGCGCTGGCCGCCGGACAGTTCGCCGACGCGTGTAGACAGCTGATCACGCGCGAAGCCCAGACGCTCCAGCAACTGCGCGGGCGTGTAGTCCTTGCCGTCGATCTGGTAGGTGGTCTGCAGGCGACCGACCACCTCACGCACCATGTCACCCTCGACGGCCTGCAGCTCACTGGACTGCTGGTCCAGGATCGCCAGTTTCACGGTCTTGCCGCGCTTGACCCGGCCCGTCGTCGGGGCCACGGTGCCCGAGATCAGACCCAGCAGGGTCGACTTGCCCGCACCGTTGGCGCCGAGGATGCCGGTCCGCTCGCCGGGTGCGATGCGCCATTCGATGTCACGCAGCACTTCACGCCCGTCGTAGGTCACCGAGACGTCGAGCAGGTCGATGACGTCCTTGCCCAGTCGGGCCATCGCGGCGCGGGACAGCTCGACGCTGTTGCGCAGCGGAGGGACGTCGGAGATCAGCGCGTTTGCGGCGTCGATGCGGAACTTCGGCTTCGACGTGCGCGCGGGCGCGCCTCGGCGCAGCCACGCCAGTTCCTTGCGTAACAGGTTCTGCCGCTTGGCCTCTGCGGCCGCGGCCTGGCGGTCACGTTCGACGCGCTGCAGCACGTACGCGGCGTAGCCGCCTTCGAACGGTTCGACGATCCGGTCGTGTACTTCCCACGTCGTGGTCGCGACCTCGTCGAGGAACCAGCGGTCGTGCGTGATCAGCAGCAGCCCGCCGGCCCCGCGGGCCCAGCGCTGCTTGAGATGCTCGGTCAGCCAGGTGATGCCCTGGATGTCGAGGTGGTTGGTGGGCTCGTCGAGGGCGATGACGTCCCAGTCGCCGATCAGCAGCGCGGCCAGCTGTACGCGCCGGCGCTGCCCGCCGGAGAGGGTCGAGATGGTCGCGTCGAACGCGATGTCGGCGACCAGCCCGGACATCACGTCGCGCACCTTGGCGTCGCCGGCCCACTCGTGTTCGGGCCGGTCCCCGACGAGTGACCACACGACGGTGCGGTCGGGCTGCAGGGTGTCGGTCTGATCCAGGGCGCCGACGCGAAGGCCGCCGCGGCGGGTGACCCGTCCCGAATGCGGCGTGATGCGTCCCGTCAGCAGGCCCATCAGCGTCGATTTGCCGTCGCCGTTGCGGCCCACGATGCCGATCCGATCGCCTTCACTGACGCCGACGGTGACCGAATCCAGGACGACCCCGGTGGGGTATTCCAGGTGTAGGGCTTCGCCCCCGAGCAGGTGTGCCATGGCCAGACGACCCTATCGTCCGGCGCGGGCCCCTCGCCCCACCGGTCGGGCGCTCACTGTCGGCACGTGACGATTCCGGGTAGCGGCAAACGGCAGATGGGCCACCCGACTTTGTCCGGCACCGTCGCTGTTGCGGTACGTCACACCGGTGTGCTGGATCCATTACCGGAAGCAGCGACGATGGTTGTGCCATCATGGCCTCGTCGATCGGGGATTCGGGCCGTGATGTGGGGAGCAAACTTTGGTGGATTTCTCGGCAGTGACCAAGCCCATCGAGCGGTTACTGGCGACGGCGCAGAACGGTCTCGAGGTGCTGCGCTACGGCGGGCTGGAGACCGGCGCGGTGCCGTCGCCGTTCCAGATCATCCAGAGCGTGCCGATGTTCAAGCTGCGCCGGTATTTTCCGCCCGACGCGCGTCCCGGCGCGCAGATTGTCGGCCCGCCGGTGCTGATGGTGCACCCCATGATGATGTCCGCCGACATGTGGGACGTCACGCGTGAATCCGGGGCGGTCGGCATCCTGCACCGCGCGGGGATCGATCCGTGGGTCATCGATTTCGGCGAACCCGACAAGGTCGAGGGCGGCATGGAGCGCACCCTCGCCGATCACGTCGTCGCGCTGAGCGAGGCCATCGACACCGTCCGTGAGGTCACCGGGCGCGACGTGCACCTGGCGGGCTATTCGCAGGGCGGCATGTTCGCCTATCAGGCCGCGGCCTACCGCCGCTCGAAAGACCTGGCGAGCATCATCGCGTTCGGTTCGCCCGTGGACACGCTGGCGGCGCTGCCGATGAACCTGCCGTCGAGCATCGCGCCCGCCGCGGCGGACTTCATGGCCGATCACGTCTTCAGCCGGATCGACATCCCCGGGTGGCTCGCGCGCACGGGCTTCCAGATGCTCGACCCGATCAAGACCGCGCAGTCACGCATCGACTTCCTGCGCCAGTTGCACGACCGCGAGGCCCTGCTGCCGCGCGAGCAGCAGCGCCGCTTCCTGGCGTCCGAGGGCTGGATCGCGTGGTCCGGTCCGGCGATCTCGGAACTGCTCAAGCAGTTCATCGCGCACAACCGGATGATCACCGGTGGCTTCTCGATCCACGGCGACCTGGTGACGCTCTCCGACATCAACTGCCCGATCCTGGCCGTCGTGGGCGAGGTCGACGACATCGGCCAGCCCGCCTCGGTCCGCGGCATCAAGCGCGCCGCCCCACAGGCCGACGTGTACGAATACCTCATCAGGGCAGGGCATTTCGGCCTCGTCGTGGGATCCAAGGCCTCCGAGCAGACGTGGCCGACCGTCGCGCAGTGGGTGAAGAGCCTCGAGATCGGCGAGCCGATGCCCGAGGGCGTGGTCCCGATGGCGACGCAGCCGCCCGACCAGCACGAGGGCGGCGTCTCGATCTCGTCGCGCATCACCCACGGCGCCAACGCCGCGACGGAGGTGGCCTTTGAGGTGGCCCGCAACGCGGCCGACGCACTGGTGGCCGCCAACAAGTCGGCTCGAACCCTCGTCGTCGAGACCGCCCGGACGCTGCCCAGGCTGGCGCGCCTCGGTCAGGTCAACGACCACACCCGGATCTCGCTGGGCCGCATCATGAGTGAGCAGGCCCGCAACGCCCCCAGCGGCGAGGCGTTGTTGTTCGACGGCCGGGTCCACACGTACGAGGCCGTGGATCGTCGCATCAACAACGTGGTGCGCGGCCTGATCGACGTGGGGGTGCGACAGGGTGCGCACGTCGGCGTCCTGATGGAGACGCGCCCCAGTGCGCTGGTGGCGATCGCGGCGCTGTCCCGCCTCGGCGCGGTGGCCGTGCTGATCCCGCCCGACGTCGACCTGGCGGAGGCGATCCGCCTGGGCGGCGTGTCGGAGATCATCGCCGATCCCACCCATCTGGAGGCCGCGCTCGCCCTCGACGTGCGGGTGCTGGTGCTCGGCGGCGGCGAGGATCGCAACCTCAACCTGCCCGACGGTGCCGACGTCACCGACATGGAACAGATCGATCCCGACAGCGTGGAACTGCCCGGGTGGTACCGCCCCAACCCGGGTCTGGCGCGCGACCTCGCGTTCGTCGGTTTCAGCACGATCGGCGGCGAACTGATCCCTCGCCAGATCACCAACTACCGCTGGGCGCTGTCGGCGTTCGGCACCGCCTCGGCCGCCAATCTGGGCAGGGCGGACACCGTGTACTGCCTCACCCCGTTGCACCACCAGTCCGGTCTGCTGGTGAGCCTGGGCGGCGCCGTGGTCGGCGGCTCGCGCATCGCACTGTCGCGGGGACTGCAGCCCAACCGGTTCCTGCAGGAGATCCGCCAGTACGGCGTCACCGTGGTGTCCTACACGTGGGCGATGCTGCGTGAGGTGATCGACGATCCGTCGTTCACCCTCAAAGGAAGCCATTCCGTCCGGGTGTTCATCGGCTCGGGCATGCCCGCCGGGCTGTGGAAACGTGTGACCGAGGTCTTCGAACCGGCGCAGGTGGTCGAGTTCTTCGCGACCACCGACGGGCAGGCGGTGCTGGCCAACGTGTCCGGCCACAAGGTCGGGAGCAAGGGACGCCCGCTGCCGGGCGGCGGACAGATCGAACTGGCGGCCTACGACCCCGACGACGACCTCATCCTGGAAGACGAGCAGGGCTTCGTCCGCCGGGCCGAGGCCGACGAGGTCGGGGTGCTGCTGGCGCGTCCGCGTGGCCCGGTCGACCCGACCGCGGTGGTCAAGCGCGGCGTGTTCGCGCCGGCCGACACCTGGGTGTCGACGGAATATCTGTTCCGCCGCGACGAGGACGGCGACTACTGGCAGGTGGACAACCGCAGTGCGGTGATCCGCACCGAACGCGGACCGGTGTTCGCCACGACCATCAGCGACGCCGCAGGACGCCTCAACGCCGTCGACATGGCGGTCACCTACGGCGTGGATCTGGGGGACCGTGAGGTGGCCGTCACGGCGCTCGCCCTGCGGCCGGGCGGCAGCATCCCGACGGCCGATCTGACCGTGGCGCTGACGGACCTGCCGGTCGGCAATCCGCCCGATTTCGTCCACGTCGTTCCCGACATGGAACTCAGTGCCACGTACCGGCCCCTCGTGGCTCCGCTGCGCGCGGCAGGCATCCCGAAACCGCACCGGCGTAACTCTTGGTACTTCGACGCCGATACAGGGACGTACAAGAGGTTGACCCAGGCCGTGCGCACCGAGCTGGCCGGGGACGACACCGACGACGCGGCGGTTCCGACGCAATAGGGCATCACGAACCACCGTGCCCGGCGGCGGGGGCGCTGTTAGGCTCCCGCTGGCGGCAGACTGACTGGAGGATTGATGGCAGCACGAACTGGCAGCACGAAACCCTACGGTTGGCGCCGCGCCGTCCCCGCAGCCATCGCGGGCGGCGCACTGGCTACCGGACTTCTGATCGGCGCCGCCGCGCCGACTGCGTACGCGGTGCCGTCAACCAAGGAGAACGACGCGCCGGTACCGAAGATCTCGCCCGATGAGGTGCTGGCCCAGATCGCCAACGAATACGCCACGGGCCGCGGCGGGGGACAGGTCTCCAACCTGATCCACGACGTGATGAAACTGCGCCAGCAGGGCTACCGTCCGTCCAACTCCAACGCGACCGCGCTCGCGGAGGCACTCGACAAGCGCCCCAACCAGACTCCGCTCGTCGAGGCGCTCAAGAGCACGCTGTCCTACCAGCGCAAGCTGCAGGCCCAGAACCAGGCGTCGGTCACCAGCGGCGGGGTCACCGCCGGCATCAACCAGGCGCCTCCCGGCATGCCGGTCGACCCGACCAACCCGAACAACACCGGAGTGTTCATCGGGCCGAGTGGCGGCATCGCGCTGCCCGTCGGATAGCGTCGCGGTGTGATCGACGAAAAACTGCTGAGCATCCTGGTCTGCCCGCAGGATCGCGGTCCGCTCCTACTGGTCGGTGACGAATGGCTGTACAACCCGCGGCTGCGCCGGGCCTACCGCATCGAGGACGGCATCCCGGTGTTGCTGGTCGACGAGGCGGTCGCGATCGAGGACGACGCCGAACACCAACGGCTAATCGAGCGCGCCGAATCCCGGTAACTCGCCGGTGAGATAACGCTGCAGGTTCGGGCCGATGGTCTCGGCGATCTGCTCGACCGGCAGCGACTTGAACGGTTCGAGTTCGAGGATGTAGCGCGCCATCACGACACCCACCAGCTGCGATGCCACGTACTGCACGCGGATGCGGCCGCTGCCGGCCGGGTTGTCGACGCGCGAGCCGACCTCGCCGACGATGACCTCCTGCAGGAACGACCGCACGAGGGACACGTCGTTGCCGGCCAGTATCGACCGCAACGTGGCGATGAAGCCCTTGCCGAGTTCGGAATCCCACAGCGGCAGCAGCAGCCTCGGCAGGGTGTGCCCGATCTGCTCGACGGGCACCTCGCGCAGCGGCCCGATGACCTCCAGCGGGTCGATGGGAATGTGGATGGCCGCCGCGAACAGCTGGGTCTTGGTGCCGAAGTAGTGATGGACCAGTGCCGGATCGACGTCGGCACCTGCCGCGACCGCGCGGATCGAGGTCTTGTCGAAGCCGTTGCGCGCGAACAACTCTCGTGCCGACGCCAGGATCCGGTCGCGGGTGTCCGACGCGCCGGGCGGTCGGCCGGGGCGTTTGCGCGCGCGTCCGGTGTCAGAGGTGGCGGTCAACTCGTTCCTCGGGTCATGGTGTCCGTCTGCGCAGTGTCGCCGCCGCCAGGCACAGCGCGAGCACCGCGAACCCCACCACCACAGAGATGTCGCGTACCGCGGTGGCAGTCAGGTCAGGATATGCGCCGACCTCCTGCAGTGCCTCCAACGCGTAACTGGCGGGCAGCGCATTGCTCACCCACTGCAGCCACTCCGGGAGCGCCGCGCGCGGCACGATGATCCCGCACAACAGCAACTGCGGCGCGATGACCAGCGGCATGAACTGCACGGCCTGGAACTCGGTGCGTGCGAACGCACTGCACAACAGGCCGAGTCCGACGCCCAGCACGGCGTTGACGATCGCGATGCCGACCACCAGCAGCGGGCTGCCCTCGGTGTGAAACCCCAGCAACCAGAACGCGACGATGCAGGCGAGGGTGGCCTGGGCGGCGGCCGCGAGCGAGAACGCCGTGCCGTACGCCGCCAACAGATCGAACCGTCGCAACGGTGTGGTCAGAATGCGTTCGAGCGTCCCCGACACGCGTTCGCGTTGCATGGTGATCGACGTGATCAGGAACATCACGATCAGCGGGAAGACACCGAGCATGATCAGGCACGCGGTGTCGAACGGCGACGGTGCGCCGGGGCGCTGCGGGACGTCGTCGAACATGAAATAGATCAGCGTGATGATCAGGCTGGGCACCAGCAGGATCATCGCGACGCTGCGGTGGTCGCCGGCGAGTTGCCGCAGGATCCGGGTGGTGGTGGCGAGGTACGCGCGCGAACCCGGCCGCCGAACACTCACGCTGCCGCGGTGTACTGCCTGATGACGGCCAGGAACGCTTGTTCCAGGGAACTGCATGAGGTGTCCTCTCGAAGCCGGGCCGGGGTGGTGTGGGCGAGGAGCCGGCCCTCGCGCATGAGCAGCAGGTCACCGCAGTGATCTGCCTCATCCATGACGTGACTGGAGACCAGCAGCGTGGTGCCTTTCGCGGCCAGGTCGTTGAACTGCTGCCACAGATCGACGCGGAGAACTGGGTCGAGTCCGACGGTCGGCTCGTCGAGGACCAGCAGTTCGGGTTCGGCGACCAGCGCACAGGCGAGCGATGCGCGCGTGCGCTGACCTCCCGAGAGATTGCCGCCGTACGCGCCGCGCTGGTCACCGAGGCCGACCGCGTCGACGGCCTGATCGGCCGCTGCGGGGGAGGTGCCGTACAGCGCCGCGAAGTAGCGCACGTTGTCGATGACGCGCAGGTCGTCGTAGATCGTGGGGTTCTGCGTCACGTAACCGACGCGGTGCCGCAGCGGGGCCGAGCCCGCCGGGTGGCCGAGCACCGTGACCGTCCCTTTCGCGACGATCTGGGTGCCGACGATGCAGCGCATGAGAGTCGTCTTGCCGCAGCCCGACGGGCCGAGCAGGCCGGTGATGGTGCCGCGCGCGATGCGTACGGTCACGTCGCGCACCACGGGTCTGCCGCCGCGCACGACGTGCAATCCGTCGATGTCGACCGCGGGTTCCCGTTCGGCCGGCGCTCCCGACAATTCATCGCGCGATGAAGTCATCATGCAATGAATTCTAGGCCTGCCGTCGTCCGGTGGGAAGACGATGCGTCGACACATTTCGGCGTCGGCGACGCCTGGCTCAGGCGGCGGACTCCAGCAGGCCGATAATGTCGGCCCGCAACCGTGCGACGTCGACGTACTCGGTGATCAGCGACAGCGTGTGGTCGTCGGCGCCCCGCAGGATCCCGAGCAGCACATGCTCGGATTCGATGACAGAGTCCTTGTGCGCGAGGGCTTCTCGCAGCGCCAGCTCGAGCGCCTTCTTGGCGGGCTTGGTGAACGGGATATGCCCGCGGCGGCGACGGCGTCGTCCGGAGCGCTGTAACGCGCCGTCCCATGCATCGGCGCCGAAACTGCGCGACACACTGTCGCGCACGGCATGCAGATCGATGCCGATCGACCGCAGCGCGTCGGCGTCGCGCTCGAAGGTCTCGTCCTCCGGGGTGGCAACGGCGCCGAGTCCAGCCCGCACGGCCTCCGCGGTCAGTCCGTGGCCCGCGAGCAGCGCGCCGAGGTCGCGCCCGGCACTCTGCAGCACTCCCACCAGCAGGTGTTCGGGCCGGATCTCATCGCATTGCAGTTCCCGCGCCTCCTCCTGGGCGAGCACCACCGCGACGCGGGCATGCCGGCTGAACCGCTCGAACATCGTCAACTCCTCCGGTTGTACTTCTGGTGGACGGCCTGGCGACTGACGCCGAGGGCGGCCGCGATGGCCTGCCAGCTCCAGCCCTGTGCGCGGGCATTCGCGACGTGGATGGCCTCGAGTCGTTCCTGCAGGCGGCGCAGTGCGCGCACCGCATCGAGCCCGACCGCGGGATCCACGCTGGCCATGGCATCGGTGGTCGGTTCGTCGCTCATGTCGTCAAGTTAGCTTGACGACATGAGCGGCGTCAAGAAAACTTGACACAAAAGGAACAGGCACAATCGCATCGATGAGCGTCGACCTGCTGACCGGTGATCCGATCGCCGCGGCACGTCGGCTGATCGGCGCCCACCTCGTCGGGCGGGACGTCACCGCCACGATCGTCGAGGTCGAGGCCTACGGCGGACCGCCGGACGGCCCGTGGCCGGACGCGGCGTCGCATTCGTTCCGCGGGCCCGGCGTGCGGAACTCGGTGATGTTCGGTCCGCCGGGGCACCTGTACACCTACCGCAGTCACGGCATCCACGTATGCGCCAATGTCGTGTGTGGATACGACGGGGTGGCCGGCGCCGTACTGCTGCGCGCAGCGGTCGTGACGGACGGAGTCGACAGTGCACAGCGTCGACGCGGCCCGCAGGTGCCGCCCAAGGGGTTGGCCCGCGGACCCGGAAATCTGTGCTCTGCTCTCGGAATCGTCATGGAAGACAACGGAATCGACCTCTTCGACGACGCGAGCCCGGTCCGGTTGAGTCTTGACGGACGCGCTCCGGGGTCGGCCGACGTTCTCGAAGGCCCCCGCGTCGGGGTCAGCCAGGCGGCCGATCGTCCGTGGCGTTTCTGGCTCGCGTCGACGCCCGAGGTGTCGGCTTACCGGCGCAGCCCGCGAGCACCGGCGCCCGGCAGCAGTGACTGATGCGGGATGATCGTTCCCGTGACTTCAAGCGCAACCGGAATCCTCGATGAGTTGGACTGGCGCGGGCTGATCGCACAGTCGACGGACCGTGAGGCCTTGGCGAGCGACCTCGCCAAGGGGCCGATGACCGTCTATTCCGGGTTCGATCCGACCGCTCCGAGCCTGCACGCGGGGCATCTGGTTCCGCTGCTCACGCTGCGCCGTTTCCAGCAGGCCGGCCATCGGCCCATCGTGCTGGCCGGCGGCGCGACCGGGATGATCGGTGATCCCCGGGACACCGGCGAGCGCACGATGAACACCGAGGACACCGTGGCCGACTGGGCGGACCGGATCCGCGGCCAGCTCGAACGGTTCGTGGAGTTCGACGACTCGCCGACCGGCGCCATCGTCGAGAACAACCTGACCTGGACCGGGGAGCTCTCGGCGATCAGCTTCCTGCGTGACATCGGCAAGTACTTCTCGGTCAACGTCATGCTCGACCGCGAGACCGTGCGCCGCCGCCTGGAGGGTGACGGCATCTCCTACACCGAGTTCAGCTACATGCTGTTGCAGGCCAACGACTACGTCGAACTGCACCAACGGCACGGTTGCGCATTGCAGGTCGGCGGATCCGACCAGTGGGGCAACATCGTCGCCGGCGTGCGGCTGGTGCGTCAGAAGATCGGCGCGACGGTTCACGCGATGACGACGCCGCTGGTCACCGACTCCGAGGGCAAGAAGTTCGGCAAATCGACCGGTGGTGGCAATCTCTGGCTGGATCCGGAGATGACCAGCCCGTATGCCTGGTACCAGTACTTCGTCAACACGGCCGACGCCGACGTCCTGGGTTACCTGCGCTGGTTCACCTTCCTGACGCCCGACGAGCTGGCTGAACTCGCCGACGCGACCGAGAACCGGCCGCACGAACGCGCTGCTCAGCGTCGTCTGGCCCGTGAACTGACGACTCTGGTGCACGGGGAAGGCGCGACGAAATCGGTCGAGTACGCCAGTCGGGCACTGTTCGGCCGCGGCGAGCTCGCCGACCTCGACGAATCGACGTTGTCGGCGGCGTTGCGCGAGGCCGGCAACGGCCAGGTCGCCGAGCTGGCTCCTGGCGGGCCGGACTCGATCGTCGACCTTCTGGTGGCGACCGGGCTGTCGAACAGCAAGGGAGCGGCGCGTCGGACGGTCGCCGAGGGCGGCGTTTATGTGAACAACGCGCGCGTCGAAAGCGACGAATGGGTACCACAAGAATCCGATTTCCTGCATGAGGGCTGGCTGGTGTTGCGGCGTGGCAAGCGCCACATTGCGGGGGTGCGCCGGGTGACCGCGTCTGACCAGGGAAAATAGCCCTCTGACCTGGGGATTTGACTCCCAGTTTCCAAGGACGTAACTTATTCCAGGTCAGAGCGACACGGCCCAGCCGGGAAGCGAAGACAAAGTCCGAGAGAGACTCCCACTAAGGTGGGGGATCCTCGCTGCCACTAGAGAATGCAGCGGCTTTTAGCCGCCGGATTCTTGCGCGGCAAAGTCGGGCGTGTTGTTTGAGAACTCAATAGTGTGTTTGGTGGTTTTTGTTTGTTGTTTTTTGTCCGCCTCTTTTTCCCGTTTAGGGGTGGATGTTTTTGATGCCAGTTTTGGTGTCGTTTTGTTAGGTCAGATTTT
>Ga0180218_1000088_pt1 | contig 154770 bp, 138 predicted proteins | sample eDN3rd37CKraftBY_FD_151334 | JGI IMG/M metagenome (GOLD analysis project Ga0180218, IMG submission 151334) | Enriched backyard soil microbial communities from Emeryville, California, USA - eDNA 3rd pass 37_C Kraft BY (version 2) (version 2) | ecosystem: Environmental > Terrestrial > Soil >... | reverse complement strand
GAAACCGGACCAGAAATGACGGGCGGGTGCCAGCCATGAGAGAACTCATCAAGCGCTATTGGGACATCATCCGCCGCCCCAGCGTGCATTTCAGCCTGGGCTTTCTGACCGTGGGCGGCTTCGTCGGCGGCATCCTGTTCTGGGGCGCCTTCAACACCGCCATGGAGCTGACCAACACCGAGCAGTTCTGCACCGGCTGCCACGAAATGCGCGACAACGTGTACGCCGAGCTCAAGGGCACCATCCACTACACCAACCGCTCGGGCGTGCGGGCCATCTGCTCGGACTGCCACGTGCCGCACAACTGGACCGACAAGATCGCCCGCAAGATGCAGGCCTCCAAGGAAGTCTGGGGCAAGATCTTCGGCACCATCAACACGCGCGAGAAGTTCGTCGAGAAGCGGCTGGAGCTGGCCCAGCACGAATGGGCGCGCCTGAAGGCCAACGATTCGCTCGAGTGCCGCAACTGCCACAACTACGAGTCCATGGACTTCACGCGCCAGAGCGTGCGCGCGCAGAACATGCACTCGACCTATCTGGCCGACAAGAGCAAGACCTGCATCGATTGCCACAAGGGCATCGCCCATACGCTGCCGAAGATGCCGCCGGACCAGACCTCGCTGGCGCCGCCCGCGGCGGGCCCGGCGCGCGAACTGGCGCGCGCGGAAACCGGCCATGCGAAACGCTGAGTCCGCGCCCGCCCTGCTGGCGGCGCACGGCCTGGTGGGACGGCGCGGCGGCCGCCGGCCGCTGGACCTGAGCCTGCGGCCGGGGCAGTTGCTGCACGTGCGCGGCGCCAACGGCAGCGGCAAGACCAGCCTGTTGCGCACGCTGGCCGGTCTGCTGCGGCCGCGGCGCGGCGAGGTGCGCTGGAACGGCGCCGACATCCACGCCGACCTGGCCGGCTACTGCCTGCACATGGCCTACCTGGGCCACGACAATGGCTGCAGCGATGCGCTGACCGCGCGCGAGAACCTGCGCTATGCGCTGCACGTGGCCGGCGCGCCGCGCGCCGAGGCGGAGCTGGAGCAGGCCTTGCGGGACTGGGGCCTGGCCGCGGGCGCCGACGCGCCGGCCGCGCGCCTGTCGCAGGGCCAGGGCCGCCGGCTGGCGCTGGCGCGCGTGATGCTCTCGCGCAAGCGGCTGTGGCTGCTCGACGAACCCGACGCGGGCCTGGACGACGCCAGCCTGCAGCGGCTGCACGGCATGCTGGCGGCACACCTGGCCGGTGGCGGCGCGGCCGTGCTGGCCTCGCATCGCGGCGGCGGCGCCTGGGCCGGCTGTACGCAAACCCTGGAACTGGACGAATACGCGCATGCTGAAGTCGTTGGCGCAGATTGCCTGGCGTGAGCTGCGGCTGGCCTGGCGCAAGCCGGCCGACACGCTGGGCGCCACGCTGTTTTTCGTGGTGGCGGGCACGCTGTTCCCCTTGGCGCTGGGCCCGGACCCGACGCTGCTGGCCGCCATCGGCCCGGGCGTGCTGTGGGTGTCGGCCCTGCTGGCGATCCTGCTTTCGCTGCAGCAGCCCTTTGTCCACGACCACGGCAGCGGCGCCCTGGAGCAATTGCTGGTCTCGCCCCATCCCCTGCCCGTGCTGGTCGGCCTGAAGCTGGCCGCGCACTGGCTGGCCACCTGCGTGCCGCTGATCCTGGCCAGCCCCTTGCTGGCGCTGCAGTTCGGGCTCTCGGCCCAGGCCGTCGGCGTGCTGGCGCTGTCGCTGCTGCTGGGCACGCCGACGCTTGCGCTGATAGGCGGACTGGGCGCGGCGCTGACGCTGGGGCTGCGCGGCGGCGCCCTGCTGCCGCTGGTGGTGCTGCCGCTGTACGTGCCGGTGCTGATCTTCGGCAGCGGCGCGGTGGCCGCCACCGCGTCCGGCCTGGGCGCCTGGCCGCAATTGTCCCTGCTGGGCGCATGCCTGTGCCTGGCGATCCTGTTGTGCCCGTGGAGCGCCTCGGCGGCGCTGCGCGTGGCGTTGGAGTAAGCCCGCCATGTCGAAATCATCGGCCGCCCTGCCCGTGCGCGACCGCCCCGCCGGCGGCCGCGGCTGGCTGCGCTATGCCTCGCCCGCCGTCTTCTACCCCCTGGCCGGCCGCTGGGCGCCGCGCCTGGGCGCGCTGGCCGCGCTGCTGGCGGCCGCCGGACTCTACCTGGGGCTGGCGGTGGCGCCGGTCGACAGCCAGCAAGGCGAGGTCTACCGCATCCTGTTCGTGCATGTGGCGGCGGCCTGGATGTCGATGTTCCTGTACCTGGTCATGGCCGGCTATGCCGCGCTGGGGCTGGTCTACAACACGCGGCTGTCGTTCATGATGATGCGGGCGCTGGCGCCGACCGGCGCGCTCTTTACCGCCGTCACCTTGTGGACCGGGGCCTTGTGGGGCAAGCCGACCTGGGGCGCCTGGTGGGTCTGGGACGCGCGCCTGACTTCCGAGCTGATCCTGCTGTTCCTCTACCTGGGTTTCATGGCGCTGCAGGCGGCCGCCGGCGACACGCGGCGCGCCGACCGCGGCGGCGCCATCCTGCTGCTGGTGGGCGTGATCAATATCCCCATCATCTATTTCTCGGTGACCTGGTGGAACACCCTGCACCAGGGCGCCTCGATTTCGCTGACCGCCGCGCCCAGCATGGCGCGTATCATGGTGGCGGCCATGCTGCTGATGGTGGCGTCGTTCTGGGCCTACAGCGCCGCCGTGGCGCTGGCGCGCGTGCGCGCCATCATCGCCGGCCGCGAGCCGGCGGCGACCGGCGGCCCGTCATCGCGGGAGGCCCCATGAGCTGGGACGCGCTGTTTTCCTTGCAGGGCCACAGCCCCTATATCCTGGCCGCCTATGGCGGCGCCGCCCTGCTGGTCGCGGTCGAGCTGGCCATGCTGTGGCGCGCCGCGCGGCGCCCGGCCACCGGAGGCGACGATGGCAACGCGTAGAGGCCGCCGCGCGCTGCTGATCGCCGGCGGCGTGGGCCTGCTGGCGCTGGCCGCCGCGCTGGTGCTCAATGCGCTGCGCTCGAACCTGGTGTTCTTTTTCAGCCCCACGCAGGTGCACGCGCACGAGGCGCCGTCCAGCGGCAGCTTCCGCGTGGGCGGGCTGGTGCGCGCCGGCTCGGTCGAGCGCGCCGCCGACGGCCTGACCCTGCGTTTCGTCGTCACCGATACGGCGCGCGAGGTGCCGGTGGCCTATACGGGACTGCTGCCGGCGCTGTTTCGCGAAGGCAAGGGCGTGGTGGTGGCCGGCAGCATGGGCGCCGACGGCGTGTTTCGCGCCACCGAGGTGCTGGCCAAGCACGACGAGAACTACATGCCGCCGCAGGCCGCCGACGCACTCAGGCAAGCCGGCGCCCTGCCGAGCGCCACCTTGCGGACGGAGGCGCGATGATCCCGGAAATCGGCCTGTTCAGCCTCATCCTGGCGTTGCTGGTTGCCGTCGTGCAGGGCGTGCTGCCGCTGGTGGGCGCATCGACCGGCTGGCAGGCCGGCCTGCGGGTGGCGCGGCCGGCCGCCGTCACCCAGTTCTGCCTGGTCACCGTAGCCATGGCCTGCCTGGCGTGGTCGTTCCTGGCCAACGACTTCTCGGTGCTGTACGTGGCCGGCAACTCGCACGCCGACCTGCCCGCCGCCTACCGCTTCGCCGCGCTGTGGGGCGGCCACGAGGGCTCGCTGCTGCTGTGGCTGTACCTGCTGACCGCCTGGACCCTGGCGGTGGCGCTGCACAGCCGCGCGCTGCCGCCGGCCTTCGCCGCGCGCGTGCTGGCGGTCATGGCCTGGATCAGTATCGGCTTCCTGCTGTTCCTGCTGTTCCTGTCCAACCCGTTCGAGCGCCTGATGCCGCCGGCGCAGGCCGGACGCGACTTGAACCCCCTGCTGCAGGATCCGGGCATGATCGTGCATCCGCCCATGCTGTACATGGGCTATGTGGGCTTTTCGGTGGCGTTCGCGTTCGCCATCGCCGCGCTGCTGTCGGGCGAACTGGACGCCATCTGGGCGCGCTGGGTGCGGCCCTGGACCTTGCTGGCATGGATGTTCCTGACCGTCGGCATCCTGCTGGGCAGCGCCTGGGCCTACTACGTCCTGGGCTGGGGCGGCTGGTGGTTCTGGGATCCGGTCGAGAACGCCTCGTTCATGCCGTGGCTGGCCGGCACGGCGCTGATCCATTCCCTGATCGTCACCGAGCGGCGCGGCGCCTTCCGCAGCTGGACGGTGCTGCTGGCCATCGCGGCGTTCTCGCTGAGCATACTGGGCACTTTCCTGGTGCGCTCCGGCGTGCTGACCTCGGTGCACGCCTTCGCGGTCGATCCCGGCCGCGGGCTGTACATCCTGGGCTTCATGACGCTGATCGTGGGCGGCTCGCTGGCCCTGTACGCCTGGCGCGCGCCCACCGTGGGCCTGGGAGGGGGCTTCGCCCTGCTGTCGCGCGAATCGCTGCTGCTCAGCAACAACGTGGTGCTGGCCGCGGCCACTGGCGCGGTGCTGCTGGGCACGCTGTACCCGGTGGCGCTGGACGTGCTGGACTGGGGCAAGATCTCGATCGGCCCGCCCTACTTCGAGGCGGTGTTCGTGCCGCTGATGACGCCGGCGATCTTCCTGATGGGCGTGGGCCCGATGGCGCGCTGGAAGCACAGCGCCGTGCCGGACCTGGCGCAGCGCCTGCGCATCGCCTTCGGCGTGAGCCTGGCCACCGCGCTGGCGGTGCCGCTGGCCTGGCCCGGCGCGCGCGCCTGGCCGGGCTCGCCGCTGATCGTATTGGGCCTGTGGCTGGCGGCCTGGTCGGTCGCCAGCGCCGCCGCCCATGCCTGGCAGCGCCTGGCCGACGGCGAAGGCTCTTGGGCGCGCCGCCTGCGCCGCCAGCCGCGCGCCTGGTACGGCATGCTGCTGGCGCACGCCGGCGTGGGCGTGTTCATCGCCGGCGTGACGCTGGCCAACGGCTATGAAGACAAGCAGGAACTGCGCATGGACATCGGCGCCACCCAGGCCGCCGGCGGCTACCAGTTCACCTTCGCCGATATCGCGCCGGCCGCCGGCCCCAACTACCAGGCCGAACGCGCCCGCTTCGTGGTGACGCGCGACGGCCGCCCGGTCGTCACGCTGCATCCGGAAAAGCGCCACTACACGGTGCAGGGCATGCCGCTCAGCCATGCCGCCATCGACACGCGCTTTACCCGCGACCTGTTCGTGGCGCTGGGCGAGCCGGTCGGCGAGCGGGCCTGGACGGTGCGGCTGCAGGTCAAGCCCTTCATGGCCTGGATCTGGTCCGGTTGCGTGCTGATGGCGCTGGGCGGCCTGATGGCGGCCACCGACCGGCGCTACCGCCAGTGGCGCGCCGACGAGGCGCGCCGCGGCGTGGCGGCGGTGGCGCGGGAGGCCGGCTGATGCTGCGCTACCTGTTGCCGCTGGCGGCCTTCCTGGCCATGGCCGCGTTCCTGGCGCTGGGCCTGGGCCGCGACCCGCGCGCCCTGCCCTCGGCCATGCTGGACAAGCCGGCCCCGCCCATCGGCCTGCCGCTGCTGCAAGACGACGGACGGCGGCTCGACCTCGCCGAACTGCGCGGGCGCGTCTGGGTGCTCAACGTCTGGGCTTCCTGGTGCGCGCCCTGCCGCGAAGAGCTGCCCTTGCTGCAGGAAGTCGGACCGCGCGACGCGGTGCCCATCTACGGGCTCAACTACAAGGACAAGCCCGAGGACGCACGCGCCTGGCTCGCGCGCCACGGCAATCCGTACGTGGCCTCGGCCAGCGACGTCGACGGCCGCGTCGGCATCGAGTACGGCGTCTATGGGGTGCCGGAGACCTTTGTCATCGACGGCGCCGGCCGCATCCGCTACCGCCAGCTCGGCGTGCTGACCCCGCAGATCTGGCGCGAGCGCCTGTTGCCCGTCATAGAGGGCCTGCGATGAGACGCGCGGCCCTGCTGCTGGGGTTGTGGCTGCTGCTGGGCGCCCCGGCGGCGGCCGATATCGCGCAGCGCGAATTGCGCCTGGCGCACTCGTTGCGCTGTCTGGTCTGCCAGAACCAGACCCTGGCCGAGTCCAACGCGCCGCTGGCGCACGACATGCGCGCCCTGATCCGCCAGCAACTGGCCGACGGCCGCAGCGACGAGGAAGTGATGCAGTTCTTCGAGGACCGCTACGGCGATTTCGTGCGCTACGAGCCGCCCTTCAAGCCGGCGACCTGGCTGCTGTGGCTGGGGCCCTTCGCGCTGCTGCTGGCCGGCTTCGCCGTCCTGTGGCGCGCGCTGGCGCGCCGCCCCGGCGCGGCGCCGCTGACCGCGGCGCAGCGCGCCCGCGCCGAACGCTTTCTGGACGAGGACTCATGACCGCGCTGTGGCTGATCGTGCTGCTGTTGCTGCTGGCCACGCTGGCGGCGTTGATCCTGCCCATGCTGCGCCGCGAGCGCGCGACCGGCCAGGCCGACGCCGCGGCCACGGTGCGCGCCTTCTACCAGGCGCAGCGCGCGCAGTTGCAGCGCGAGCTGCGCGATGGCGCCCTGACCGCCCAGGCCCATGCGCGTGCCGAGGAAGAGTTGCAGCGCGAATTGCTGCAGGCCCTGGACGCGCGCCGCGACACCGCGCCCGCGCCGGCGCGGCGCGCCAGCCTGGCGGCGGCCTGCGCGCTGAGCGTGGCCGTGCCGGTCGCGGCCATGCTGCTGTACCAGCACCTGGGCGACCCACGCGCGGCCGCCTCGATGATGCTGGCGGCGCCCCAGGATGCCCACGCCGAGGACGCCGCCCAGGACATGACGCAGGCCATCGGCGCGCTGGCCGAACGGCTGCGCCGCCAGCCCGACGACGCCGAGGGCTGGTACATGCTGGCGCGCTCGTACGAGACGCTGGGCCGCTATGACGACGCGGTCGCCGCCTATATGGAAACCGTACGCCTGGTGCCTGACCAGCCGGCCCTGCTCGCCGACCTGGCCGACGCCTTGCTGTCGGCCAATGGCGGCGCGCCCGACGCCAAGTCCGAGCGCGTCATCGCCCAGGCGCTGGCCTTGCAGCCCGACCAGCCCAAGGCTCTGGCGCTGGCGGGCATGGCGGCCTTGCGGCGCGGCGACGCGGCGCAGGCCCTGGCGCACTGGCAGCGGCTGAAGACGCTGCTGCCGCCCGATTCGTCGGCGGCCGCCCAGATCGACAACAACATCGCGCAGGCACGCGCCATGGCCACGGGCGCCGCGCCCGCTCCGGCGCCGCCGACGGCGGCGCCCGACAGCCTGGCCGGCCAGGCGTCGATCGCCGCGGCGCTGCGCGCGCAGGTCGCCGATACCGATACCGTGTTCATCCTGGCGCGTCCGGCCGACGGGACGCGCATGCCGCTGGCGATCCTGCGCAAGCAGGTGCGCGAACTGCCGCTGGATTTCACCCTGGACCGAAGCCAGGCCATGTCGCCGCAGGCCACCCTGGCCCAGGCCGGCACGGTGGACGTGGAAATCCGCGTCAGCCGCGCCGGCACCGCCCAGGCCCAGCCCGGCGACCTCGCAGGCGTCTTGCGCGGCGTGAAGGTGGGCAGCGGCGGCCTGCGATTGGTGGCCGACACGGTGGTGCGCTGAAACGGGCTTGCGCCGCCGCCGCCCAGCTCATACAGTGGCCGGACCGGCGCCAGCCGCCCTGCCCGAGGAATCTTCGCCATGCCGTCTTGCCGTCCACGCATTGTCCTGGCCAGCCTGGCCGTGCTGCTTGCCCTGCCGGCCACGCATGCGCTGGCCGCGCCCTCGGACGCCGCGCCCTGCCCGCCCGCCGGACAGGCCGTCAGCGCGCCGCTGCCCGGCGGCGGCGCGGTGGTCGTCAGCAACGGCGCCTGCGAGCCGGCTTCGATCGGCTCGTACGTCGTCAGCCGCTACGACGACCTGGATACCGGCGCCTTTCGCGCCGGCCTGGCCATCGCGCGCGATGGGGTACTGGTGGACTGGGCGCTGGACGAACGCCACGGCAGGCGGGTGCTGCGGCTGGTCAGCGAAACGGCGGGATCCGGCGCCTATCGCAACACGCAGTACATCGAATTGACCGGCGACGGCGGGCTGCGCCTGCTCGACAGGCCGTAAAGCAAAGCATTACGGCGCCCGCGCAAACGCGCGGCGGTGCGCGATGCGGTCTACTGGCGTATTGGGCCGCGTCTGGCGGCCAGCCACGGACCCTGCCTTCAACCATGACCGCCGAGACCCCGCTTGGCGCGCCCGCGCCCGCCAACCACGCCCTGCTCAACGACGAATCGCTGCGCGCCATGCTGGCCGAGCGCGATCTGCTGACGCTCGACGGCCAGGGCCGCTGGGCCATCGTCGGGCTCGATCATGCCGAATCGGCGCAGTACCTGCGCTACCTGTGCGGCTATGGCGGACCGCAATGGTGGAGCGCCGACAATGTGAGGCGCTTCGGCCAGCTGGCGCAACGCCACAAGGGCGCCTTGCGCCGCCGCGCCAGCACGGCGCGCGAGTCGCGCGCGCCGCGTGCCGAACCCTGCGCGGGCGGCGGCGCCAATGCCGGCGGACCAGGCGTGCCCGATGCGGTGGCCGCCGTCGCGGCGCGCCACGGCGGCAGGCTGTTGTATGCGTGGCGGCTGCACCTGGGCCTGACACAGGCGGAGGTGGCCGCGCGCATGGGGATTACGCAAAGCACCTATGCGGTGATGGAGAGCCGCGCGTCCGGACGCCACCGCCGCCAGACGCTGCTGCGCCTGGCCGTGGCGCTGGGGCTGAGCCTGCGCCAGCTTGGCGCATAGCGCCACTTTGCAATCCTTGACGTCGGAGCGCTGCGCATGCGTGGACACTGCCGCGACGCTGTCCTACCATTGCCCGTTCTTCCGCTACACCCCGACCGCTTGCGTCCACTGCATGGAGTCGCCCGCGCCGTTGACCGATAACGGCCACCTTCTCCTCGTCGACGACCAGCTCGACGAACTGCGCGTTCTGATAGAACTGCTGCGCCAGGCCAACTACCGCATCAGCGTGGCTTTCGACGGCGCACAGGCCTATCAGCGCGCCGTCGCGCGCATGCCCGACCTGATCCTGATGGACGTGCGCATGCCCGGCACCGATGGTTTCGCCGCCTGCCGCCTGCTCAAGAGCAACCCCGCCACGGCCCGCATCCCCGTGCTTTTCCTGAGCTCCATGGCCGACCTGGACCATCGCCTGGAGGGGCTGGAGAACGGCGGCTCGGATTATGTCCTCAAGCCATTCGAACCGGCCGAAGTGCTGGCGCGCATCCGCATCCACCTGGGCGCGGCGCCGGCCGGGCCGGCTTGCGCCGTGGGCGCCAACCCGAGCCACGACGAGGTGCTGGTCCAGGCGGCGCGCCGGCATCTCGCCACCCGCCTGTCCGAACCGCCGCGCCTGGGCGAGCTGGCGCGGCGGCTCGGAACCCACGAAAAGCGCCTGACGCGGGCATTTCGCGCGGTACTGGGCATGACGGTCTTCGAGTACCTGCAGGACCAGCGGCTGGGCGCGGCCGCCGGCCTGCTGGCCGGCAGCTCGCTGAGCGTGGCGCTGATCGCCGAGGAAACGGGGTTCTCCAGCGCGGCCAACCTGGCCACCGCGTTCCGCCTGCGCTACGCCATGACGCCCACGGCCTATCGCGCGCGGGCTGGCGCGGCAGGCCCGTGAGCGCGGCGTGGCCGGGGCCGGCCTGGCGCGCGGCGACCCTGCTGCTGGCTGGCCTGCTGTGGTGCGGCGCGGTCCTGGCCCATCCCGGCACGCTGGCGCTGCGCCAGGACATGGCCTGGCCCCTGGCGCCGCCCGAACCCCTCTGGATTCACGATGACCTCGCCGGCTCGCTTACCGCGCGGCAGGCCGCCGCCTTGCCGCTGGACGCGCCCGGCGGCTACGCGCGCGCCAACCCGGACAACCTGGCGGCGCATCGCATCGGCTCGGTGCGCTGGCTGCTGCTGCCGCTGGCCAATGCCTCGGCCGAGCCACTGGCGCTGGTGTTCGTGCCGGGTGTCAGCCATGTCGAGCAGGTCGATTTCCATGTGCTGCGCGGTCAGGGCTGGACGCGCCTCACGGCCGGCGCGGGCCGGCCCATGTCGGCGTGGACCCATCCCGAACGCCGCATCGCCGCGCGCCTGACGCTGGCGCCGGGCGAGACGGCGCGCCTGCTGGTGCAATTGCGCAGCCAGGCGCCGCATGCGCTCAAGCCCCGCCTGTACAGCCTGCAAGCCTACGAGGCCGGCGAGCGGCGCGCCGCGCTGTGGGACGGCGCGCTGATCGGCGGCCTGCTGGCCCTGGCCTGGTGCGCGCTGCTGGTGTGCGTGCTGGCGCGCAACGCGCCGTTTCTGCTGCTGGCCTGGGCCTGCGTGACGGCGGCGCTGTTCGAGGCGGCCAAGCGCGGCTATGCCCATTTCCTGCTGTGGCCCGAGGCGCCGGACTGGAACCTGCGCAGCCTGGCCGTGCTGTCGAGCAGCACCAGCGCGCTGGTGATGCTGTTCGTGCTGACGCTGGCGCGGCGCGAAGGCTACCGAGTGCCGCTGCCGGCGCTGACCTGGAGCCTGCTGGGCATGCAAGGCCTGCTCGCGGCGTACGGCTGGTTCGGGCCGGTGGGCGTGGCGCGCGTGGCGACCATCATCGGCAATGCGCTGTTCATGGCGGCGCTGGTCGCGCTGGCGGTCGCGCTGGTGCGGCGCAGCATCCCGGCGGCGCGCCTCATCCTGTTCGCCACCGTGGTGGCGCTGTTCAATTATTCGTTGACGCTGGCCGAGATATTCGGTTGGGGCCAGGCGTTCTTTCGCCGCTTCAGCATGGGGGTGGACCCCAACCCGGTGGTGGCGCAGGCCGGCCTGCTGGCCTATCTGATCGTGCTGGCCGCCTGGATCCAGTTCGTCATCCAGCAGCGCACCGTCGCGCGCCGCGCCCTGCGCCGCTGGCAGGAAGACGAGCACGAGCGCCTGCGCCGCGAGGTCGCCCGCCAGACGTCGGCGCTGCACGATGCGCTGAACTACGCGCGCGACAAGAACCGCCAGATGACGCTGACCATGGGGTATGTCGGCCACGACCTGCGCGCGCCGCTGGCCGCCGTCACCGGCCACGTGCGCCTGCTGGAGCAGAAGGCCGACGGCGCGCTGGCGCCGCACGTACACGCCATCGAGCGCAACGTGCAGTACCAGATCGCGCTGATCGACGATCTGCTCGACTACGCCCGGGGCGAGACCCAGCCGCTGGCGCTGGCGCCGGCCCCCACGCGGCTGGAACCGCTGCTGCGCGACGTGTCGCAGTACACCGAGGCGCTGTGCGCGCCGCACGGCAATCGCTACGTGTATTCGCCGCCGGCCCGCCTGCCGCAGCTCTTGCACCTGGATGGCCGGCGGCTGCAGCAGGTCCTGCTGAACCTGCTGGCCAATGCGGCCAAGTTCACACGCCATGGCGAGGTGCGGCTGCGCGTGGCGGCCGAGCGCCGCCGCGACGGCTGGCGGCTGGCGTTCGATGTCAGCGACACCGGGCCCGGCATCGACCTGCCGGAGCAGGCGGCGATATTTTCCGCGTTCCAGCAGTTCGAACGCAGCCAGGGCGGCGTGGGCCTGGGCCTGTTCATCGCCCGGCGCATCGTCCAGCAAATGGGCGGCACGCTGCGCGTGGCCAGCGCGCCCGGCCAGGGCTGCCGCTTCAGCTTCGACATACTTGCGCACGCGCTGTCGCCGGAGGCGGTGACGCCGGCGCCGGCGGCCCGGCCCGCCGCTCGCGCCCGCGTGCGGCTGCACCTGCCCGATGCGGAGCGCATGCGCCTGGCCATCCTGGCGCGCGACGGCCAGCTGACCGAGATCGAACATTGGGTGGCGCGCATCGAGCGCCTGTACCCGGCCTGCGTCGCCGGGCTCGACGCGGTGCGCGCCGCGCTGGCCATGCTGGATTTCCCGGCCATCGAGGCCCTGGCGCTGGAACGCGCGCCGCCTGCGCCCGCGCGGTGAACGGCGCGCGGCGCTTGCCCTGCCACGCCATCGCCCCGAGAATGGCCGCTTCGGACTTTTTCATGCCTTGCAGAAGGAAACCTACATGCCTGCCATTACCCGCATCGCCAGCCCCCTGCCCCTGCCCTTTTCGCGCGCGACCATCGCCGGCGGCTTCCTGTTCCTGTCCGGCCAGATCCCGATGGACGCCAGCGGCCAGGTAGTGCGCGGCGACATCCGCGCCCAGACCGACGCCGCCATCGCCCGCATACGCGAAACGCTGGCGCTGGCCGGCGCCGGCCTGCAGGATGTGGTGAAGGTGACGGTGTGGCTGTCCGATCTGGCGCTGTTCGCGGATTTCAACGACGCCTACAAACAGCACTTCCAGGACGGCTTCCCGTGCCGCAGCACCGTCGAAGCCAAGCTGGCCATGGAAGTGGACGTGGAGATCGAAGTCCAGGCCTGGATCGGCGACAGAACGCCGCGCGGCGGCGCCAGCTACGCGCCCGGCCCGGTATCGGAAGCGTGATTACCCGGGTGCCTGTCCCGGCATGGGGACAGGCACCCGCAAACTCTGTATGCCATAGGCGGTATCCGTCCCTGCGCGGGACCCACCCCAATTACTTCCACGCCTCCTCGCGCTGCTTGACCAGCGCGGTAAGGGCCTGGTTGACCGGGGCCTGGATGCCGGCGCGCGCCGCCTGCCTGGGGATGGCGCCGTTGATGTAGTCGATCTCGCTGACGCGCCGCTGTTCGTGGTCCAGCATGACCGAGGGCTTGGCGCCGCGGATGCGTTCGCCGAATGCGCGTACGTGCGCCACCGGGTCCTCCACCGCGATCGGCACGCCCAGCGCGCGCGCGACGTTCCAGGCTTCGGTGGCGGCGGCCTGGCTGACCGCGCTGGCATGCGGGGCGTCCAGCACTTCGCCGATAGTCAGGCCCGTCAACGTGCACGGCGCGCTGTAGGCCACGTTGCAGATCAGTTTTTCCCATTGCATGGCGGGCAGGTTGTCGACCGCCTGCGCGTTGAAGCCCGCGCCGCGCCACACTTCGGCGATGCCGTCCAGCTTGTCGGCGCCGAGGCCGGCGTAGGCGCCCATGCGCACCGCCGACATGCCGTTGTGGTGCACGTGCCCCGGGCCGCTCAGCGAGGCGCCGAAGGCCGCCGCGATGCCCACGGCCAGGCGCTCGCCGCCGATGGCCTCGGCCACGCTGTCGGCGCTGCCCAGGCCGTTCTGGATGGTCAGCACCAGGGTGTCGGGGCCCAGCATGGCGCGCGCCTGCGCCGCGGCGCTGCCGGCCTGGGCGGCCTTGACCGCGATGATGATCAGGTCCACCGGCTCGGCCGGCGCCTCGCGGTAGGCCCGCAGTCGCGCCACCCGGTCGCCGCTGGCGCCTTCGACGCGCAGGCCCTGCTCGGACATGGCCTGGACGTGCTCGGCCCAGCGGTCGATGGCGATGACGTCATGGCCGTTGGCCGCCAGCAGGCCGGCATACACCGAGCCCATCGCACCGCATCCCATAATTGCAATCTTCATGATTTCTTCCTTACGCCTTGCCGTGCGCCAGTACGGACATGTACGGCGCCAATTCTTGTTTCTGCTCCAGCCCGAAGCCCGGCGCGTCGGTGGGCCGCACCTGGCCCCCGCCCAACGCGCACGCCGCCGGGTAGCCGCCGAAGGGCTGGAACACGCCCGGGTAGGCCTCGCAGCCGCCCAGCCCCAGTCCGACCGCGATGTGCAGGTTGATCAGGTGGCCGCCATGCGGGTGCAGGCAGGAGCGCCCGAAGCCGGCGGCTTCCACCGCCGCCATCATGCGCAGATACTCGGTCAGGCCGTACGACAGCCCCGGGTCCATCTGCAGGATATCGCGGCCGGGCCGCATGCCGGCGAAATGCAGCAGGTTCCGGACGTCGGGCAGCGAGAACAGGTTTTCGCCGGTGGCGATGGTGCCCGCGTAGGCCTGCGCCACCTGGCTGTTCAGGTGGTAATCGAGCGGATCGCCGATTTCCTCGTACCAGCGCAGGCCGTAGGGCTCCAGCGCGCGCGCATAGGCCAGCGCGGTATCCAGGTCGAAGCGGCCATTGGCGTCGACCGCCAGGTTGGCGCCCTCGCCCGCCACGCCAAGCGCCGCCTCGATGCGGGCCAGGTCGTCGCCCAGCGACGCGCCGCCGATTTTCATCTTGAACTTGACGAAGCCCTGATCGAGATAGCCGCGGAATTCGTCGCGCAACCGCTGCAGCGGATCGCCGCTGTCGTAGTAGTAGCCGCCGGCCGCATAGACCTGGGTGGCGCCGGCTTGCGCCGGCCGTCCGGCGTGGCGTGCGATCGTGCAATAGGCGGGCTCGTCGCGCAGCTTGGCGTTCAGGTCCCAGAACGCCAGTTCCAGCGCGCCCACCGCCGCCGCCCGGTCGCCATGCCCGCCCGGCTTCTCGTTGCGCAGCATGATGGCGCTGGCGCGCGCCGGGTCGAACGCCTGCCCGCTGTCATCGAGCAGGTCGGCCGGCGCGGCCTGCAGCAGGCGCGGGATGAAGCGCTCGCGCATCAGCCCGGGCTGGGCATAGCGGCCGATCGAATCGAAGGCATAGCCGATGAGCGGCCGGCCGTCGCGCACGACGTCGCTGACCAGGGCGACCAGCGAGACGGTGTGCTCGGCGAAACTGACCAGCGAGTTGGAGATGTTGCCCTGCAGGGGAACGGCGATTTCTCGTATGGCGGTGATGCGCATGGATACTGGGTAGCAAGGGTTACTGAACGGTGATGCCGGCGGCCTGGATGATCTGCGACCAGCGCTGCGTATCGGCCTTGATGAGTTCGGCGAACGCCGCCTGGGTGTCGACCACGGGCCAGGCGCCCAGCTCCACCATGCGCTTTTTCATATCCTCGGTCTGCAAGGCGCTGGTCAGGGCGGCGTGGATCTTCTCCAGCACGGGCTCGGGCGTGCCGGCCGGCGCCAGCAAACCATACCAGCTGGGCGAATCGAAGTCTTTCACGCCGCCTTCGGCGATGGTGGGCACCTTGGGCGCGCCGGGAAAACGCTGTCCCGAGGTCACCGCGATGGCTTTCAGCTTGCCGTCGCGCAGGAACGGTTCGGCCACGGCCAGGCCGGTGATCAGCAGCGGGATCTGGCCGGATACCACGTCCGAGATGGCCTGGGCGCCGCTCTTGTAGGGAATGTGCGTCATGCTCATGCCGGTGGCGCGGTTCAGGCGCTCGCCCACCAGATGGCCCATGCTGCCCGCGCCGGCGCTGCCGAAATCCAGGCGCGCATCGGGCTTGCCGCCCAGCTTCACCAGTTCGGGCAGCGTGTCGGCCTTGACCGCCGGGTTGGCGACCAGCACCAGGGGCACCACCGCGATGCGCGAGATGGGCGCGAAGTCGCTTTCGGGCTTGAACGGCAGCTGGCTGTACAGCGTGGGGTTGATGACCAGGGTGGCGTCGGCGGCGAACAGCAGCGTATAGCCGTCGGGCGCGGCCTTGGCCACGGCGTCGCTGCCGATGTTGCCGTTGGCGCCGGGGCGGTTTTCCACGATGACGGTCTGTTTGAGGGCTTCGCCCAGCTGCTGGCCCAGCACGCGGCCCAGGATGTCGGTGGTGCCGCCCGCGCCGAACGGCACGATAAGGCGGATCGGGCGCTCGGGGTACGCGGTCGCCGCGCCCGCGGCGGGCGCGGCCGCGGCCCACAGGCCCAGCGCGGCGAACAGGGCGGCGGTCTTGCCGCGTACTCGCTTGATGCTATTCATGGTTGTCTCCTCGCTGTGTTGGCACTACGATGTGTTTTTCTTAGTGCACACGTTTGCACTAGCCGAACTATAATTAGCCAAAGTTAGGGCGTCAATACGACAAAACATACTGGTTTACCCGATATAACTGCCGCGATGAAAATTTCATACGTGTGCACCAAGGAGGCAAAATGGACCCGTCTTCACCATCCGGCGCCGCGAACGCGCGGCCGCGCACCCTGTTCGACCGCCTGTGGGACAGCCATCACGTGGCCGACCTGCCCGACGGCCGCAGCCTGATCCACATCGACCGGCACCTGCTGCACGATCTTTCCAGCCCGCAGGCTTTCTCCGCGCTGCGCGCGCAGGGCCGGCCGGTGCACAGCCCGGCGCGCAACGTGGCCATCGCCGACCACATCGTCTCGACCGCTCCCGGGCGGCGCGGCGAACACGTGGACGGCAGCCAGGCCATGATCGACGCGCTGGCCGCCAACGCCGCGCGCGCCGGCATCCGGCACTATGGTCCGGACGATCCCGACCAGGGCATCGTGCACGTGATCGCGCCCGAGCTGGGCCTGGTGCTGCCCGGCATGACGGTGGCCTGTGGCGACAGCCACACCTCGACGCTGGGCGCGCTGGGCGCGTGGGCCTGGGGCATCGGCACCTCGGAGGCCGAGCATGTGCTGGCCACCCAGACCCTGGCCATGCGCCGCCCGCGCGCCATGCGCCTGACGCTGCAAGGCGCCCTGCCCGCCGGGCTGAGCGCCAAGGACCTGACCTTGCACGTGCTGCGCCAGCTCGGCGTGCGCGGCGCGGCCGTGGGTTTCCTGGAGCTGGCCGGCGACCCGGTGGCCGCGCTCTCGATGGAAGAACGCCTGACCCTGTGCAACATGGCCATCGAGGCGGGCGCGCGCGCCGCGCTGATCGCGCCCGATGACGTCACTCTGGATTACCTGCGCCGCCATGCCCCCGCGGTGCGCGGCGACGCGGCGGCGCTGGCGGCTTTTCGCGCGCTGCGCAGCGACGCGGGCGCGCGCTATGAATCCGAACGCACGATCGTCCTGGCGCTGCGGGCGCCGCAGATGACCTGGGGCGTGAACCCGGCCCAGGTCGTGGACGTGCACGAACCGCTGCCCGATCCGGCCGCGGCCGCCGACGCCGGCGAGCGCGCCGCCATGCGGCACGCCTATGACTACATGGGCCTGCGCGCGGGCCGTCCGTTGGCGGGCGTGCCGGTGCAGTGGGCGTTCATCGGCTCGTGCACCAACGGCAGGCTGTCGGACCTGCAGGCCGCCGCGGCGGTGGCGCGCGGCCGGCGCGTGGCCGCCGGCGTGCGTGCGCTGGTGGTGCCCGGTTCGCAGCGGGTCAAGCGCGCCGCCGAGGCGCTGGGGCTGGACCGCGTGTTCATCGACGCCGGCTTCGAATGGCGCGAGCCGGGCTGCTCGATGTGCGTGGGCATGAACGCCGACAAGGTGCCGGCCGGCCAGCGCTGCATTTCCACCTCCAACCGCAACTTCGAAGGCCGGCAGGGGCCGGGCGCGCGCACCCACCTGGCCAGCCCGGCCAGCGCCGCGGCGGCCGCCATCGCCGGCGCCATCGTCGATCACAGGGATCTGGTCTAATATGCAAGCCTTCATTCGAGCCCACGGCATCATCCTGCCCATGAACCAGGACCACGTCGACACCGACGCGATCATTCCGCAGCGCTGGCTGGTAACCGTCGAACGCGACGGCCTGGCCGACGGCTTCATGGGCGCCTGGCGCTATGACGAGCACGGCCAGCCCCGCCCCGAGTGCGTGCTCAACCAGCCCGCCTACCAAGGCGCGGCCATCGTGCTGGCGCGCGAGAACTACGGTTGCGGCTCGTCGCGCGAACACGCGGTCTGGGCCCACCAGGGCTACGGCATCCGCGCCATCATCGCGGCCAGCTATGGCCCGATCTTCCACGAGAACTGCCTCAAGAACGGCCTGCTGCCGGTCACCCTGCCCGCGGCCGACGTCGAGACGCTGATGGCGCAGGCGCTGGCCGATCCCGGCTGCGCCTGCGAGGTGGACCTGGTCAGCCAGCGCGTCATCGGCCCGGACGGCCGCGCCTATCCGTTCGAGATCGACGCGGGCCGGCGCCAGCTGCTGCTCGAAGGCATCGACGACATCGACCTGGCGCTGGCGCGCGCGGCCGACATCGCGGCGTTCCAGCGGCGCCAGCAACAGGATCAGCCATGGCTGGCATAGCCGCGCGCACCAACGTCACCATCAAGGACATCGCGACCCGCCTGAAGCTGTCGCATGCCACGGTGTCGCGCGCGCTGGCCGACCACCCCAAGATCAGCGCCGCCACCAAGGCCAGCGTGCGCGAGGCCGCGCAGGCCATGGGCTACGTGCCCAACGGCACGGCGCAGAACATGCGCACGGCGCACAGCCCGGTGATCGGGCTGATCGTGCCCGACATCCAGAACGACTTCTATTCGGCCGTGGCCAAGATCGTGGCCGACGCGGCGGTGGCGCGCGGCTTCCAGCTGGCGCTGAGCATCACCGAGGACAACCCCGAGCGCGAGTTCAACGACTTGCGCGCGTTCGTGGTGTCGCGCGCGGCCGGCGTGATCATCACGCCCACCATCAAGCCCAAGCCCGAGACCATCGCCCTGCTCAAGGGCGTGCGCGCCATCCAGCTGATCCGCCAGCACGCGGCGGTGGCGGCCGAAGCGGTGGTGATCGACGAAAGGGCCGCCACGCGCGCCGCCGCCGAGCACCTGATCCACTACGGCCATCGGCGCATCGCCTATGTGGGCACCACCACGGACCTGAGCCTGGGCGAAGACCGCCTGTCCGGCTTCAACAGCGCCATGGTCAAGGCCGGGCTGGACGCCAGCCTGACCGCCGTCGGCCCGCCGCGCGTCGAGTTCGCGCATCGCGCCGTGCACGGCATGATGAGCGGACCCAAGCCGCCCACCGCGCTGATCATCGGCAGCTCGCGCCTGACCGTCGGCGCGCTCAAGGCGTTGCGCGGCCTGGGCCTGTCGTGCCCGGCCGACGTGTCGGTGGTCGGCTATGGCGATCCCGACTGGTTCGAACTGGTGGGCGACGGCCTGACCACGGTGTCGCCGCCGGTCTATCCGCTGGGCGCCTACGCCATCAATCTGCTGCTGGCCCGCATCCAGGGCGAGGCCGTGCCGGCGGCCGCCGACCCGGCGCACGCCACCGCCTCGCGCTTTCCCGCCACGCTGGCCATCCGCGGCTCGACGCGCCCGCTGGCGCGCTGAGCCGCCCCGCCTCTTGCGCCTTACTGCGCGCGGATGCCCGCCGCGCTGATCATCTCGCGCCATTGCCGCGTGTCGCGCTCCAGGTTGCGACGGATAGGAGGATGTTCGGTCTCATGCGCGGGCTCCGTGCTCGGTGGCGTCGATGGCGCCGCAGGCGCGCAGGCGTTCGATTTCCTCGGCCCCGAAGCCCGCCTGGGCCAGGACTTCCAGCGTGTGCTCGCCGAATGCCGGCGGCGGCGCGAAGGTGCTGTGGTTGTCGCCATCGAAACGGATGGCGCGGTTGGCGGCCGTCACCGGCCCGTGCAGCGGATGCCGCAGCTGCTGGAACACGCCCAGGTGGCGCACCTGGGCGTCGTCGGCCAGTTCGTCGAGCAGGCGTTCGGGCGCCGCCGGCACGTCGTGCGCTTCGAGCACGCGCATCCAGTCGGCGCGCTCGCGTTGCGCGAACACCGCGGCCAGTTCGCGCGCCAGCGCCTCGTAGCCGTCGACCCGGCTGGCGCGGTCGGGAAAGCGCGCCAGCAGGTCGGGCCGCTCGATGGCCGCGACCAGCGAACGCCAGAATTTCTCCGGACTGGACAGGTGCAGGCCGATGCGCAGGCCGTCGGCGCAGGTCAGGATGTACGACTGCGACAGCGAGGCGCGGCTGTAGTGAGCCGGCCGTGCGCCCTTGGCCGACAGTTGGCCCAGCGGCTCGGTGGAAAAGGCGATCAGCGACTCCAGCATGGAGACTTCCACCTTGCGCCCCTGGCCGCTGCGGGCGCGTTCGAGCAAGGCGGCCAGCACGCCCATGGCGGCGTACAGGCCGGTCAGCGAGTCGGACACCGGCGGGCCGGGCACGCGCGGGTCGCCGCCCTGGTGGAACATCGACAGCCAGCCCGACAAGGCCTGGCCGACGTTGTCGAAGGCCGGCCGGTGCGCATAGGGGCCGCTGGCGCCGAAGCCGGTGATCGAGCAGTACACCAGGCCCGGGTTGAGCGCGCGCAGGCTTTCGTAGTCCAGGCCCAGCTTGTGCTCGGCGCCCGGGCGCATGTTGAGCAGCACCACGTCGGCCCCGGCGATCAGGCGGCGCAGCGCGGCCTGTCCTTCGGGCGTGGCGAACGCCAGCGCCAGGCTGCGCTTGTTGCGGTTGTGCGACTGGAAGTGCGGACCGTACAGTCCGCCCTCGAAGGCGCGAAACGGATCGATGGCGTCGCGCGATTCCACCTTGACCACGTCGGCGCCCAGTTCGCCCAGCAATTGGCCGGCCAGCGGCGCGGTGATGAAGCGGCCCAGGTCGAGCACGCGAATATGTTGCAACAGCTTCATGAACGCGGCTCCTGCGCGGCCGGCTTCAGGTGCGCCGACACTTCGGCGTCGGTGCGCACCCACAGGCGTTCGGCAATGGGGTTGCGCAGCTCCTCGGCGATGTGGCCGACCAGGCCGACCGCGCGGCCGATCACCGCGATGCCGCGGCACAGCTGCCAGGCAATGCCCAGCTCGCTGGCCAGCGCCGCCAGCGCGCCGGTGGCGTTGACCGGCAGCACGCCCGGCTTGCCCAGCGCCTTCTCGGCCTGCGCCGAGATGGCCTGCATCAGCGCCACGTAGCGGCCGTGAAAGCCGGTGCGCTCGGCCAGCGCGAACAGCGCCGTGGTGCGCGGATCCACCGGCTTGTGCACCGGGTGGCCGATGCCGGGCAACATCTGGCGGGCCGCGCGCTGCTCGGCCACGATGCGCTGCGCGGTGGCGTCGATGTCCAGCGCCTGGCCGCTGCCCAGCGGCAGGGCCTCCTGCAGCAGGCGCGCGGCGCCCTCGGCCGTGCCGACGAACTTGGTGCCCATGCCGCACAGCCCGGCGGCGATGGCGGCCTGCATCGATTCGGGCGCGCCCAGGTAAGTCAGGCGCGCCACCATGGCGGTGGGCGTCATGCCGTGCTCGACCAGCACGGCCAGCAAGGCGTTGAACAGCGTGGATTCCTGCGGATCGGGCTTGCGGCCGGTGATCTCGAGGAAGGCGAAGTCGCCCAGGTTGAGGTGGCCGATGATCTCGCGGTTCAGATCGTGCCCGCGCACGACAATGGTGCGGGCATCGCTCCAGCCCATGTCGGAAGTCAGTGCATTCATGATGAAAGTCCTTGGGTGGGGAATCACGGTTGGTCCAGCTTGACGCCGGCCGCCCGTACGCGCTGGGCCGCGACGCCGCGGTCCAGGTCGAGGAAGGCGGCGAACGCCTGCGGGGTTTCGCGCACCGGCTCGAAGCCGATGGCGGTCAGGTTGCGGGCCACGAAATCGGCGTCGCTGACCACCGCGCCCACGTCGTCGGCCACCTTGCGGCGAACCTCCTCCGGCGTTCCGGCCGGGGCGGCCAGGGCGAAGTAGACCGACGCATCGAACTCGGGATAGCCGGCCTGCGCGAACGTGGGAACATCGGGCGCGATCGCCACGCGGTGCGGTCCGGCCAGCGCGATCGCCTTGAGCTTGCCGGTGGCCACGTGCGGCATGGGGCCGCCGGCGATGGCGAACAGCATGTCCACCCGCCCCGCCATGACGTCCTGCATGGCCAGCGGCAGCCCCTTGTACGGCACCTCGCTGGTCTGCACCCCATAGAGCTGGTTGAACCAGGCCCCGGCCAGGTGCAGCACGCCGCCGATGCCGGTGATGCCATAGGTGTACTTGCCCGGGTTGGCCTTCAGGTGCTTGATGAGTCCGGCCACGTCGTCGGCCGGGAAATCGGGGCGCGTCACCAGCATCAGCTGCGCCGTGACCAGCCGGCTGACCGGCGCCAGGTCGGCCGGCTTGTACGACAGCTTGGCGTACAGCTGCGGGTTGAGCGAGAAGGCGGCCTCGGAGCCCAGCAGCAGCGTGTAGCCGTCGGGGGCGGCCTTGATCACGGCATCGGCGCCGATGATCTCGTTAGCGCCCGGCCGGTTTTCCACGATGACGGGCTGGCCCCACTTGTCGCTCAGCTTCTGCCCCACCGCGCGCATCAGCGCGTCGGCCGGGCCGCCCGGCGAATAAGGCACCACCACGCGCACCGGCTTGCTGGGAAAGTCGGCGGCCTGCGCCCACATCGGCGCGATCGCCCCGGCCAGCGCCAGCACGCGCAACAGGGTCGTGATTCTTTTCATGGTCATCTCCTCGGTTGATTCGCGCTAGGCGCGCAGGTAGACGGCGGCATCGACCGCCACCGCGCCGTGACGGCCCACCGTCACTGGGTTGAGTTCGATCTGCGCCACTTGCGGGCCGGCGCGCAAGGCCGCCTCGGCCAGCGCCGCCAGCAGCCCGACCGCCTCGTCAAAGCCCGCCGCGCCGCGAAAGCGCGACCGCAGCGCGCGCCCGACCAGCGTGCCGGCCAGGGCGTCGGCCAGTTCGTCGCGGCTGGCCGGCAGCGCGACGAAGCGCACATCCTTGAGCAATTCCACCCATTGGCCGCCCGATCCCGTCATCAGCACCGGGCCCAGTTGCGGATGCGCCAGCACGCCGGCCACCAGCTCCTGCCCGGGCAGGTAGCGCATGGCCAGCACCCGCTCGTCCTGCCAGCGCGCCACGCGCTGCAGCGCCTGTGCCAACTCGTCGGCATTGCGGATGTTCAGGATTACGCTGTCCTGGTCGGAAATATGGGTGTCGGCCGAGTCGGCCTTGATGACTAGCGGGTAGCCCAGCTCGTCCGCCGCCTCGACCAGGCCGGCGCGCGCGCAGGCGCGTTGCGGGGGCACCGCCACGCCGTGCCCGGCCAGCCATTGCATGGCCTCGCTTTCGCGCAGGGCGCGCGGCGCGCCGTCGGCGGCCGGCGTCGCGGGCGCGGCGGGCATGGGCGCGCGCCGGCCGGCGGCGCGGCGCAGCCGCTGCAGGCAGGCGGCCAGCAAGGCGGCCGAATGGAACACCGGTATGGCGGCTTCGCGCAGGATCTCGCGCGAAGCGGTCTCGTACGATCCGCCGTTCCACAGGGCGATCATGGCGCAGCGGGTCCTGCCGCGCACCTCGGCCAGCAGGCGGCAGACTTCGGTGTAATCGTCCACCGTGGTCAGGATGGGCACCACTGTGCGCACCGCCGCGTCGGTCAGCAGCACGTCCAGCACGTCGGCGTGCAGCGCCGGGTTTTCGTAGCCCAGCGCCGTGATGTCGATCGGGTTGTGCACCGAGATATAGTCCGGCAGCACCTCGGCCAGGCGCGCCTCGGTGGCGGCGTCCAGTTCGGCGAAGTCCAGCCCGTGGGCGTCGGCCTGGTCGGCGAACAGCGTGATGTTGCCGCCCGAGATGCACAGCGAGGCGATGCCCTCGGCATGCTCGGCGCCGAAGCCATGGCGCAGCAGTTCGCACAGCCCCAGCGCCTGGTCCACGTCGTCGGCGCAGACGATACCGTGCTGCTCGGCCACGTCGCGCACCAGGCGATAGTCGCCAGCCAGCGAGCCGGTGTGCGACAGGGCCATGCGCGCGCCCGTCCGGCCGCGCCCCAGCTTGAGCAGGACCACCGGCTTGCGCAGGCCAAGCCGGCGCACCGCGTCGATCACCTCGCAGGCGGCGCGCTCGGCTTCGGTGACAGCCAGCACCACGCGCGTGGCCGGGTCCTGGAACATGTACTCGAGCAGGTCGCCGTACGAGACGCCGGCCGAATTGCCGGTATTGACGATATGGCTGAATCCCAGTCCGTCGCGCTGGGCGTAGTACGCCAGCGTGGCGTAGGCCAGCCCCCCGCTTTGCGACACCAGCGCCACGTCGCCCACGCCGTCGGCCCGCTTGAGCACGGCCGAGGGCGCGGCCATGACGCGTCCCGCCAGGTTGGAAAAGCCCATGCAGTTCGGGCCGATGAAGGTCAGCGCGCTGGCCGCTTCCTCGAGCGCGCGCTGCGCCTGCCGCCCGTCGCCGCTGGCCTCGGCATAGCCGGAGGTGTAGATGCTGGCGCCCGGCACCTGCTTGGCGCGGCAATCGCGCAACACCTGCGGCACCCGCTCCTTGCCCACCACGATCACGCAGTGGTCGACCTCGCCCGGAATGTCGCCGACCGAAGCGAAGCAGCGCAGGCCCGCCACCTCCTGGTAGCGCGGGTTGACCGGATAGATGGCGCCTTCGTAGCCGCCCTCGCGCAGCGCGGGGATCAGCTGGCCGGCCAGCTTGTTGGGCGCCGGCGAGGCGCCGACGATGGCGATGCTGCGCGGATTGAGCAGCTTGCCGATGCGCTGGACGGCGTTCATGGACGCGCTCCCTGCGGGGGCTGGAACAGGAATGGCGGCAGCGCGGGATCGGGCGTCGCGCCAGGTGCGGCCGGGGTCTGCATGGATGTCTCCTTCGGGGCTCCGCCCTGTGCGGCGGAATATTGATGCACGTTTTTGTAGGACAATAACGTTCGTCAACTTGTCGTACAATCAGGGTTATCGCCTATCCGAATGGACGCCATGACAGGAACCAGCAAGCCCAACGCAACTTCCGGCAGCACGCTCGAGTACGTGGTCGACACGCTGCGCCAAGGCATACTCAGCGGGCGCCTGGTGCCCGGCCAGCGCCTGGTCGAGGCGGACCTGACGCGCCAGCTGGGCGTCAGCCGCGGCCCGGTGCGCGAATCGTTTCGGCGCCTGTCGGCCGAGGGGCTGGTCGAGAGCATTCCCAACCAGACCACCATGGTGCGCCGCTATTCGAAGGCGGAGATGCTGGAACTGTTCGAGATACGCGCCGAACTGGAAGCGCTGGCGGCCCGCCGCGCCGCCGAATGCATGGCAGATCCGGCCGCCAAGGCGCGTTTCCTGCAGGCCATCGGCCCGATCTGGGACGAGCACTCGCTGGCCGCCGGGCCCTCCTACTTCGACGAGAACCGGCGCTTCCACCAGGCCATTGCCGACCTCAGCGCCAATGCGCAGCTGGCCGAGCTGATCCGCAAGCTGCAGCTACCGCTGATCATGTTCCAGCTCGGCGGCGCGATCACGCCGCAGTCCATCCAGGCGTCGATCGACGAGCACCGCCGCATCGCCCAGGCCATCGTCGACGGCAACGGCCGCAAGGCCGCCGCCGAGGTCAAGGCGCACCTGAAGCGCGCCTGCGACATCGTCGAGCACATGCCGCCGGATATTTTCCGGCCCTGATACGCGGCGGGTTCAGTCCGCGGCGATGGCCTGGGCCAGCGCCAGCACGCGCTGCGCGTCCTCGACGTGCAGCGCTTCCACCAGCATGCCGTCGACCACGGTCACGCCCACGCCGCGCGCCTGCGCGTCCTGCCAGGCGGCCATGATGGCGTGCGCGCGCACGACCTCGGCTTCCGACGGGCCGAAGGCGGCGTTGGCGCTTTCGATCTGGCGCGGATGGATCAGCGTCTTGCCGTCAAAGCCCAGGTCGCGGCCCTGCTGGCAGGCCTGGCGCAGGCCTTCGGCGTCGGCCAGGTCCAGGTGCACGCCGTCGAGCGCCAGCAACCCGTGCGCGCGCGCGGCCAGCACCGTCATCGACAGCGCGGCCAGGACTTCGGCGCGCCCCGGCGTGTGGCGCGCATGCAGCGCCTTGACCAGGTCCGAGGTGCCCGCCACCAGCGCCTGCAGCGGCCCGCCCGCGGCGGCAATGGCGCCGATATCGAGGATGGCCAACGGCGTTTCGATCATGGCCCACCACGCCAGGTCCGGCGCGCCCGCCTCGGCCGCCAGCGCGGCGGCGCGCGCCAGCTGTCCGGGATGTTCGACCTTGGGCAGCAGCATCGCATGCGGGCCCAGCGGCGCCAGCGCCCGCACATCGTCGCGGCCCCAGGGCGTATCCAGGCCGTTGACGCGCACGATGACGCTGCGCCGTCCGAAGCCGCCCGCGCGCAAGGCATTGGCGACCTGCGCGCGCGCTTCTTCCTTGGCCGACACGGCGACCGCGTCTTCCAGGTCGAGGATCAGCGCGTCCGCATCGAGTTCGCGGGCGCGCGCCAGCGCGCGCGCATTGGCGCCGGGGGTATACAGCACCGAGCGGAAGGGGCGCGTGGCGTTCGTGGTTTGCGTACGGTTCATGGAGGATGGCGTGACAGGGTCCGGGATCATGGCGCGGACGCCGGCTCGCGCAACACCTGCAAGGCGTCGCTGAACCGGCGCAGTTCGGTCAGCAGGCCCAGGGCCATGCTGTCGTGGATGGGTTCAGGCTGGAAGCGGCCTGCCGCGTCCAGGCGTTCGGCCACCATGGGGATGGCCACGTATTCGAAGATGGGCACCATGCGCAAGGTCGTCAGGATCTGCTTTTCCGCCTGCACGGCGCGCATGCCGCCGGAGACGCCGCCATAGCTGACGAACGCCGCCGGCTTGTAGTTCCACTCTTTGTAGACATAGTTCAGGGCGTTGACCAGCGCCGGCGGCGGCCCGTAGTTGTATTCCGGCGTGACGAACACGAACGCGTCGGCGCTGGCCACGCTGCGGCTCCAGGCGCGCGTGTGCGCATGTTCGTACTGCTGCAGCATGGGGTGGCGCGGCTCGTCGTAGAGCGGCAGCCCGACCTGCGCCAGGTCCACCAGTTCCACCTCGAAGCCGCCATGCGCCAGCGCCTGGCCATGGAACCAGTCGGCCACGGCCGGCCCGACCCGGCCGGGCCGCGTGCTGCAGATGATGATGTGGAGTCTGGCCATGTTCGGAACCTCGCGTGTGGACGCCCTGGTTGGCAGCATAGCAGCAGGCGTGCGCCAGCATGCAGCCGGATCGAAAATACAGGTAGACTGCGATTCCGGGCCGCGCTGTCCTATTTTCAGAACTATCGAGGGGCGTCCATGCAGGATCTCAACGACCTCTATTACTTCGTTCAGACGGTCGATCACCTTGGCTTCGCCCCGGCCGGCCGCGCCCTGGGCATGCCGAAATCCAAGCTGAGCCGGCGCATCGCCGTGCTCGAAGAACGGCTGGGCGTGCGCCTGATCCAGCGTTCGACGCGCCACTTCTCGGTCACCGACATCGGCCAGACCTATTACGAACACTGCAAGGCCATGCTGGTGGAGGCCGAGGCGGCGCAGGAGGCCATCGACGCCGCGCAGGTCGAGCCGCGCGGCGTGGTGCGGCTGTCCTGTCCCGTGGCCCTGCTGCATACCCATGTCGGCGCCATGCTCGGCGAATTCATGCTGCGCTATCCGCGCGTCACCCTGCACCTGGACGCCAGCAACCGCCGCGTGGACGTGCTGGGCGAAGGCGTGGACGTGGCGATCCGCGTGCGCCCGCCGCCGCTGGAGAACAGCGACCTGGTGATGCGCCCGTTCGCCGACCGCGGCCAATGCCTGGTGGCCAGCCCCGCCCTGCTCGAGCGCCATGGCGCGCCCGCCCTGCCCGCCGACCTGGCTGCCTGGCCCAGCCTGGCGCTGGGCCAGCCGAACCAGCCGCACAACTGGCTGCTGACCGGCCCGCAAGGCGCGCAGGCCACGGTGCCCCTGGCCCCGCGCATGGTCACCACCGACATGTTGGCGCTGCGCAGCGCGGCGGTGGCCGGCGTGGGCGTGGTGCAGCTGCCCTCGATGATGGTGCGCGGCCAGCTGGCCGACGGCACCCTGGTGCGCCTGTTGCCCGACTGGGCGCCGTGCCGCGAATTGATCCACGCGGTGTTCCCGTCGCGGCGCGGCCTGCTGTCGTCGGTGCGCACGCTGGTCGATTTCCTGGCCGAGCGCTTCGCGGCCCTGCAGGAAGACTGAAAGCGCCATGCAGCAGCTCGGTACAACGCGGCGCTACGCCGCCTCGGACCTGGTGGGGTTCCTGGCCTGCGAACACCTGACGCAGCTGGACCTGCGCGCGCTCGATGCCGGCCAGGCGCCGGCGCACGGCGGCGACGAACAGATGGCGCTGGTGCAGGCCAAGGGCCAGGCGCACGAGCAGGCCTGGCTGGAGCGCCTGCGCGCCCGCCACCCCGACCTGGCCGACGTCACGCGCGCCGGCCCGGACCTGCCGGCGCGGCTGGCCGCCACGCGCGCGGCGATGGCCGCGGGCGCCCCGGTCATCTACCAGGCCGCGCTCTGTCATGGCCGCTACGTGGGGCATGCCGATTTCCTGCTGCGCACCGAGCACCCCTCGGCGCTGGGCGACTACAGCTACGAGGCGCTGGACACCAAGCTGGCGCGCAGCCCGCGCGCCAGCTTCGTGCTGCAGCTGTCGTTCTACGCCTGGCTGCTGGAGCACGCGCAAGGCGTCGCGCCGCGCAGCATGCATGTGGTGCTGGGCAGCGGCCGCGAGCTGGCGCTGCGCGTGGCCGACTACGCCCATTACCTGCGGCAGGTGCTGCGCCGCTTCGAGGCCGCGACCGCCGCCACGCCGGCGCCGCCGACCTATCCCGAACCCTGCGAGCATTGTCCGCAATGTCGCTGGCGCGCGGGCTGCGAGGCCCGCCGCGTCGCCGACGACCATCTGTCGCTGGTGGCCGGCATCTCGCGCCAGCAGACCCGGCGCCTCAACGCCCAGGGCGTGACCACGCTGGCGCAGCTTGGCGCCCTGCCCGAGCACGCGCGGGTGGCCGGCATCGAAGCCGGCGCGCTGCAGCGGCTGCGCGCGCAGGCCGCCCTGCAATGGCGCGCCCGCGTCGATGGCGCGCGCCATTACGAACTGCTGGCGGCGCAGGGCGACGGGCCGCGCGGCCTGGCGCGCCTGCCGCGCCCGGACCCCGGCGACATGTTCTTCGACATGGAAGGCGATCCGCTCGAAGACGGCGGCCTCGAGTACCTGTTCGGCCTGTACGTGATCGACGACGGCGTCGAACGCTTCGTGCCGTTCTGGGCCCACGACCGGCGCCAGGAGAAGCAGGCCTTCGAAGCCTTCATGGATTTCGTGGCCGCACGGCTGCGCCGCCACCCCGATGCGCATATCTATCACTACGCGCCCTACGAGGCCACGGCCTTGAAGAAGCTGATGTCGCTGCACGGCACCCGGGAAGCCGAGGTCGACCACCTGCTGCGCGCCGGCAAGCTGGTGGACCTGTACCGCGTGGTGCGCGAAGGGCTGCGCGTGTCCGAGCCCAGCTATTCGATCAAGTACATCGAGCATTTCTACCTGCCGCAGCGTGCGGGCGAAGTCACCAGCGCCGGCGCCAGCATCGTGTACTACGAGCGCTGGAAAGCCACCGGCGAGCCCCGCCTGCTGCAGGACATCGCCGACTACAACCGCGACGACGTGATCTCCACCTGGCGCCTGCGCGACTGGCTGTGCGGCATCCGTCCCGCCGGCCTGCCCTGGCTCGACGAGGCCGGCCAGCAAGACCTCGACGCCGCGCGGGCGGTCATCGGCGAAATGACCGAGGCCGAGCGCCGCCTGCTGCCCTACCAGGCCGCGCTGGCCGAGGCGCTGTCGGCCGACGAAGCCGACTGGTCGCCGCGCGACGCTTTCCGGGCGCTGGTCTACCAGTTGCTGGACTTCCATCGGCGCGAGCAGAAGCCGGCGTGGTGGGCCTGGTTCGCCCGCGCCGAGGCCACCGACGGCGAGCTGGTCGAGGACGCCGAATGCCTGGGCGGACTGGTGCGCGACGACGCGGCGCCGCCCGTGCGGCAGGCGCAGTCGCTGCGCTATACCTACCGTTATCCCGCGCAGGAAACCAAGCTGCGCACCGGCTCGCGCTGTACCGACGTACGCACCGGCGCCAGCCTGGCCAACCTGGTCGTCGACCCGCACGCGCGCCTGGCCAGCTTCACCTGCGGTGCGCGCAAGCCCGCGCCGCCGCAGCGCATGGCGCTGGGGCCCGCGGCGCCGGTCAACAACAAGGAGTTGGTCAACGCGGTGTTTCGCTACGGCGACGCGGTGTGCCGGGCGCCGGACGGCGTGTCCACGCCGATGCGCGCCGTGGATGCGCTGCTGCGCCGCGAGCGCCCGCGCATCCGCGGCCTGGCCAGCGGCGCGCCGCTGGTTGCGCCGCGCGCCGAACTGCTGCCCCAGGTGCTGGACATCGTGGCGCGCATGGACGAAACGACTCTGTTCCTGCAAGGGCCGCCAGGCGCCGGCAAGACCTACACCGGCTCGCGGGTGCTGCTGCAGCTGCTGCGCGCCGGCCAGCGCGTGGCCGTGTCGTCCAACAGCCACCACGCCATCAACAACCTGCTGGCCGGCCTGGAGCGGCTGGCCGAACGCGAAGGCTTTGCCCTGCGCGGGGCCAAGAAATCCACCAGCGCTGGCGACGACAGCTGCCTGGGCGGCACGCAGATCGAGGACGTGTTCGACAACAAGGATGTCGATCCCGCGCGCCATCAACTGGTGGCCGGCACCGCCTGGCTGTTTGCCCGCCCCGAGTTCGAGCAGGCGTTCGACTACCTGTTCGTCGACGAAGCGGGCCAGGTCAGCCTGGCCAACCTCGTCGCCATGGGCCAGTGCGCGCGCAACATCGTGCTGCTGGGCGACCAGATGCAGCTTGGCCAGCCCAGCCAGGGCACGCATCCGGGCCGCTCGGGCGAATCGGCGCTGGAATACCTGCTCGACGGCGAGGCCACCATCGCGGCCTCGCAGGGCATTTTCCTCGACACCTCGTACCGCATGCATCCGCAGATCTGCGGCTTCATTTCGCAAGCCATCTACGACGGCAGGCTGCGCGCGGCGCCGGCCACCGCGGCCCACCGCCTGTTGCTCGACGAGGCGGCCGGCCGCGAGCTGCCCGCGCACGGCATCCGCTACGTGCCGGTGGCGCACGACGGCAATACGCAATCCAGCCGCGAGGAAGCCGCGCGCGTGGCCGAACTGTGCGCGCTCCTGCTGCGCCAGCGCTATGTGGACGAATCCGGCGCGCCCGCGCCGCTGACGCTGGACGACATCCTGTTCGTCGCGCCGTACAACGTGCAGGTCAATACCCTGCGCGCTGCCCTGCCGGACGGCGCGCGCGTGGGCACGGTGGACAAGTTCCAGGGCCAGGAGGCCCAGGTCGTGATCGTGTCCATGGCGACCTCCAGCGGCGATTACCTGCCGCGCGACCTGGAGTTCCTGTTCAGCCGCAATCGCCTCAACGTGGCGATATCGCGCGCGCGCACGCTGGCCATCCTGGTCGCCAGCCCGGCGCTGACGGCGGTGCGCTGCCGCAGCGCCGAACAGATGGCCCTGGTCAACACCTTGTGCTGGGTGGCCGAGGCGGGCAGCGCGCCGCCTTACCAGGTGTAGCGCATGCCCAGTTGCGCCGAAGCGCCGCGCAGGTACTGGCTGTCGATGCTGGTGGCGTAGGCCAGCCTGCCGTAGAGGGCCAGGCTGGGGGCCAGCGTTACGCTGGCCCCGGCCGCCAGTTCGAGCGAGGTCGCGCCGCGCCGCGTATCGATGCTGTCCTGGCCCAGCACGATGGTGTTCTCGCCGCTGAACGTGCGCCAGAAGTTCAGCGCCGCATAAGGGCGCCACACATGGACTGCGGCCGCGTACTCGCCCTGCAGCCGGGCGCCCAGCCGGGCGGTCAAGGCGTTGTCGTCGCGGATGCGCACTTCGGACACGGCGTCCGAGAAGTCGTCCACGCGCGTGCGCTGGTAGATCAGCTGCGCCTGCGGCTCCAGCGTCCAGCGCTCGGACAGCGCCAGCGGGTAGCCGCTTTCCAGCGAGGCCGTCAACGCCTGTCCGCGCGTATCGGCGTCGCGCCCGGCCTTGGAATCGGTGTCGATGTCCATCCAGGTATTGGCCAGCACAGTGTCCACGTACCAGCCGCGCGGGCCGACATAGGTCCAGTAGCCGCCGACGCTGTAGCCGTCGATGGTCAACCGGCCGGTGGCGGCGTCGCGCTCGCCGCCCGCCGAGCCATGGGTGTCGCCGCGCGCGTGCGCATAGCCGCCGAACAGCCCTAAGCGGTGCTGCCCGCCGTCGGGGCGCACCCTGCTGTAGAGATCCTGCCCCAGCTGCACGCCGGCCAGGCGGGCGTCGATGCCGGGTTGCACATCGCCGTCGAGGGCCTGCTTGCTGTTGCCGCCAAAGACGCGCGCCCAGGCCGCGACGCGTTCGCCGTCGCGCGCCGGCAGCGCCTGATTGCCCTGCCGCTCGTGGAAGGTGCCCAACTGGGCCAGGCCCATGCGCCGCGCCAGCATGGGAATGCTGCTGTACAGCGCCACTTCGGGCCGGTACAGCGGCGTGTCCTCGATGTCCGGCCGTTCGCCGGTCCGCCGGGCGATGTCGTCGGCGATCGCCTCGGCTTCGGTGAGGCTGCCGGCCAAGCGGTCGTCGACCAGATAGGCATGCGAGCGCAGGTACCAGCTATCCGGCGCGCCCCCCGCGGCGTCGCCGCGGTACAGCCGGTACTCGTACGCGCCGGCGTTGACCGGCGCGGCCAGCGAGAAGGCCCCGGCGTCCGACCTGGCGCCATTGATGGCCTGGACCACCAGGATGCCGTCGGCCGCGGTCAGGGCGCCCTGGCCGCCCCTGTTGACCACCGTGACCGGTGTGTTGCCGCCGGCCTGTCCGCCATCGATGACCAAGCTGTCGGAGGCGGCTCCGTCGCCGGCCAGGATCGTGTTGACGCGCAAGGTGCCGCCCGCGCCGGTGTAATCGCCGCGCACGGTCAGCGCGCCGAAGCCGCTGCCGTCGTTCGGGCCGGGCCGGATCTCGCCAGCGTTGCGCAACGCGCCGGCCAACGTGCCGGTGCCGGCCAGCACCGCGCCGGAGGCCAGGCTGTTGGCCGGGCTGGCCAGCGTGCCGGCAAGGAAGAACGTACCGGTGCGCAGATCCACGCTTTCGGTGAACGCGGAATCCGAGGTCCAGCGCCAGTCGGCGCCGCGCATGGTCAGGGTGCGGAAGTTGGCGAACGGGTTGTCCACCGTGCCGCTGCCTTCCAGATAGGCATGGCTGGCCGCCGCGCCGCCGTCGGCCAGGCCGGCGATGGCCGAGCCGGTGCGCAGGATCAGCGTGCCCGTACCCTGGGGGCCCATGTAGACAGCCGTGCCGCCGCCGGCCCCGCCATGCCCTTCCAGGTAGCCGGCGTTGATGAAGGTATCGTTGCCGTTCTGGCCGCGCAGCGCGTACGAGTGATCGCTGATGATGCGCCCGCCGGGCAGGTTCTCGACGCGGGCATGGAAGCCGTTGGCGTTGGTGGTGTTCACATGCACGCCGTCCGGGCCGAATATGCCGTTGCTGCTGGCGCCGCGGGCGTGGATGGTGCCACTGTTGAGCAGCACGTTGGCCGTGGGGCTGCCGCCCTGCAGGTACACGCCCTTGGCATCGGTGCCGTTGACCGTGATGGTGCCGCTGTTCTCGACGCGGTTGCCCGGTCCGTTGATGGCGATGCCGTGTGCGCTGCCGCCCTGGGTGACGATGCTGCCGCTGTTGTCGACCAGCGTCCCCGTGCTGCCTACGTTGGGCACCGAAATGCCCCGCACGCCGCTGCCGGAAGTCCTGATCGAACCCCGGTTGATCAATTGGTTGTCGTTGCCGAACCCCACCATGGCGCCGCGCGAGGAGCCGGCGCCGCCGGCCATCTCGATCGTGCCCTCGTTGACGATGCGGCTGCGCTCATCGACCGACAGCGCCCGCGTGGCGTTGGTCGAGAACAGCGCGCCGGGCGCCACCGTAATGGTTACGTCCTGGCTGCCGGCCGCCGCCTCCACCGACTGGTTGGCCACGATGCCGTCGCATTGCACGCTCTGCCCGCTGGCAGGCGCCAGCGTGGGTGCGCAGGCCGCGGCCGCGGGCGTCGCGCCCAGCGATTGCAGCAGGCCGGCGGCGGCCAGCATGGCCGGCAACGGGGCGGATCGTGCTGTGGAACGGCGGCGGACGGTACGCATCGGGTCTCCAGTTCGCAACATCTTGCATTGTTTTTTGCGAGAGTAGCGGCTGGATACGCGAGAAATGTGTGCTTTTTGTAAGAAATGCACCATTTTCTGTCGCGTTTGCGAGGGCGCGCGAGCGGCCGGGCCCGGCGCCGTGTTGCGTCGGTGTCACAAGTCCGGCGACGGCTCAATCGTGCGTTTCGTGCACCGCCGCCTGGCCGCGCTTCCAGTAGCTGGCGGCGCGGATACGGCTTTTGTCCAGCCCGTGCGTGTCGACCAGCGCCTGCCGCACGGCGCGCGCAACGGTCGATTCGGCCGCGGCCCAGGCGTAGCCTTCGCCCGGCGGCAGCCGCAGCGCGCGCACCGCCTCGGGCAGGCGGCTGCCGGCCGATTCGCGCAGCAGCCATTGCACGCTGGCCTGCGCGCGGGTCGACAGCGCCAGCCGGGCCGCCGGGTCGGTGACTTCGATCACGGCAATGGCGGGCTTGCCGGGCGGCAGTTCCTCGAGGCGGCGGGCGATCGCCGGCAAGGCGCTTTCGTCGCCCACCAGCAGATGCCAGTCGTACTCGAGCGGCACCACGAACGAGCCGCGCGGCCCGGCCACGCCCAGTTGCTGCCCCGGCTGGGCCTGGGCCGCCCAGCTGGCGGCCGGCCCTTCGCCATGCAGCACGAACTCCAGGTCGAGCTCGCCGGCGCGCGCGTCGTGGCGCCGCGGCGTGTAGTCGCGCATGGGCGCACGGGGTTCGCCCTCGGCGAACACCAGGCCGTCCGGTCCCAGTTCGGGCAGGACCGGCCGTGCCGCGCCGGGCGGCGGGAAGAACACCTTGACGTGGTCGTCGAACGATGCCGAGACGAAGTCGCGCAGATCGTCGCCGGCCAGGGTGATGCGCGCCAGGTGCGGCGTGGGCCGCGCCACGCGCTTGACCTCGAGCAGGCGCATTTTCAGCGGATGGCGTACCCGCTGCACGTTCAGTTCGGTTGGGGGCATTGCAGCTCTTCCAGGAAAGTTTGCATCAGGACGACAGGCCGTCGAGCTCGGCGGCAGCGCGCGCCAGGATGGCGGCCAGTTGCCGCTGCTGCGCCGGCGTGGCCTCGGTGTGGCGCGCCAGCGCCTGTTTCAGCGCCATGCGCGCCTGCACGTATTCGGGCAGCCAGCCGGTGGCCAGGTCCTCGCCCTCGGGGCCGGCTTCCATGGGCTGCCCGGCCCAGGCGCGCCGCATCCACTCCATCTTGCGGCCCACATGGGCCAGCTGCGCCATCAACAGCGTGACGCGCTCGCGGTTGGCCTGCAGGTGCGCGCGGCCCGGCTCGGCCAGGTGGTAGTGCTTGCGTGCGCCGTCCTGGCTGACCGTGGCGTGGCCGGCCTCTTCCAGCCAGGTCAGGGTGGGATAGACCATGCCCGGGCTGGGCGTATAGAAACCGCGGCTGCGCGCGCCCAGCGCCTTGATGAGCTCGTAGCCATGGCTGGGGCCTTCTTCGAGCAGCGCCAGGATCATCAGTTGCAGGTCGTCGGCCGAGAACTTGCGGCCGCGCCGCCAGTCGGGGCCGTCGCCGCCGGCGCCGTGGCCGCCGCCGTGCCGTCCCCCGGCGTGGCCGCCGCCGCGGCCGCCATGCGCGGACATGGCAAAGGCATGAAAGGGATGCATAGGGTCACCTATATCTTAAGATGTATATCTTACGATATATCGGCCCTCGCAAAAGTGTCAAGCCGCGTGTAAAAAGCACCGCCGCGGCCCGGCCTGCGCAGGCGGTCGGCCCGCCCGGGCACGGCGCGTGCTCGCCTGCCGCGGCATCAGGAGGACCAGGACATGCGGACAGAGGAATCGAAACAGCGGCGCCGCGCGATTGCGCGGCGCTGGCTGGTCGCAGTGGCCATGCTGGCCGTCATTGCAGTCGTGGCGCGTTGGCTGGCGAGCCTGTCAGGCGCCTGACAGGCTCGCCAGGCGCATCGGGCGGCGGCAGGTCGATATCGGGATCGTCGGTATCCGGATCGACCGGCAGGTCGCCGGGCGGCGAATCCGGCGGAACGGGATCCGGTTTAGGGGGTACGTGACAGCGCAACATGGCGGACATCGTCGTCTCCTTGGGGCGGGCGCAAACCATAGAAGGCCAGCGTAGCGCAAGCACCGTGCCCGCGCCATCGCCGCGCGGGCACGCCGTTTGCTGGGGCTGCGGCATCTCGCCGCCCGGAGCGCCCATGCCGCCAGAACCGATCCGGCTCAGGATCCTGACCGTCAATGCACACAAAGGCTTCACCAGTTTCAACCGCCGCTTCATCCTGCACGAACTGCGCGAGGCCCTGCGCGAGGCACGGCCGGATCTCGTGTTCCTGCAGGAAGTGCTGGGCGAACACCAGCGCCACGCGGCGCGCCACGCGCGCTGGCCGACGGTCTCGCAGTACGAGTTCCTGGCCGACACCCTGTGGAGCGCCTATGCCTATGGACGCAACGCTGTCTACCCCGATGGCCATCATGGCAACGCCGTACTGTCCAAGTACCCGATCGTCTCGCACCGCAACGAGGACCTGAGCGTGGGGGCGGCGCACGAGCCGCGCGGCATGCTGCACTGCGTGCTGGACGTGCGCGACGCGCCCGCGCCCCTGCATGCCCTGTGCGTGCACCTGGGTCTGCGCGAGGCGCATCGCCAGGAGCAGCTGCGGCGCCTGTGCGATTACCTGCGCCAGCACGTGCCGGCGCAGGCCGCGGCCCTGCTTGCCGGCGACTTCAACGACTGGCGCCAGCGTGCCGACGCAGCGCTGGCGCGCTGCGGACTGACCGACGTGCACCGGCTGGCGCTGGGCCACGCGGCGCGCACCTTTCCGGCCGCCTGCCCCTTGCTGCGGCTGGACCGCATCTACGTGCGCAACGTGGCCGCCTCCGAGCCGCGCCGCCTGAGCCGGCGTCCGTGGTCGCGGCTGTCCGACCATGTACCGCTGGCCGCCGAGGTAACGCTGTGAGCACGCCCTGGCGCGACGGCAACCGCTTCGCCATTCTCGAGAATGGCGGCAGCTATTTCCCGCGCGTTTACGCAGCCATCGGCAAGGCCCGCGAGGAAATCCTCATCGAGACCTTCATCCTGTTCGACGACGCGGTCGGGCGCGAGCTGCGCGAGGCGCTGATGGCGGCGGCGCGGCGTGGCGTACGTATCGACATCACCGTCGACGGCTATGGCTCGGACAGCCTGCCGCCGGAATTCATCGCCGGCCTGGTCGAACTGGGCGTGGGTTTCCACGTATTCGATCCGCGCCCGCGCCTGCTGGGCATGCGCACCAATCTGTTTCGCCGCCTGCACCGCAAGATCGTCGCCATCGACGGCACGCTGGCCTACGTCGGCGGACTGAATTTCTCGGCCGACCATCTCGACGACTACGGCCCCCAGTCCAAGCAGGACTACGCCATCGAAATCGCCGGCCCGCTGGCGGCCGACATCCGCGATTTCGCGCGCGCCGCGCTGGCCGCCGTGCCGCGGCGGCGCTGGCGCCGCGCGCCGCCGGCCACGCCGCCACATGCGGCCGGCCCGGCGCGCGCACGCCTGGTGGTGCGCGACAACGACCAGCACACCAACGATATCGAGCAAAGCTACCGCGTGGCGATCCGGGCCGCGCGCCGCGATATCGTGATCGCCAACGCGTATTTCTTTCCCGGCTACCGGCTGCTGCGCGACCTGCGCGCGGCTGCCGCGCGCGGCGTGCGCGTGCGCCTGATCCTGCAGGGCGAGCCCGACATGCCCATCGCGCAGCTGGGCGCGCGCCTGCTGTACGACGCCCTGGCCGAGGCCGGCGTGGAGATCCTCGAGTATTGCGAGCGCCCGCTGCACGGCAAGGTCGCCAGCGTCGACGACGAGTGGGCCACGGTAGGGTCGAGCAATCTCGATCCGTTCAGCCTGGCGCTGAACCTGGAGGCCAATGTCGAGGTGCGCGACAGCGCCTTCGCCAGCGGCCTGCGAGAGCGGCTGGAACGGTTGGCGATCGATCATTGCCGGCCGGCGCCGAAACACGATGGCGCCGGACGCCAGTTGCGCCGCCTGTTCGCCGGCGCGCTGGTCTACCACTTCCTGCGGCGCTTTCCCGCCTGGGCCGGCAGCCTGCCCGCCCACAAACCCCGCATCCAGACCCTGCGGCCCGACGGCCAAGGCCAACCGGACGAGGCGACATGACGCACGCGCACCATCATGGACACCGCAGGCGCCGCCTGGGCGCATGGCTGGCCGGCATCGTGGGCCTGGGCGTCGTCGGGGTACTGCTCTACCAGGCGCGCCGCATCGACTGGCACGCGGTGGCGCGCGCCGCGCACGATATACCCGGCCCGGCCGTGGCGCTGGCCGCCGCGCTGGCGCTGGCCGGCTACCTGGCCTACGCCGGCTTCGACATCCTGGCGCGCCGCTATGCCGGCCACCGCCTGCCCGCGTGGCGGGTGGCGACCATCGCCATGACCAGCTACGCGCTGAACCTGAACCTGGGCGTCCTGCTGGGCGGGGTCGCCGTGCGGCTGCGGCTGTATGGGCGCCACGGCCTGCGCACCGCCTGCGGCCTGCGTGTGGTGGCGTTCGCCACCGCCACCAACTGGGTCGGCTATGCCTGGCTGGCCGGCGCCCTTCTGCTGGCCGGCCAGATGCCCACGCCAGCCGAGTGGCATCTGGGCGCGGGCCTGCTACGCACCGTGGGCGCGGCGCTGCTGGCCGGCGCGCTGGCCTATCTGTACCTGTGCCGTTACGCACGGCGGCGCGCCTACACCTTGCGCGGCCACCGCTGGGTGCTGCCGGACCTGTCGACCGCGCTGCGGCAGATGGGCCTGGCCGGCGTGTCGTGGGCCATCATGGGCGGCATCATCTACGTCCTGCTGCAGGGCCGCGCGCCGTATCCGGAAGTCCTGGCCATCCTGTTGTTCAGCAGCATCGCCGCGCTGCTGGCCCACATTCCGGGCGGGCTGGGCGTGATCGAGGCGCTGTTCGCCGCCGCCCTGGCCACGCGCATGCCGGCCAGCGAAAGCCTGGGCGCGGTGCTGATGTACCGCTTGCTGTACGCCTGGATACCGCTGTGCGTGGCGCTGCCGGCCTACCTGGGCACCGAATGGCGCCACCGGCGCGCCGCGGCCGGTTGACCGCGGGCACGGCGCTTGCTGCTGCGGCGCTGTTTCCGCTTCCGGACCCGCCCATGAGCCCTGCCGCCGCTGTAACGCGCCGCCCCGTCGATCTGGTGGTCGCCCATCCGGGCCGGCGCGACGCGCCGCGCCACGAGCGCGCCAGCCTGCGCGCGCTGGCGCACGGCATTGCCGAATTGCTGGATTGCGAGTATGCCGACACGCTGCCCGCGGCAGAACGCGATCCGCGCCTGCGCGTCTATTACGTACCGGCGCGCACCTTGCTTGGCGGCCGCGCGCTGGCCCTGGGCATCCAGGGTCCGGACGACCTGTTCGGCGGCGTCGCGCCGCATGGCTTCGTCGCCACCAAGGCGATCACCCATGCGTTGCCGCATGACCGGTGCGCCGCCCCGGCGGCCTGGTCGCGCGAACTGGGCGCGCGGCTGTCCGACAGCGTGCTGCCCGGGTATACGGTCTTTGCGCTGGACGAGGCGCGCCAGGCCGGCGCGCGGATGCTGCGCGCCGGTCCGCTGCGCATCAAGCCCGTGCGCGCCACCGCCGGCCGCGGCCAGCGCAAGGTCGCCGAGGCGGCGGCCCTGGAACAGGCGCTGGCCGAACAGGACGCCGGCGAAGTGCGCCGCTATGGCCTGGTGCTGGAGCAGCACCTGGAAGAAATCTCGACCTACAGCGTCGGCGTGGCGCAAGTGGGCGAGCACGTGGCCAGCTACATCGGCACGCAGTCGCTGACGCTGGACCACGCGGGCCAGGAAGTCTACGGCGGCTCGGACCTGTGGTTCGTGCCGGGCCCCCTGTCCGCCCTGCTGCAGCTGGACCTGGACGCGCCGCGGCGCGCCGCGCTGGAGCATGCCATGCGCTATGACGAACAGGCGTTCGCCTGCTACCCGCGCCTGTATGCGTCGCGCCGCAACTATGACGTGGCGCGCGGCCGCGATGCGCAGGGCCGCTGGCGCACCGGCGTGCTGGAGCAATCGTGGCGGGCCGGCGGGGCCAGCCTGGCCGAGATCGCCGCGCTGCGCGCGTTCGCGCAGGACGGCAGCCTGCGGCGCGCGCACGCCGCCACCAGCGAACACTATGGTCCGGACCCGGCGCACCCGCCGGGTACCCGCATCGTATTCCACGCCCGCGACGCCGAGGTCGGCTTCATTTCCAAGGCGGGCGGCATCACGGAAGACAACGGCACGGACCATGACGACACATAGCGAAACCATCACGATTCCCGTGTTCGACACCCAGGTGGCGGGCACCTTGCTGACGCCGCGCGCCAAGCTGCCCGGCGTGCTGTTCGTCCATGGCTGGGGCGGCAGCCAGCGCTTCGACCTCAGCCGCGCGCGCGACATCGCCGGCCTGGGCTGCATCTGCCTGACCTTCGACCTGCGCGGCCACGCCGCCACCGAGGCGCAGCGGCGCCAGGTCACGCGCGAGGACAGCCTGCGCGACATCATGGCCGCCTATGATGCGCTGATCGCCCACCCGGCCGTCGACACGTCCGCCATCGCGGTGGTCGGCAGCAGCTATGGCGGCTATCTGGCCGCCATCCTGACCACGCTGCGCGCGGTGCGCTGGCTGGCCTTGCATGTGCCGGCGCTGTACCGCGACGACGAATGGGCCCAGCCCAAGCTGCAGCTCGACCGCGCCGCCATCGCCGCCTACCGCCATGCCACCGTGGCGCCGGAAGGCAACCGCGCGTTGAGCGCCTGCTCGTCGTTTCGGGGCGACGTGCTGATCGTGGAGGCCGAGCACGACGACTACATTCCGCACTCGACCATCATGAGCTATCGCGGCGCGTTCCTGCACTCGCATTCGCTGACCCATCGCATCGTCGACGGCGCCGACCACGCGCTGAGCGACAAACGCTGCCAGCAGGCCTATTCGTCCATCCTGCTCAACTGGGCCACCGAGATGGTGGTGGGCGCGCGGGTCGGCGCAGGCCGCCCGGCCTGAACGCGCAGGCACGCCGCTTGCCGCCAACTGTCCAGGGAGACGCCATGAACGCCTTGCAACGCACCGCCCTTTACATGCAGGAACAGCGGCTGACGCTGGTCACCGCGGAATCCTGCACCGCCGGCCTGATTGCCTCCCTGCTGGCCGAGGAACCCGGCGCCGGCGCCTTGCTCGACTGCGCCTATGTGGTCTATTCGCCGCAGGCCAAGACCCGCTGCCTGGGGGTGGCGCCCGACATGCTGCGCCGCCACAACCTCACCAGCGAAGCCGTGGCGCGTGCCATGGCCCTGGGCGCGGCTCGCCACAGCGACGCCAATGTGGCAATCGCCAACACTGGTGTCGCCGACGAGCCCGCCGATGGCACGCCGGCCGGCACCCAGTGCTACGCGTGGCTGTTCAAGGCCGGCCCGGCCGACGCCCAGCCCACGGTCTATACCGAAACGGCGCGGTTCGACGGCGCGCGCAACACCATACGCCGCGACAGCGCCCGCTATGCCTTGCAACGCCTGCCGCATTACCACGCCCTGTGGCGCGCGGCGGGCAACCCGGAGCCCCCGACCATGAAACCTACCCCCACCTCCCACGACCGCAAGCAGGATGACGACACCGAGCGCGAAGCGCAGCGCAGCCATGGCAGCCAGCAGTCGCGCACCAAGAAGGACGGCCATGTATCGCAGATAGGCAGCAACCAGGACCAGTCCAGCCAACGCAACCGGGGCCAGGGCGCGCGCCGCTCGTGAGCGCCGCGGCGCCCGCCGCGCTGCGCTATGTGGACGACAGCCGTCCTGGCCTGACGCGCCGCCGGCTGCCCGGCGGAAAGTTCGCCTACTACGACGCGGACGGCCGCCGGGTGCGCGATCCTGGCACGCTGGCGCGCATCGCGGCGCTGGCCATTCCTCCCGCCTATCGCGAAGTGTGGATCTGCGCGCGCGCTGACGGCCATCTGCAGGCCACCGGGCGCGACGCCCGCGGCCGCAAGCAGTACCGATACCACCCCGACTGGCGGGCCTGGCGCGACGCGGCCAAGTATGGCCAGTTGCTCGAGTTCGGCCGCGCCCTGCCGCGCATCCGGCGGCGTGTGGCGCGCGACCTGTCCGGCCGCGGCCTGGCGCCGGACAAGGTCGCCGCCACCGTGGTGCGCCTGCTGGAAACCACGCTGGCGCGGGTCGGTAGCCGCGCCTACGCGCGCGAGAACGGCTCGTTCGGCCTGACCACCGTCACGCGTCGCCATGCCTCGTTGCAGGGAAACCGGTTGCGCCTGCGCTTTACCGGCAAGAGCGGCGTGGCCCACGACGTCACCGTGCGCGACCGCCGCATCGCGCGCGTGGTCAAGCGCTGCCTGGACCTGCCCGGCCAGCAGCTGTTCCATTATCTGGACGAAGACGGCGAGGCGCGCCCGGTGGATTCGGAACTGATCAACGCCTATCTGCGCGAGGTCGGCGGCGGCGACTTCACCGCCAAGCACTACCGGACCTGGGCGGCCTCCGTGCTGGCGCTTGCGCTGCTGGTGCGCTGGCCGGCCACGGACGCCGCGGCGCGGCGCGCGGCCGTGGCCGAGGTCGTCAAGCTGGTGGCCGCCCGCCTGGCCAACACGCCGGCGGTGTGCCGCGCCTGCTACATCCATCCCGGCATCGTCCAGGCCTACCTGGACGGCGCTTTGCCGGCGGGCGGCGCCGCTCCGCCCGGGCCGCGCGGGCTGGCGGCCGACGAACGCCGCCTGCTGGCCTTCGTGGCGGCCTGGCCGGACTCAGAAGATCGATGAACGCGCGTTCTTGGCGCGTGGCTGCGGCGCCGCGCCATCGGCCCAATTGGATTCGGTCTGGTTGTCCACCGCCGGCCCCTGCTTGTCGGCCCGAGGGCGCGCCGGCGGCTTGGGCGGCAGGTTGGGCACCAGCACCGGGCCGCGCGGCGGCAGCACCTTGGCTTGATCGAGTGACGGATCGTCGCGCGCGCTGGTTCCGCGCACGGGTCTGGCCTTGGACATGTTGCACCTCGCACAAGAGATTGCGTACAGTTCATGGTAGTGGGCGGCGCGGCGCGCCGCCATCACGGCTGGTCTCCATTTGCAAGCAAGTCTGAGCGCGCGGCGCCAGGCGCGCCGCTTGCGGCACGCGTGGTTTGCCCCAAGGAGATGGTCATGCTCAATACTCACGTTGTCGAATGCCTGCAGGCCTGCGGCCGTTGCGCCGCCGCGTGCGACTACTGCGCGAGCAGCTGCCTGCGCGAGGGCCACGGCGCCGATATGGCCCGCTGCATCGCGCTGGACCTGGACTGTGCCGCCGCCTGCCGCCTGTGCGCCGCCCTGATGGCGCGCGAAAGCGAATTTTCTACCGATATGTGCACCTTGTGCGCGCGGATATGCGAAGCCTGCGGCGACGAGTGCGCACGCCACGAGCCGCGCCATTGCCAGGAATGCGCCACGGCCTGTCATGCCTGCGCCAGCGCCTGCCGGGCCATGGCCCGGCCCTGACGCAGCGCCTTGCCGGCTTCCTGTCCCACCCTTTTCCCCCAACCGGAGCAGCCCGCCATGCCTACTTCCAAGCGCCCCGCCAGCTTTCCCGCCGATCCGACCGCGCCCATGTCCGCCGGCGCGCGCCAGCGCTGGCTCGACGAAATCCACGCCACGCTGGACGATCCCCAATACGCCGATATCGAAGAACTGAAGACCCGCTTGCGGCAACAGCTGGACGCGGCGCGCGAGGCCTGGTCCCAGCTTGCCGACAGCACCAGCAGCCTGGCCAGCGAAGCGGCCGACTGCGCCGACGAGTTCGTCCATGCGCGGCCCTGGCAGGCGGTTGGCGTCGCGGCTGGCGTGGGCATGCTGGTGGGCGCCCTGCTGTGCCGCCGCTGACCCGAGGCGGGCACGCTGTTTGCTGAGCCTGCCGTCCTGACAAGGAGGCATGATGGCCAGAATCGTCTGGAAAGGCGCGATCGCGTTCGGGCTGGTGCACGTGCCCATCGTGGTCCATGCGGCGAGCCGGCCCAATCGGCTCGATTTCGACTGGATCGACCGGCGCGACAACGCGCCGGTGGGCTACCAGCGCATCAACAAGCGCACCGGCCGCACGATCGATAGCGAACATATCGTCAAGGGCTACGAGTACGAGAAAGGCGAATACGTCTACATGAACGACGAGGATTTCGCCCGCGCCAACGTCGCCGCCACGCAGACCGTGGAGATCCTCGACTTCGTCAAGGCCGACGACGTGCCGCTGTATTACTTCGACACGCCGTACTACCTGGCGCCCGACCGGCGTGGCGGGCCCGGCTACGCGCTGCTGCACCGCGCCCTGCGCGAAAGCGGCCGCATCGGCATCGCCCAGGTCGTGCTGCACACGCGCCAGCACCTGGCGGCCGTGATGCCGGTGGGCGAGGTGCTGATGCTGGTCACCATGCGCTACGCCGACGAGATCGTGCCGGCCGAGGAGCTCGGCCTGGATGACGCGGCCACGCACGACAAGCCCGGCGCGCGCGAACTGCGCATGGCCATGCGCCTGCTCGACGACATGACGCGCAAGTGGGACCCGGCGCAATACCGCGACGCCTATCGCGACGACCTGATGGCCGCCATCGAGAAGAAAGTGCGCGCCGGCAAGACGCATGAGCTGGCCGAGCCGGGCGAAGCCGCGCCGCGCGCCAGCGCCAAGGTCATCGACCTGGCGGCCATGCTGCAACAGAGCCTGGAGCGCGGCAAGCGGCGCGCCGGCGCGCCCGCGGCCCCGGCGAAAAAGGCCGCGTCGGCCCGGAAAGCCACGGCCAAGGGCGCCGCCGCCAAGCGGGCGCGCAAGACGCCCGCGCGGCGCGCCCCGGCCCGCAAGGCGGCCTGACAGGAGAGCACCGCGCCCATGACACAGCCACTGCGGCAGTACCGCGAGAAGCGCGACTTCCGCGCCACCGCCGAGCCGGCCGGCGCCGCGCGGCGCCGGCGCACGGCCGCCCGCGCAAGCGAAGGCCTGTCCTTCGTCATCCAGCGCCATCAGGCGCGCCGCCTGCATTACGATTTCCGCCTCGAGATCGACGGTGTGCTGGTGAGCTGGGCGGTGCCCAAGGGCCCGTCGCGCGATCCGTCCGTCAAGCGCCTGGCGGTGCATGTCGAAGACCATCCGCTCGAGTACGGCGGATTCTCTGGCGACATTCCCAAGGGGCAGTACGGCGCCGGACATGTCGACATCTGGGACAGCGGCGTCTGGATCCCGCGCGGCGATCCGCGCCAGGGCTTGCGGCGCGGCAAGCTGCATTTCGCGTTGCGCGGCCGGCGTCTTGCCGGCGACTGGGTCCTGGTGCGCATGAGCGGCGAGCAGGACCAATGGCTGCTGCGCAAGGAAGACGACGAGGCGGCGGTGCCGGGCGATGACGCCGAACGCGCGCCAGCCACCCCGCCGCCCGCCCGGGAGCACGCCCCGGCGGCCACGCCGCGCGGGCGCCGCGCCGCGATGCCGCGCACCCTGGCGCCGCAGCTGGCCACCCTGGTGGACAGCCCGCCGCATGGGCCGGGCTGGTCGTACGAGGTCAAGTACGACGGCTATCGCATCCTGGCGGCCTGCTCGGCCGGCGGCGTGCGCCTGGTCAGCCGCGGCAACGAGGATTGGCAGGCCCGCATGGCGCCGCTGGCGCGCGCGCTGGGCGCGCTGAAGCTGGGGCGCGGCTGGCTCGACGGCGAGGTCGTCGTGCTCGACGAGCGCGGCGTGGCCGATTTCCAGCTGTTGCAGAATGCGCTGGACGGCCAGGCCGAAGGGCTGGTTTTCGTCGCGTTCGACCTTCCCTTCTGGAATGGCGAGGATCTGCGCGCCCTGCCCCTGCAAGCCAGGCAAGAGCGGCTCGAGGACCTGCTGCGGGAGGTGCCCGAGGACGCGCCGCTGATGCTGACGCAACGCCTGCCGGTGGCCGACGACACCGAAGGCAAGGCGGCCTGGAACGAGGCCTGCCGGCTGAGCCTGGAAGGCCTGATCTGCAAGCGCCTGGACGCGCCGTACCGGTCCGGCCGCTCGCAGAGCTGGCTGAAACTGAAGTGCCGCCCGCGCCAGGAATTCGTCATCGGCGGCTATACCGAACCGACCGGCGCGCGCCGCCACCTGGGCGCCTTGCTGGTGGGCCTGCGCGAAGGCCGCCGATTGCGCTATGCGGGCCGCGTGGGGACGGGCTTCGGCGCGGCCACGCTGCGCACGCTGGGCCAGCGGCTGGCGGCGTTGCGCCAGGACGCCAAGCCGTTTTCCGGCGACGTGCCGCGCGGCCGCGGCGAAGCCGCGATGCATTGGGTCCGGCCCGAGTTGGTGGCCGAAGTGAATTATGCGGGCGTCACGCGCGACGGCTTGCTGCGCCAGGCTTCGTTCGCCGGCCTGCGCGCCGACAAGCCGGCCAGCGAAGTGCGCGGCGAAGCGGCCAAGCGGCCGCCGGCGGCCAGGACGGCCGCGCCGTCGCGCCGCGCCCGCGGCGGCCGTGCCGAAGTGGCCGGGGTGAGCATCTCGCATCCGGACCGGCTGGCCTATCGCGAGCCCGACTACACCAAGCTGCGGCTGGCCGAGTACTACGCCGCCATCGGCCCGCATATCCTGCCGCACCTGCGCCAGCGCCGCGTGGCGCTGTTGCGCTGTCCCGACGGCGCCGGCACGACCTGCTTCTTCCAGAAGCACCTGGGCCAGACGCTGCCTGCCGGCGTGCGACGCGACGGCGGGCATCTGGTGATCGAATCGCTGCCCGGCCTGATCGCGCTGGTGCAGTATGGCGCCATCGAGTTCCATACCTGGGGCGCCGATACCCGCCATCCCGACACGCCCGACCGGATCACCCTGGACCTGGACCCCGGCCCCGGCGTGGCGTGGCCGGCGATTGTCGAAGGCGCGCGAATGGCCCGCCTGTTGATGCAGGAAGTCGGGCTGGAGCCGTTTCTCAAGACGACCGGGGGCAAGGGCCTGCACCTGGTGGCGCCGCTGCGGCCCACGCAGCCCTGGGACACGGTCAAGGACTTCGCGCGCGCGCTGGCGCGCCAGCTGGCCGTGGCCCTGCCCGACCGGTTCACCGCCAACATGGCCAAGGCCCGGCGCGAGCGGCGCATCTTCGTGGACTACCTGCGCAACGGCAACGGCGCCACCGCGGTGGCCGCGTTCTCGGCGCGGGCGCGCGACGGCGCGCCCGTTTCCATGCCGCTGTCCTGGGACGCGCTCGACGCCGGCGACGATTTGCGCGGCGCGCGCTGGAACATCGCCAATGCGCTGGAGCAGGCGGGGCGCAAGCCCGACCCCTGGGCCGACTATGCCGCCAGCCGGCGCACACTGGGCCCGCGCATGCAGGGACGGCTGCCGCGCGATTGACCGCAGGCATGCGCATTGCTGGTCCGTGGTGCCGTGCCTCGCGGCGCAGTCACGCATCAGGAGCCCCGCCATGCCCAAGACACCACCCGACCAGCAGGCCGCCGACCGGACCGCCGAACGCCAGCGCGCCATCCAGCGCGAGCAGGACCGGCGCGACCAGCGCAAGCCCGCTGCAGCCCCCCCAGGCGAAGCGCCGCGCACCGGCGCGCGCGAGCAGCCCGAACCGCCCATGCCGGGCCAGCACCTGGCAAAACCCGGCAACGAGGCAGACATGGCGCTGCAGCCGCAGTTCCTGGCGCCGGCCTACCGCGGCAGCGGCAAGCTGGAAGGCCTGACGGCGCTGGTCACCGGCGGCGACTCCGGTATCGGGCGCGCGGTCGCGGTGCTGTATGCCCGCGAAGGCGCCGATGTCGCGATCGTGTACCTGCAGGAGCACGAAGACGCCCGGGAAACCGCCCGCCACGTCCAGGCCGAAGGCCGGCGTTGCCTGGCGATCGCCGGCGACGTGCGCGACCCCGCCTTTTGCGAGGAGGCCGTCGCGCGCACGCTGCGCGAGTTCGGCAAGCTGGATATCCTGGTCAACAACGCCGCCTACCAGGAGCACGCTTCCTCGTTGCAGGACATCACCGACGAGCGCCTGGATGAAACCTTCCGTACCAATATCTACGGCTACTTCCACATGGCGCGCGCCGCGCTGCCCCATTTGAAGGAAGGCGCCAGCATCGTCAACACCGGCTCGGTCACCGGCCTGCGCGGCCATCCCGCGCTGCTGGACTACTCCAGCACCAAGGGCGCGATCCATGCCTTCACCTGGTCGCTGGCGGCCAATGTGGCCGAGCGCGGCATCCGCGTCAACGCGGTGGCGCCCGGGCCGGTGTGGACCCCGCTCAACCCCGCCGACCAGGCGCCCGGGCAGATCGAGGACTTCGGCGCCAAGACCGCGCTCAAGCGCCCCGCCCAGCCCGAGGAACTGTCGCCGGCCTACGTGTTCCTGGCCAGCCCGGCGTGCGCCAGCTACATCACGGGCATTGTGCTGCCGGTCACGGGCACGCCGGGCGAGTAAGGCCCTAGCGGCCGGGGCGCGTGGCGTCGATGGAGGGCGGCGCGCGCGGCGAAGCCGGCGAAGTCGGCGCGGGCTCGCCCGGCCCCCCGGGCGGCAGCTTGCGCGGTTCGGCCTGCGGCGGCGGCTGGGCCAGCCGCCGGGCGTCTTGCAGCAGGTCCTGCAGCATGGGCACCGCATGCACGGCGAACTCCCGGACCGGCGCCGCTTGCGCCCCGTCGGCCGCCTGCCGGTAGTGCCGCAGCGTTTCCTCGCCCAGGGCCACGCCGGCCCAGTGCAGATAGACGCGATCGAAGGCGGCGTCGCGCTGCTGCGCCAGTTCCTGCAAATGGGTGCGTTGCGTCGCGTCGGGGCCGGCCGGCAGCGTTACTTCCTGCGCGTGCGCCACGTCGGCCAGTTCGCGCCCCAGGTCTTGCAGCCGCGCGGCCGCCTGGCGTGCATAGGCCTGGACTTCGCCGCTGGCGCCGTGTTGGCGCGCCAACGCGGCGGCTTGCGCCGAGGTCTGCGCCAGTTGCGCGGCGCGCCGCAGCCATGCCTCGTCGGCCGCCGGGCTTGCCTGCGCCGTCCATATCCACAGGCACAGCAGGCCGGCCAGCCAACGGGCGGCCGGGCTTAGCCGCCGGCCGCCAATTGCGGCGGCTGCAAGGGGTCGAAGTCTTCCCATTTGCCGTCCACCCAGCGCCCTTGGGCGCGTTCGAGGTCCAGGCCGCCGGCCTCGCGCAAAACGGCCAGCGCCCGCTCGGCCTGCGCGCCGTCCACGTGCAGGGCCAGCATGACGCCGGCATGACGCACCGGCGCATGTGCGTCGGCGCCGAGCGGGCTGGAAGCCGGGGCGGCCGTGGTCGGCCGCATTGGCCGGCGGCCGCGCCCGGCCACCCACAGCGCGCCGAACAGCGCGCCCACATAGGCGCCCACGCCCACCGCGGCCACCAGCGCCAGCGCAGTGGCCGCCAGGACGCTGGCCACCACGCCGGCGATCGCGCCCAGCGCCAGCCCGCCCACCGCGGCGCCGGTAATGGCGCCGTACTGCGCCGGCCCGGCGTCGGGGTCGGCGCGCTGGTCGCCGCCCAATGGGTAGCGGTCGTGCGCGCCGGCGCTGTTGACGTAGAACGTATGGATATCTTCCTGCGAAATACCTGCCGCCTGCAAGCGCCCGGCGGCGGCCGCGGCGGCATCGAAAGTCATGAAACGGGCGGCGACGATCATCGACATGGTCCGTCCTCCTGTTGCGTTGCCTGCGTGGCCAGCAAGCGGCGTACCCGGACGCCGACGGGGCGGCGCCCGGCCGCCAGCAGGCGCCAGCCGCCCAGGGCCGCGCCGGCCACCGCCCAGCGCTCGCGGCCGGCTGCCGCCCGCAGTTCGCGCCACGTCTCGCGCAGCGCCGCGCCCACGGGCAGGCGCAGCCAGGCCGTCCAGATGGCATTGCGGGCCAGCAGCAGCCGCCGCAGCGCGCTGTCGCGCAGCGGCGACGGATGGTGGCGTGTCACCACTTGCGGCGCATAGACGATGCGCCAGCCGGCCTGCAGCAGGTCCAGCGCCAGCAGGCGTTCCTCGCCGCCGATGAACAGCGGCGCCCAATAGCCGCCGGCCTGCCGGAACGCCTGCGCGCGCATCACGCAGGCCCCGGCCATGAAACCGGTCAGCTGCGGCCCCGCGCCGGGAATGAGCGGCAACGGGCTGGCGGCCATCCGCGCGCAAGTCGGGTCCAGCGCCGCGGCGCCGCCGACCAGGATGCGCGCGTTGAGCACCGCCACCTCGGGATGGGCGTCGAGGATGGCCACGGCGCGTTGCAGCGCGCCGGCCTCCCAGCAGGTATCGTCGTCGCTGAACGCGACGTACGGCGTGCGTACCCAGCACATGCCCAGGTTGCGCCCTGCCGCACCCAGGTTGCGCGGCGCGCGCACCAGCACGCAGTGCGGATCGGCCTGCCGCACCGCCGCGTCGGTGCCGTCGCTGCTGGCGTTGTCCACCACGATCAGCGGCGTCGCGCCGATGGCGCGCCGCAGGCAGCGCAGCGTGGCCAGCACCTCGGTGCGCCGGTTGTAGGTCAGCAGGACCACCGAAACCGACGCGCTCATGGCAAGGCAGCGCCCGGCCAGCTCAGGCGCCAGTAGCGTTCCGGCGCGGCGTCGTCGCCCTGCCCCGGCACCACGCCCAGGGCCTGCAGCTGGCTGCGGTAGGCGGCCACCGCGCGCGTCTTGCTGGCATCGCGGGCATCGCCCGGCAGCGCCACCGGGGTGGCGTATACATTGCGCCCATGCAGCTGGGTCAGGCGCGCCTGCACGGCGCCACGCTTGCGCCGGTACAAGGCCTCCTCGTAAGCCAGCCAGTCGCAACCATCGAACAGTCCGCGTACCGCCAGCGCGGCATCGGCCACCCGTACGTGGTCCTCATGGAACAGGCCCAGCGGAATCAGCAAGGCGCCGGGCCGCACCGACTGGACGGCGGCCGCCAGCACAGACGGCAAGCGCGCCAGCATCGCCTCGCTGCCCGGGTACTGGCTGTCGAGCAGGCCCAGCCCCAGGCCCGATGCGCCCAGCTGGGTCAAGGCGTCGCGGTCCTCGGCCTGGCGCGCCTGCATGGCCTGGTCGGCGCGCTCGAAGCCGCAGCGCCTGTCCCAATCGGGCAAGGCGGCGGCGACGCTGGGCACGCCGGAGAACACGGTCAGCACCATGGCGCCCGGCGTGGCCGCCAGCAGTCCGCCGCAGCTGAGCACGGCATCGTCGAAATGCGGGGACACCACCAGCAGGCGTTGGTCCATTACGCAACCCGCGCGCATCAATGGGGATGCGCCGGCGCCGCCCCTGGACACGGCGCACGCGCTGCAACGAGGCATGGCGCGCAGCCGGGCTTCGGAATGCGAGGCAACGCGCGATCGAAAGTGTGTGGCCAATGGTCGAACATGATCGCTGCTCCTGAACGCAGGGGCGGGCCGCAAGCGGCGTGCCCATGCCTTCGGTTCCCGGGCACGCCGCTTGCGGGGCACAGGGCGCCACCATTTCCGGAGAGTCATCGTGTCCAAGCGTTCGCTCTGGCCTGTTTCCCCTCCCGAGCCCGGTCCCCGCCCCGGCCTGGGTCCCAGCGACTCGTCGGACTCCGCCAGCGACCTGCCCGAGGCCGCCGCCGATACGGACAGCGACGCCAGCGGCACCGGCGAGCGTCCCGACGTCGAGTACGACCGCCAGCCTCCCGACGGCGCCGATATCGCGCCCGACGAGCAGACCGACGCCGACCATGCCGGGGTTTCGCGCCGTCGCCCCGACCCCGTGCGCAATGGCGGGGAGCCGGACAAAGCGTGACACGGCATGTAAGAAATTCACTTTTCCCCCTGGCCTGGGCAGGAGCGCATCATGGACGTGGACTGGAACGGCATGTTCGAGCTGACCGTGCCGCCCCTGGAGTTGTTCTTGCGCGGTTCCCTGATCTACTGGTTCCTGCTGGCGCTGCTGCGGCTGGCGGGCCGGCGCGACATCGGCTCGCTGGGCGTGGCCGACATGCTGGTGCTGGTGCTGATCGCCGACGCGGCGCAGAACGCCATGGCGGGCGAGTACAAATCCGTCACCGACGGCGCCATCCTGCTGCTGACCATCGTGGGCTGGACGGTGGCGATCGACCGGGCCAGCTACTTCCTGCCGTCGGTGGGCCGCCTGCTGGCGCCCTCCACCGTCTGCCTGGTGCGCGACGGCGAGCTGCAGCGGCGCAACATGCGCCGCGAGTACATCACCGAGGACGAGCTGATGAGCGAACTGCGCCTGAAAGGCTACGACAGCCTGGACGACGTGCACCGCGCCTACATGGAGCCCGACGGCAGCATCAGTGCACTGCGTCGGCACGGCTGAGCGGGCGCGCCGCGGCGCGGCCCTGGAAGAAGGCGATGGTGCGCGCCAGCCCTTCCTCGAATGGCGTGTGCGGCTGCCAACCCAGTTGGGTGCGCGCCAGCGAGATGTCCGGACAGCGCCGCACCGGGTCGTCCACCGGCAGGGGGCCGAACTGCACCGCCGAGCGCGAACCCGTCAACGCGCGCACGGCCTCGGCCACCTGCAGCACGGTGCGTTCCTCGGGATTGCCCAGGTTCACCGGCCCGGGGTCGGCGTCGCTTTCCATCAGACAGTTCAGCCCCGCGATCAGGTCGCTGACATAGCAGAACGAGCGGGTCTGCTCGCCTCGCCCGTAGACGGTGAGCGGCTGGCCGGCCAGCGCCTGCACGATGAAGTTGCACACCACCCGCCCATCGCCCGGCGCCATCATCGGTCCGTAGGTGTTGAAGATGCGCGCCACCCGCACACTGCCGGGGTGGCGGCGCCCGTACTCGGCGCACAGGGTCTCGGCGCAACGCTTGCCTTCGTCGTAGCAGGCGCGCGGGCCCACCGGATTGACGTGGCCCCAATAGCTTTCGCGCTGCGGGTGCTCGCGCGCGTCGCCGTAGACCTCGCTGGTGGACGCTTGCAGCAGCCGCGCGCCGCAGTGTTCGGCCAGCTCCAGCAGGCGGTGCGTGCCCTGCACGCAGGTGCGCACCGTGCCGACGGGATCGGCCTGGTAGTGCCGCGGCGAGGCCGGGCAGGCCAGGTTGTAGATGCGATCGACCTGCGCGACCAGGGGGTCGGCGATGTCGTGGCGCAACACGCTGAAGCCCGCGTGCGCCGCCATGTCCGCGATATTCTCGCGCCGGCCGGTGGCGAAGTTGTCCACGCACACCACCTCGTGGCCGGCGCCGAGCAGGGCGCGACACAGGTGCGAACCGAGAAAGCCGGCCCCGCCGGCCACCATGATGCGCATTGCGGGATAGCTGTAGTCTTTCATCACTCCTCCGTCAGCGTCGCCCAGAGCGACAGCCAGTCGCGCACGAAGCGCTCGATGCCGAATCGGCGGCGCGCCATCGCGCGCCCTGCCTCGCCCCATTGCCGGGCCAGCGCCGGATCGGCGCACAGTTGGCGCACGACCTCGGCCAGCCGGCCGCGATGGGTATCCACATAGCCGGTGCGCCCCGATTCAATGACGCATGGCAGCTCGGTCGCGGCATATCCCACCACCGGCACGCCCGCCAGCAGGGCCTCCACCAGGGACAGGCCCAGGCTGGCGTAGCGCACCGGGCTGAAGAACAGGCGGTAGCGCGCCATGCAAGCCGCCACTTCCATGTTGGGCACCTCGCCCAGGCCGCCCAGCTCCTGCGAGCCCATGCCTATCAAGTCCAGCGGCGCCTCGCGGCGTACCGCCTCGAACAGGTCCGCGCCGACGCGGCGGCCGCGCCGCGCGAGATGGTTCACCACCACGATTCCGCGCGCCAGTTCGCCACGGTACAGCGGCCCGGGATCGGGTAGGCCGTGCTCGATCACGCAGGTGCGCTGCCCCGCCGGGCTGCGCCACATTTCCGCGTTGTAGTGCGTGACATGCACCAGCGTGCCACCCTCGTCCTGGAACGGGTGCCAGGTATCGGTGGGATGCGGCTCGGGCGGGTTGTGTTCGACGTAGGCGCGCGGCAGGCGCCGCTGCGCGGCCGACAGCAGCATTCGCGCGTCCTCCAGGCTCTGCCGCGACTGGTACAGCACGCCGTCCAGCGGTTCGTCGGCCAGTTGCGCGGCGGGAACGCGGCGGATATTGGCACCCCAGGGAATGGCCGGCCCCAGCGGCTGGTAGCCGGGCCGTGCGTCGTCGCGGTACGGCACCACGAAAACATGCGGAACCTGGGTCAGCGCATATAGATAGTTGCCATGCACATGCCAGGTAAGAATGCGTAACGGTCGCCGCTCAGCCATGGCCCGGCCCTCCCGGCAGGCGCCGCAAGGCTTGTTCAAGCACGGTCTGCGTCGCCACGCCAAGCGCGCAGGGATGGCCGATCGGACAGTCCTCATACGCGCAGGGGCGGCACGGCACCGGCGTGGCCAGCACCGTGTGCAGGGCGCGGTTGGCCGGCGCCCAGCGCAAGGGGTCGCTGCCAGAGGCGATCACCACGCTCGGACAGCGCACCGCCGCGGCGATATGCGACATGCCGGTATCGTTGCAGACGACCAGGCGGCAGCGCGCGGCCAGCGCCGCCATGCCGCCCAGCGTGGTGCGGCCGCACAGGTCCAGCGTGTCCGGCGCCAATTGCCGCACCACGGCGCACAGCGGCGCCTCGTCCGGCGTGCCGGTCACCGCCACCTGCCAGCCGCGCTCGTGTAGCGCGCGCGCCACCGCCCCGAAACGCTCGGCCGGCCAGCGCCGCGAGCGCAGGCGCGCTCCCGGGTGCACCAGTATCGCTCGCTCCGGATGCAATCCCAGGCTGCGCGCCAACCCCTCGGCTTCACGATGGTCGCGGGTTTGCAGCGGCAGCTCCAGCGTGGCATCGTGGGCCGCGATACCCAGATGGCGCAGCAGGCTCAGGTAGCGTTGCGGTTCGGGTTCGTGGCGCGGCCAGGCCAGCCAGCGCCCCATCTGCTGCTGCGCCGGACCCGGCACGAATCCTCCCCAATGGCGGGCCCCGCATTGCGCCACGATGGCGTTCGATTGCGCACCGTTGCCGTGCATCTGCAGCGCCACGTCATAGCGGCCGCGCCGCGCCTGGCGGAAAAAATCCGGCAGCGCCTGCTCGCGCGCGGCCTGCTCGGGAAACGCGGCCAGTCCTGGAAACGCCAGGAAGGCGTCCACATAGGCGCGCAGGCGACGCGCCAGCGTCTGGCTGCCCGGCAGGCCCGCCCATGCGATATGCGCGCGCGGAAACGCCTGCCGCAGTGCGCGCAGCGCCGGGGTAGCGCACAGCATGTCGCCCAACTGCAGGGCACGGAACACCAGGATGCGCTCGATGCCCGGTTGGCGCAGCAGCAGCGTGCTCATGGCAGCCTCGGCCCGAAGCGCCAGGCGCCCACCAGCCGCCAGGCGATCGACAGCGGCGGGATCAGGCAGGAGGTGAGCAGCAATTCGGCCACGTGCGCCGGCGCGCGCGAAACCGCGCGCAGGCGCCGCCCGAAGAACCACAGCGTCAGCGCCAGCCACGCCAGCACGGCGGCGCCGGCCGGCCGCCACAGGCCGACCAGAGCGAGGCCGGCGGCCGCCGCCAGCGCCAGGGTCACCGCCAGATAGAACCACGGCGGTCCGCGCCGCACGCGCTCGCGGTACAGGCGCGGGTACTTGCCGTAGAGCAAGGTGTCGAACACGATCTTCTTCTGCATGCGCAGGCCGGCGGCGAACGGCGCCGGGCGTACCGGATGCAGCACCCGCGCGCGCGGCGCACGCCGGACCGCGCAGCCAGCCTCCAGCAGCGCGAAATGCAGGTCCGAATCCTCTCGCCACGCCATGCGGTAACGTGGATCGAAGCCGCCGGTGCGCTGCAAGGCGTCGCGCCGCACGAAGCAGTTCGCGGTGGCGAACTCGGCGCGCGCCAGGCCGGCCTGGTCGCGCTCGTAATCGGTCGGGCGCGGGCCCAGCGGAACGTCGATGGTGCCGGCCACCGCATCCGTGCCCGGGTCCAGGGCGGCCAGGCCCTCGGCCAGCCAGTCCGGATCGGCGATGGTATCGTCGTCGGTGAAGGCGATCACCGGGGCGCGCGCGCTTTGCCAGCCTGCATTGCGCGCGCCCGCCGGCCCGCGCGTACCGCGCACCGCGACGTAGCGCAATGCAGGCCCGCCTGGGTGCCTGTCGGCCAGCGCCTCGACCTGGCGTCGCGTCGCTTCGCTGGCCGCGTCGTCGCACACGATGATCTCGTATGCCGAGGGCGGCAGGCGCTGGCGCAGCACCGCAAGCAGGCAGCGCTGCAGCAAGGCTGCGCGCCTGAAGGTGGGAATCACGACCGAGGCGCGCAGGTTCATCGGGGCTTCTCCACCAGGAAGGGGCCGATCACCAGCGCATCGAGCGGCGTGGTCCAGAAACTCTCCAGCGCATCGCGCGGCGTGCACACCACGGGCTCGCCGCGGGTATTGAACGAGGTATTGACCAGCACCGGGATGCCGGTGCGCCGCTCGAAGGCAGCCAGCAGATCGTAGTACAGCGGATGCTGGTCGCGCCGCACCGTCTGCACCCGCGCCGTGCCGTCGATGTGGCGCACCGCCGGGATGCGGGTCGCCTGGTGTGGCAACACGTCATAGACAAACAGCATGAAGGGCGCGCACAAAGGCTGCGCGCCGCGCGCGTCGAACCACTCGTGGGCGCGCTCTTCCATCACCACGGGCGCGACCGGGCGGAAATCCTCGCGGTCCTTCAGGCCGTTCAGGCGCGCCTGCATGGCGCTGTCGCGCGGCGAGGCCAGGATGGAGCGCGCGCCCAGCGCGCGCGGGCCGAACTCCATGCGGCCCTGGAACCATCCTATGATTTTCTCCTGCGCCAGCAGGTCGGCGGTTTCGCCGGCCACGTCGTCCAGCCGGCGGTAGCTCAGCCGCGCGCCGTCGAGCAGGCGCTCGATCTCGTCTTCGCCGTACTGCGGCCCCAGATAGGCGTGTTCCATCACCCAGCGGCGCTGGCCGCCGCGACGGTGGAAGTCGGTGTACAGCGCCGCGCCCAGCGCGGTACCGGCGTCGCCGGCGGCCGGCTGGACCCAGATGCTCTCGAAACCGCTGTCGCGCGCCAGGCGCGCGTTCATCACGCAATTCAGCGCCACGCCGCCCGCCAGGGCCAGATTGCGCGCGCCGGTGCGCGCGCGCAGCCAGCGCGCCATATGCAGCGCGGTTTCCTCGACCACATCCTGCAGCGAGCGCGCGATATGCTTGTGGCGCGCCTCGAACGGCGCGCCCCGTTGCCGCGGCGGGCCGAACAGCTCGGCCAGGTCCGCCATCTCCACGCGATACCCGCCCTCCTCGTCCAGCGGCACCATGGTGCGGAACTGGTCGCGGTACTCGGGCTGGCCGTACGAGGCCAGCGCCATCACCTTGTACTCGTCGGACGAATGCAGGAAACCCAGATAGGTGGTGACCGCCTCGTAGAGCAAGCCGAGCGAATGCGGCATGCCGATCTGTTTCAGGTGGGCGTACTCGCCATCGCGAAACAGGCCGAAGCTGGTCGTGGTATCTTCGCCGCGCCCGTCGATGGTCAGCACCGCAGCGTCGCTGTACGGCGCGGCCAGGAAGGCGCTGGCCTCATGCGACAGGTGATGGTCCAGGTACACCCAGCGCTGCATCAGCGCGTCCAGCGACAGGCCTTCGAGGCGCGCCTTCAGGTGATGGGGCGCCCCGTCGAGCAACTGGCGCGGCGCATTGATCACATAGGACAGGAACAACGGCCCCCAAGGCGAATCCTCGCCCTCGGCAGCGCCGGCGCGACTCGGTTCCAGAGGCAACCGGATGCCGTCCTCGGCCACCGAGCCGTGCGGCAGCAGCGCCGGCGTGAAGGCGTAGACGACGTGGTCGACGTCGCGCAGCGCGATGCCGGCCTGCGCCAGGCAGTAGTCGATCGCATGGAAAGGCAGTTGCCAAGCCGTGAACGGCACGGGGCGCTTGCCGTGCTTGATACGGGTAAAGCGTTCCTCTTCGGCCGCGGCGACAACGACGCCATCGCGGACCAGTGCCGCCGAGCAGTCGTGAAATGCCGCGTTGATTCCCAGGGTGTGCATGGCAGAACCTCCTAGTTTGCGCCGGCCAGCAAGTCTTGCGCGGCCCGCGCCACGCGCGCCGGCGGCACGCCCGCCAGGCAGGCATGGTGGCCTTGCGGGCAGACGCTGCGCAGGCAATACCTGCACGGCACGTCCTGATAAAGCAGCTTGTGCGGCGTAAGCCACGGCGCATGCTGCGGATTGGTCAGCGCGTACAGGTCGGCCACCGGCACGCCAAGCGCGGCCCCCAGGTGGGCCGGCCCGCTGTTGTTGCAGATCAGCACGCCGGCGCGCTCGATCGCGGCCGCCAGCTCGCCCAGACTCAGATCGTCCAGCCAGGCCATGCCGGGCACCGCCGCCGGGGTGGCCGCCAGGGCCTGGCGCACGCCGGGCGAGGCCTCGCCGCCCAGCATCAGCAGGCGGCGTCCGGATCCGCGCAGCGCAACCAGCGCCTGGGCCAGCAATTCGGCGGGATAGCGACGCGACGCCGCGCTGGCGCCTGCATGCACGGCGATCCAGCCGCCCTCCTCGGTCACGCCCAGCGCATGCAGGCGGCGGAACAGGCTGGCGCGATCGGCTTCGCGCACGCGAAACGACAGGCGCTCGTCGCGGGTATGCGCGCCCACCGCCGCCACCAGGTCCAACTGGCGCCGCACTTCGTGGCGCACCGCATCGGGCGAGACGGCCCGCGCGTCGGCATCTGGCACCCAGTCCGACAGCAGCGCATAGGGGTTCTCGCGGCAATGCGCCAGGACCAGTGGAATGCCGGCCAGGCGGCACAGCATGGCGGCAGGCAGCGGGCTTTGCGTGTAGACCGTGAATATGACCGCCGCGTCATGGCGCGCCGCGCGCAGTCGCGCCGCCAGCTCGGCCGTGTCGTCCGCGCGCGCGTTGCGCACCCAGGCTGCCCGATGTTCGACCACCTCATCGATCTCGTCGATATGCGGCGCCAGCGCCGCGCCCGCCGGCGAACCCAGCAGCGTCAGCGTGCGGGCGGGCGGACCGCTGTCGCGCAACGCCCGCAGGGCCGGCGTCGTCATCAATACGTCGCCCAGATTATCCAGCCGGACGCAAAGAATGCGGCGCGCCTGGCGCCAGGGCTGGGCGCGGTTCATGCGGCCGCCATCCCTTCGGCGCGCAGCGTGGCGACGATCACCGCCGCCGCCGCGGCCAGGTCCGGCACGCACCGGGTCGGGGTGCGCTGCGCCCCGGCCTGCCACAGGGTTTCGCCGCCATTGTCCAGCAGCACGCTGCGGCAGCCGGCGCGATGGCCGGCCTCGATGTCGTCCAGGATATCGCCCACCATCCACGAGCGCCGCAGATCCAGGCCGTGCTCGCGCGCCGCGCGCAGCAGCATGCCGGGCGCGGGCTTGCGGCACGCGCAGCGCCGCGCGTAGGCGGCGATCCTGCCCTGCGGATGGTGCGGACACCAATAGAAGCCACTCAGCGGCGCGCCGGCATGCTCGCACAGCGTCGACAGCCGCGCCGCCATCGGGGCGATGCACGCCGTGTCGAAATGGCCGAGCGCCACCCCGGGCTGGTTGCTGACCACGATCAGAGGCAGGCCCAGCCGGCCCAGCATGCGCAGCCCTTCTCGGGCGCCGCGCGCCAGCCGCATGTGCTCCGGGGCGACGTTGTACGGCACGTCCTCCAGCAGCGTGCCGTCCTTGTCGAGAAACACCGCCGGCGTCAGGGCCATGAGGTTTCCTTGATGGGCAGGACCATGACCTCGGGCACGACGGTCTCCGGCGGCTGGGTCAGCACGAAACGCAGCGCCCGCGCCACGTTGGCGGGATCCTGCAGCGTGCCGGTGTCGATATCGGGAAAGCGGTCCAGCAGGAAAGGCGTGCGCATGCCGCCCGCGATAATGGCGCTGACCTTCAGCCCGGCGGCGCGCAATTCGGCATGCAGCGCGTGCGACAGGCCCAGCAGGCCCCATTTGCTGGCGTGGTAGGCGCAGGCATTGGGCCAGGCGCGCCGCGCCGCGGTCGAGGCGACGTTGACGATGTGCCCGCCGGGCGAGAGCCGCTCGCGCGCCAGCTTGGCAAGCACGAACGGTCCGGTCAGGTTGGTGCGCATGACGCGCTCCCAATCGGCGATATCGAGATCGGCCAGCGACGCCGTGACGTCGATGCCGGCGTTATTGACCACGGCGTCCAGCCTGCCGTAGCGCGCGACGGCCTGGTCCAGCGCCGCGCCCACCGCCGCCGGATCGCCCACGTCCATGGCCAGGGCGCAGGCGCGCCCGCCGTCGGCTTCGATCTCGCGCGCCATGTCCTGCGCGCCCTGGGCGCGCAGGTCGGCCACGGCCACGCAGGCGCCCTCCTGGCCCAGCATGCGGCACATCGCCGCGCCCAGGCCGCTGGCGCCACCGGTTACCAGCACCACGCGTCCCTCGAGGGTTTCGAATTCATGCATGAGCGGATTCCTCACAATGCGGTGGCGCGCGCCGCGTGCGCGGGCTGCGCCTGGACGCTGGCGGTACCCAGCCGGTCGTAGACGCGCAGCAATTGCGCCGCCACCTTTTCCCAGGTAAACAGCCGCCGGGCGCGCCGCTGGCCGGCCAGCCCCATGTCGCGGCACAGCTGCCGGTCGCGCGCCAACTGCGCCAGGCGGCCGGCCAGCGCGTCGGCATCGCGCGCGGGAACCAGATAACCCGTCTTGCCGTCCAGCACCGTGGTGCGGATGCCTCCGGTGTTCGACCCGACCACCGGGCGGCCGCAGGCCATCGCCTCCACCGGCGTAATGCCGAACGGTTCATACCAGGGCGTGGTCACGAACACATCGCAGGCGCAGTAGTACCTGCACAGCTGTTCGCGGTCGCGCCGGCCGGTGAACTGCACATAGGGTTCGAGCCGCTCCTGCGCCACGATGCGACGCAGCCTGGCCAGTTCGGGCGTGCCTTCGTCGCGCGGCACCGGATCGTTGCCGCCGACCACGCACAGCCGCGCATCCACGCCATGGCGACTGCGCAGGCGCGCCAGCGCGCGGATCACGTTATCGATGCCCTTGCGCGGCACGATGCGGCCCAGCTGCAGGATGCGAAACGCCGATCCGCCGCCCCAATCCAGCTCCGCCCGCGCCACGTCCTGGTCGACGCACTGCATTTCGGCGGCGTCGAAACCGCAAGGCACCACCTCGATGCGGCGCGGATCGGCGCCATACAACTCCATCAGGTCGTCGCGGTCCTGCGGGCACTCGGCGATGATGCGGTCGGCCTGGCGCACCACGTCGTCCTCGATCTCGAAGCGCTCATCGGGAAACAGGTCGGCCTCTTGCTGATGGCGCCGCCGCACCCGTCCCAGCGCATGGAAGGTGACCGCCACCGGTACGCCGTAGCGGTGCGCCGCCGGCAGGCTGGCCATGGCCGACATGAAGAAATTGGCGTGCACCACGTCGTACGACGGGCGGTGTTCGCCAAAGGCGCGCATCAGGAACGCCTCGAATGCCGGCATGTGCGGCAGCAGGTCTTCCTTGGGCAGGTAGTGGGCCGGGCCGGCGGGTACGTGAATCACCCGCACGCCGGGCGCCCATTGCACCACCGAGGGCAGCGTCGCGCTGTCGCGCCGCGTATAGATGTCCACCTGGTGACCCATGGCGGCAAACTGGCGCGCCGTCTGCGCAACGTAGATGTTCTGTCCGCCGCTGTCGATACTGCCGGGGCGGGCCAGCGGCGACGCGTGCTCGCTGACGATGGCGATATGCCTCATTTTTGTGCTCCGATGATTGAAGGTGGCCGGCGTGTCCATGCCACGCCGGCTTGGCCATGGCCTACCAGTACGGCGGCTGGTCGTAGTAGTCGTACAGCTCCTCGGCCCAGCGCTTGTCCGCCATCCCCGGCCAGTCGTTCTTGTCGAAGCCGCCCGCCTGCTTGAGCCGGTCCTTGGCGATGTCCAGCACGAAGCATTTCTGGTCGGTGTCCAGCACCAGCGCGCTCCACGGCAGCGCGAACAGCTTGTCGCCCATGCCCAGCATGCCGCCGAACGACAGCACGGCATAGGCGATGCGGCCTTGCGGCACGTCGATCATGATGTGCTGCACCGTGCCGAGGTGCTCGCCTTGCGGGTTGAGCACACGGTTGCCTTCCAGCGTGTCGGCCGCCATGATCTGCGGGCCGGGGCCGACGGCGCTGTCCTTTTCACGGCCCACGATGCGCGTCGGGCCGCCCGCCGCGGCGGCGGTGGCTTGCGGGGCCTGCTCGGGAGGGATGCCCATGTCTTGCTCCTTGTTCATGGTGAGGTCGTCGGCGCGACGACGCGAATGCGGTTGTCGATGTCGGCAACGCCCAGGCAATCGTCCGCGCAGTTCTCGATGGCGTACTTGTCGCGCCGGCGGGCCACCGTCCCGCTCAGTTCCACCTGCCCGTCGGTCACCGAGACCGACACATCGCTGACATCCAGCCCGCTGTGGGCCAGACGCTCGCAGACGTCCTCGCGCAGGCGCTCGTCCGAGCGGGTGTAGCCCTTGGGCAGGATGCGGCGGCTGCCTTCCCGGTGGCCGGCGCCGGCCAGGCCGGCCCATTCGCCGCCTTCGCCGTGATAGCCGCCGTAATCGCCGGCCAGCGGACCGTCATGGAATTGCTGCCGTTGCCAGCGCGGGTCCTCGCCATGGAACCCCCCATAGCTGCTCTGGCCCGGGTCGGCGCTGCGGCTGGTGATCGGTTCGTTCCATTGCGCGCGGCGCGTGCCGGGATAAGGTCCGCCCTGCTCGTATTGCGGGCCGCGGCGGTTCGGCCGGCCGCCCACCCCGGGATTGGGGCGTTCGCCGTACGGGCGGCCGTAGTCCGCTTCTTCGGCGCCCCAGCGGCCGCTGCCGCGGCTGTAGTCCTGGGCTTCGGGACGGTCGTTGCCATGCCACGAAGGCCTGCCTTGCCTGACATCGCGGCCGCCGCGCCGAAAATCGCGCTCGAATTCGTCCGGGGGCCCGAAATCGTCGTCGCCGTAGGGCGGCTGGCGTCGGTTGTCGTTACGCATTTGCCTTCTCCTGCGTTGCGGGTTGCGGATCGGGCCGGCGGCGCGCGACCGCCCGCCCGTGACAGAAGCGGTTCGCAAGCGCTGTGCCAGCCCGGCCCGTGCGCACGGCGCCGCGCTATGACGCCGCCTCGAACCACCATGGCAAGGCCCCACGCGGCGGCGGCGCGTGGACTTCTTACACGTGCGGGTAATTAGGTGGAAGAACCGGTGGAAGATCGCCGACCGGGCCCGCGCGCCAGCGAACCCGCGGCCGCCACCAGTTCGCGCGGGTCCACCGGTTTGGCCAGGTGCACCTGGTAGCCCGCCAGCAGGGCCCGCAGGCGCGCCTGCGCGTCGGCGTGGCCGGACAGCGCGATGGCGGGCACCCGTGTCTCCAGCGACGTCTGCCGCTCGGCCTCCATGGCCCGCACGCGGCCCAGCAGCTCATAGCCGTCGATATCGCCCAGCGAAATGTCGCAGATGATCAGGTCCGGCCATGCCGAGGCGGGCCGTTCGCCCAGAGCCTGCAGCGCCTGGCTGCCGCCACCGAAGGCCTCGATGCGCGCGCCGTGGTCGCGCAAGGCTTCGCCCACCAGCTCGCGCGCCTCGCGCTGGTCGTCGACCAGCACAATGGCCACGCCGGTCAGATCGACGCTGACGTCGCGGGCCTGTCCCGCGGCGTCATCGAGCGCGCGCACCGCGAATTCGAGCGTGCAGCTGATTCCCCCGCCTGCGGCCGGCGCACTGCGCAGCACCCCGCCCAGCCGTTGCGCCGTGGCGGCCGCGCGCGCCGGATCCAGCGCAGCGGCCGCGCGCAGCGCCGGCGGGGCGTCGTCGCCGGGCAGCTGGGCCTGGCTGTCGGCCGGCGCGGCGCGCCCGTCGGTGACCACCAGGCGCGCCACCGGCCCGTCGCGCTCGAGGCGCAGCTCCAGCCGTCCGCCCGGCGGCGTCACCGCCACGGCGTGCAGGGTCAGGTCCCAGATCAGCTGTTGCACCTCGCCCGGATCGCCGGTGATGCGGCCCGCGTCCGCGCCGATCAGGGTGTAGAGATTCACCCCCTTGGCGTCGATCAGTTCGCGGGCGCCGTCGAGCACCGCCGCCACCAGCGTGACCAGGTTGACCGGCTGGCGGCTGGCGCGCTCGCCCGCCTGCTCCAGTTCGTGCTGCTGGCGTTGCAGGCGCCACATCTGCGCATACAGGCCATCGGCCGCCAGCAGCGCCTGGTGCTCGCCGCTCTCCACGATGCGCCCGTGGTCCAGCACCAGGATGCGGTCGGCGTTGACGATGGTCGAAAGGCGGTGCGCGATCACCAGCGTCGTGCGTCCGCGGGAAATGCGCTCCAGTTCCGCCTGGATGGCCCGTTCGGTGCGCGTATCCAGGGCCGAGGTGGCCTCGTCGAAGACCAGCACGGGCGGATTCTTCAGCAACGCGCGCGCAATCGCGATGCGTTGGCGTTCGCCGCCGGACAGCTTCACGCCCCGCTCGCCGACCATGGTGTCGTAACCGGCCGGCAGGCTTTCGATGAACTCGTGCACACGCGCGCCGCGCGCGGCCTGCACGATCTGCTCGCGCGAGGCCTGCGGCATGCTGTACCCAATGTTGTAGGCAATCGTGTCGTTGAACAGCAGCGTATCCTGCGGCACGATGCCCAGTGAGCGCCGCAGGCTGCCCTGCTCGACGGTGCGCAGGTCCTGGCCGTCGAACAGCACGCGGCCGCTGTCCGGGTCGTAGAACCGAAACAGCAGGCGCGCCAGCGTGGATTTGCCCGAACCGCTGCCGCCGACCACCGCCACGGTGGCCCCGGCCGGTATGGTGAAATCCACGTCCCAGAGGATCCGCCGGCCCGGCTCGTAGCCGAAATCGATCCGCTCGAAGCGCACCTCACCGCCGGCCACGCGCAAGGGCGGCATGTCGCGCGAATCGGCCACTTCGGGACGCAGCAACAGCAGCCCGCAGATCCGTTCGGCGTTGATGAACGCTTCCTTGGCCTGGCGAAAGATCAGGCCCAGGGTGCTCAACGGCAGGCAGATCTGGATGATGTAGGCATTGACCAGCACCAGGTCGCCCACCGTCATGGCGCGGCTGGTCACCTGCTGGCCCGCCAGCAGCATGACGGCCGCCACGCCGCAGGCGATGATGCCCGCCTGGCCGATATGCAGGCGCGACAGCGAGCGCTGGTTGTCCACCCCTACGCCGACCCAGCGGTGCATCACCTGCCCCAGCCGTTCGTTCTCCAACGCTTCGTTGGCGTACTGCTTGACCGCCTCGTAGTTGAGCAGGCTGTCCACCAGACGGGCGCTGGCGCGCGAATCCAGTTCGTTGAGCGCGCGTTGCAGGACCGTGCGGCGCTCGGTCAGCAACACCGTATACACCGCATAGGCGGAAAAGGTCACCGCCACGATGAACGCGAACCACAGGCTGTACCCGGCGGTCAGGATCACCACCACCGAGATGATCTCCACCAGCGTGGGCAACAGGGTGAACAGCGCCGTGCCCAGCAGGAAGCCCACCCCGGTGGTGCCGCGCTCCACGTCGCGCGCCAGCGCGCCGGTCTGGCGCGCCGCATGGAAGCGCGCGCCGAGGCTTTGCAGATGCGCGAACATGCGCAAGGTGAAATCAGCCACGGTCGCCTGCGTCACCCTGACGAAGATCAGGTCGCGCAGCTCGGTGAACAGGCTGCCCGCGAAGCGCAACAGTGCGTAGCCCAGCAACAGGAACACCGGCAGCGCCAGCATGCCCGGGGCGCTGAGCAGGTCGACGATGCGCTTGAGCACCGCCGGCACGGCCACCATCAGCAGCTTGGCCGTCACCAGCAGCGCCACCGCGGCCGCCGTGCGGCCTCGGTAGCGCCACAGGGCGCTCAGGATGGTGCGGTTGACTTCACGGCGCGCGCTGGCGGCCTGCTGGTTTGCATCCATGGCGAAGGGGTCCTGGCGTGGAACGGATCGCGCAGGGCCGCAAGGCGCATGCCGTGGCGCGGGCACGCGGCTTGCCGCTCAGGATGGCCGCGGCGGCCATCCCGGCCGCCCGCCCAGACCAGAGGAGCCCGCATGACGACCGCTTCCCTCCCCTGCGCGCTGCGCAGCGCCCTGCTCACCCTGTTGCTGGCGGCCTGCTCCGGCCCGGCCAGCGGCAACGACACCGCTCTTGCCGCCCAGGTCCGCCAGGCGCTGGTCGAAACGCCTGGCCTGCGTTCCGAGACGGTGCAGGTCCAAAGCCGCGACGGCGCGGTGCGCCTTTCCGGCACGGCCGACACCGACGAGGCCGCCGCGCAGGCGCTGGCGGCAGCCCGCTCGGTGCCCGGCGTACGCGACGTGCGCAACGAGATCCGGGTGCGCGACCCGCTGTAGCCCGGCACCTGTCCGGACGCTAGCGCCTGCGCCCGTGATCGGACATGGCGCAGGCGCCCAGCAGCGCGCCCAGCACGATGGCCACGCCGATCAGCTTCCAGCTGTTCTCGTGCACGTACCCGTCGGCGACGCGCGAGGCGCGCTGGTAGCGCTCGACGGCGCTGCGTTCCCAGCCGCCGGCCTGGTCGCGCGCCGCCTCCAGCTGATGCTTGAGCCGGTCGCGCACCGACTCCAGCTCCGAGCCGCCGTACGATGCGGTCGAGCGCAGCAGCGCCTCGGCGCCGGCGATCAATTCATGCAGGCCGGATTTGACTTGCTGTTTCGATTCGCGGATGCGGGCGCGGTCTTCGGTATGTGCATGCATGACGTCTCCTTGCAGAAAATGCCGGCGCCGCCGACGTGGCGGGCGCTCGCCGGCCGCACTGCGCAAGTATCGTGCCGCGCCGGGGCACGCGCATTGCGGCACGCACGCCGTCCCGCCGCCCGAGGCGGCCCGAGCGGAGTTCCCATGGCCGACGCCACCGTCCTGGTTTTGCTGTACTTCATCATGCCGCTGTGGATCCTCGCCGGCGTGGCCGACTGGCTTTGCCATCGGGCCAGCGATATCGCGCATACGGCAGGCCCGCGCGAATCGCTGCTGCACCTGTTGATGTTCGCCGAGATCGGATTGCCCTTGCTGATGTGCCTGCTGCTGGAGATCAATGCGCTGGTGTTCCTGGTGATGCTGGCGGCGTTCGTCCTGCACGAGGGCACCGCGCTGTGGGACGTCAGTTACGCCCAATCGCGCCGGCGCATCACCCCGCTTGAGCAGCACGTGCACAGTTTCCTGGAGTTGCTGCCCTTGATGGCCGGCACGCTGGTGGCCCTGCTCAACTGGCCCGCGTTTCTGTCGCTGTTCGGGCTGGGGGACCAGCCCGCCGACTGGTCGCTGCGCTGGAAGGCCGAGCCGCTGCCATTGGGCTATGTCGCGGCGATACTGGGGGCGGCGCTCCTGCTCGAAGCGCTGCCCTACGCCGAGGAATTGTGGCGGGGCCTGCGCGCCCGCCGCCCGACGCCATAAGCGGGTTCAGGCGGCTTGCGCGCCGGCCTTGGCTTCGGCCTTGAACATGTGGGCGATGGCGCCGGCCACGGCTTCGTCGTACCAGGGATTCAGTCCGCTGACCGCCACCACGATGCCCTCGACGCATACGCTGCCCCATACGGTCTCGTCCTGGGCGACCAGGTGCGGCCGCGCCGCCAGCGCCGTATGGCTGTCCAGTCCGGTGCGCCAGCTCAGGGCCGCCTTGCGGCGCGCGTACGCCCCGTAGTCGGCGTCCCAGCGGCGGGTGTCGCCAAAGCTCTCCTCGTACAGCACCGCCTGCTCGAACGGCAAGCCGGCCGCCAGCGGATCCATCACCACCACGTGCAGGAAGCCGCTCTCGCCCATGGCGCGGCAGGCCAGCGCCGCGTCGATCAGCGGACGTACCCTGTCGACCGCCCGCGCCGCCGCTTCCGCGTCGGCCCAGCGCGCGGCCCCCATTACAGCTCCCGGGTGGCGCGCCGCCAGACCGCCTCGAAGTCGTTCTCCGACCAGCGGTCTATGCCCGGCGTGCGTTGCGGGCTCAGTCCGGGCATGGGGTTGGAGACGGCGCCCGATTCGCCCGGGCTGCCGTCGGCCTGCTCTTCGCGCGGCCGCGGCTTTCTGGGCGCAGGCGCCTCGTCGCGGCGCGGAGCCGATGGTTTGGACGATGGGGTATCGTTCGATGCCTTCATGATGCTGCTCCTGGTGATTGCGGGAAAAACAGGATGTCGGCCGGCCTCAGCCGGCCCACCATTGCTTGAGGGTGGCGCGCAGCGCCGCGCCGCCGGCCGGATCCGCCCGCAGCGCCTGCACGTAGGCGCGCACCTGGCGCGCGGGGATGTGCGGCGGCAGCGGCGGCACTTCGGGGTCGGTCATGACTTCCAGCACCGCCGGGCGGGCGGCGGTCAGCGCCTCGCCCCAGGCCGCGCCGAGATCCTGCGCGCGCTCCACGCGCAAGCCATGCAGGCCCAGCATGCGGGCGTAATCGGCATAGGCGAACCGCGGCAGGCGTTGCGAATCCTCGAAGCGCGGATCGCCGCCCATCACGCGCTGTTCCCAGGTCACCAGGTTGAGATCGCCGTTGTTCAGCACCAGGACCACCAGCGTGGGATCGGCCCAGGCGCGCCAGCGGTCGGCGATGGTGATCAGCTCGTTGATGCCGTTCATCTGCATCGCGCCGTCGCCCGCCAGCGCCACCACCGGCCGCTCGGGATAGGCCAGCTTGGCCGCCAGCGCGTAAGGCACGGCGCAGCCCATCGTGGCCAGCCCGCCCGACAGCGACGCCATCATGCCCTCGCGCAGCTTCACGTCGCGCGCGTACCAATTGGCCGCCGAGCCCGAGTCGGCCGTCACGATGCTGCGGTCCGGCAGGCGCTGCGAGAGTTCCCAGAACACGCGTTGCGGGTTGACCGGCCGGGCGTCCACCATGGCGCGCGCCTCGACGGTACGCCACCAGCGCGCCACCGACGCTTCGATGCGTTCGCGCCAGCGCGCCCGCGGCTTGTTCTCGAGCAGCGGCAACAATGCCTGCAGGGTCTGGCGGCTGTCGCCGGCCAGGCCCACTTCCACCGGATAGCGCAGGTTCAGGTTGCGGCCGTCGCGGTCGATCTGCACCGCGCGCGCCTGTCCTTCGCGCGGCAGGAACTCGCTGTACGGAAAGGCCGTGCCGACCATCAGCAAGGTGTCGCACTCGTTCATCATCTCCCAGCTGGGCTGCGTGCCCAGCAGGCCGATGGCGCCCGTTACGTAAGGCAAGGCGTCGGGCAAGGCGGCCTTGCCCAGCAAGGCCTTGGCGACCCCGGCGCCCAGCCGCTCGGCGACCGCCTGCAGAGGCGCGGTCGCTTCCAGCGCGCCCGCGCCGGCCAGGATGGCGATCCGCTCGCCGCGGTTGAGAATGTCGGCGGCATTGCGCAGCGCCGTATCCGGCGGCACCGCCGCATGCGATGTGACGCCTATGCCGGTCGGCACGCTGCCATGTTCGCGCGGCAGTTCGCGCACGGCCGGCAGATCCTGCACGTCATTGGGCAGGATGACGCAAGTCACGCAGCGCCGCTCCAGCGCAATGCGCAGCGCGCGGTCGATCAGGTGCCGCGCCTGCTCGGCGCTGGCGGCCTGCTGCACGAAGTCGTGCGCGACATCCTTGAACAGCGACACCAGGTCGACTTCCTGCTGGAAGTCGCCGCCCAGCGCGCGGCGCGCCTGCTGGCCCACCAGCGCCAGCACGGGCTGGTGGTCCAGCTTGGCGTCGTACAGGCCATTGAGCAGATGGATCGCGCCCGGCCCGGAGGTCGCCATGCAGACGCCGACCTGGCCGGTGAACTTCGCATGCGCGCAGGCCATGAAGGCGGCCATCTCCTCATGGCGGGCCTGCACGAACTCCAGCGGCTGGCGCGTGCGCCCGAATGCGCCCATCAGGCCGTTGATGCCGTCGCCAGGATAGCCAAAGATGCGCCGGATGCCCCATTGCGCGAGACGCTCCAGTACGAAGTCCGATACGGTTTCCATGCCTGCTCCCGAAAAGTGCCGGCGCCCCAAGGGCGCCTGGCAGGCGGGTCAGCAAGCACCATGCCCGCCCGGGTCTCAGTGCTGCGCGCGCGGGACCGCTCCCTCTTCGTTGGCGGCGGCGTCCGGCGGTCCAGCCTCGCCATATTCCTCCAACCGGTTGTAGAGCGTCTTGGCGCTGATGCCCAGCATCGCCGCGGTCTGTTTCTTGACGCCGCCGCAACGCTGCAAGGTGGCCAGGATCAGCCGGCGATCGGCTTCGGCCAGCGTCGAGCCCACCGGCACGATCACCTGCCCGCCGCCTGCCGCGTCGCTGGGCGAGATCTGCGGCGTGAGCGCGCTGGCGTCCAGCGTGTCGGATTCGGCCAGGATGAACGCACGCCGCACGAAGTTCTTCAATTCCCGCACGTTGCCGGGCCAGGCGTACTCCGCCATGGTCTGCAGCGCTTGCGGCGCAAGGCGCTTGCTCTTGCCGTACTCGCGGTTCAGCCCGTCGAGAAAACGCTCGGCCAGCATGGCGAGGTCGTCGCCGCGCTCGCGCAGCGGCGGCAACTCGATCGGAAACACGCTCAGGCGGTAATAGAGGTCTTCGCGCAGCCTGCCGTCGCGCACCGCCTGCTCGGGGCTGCGGTTGGTGGCGGCCACCACGCGCACGCTGCAGGAAATCTCGCGGTTGGTGCCCACCCGCATGAAAGCGCCGGTCTCCAGCACGCGCAGCAGCTTGACCTGCAAGTCCAGCGGCATTTCCGTCACTTCGTCCAGGAACAGCGTGCCGTTGTCGGCGCGTTCGAAATAGCCCTTGTGCTGGCGCTCGGCTCCGGTGAAGCTGCCGCGTTCGTGCCCGAACAGTTCGCTCTCGATCAGGTTGGGCGAGATCGCGCCGCAGTTGACCGCCACGAACGGGCCGGCGCGCCGCGCGCTGAGCTCGTGCACCGCGTGGGCGGCCAGCTCCTTGCCGGTGCCGCTCTCGCCGATCAGCAGCGTCGTGACCTCGGTGGGCGCCACGCGCGAGATCTGGCGGTACAGCGCCTGCATCGGCGCCGAAGCTCCCACCAGGCGCCCGAAACGGCCTTCCTGCTGGAACGGCTGGGAAGGATCCCAGTCGCCGTCCTGACCCGCCGAGGCCACGCGCGCCAGGATCTGTTCGAGCCGCTCCATGCAGATGGGCTTGACGAGGTAATCGGTGGCGCCGGCGCGCAGCGCTTCGATGGCGTTCTCCATGGTGCCGTAGCCGGTGATGACCACCACCTCGACCCCGGCATGCGAAATGCGGGAGAACAGTTCCATGCCGGTGGCGCCGGGCAGGCGCACATCGGTCAGCACCAGGTCCGGCAATTGCCGTTCCACCTGGATCAGCGCGTCGCGCACCGTCGCGGCCTGCGCCACGGTATAGCCGTGCTCGCGGCCGATCTCCACCAGGTTGTCGCGTACCGCATCATCGTCGTCGACGATCAGCAAGTGAGGCATCGTTCCCCCCGCAATGCAAGAATTGCGCATGGCGGCGCCAGTCGCCATGCCGCCCGGTCAATGTGTATGAGTGAAGTACCCGCCCTGCGTCCATAGCGTAGCGTGACGGGCTCGAGATGGCAGTAACAACACCCTACGGTGCAACATTTTTTTCCAACCTTTGCATCTGGTCTCACCCCTGGCGGGGCCCACCCATCACAATGGACCCGTCGCCTGGTTTCTTGCCGCGAGGCTGTATCGTGCCCAACCAAACCGCAACTACGCCTGCAACGACTTCCGACCCGCTCGAACGCCTTGCGGCGCTGGGCCCCAGCGCGTGCATGCGCAAGCTGGCCGCCAGCATCGAGCGCGCCGCCGACAGCGACGCCACCGTACTGCTGGTGGGTGAAAGCGGCACAGGCAAGGATGTGCTGGCCCGCGCCATCCACGACCTGGGCGCGCGCCGCGACGCGCCGTTCATGGCCATCAATTGCGGGGCGATCAGCCCGACGCTGGCGCATGCCCAGCTGTTCGGCCACGAGAAGGGCAGCTTCACCGGCGCCTTGTCGCACAACGCCGGTTACTTCGAGAACGCCAGCGGCGGCACGCTGTTCCTGGACGAGATCACCGAGATGCCGCCCGACATGCAGGTGCATTTCCTGAGGGTGTTGGAAACCGGCGCGTACCGCCGGGTCGGCGGGGTGGAATTGCTGCATGCCAACGTGCGCATCATCGGCGCCACCAACCGCGATCCGCACGCCGCGGTGGCCGAGGGCCGGCTGCGCGAAGACCTGCTGCATCGCCTGCTGGTGCTGCCTCTGCGGGTGCCGCCGCTGCGCGAACGGCCGGACGATGTGCGCTTCCTGGCCCAGCGGTTTCTCGACGAACTCAATGCGCGCCACGGCACGGCCAAGCGCTACACCGGCGCCATGCTCGACGCGCTGGCCGCCCACGACTGGCCCGGCAACGCGCGCGAACTGCGCAACGCGGTGCAACGCGCCTATATCCTGCACGACGGTCCGATCGGTCCACAGGCGCTGGCCGACGTGGTGCTGCGCCGCCCTGCCCGGCAGGATGCCGATACGCTGGCCTTTCCCGTGGGAACCCCCCTCGAATCCGCGCAACGCGAGCTGATCCTCGCCACGCTGGCGCGCGCAGGCGGCGACAAGCGGCGCGCCGCCCGCACGCTCGCGATCAGCCTCAAGACGCTCTACAACCGCCTCAACGCCTATGGCGTGAGCGCCGGCGCGGATCCGGAAAAAAATACGGCGACGTTGTAACTCCTGACCCGCCGCAACCGCGCCGCGGGGCCGCGCCCCGAGAGGCGCACGGGCTGGCATCGATCTTGCGTGCTCCTCTGGTATGTCCCCGCGCCCAGGCGCGTCCGTGTCGGAGGAAGACTTGAGCCACGTCCTGCAGGATCTGCGGCTGCGCCAGCAAACCACGCTGGCGCCACGCCTGCAACAGTCCATTCATCTGCTGCAAATGTCGGCGCTGGAGTTCACCACGACCGTGCAACAGGCCCTGGCGACCAATCCGTTCCTGGAAGACGCCGACGAAACCGAAGCGCAAGACGACGCGCCGGCCTCGCCCACGGCGGCGGAGCCGCCTGGCCCCTCCGAGCCGCCGCCCGAACCGCCCTCCTATGCCGGCGACTATCCCACGCGCAGCCCCGCCGCCCAACCGGGAGCGGCCAGCGACGCGGCGGCCTGGGTGCCGGCCACCTTGAGCCTGCACGAACGCCTGTCGCAGGCGCTGGGCGCCTATGCGCTGAGCGAGCGCGACCGCGCGCTGGCCGAGTTCATCGTGGACGCGCTGGACGACGATGGCTACCTGCGGCAGGAACTGGCCCAACTGGCCGGCGCCGCCGACTTCGATCCGCAGCCCGACGCCAGCGAGTGGCAGGCGGCGCTGCACCTGGTCCAGCAGCTCGACGCGCCGGGCCTGGCCGCGCGCGACCTGCCCGAATGCCTGGCCCTGCAGATCCGCGCCTGTAGCCGCCTCGATCCGGCCGTGCGCGATGCGGCCCTGGCCATCGTCGCCGAACACCTGCAGCGCCTGGCGCGCAGCGATTACCCCGGCATGCGGCGCGCGCTGCGCTGCAGCGAACCGGTGCTGCGCCAGGCGTGCGGCGTGATCCGCGGCCTCGACCCCAAGCCCGGCCGCCGCTATGCGCACGAACCGCCCAGCTACGTCGTGCCCGATGTGGTGGTGAGCAAGCAGCGCCAGCAATGGCTGGTGGTGCCCAATCGGGGCGCCATGCCGCATGCCCGGCTGCACCAGGCCTATGCCGACCTGTTCCGGCGCGCCCGCATGGACGAGCGCAGCCCGATGGCCCAGGAACTGCAGGAAGCCCGTTGGCTGGTGCGCAATGTCGAGCAACGCTACGCCACCATCCGGCGCGTGGCCGAAGCCATCGTGCAGCGCCAGCAGATGTTCTTCGAATTCGGCCAGATCGCCCTGCGGCCGCTGATGCTGCGCGAGGTCGCCGACGAGCTGGAAATGCACGAGTCCACCGTCTCGCGCGCCACCGCCAACAAGTACATGTCGACGCCGCGCGGGGTGTTCGAATTCCGCCATTTCTTCTCGCGCGAACTGAGCACGGAATCGGGCGGGACGTGTTCGGCCGCGGCCGTGCGCGCGCTGATCCGCGAATACATCGACGCGGAAGATCCACGCATGCCCCTGTCCGATGTGACGCTGGCCGAACGGCTTGCCGGCGACGGCATCGTGGTGGCGCGCCGCACCGTCTCGAAGTACCGGCTGCAATTGCGCCTGCCCGCCGCCGACGCGCGCCGCCAGTACTACTGACGGGCGCGCGCCGGCGCGGACCGTTCGCGATACTACTTGGATCCACCCGTGTTGGGATATCCCGGCGGCGGCGCAGCGCCTTGCGCCGGCGTGGCGGGCGGGTTGTCGTTGATGTCGGGCTGGCGCCGCGGCATGTCGCCGCGCGTATCGTTGCCGCGGTGCTCGTTCATGTGCTGCTGCGGCGTCCTGGGCGTCCCGTCGTTGGTCGTGGTGTTGGGCGCCGGCGGCACCTGGCCCGGCGGTACCGGACGGTTGGGCGGCACGGCCGTCGAGTCGTTGGGCGTGGTCGAGGGCGTGGTCGGCGCGGTACCGCTCTGCGCCAGGGCGCCGCCATGCGCCAGCACCGCGGCCATGGCGCCGGCCACCAGGTAAATCAGGCTTCGTTGCTTCATATCGATTCCTCCAGGTAAGGAACCCACGATTTCGCAAGCGGCGTGCCTGTCCGCGGTGCGGCATGCCGCTTGCGCCGCGGCGCGTCATACGAGGAGGCAGCAAATGCCGCAGTGGATCGCACAATGGCAGATCGACCATCCCTGGCTGGCCTGGGCCATCGCCCTCGCCGTGGCGGCCGTCGTCTACGGCGCGGCGACGCTGCTGCTGCGCGGCGCCGAGCGCCGCCTGCGCCGCGCGCCCGCCCGTGCGTCGAGCTGGCCGCAGGCGCTGGCCGACGTGCTGGCGCGCACCAGCCGGCCGCTGCTGGCGCTGGCGGCCCTGCTGGTCGGCCTGGACGCGGCCGGCGTCCAGATGCCCTGGAGCGGCGCCGCCGCGCGGCTGTGGTTCGTCGTGATCGCGCTGCAGGTGGCGCTGTGGCTGGATCGCCTGGTGGCGGTGCTGCTGGGCAATATCGCCTTGCGCACGCGCGCCAGCGCCGTCACCGCGACCTTGCTGGGCTTCCTGCTGCGCCTGGCGGTCTGGACCCTGGCGATACTGGCGATGCTGGACAACCTGGGCGTCAATGTCACGGCGCTGGTCGCCAGCCTGGGCATCGGCGGCGTTGCCGTGGCCCTGGCCGTGCAGGCCATCCTGGGCGACCTGTTCGCGTCGATCTCCATCGGCCTGGACAAGCCTTTCGAGGTGGGCGACTTCGTGGTGTTCGGCAGCGTGGCCGGCAGCATCGAGCATATCGGCCTGAAGACCACCCGCATACGCAGCCTCGGCGGCGAGCAGATCGTGTGCGGCAACGCCGAACTGCTCAAGCAGACGATTCAGAATTACAAGCGCATGCAACAACGACGCATCGTGTTCGGCCTGCGCCTGGCCTACGCCACCAGCGCCGAGCAGGCTGGCGAAGTGCCCGCCCTGGTGCGGGCCGAGATCGAACGCCAGCCCGGCGTGCGCGTCGACCGTGTGCACCTGGCCCGCTTTGGCGACAACGGCCTGGAATATGAGGCGGTGTACTACGTCGACAGCGCCGACTACAACCGTTACATGGACATCCAGCAGGACATCAACCTGGGCATCATGCGCGCCCTGGCCGCGCGCGGGCTGCGCTTCGCCGTCCCGGAGCGCCGGCTGGGCGGGACTGTGTCCTGGACCGATACGGCTGGCGAACAATCCGGGCACGGCGCTTGCTGAACCAGCGCATCGGCCCGGTCACGTCCCTGTTTGCGACGCGGGCATCCTTCTCGGGGAGCTTGCATGACGACCATTCGTACCTTGGTGGTGGCCGCGGAAGCGTTTCCGCTGGCCAAGACCGGCGGCCTGGGCGACGCCGTGGCGGGCATGCTGCAGGCGCTGGACCGCCGGCCGGATGGCATGGACGTGCGGTGCGAGTTGCTGATGCCCGCCTATCGCGGCACGCTGGATATGGTGTATCGGCCGCGCACGGTCGCGCGGCTGGGCGGTCTGCCCGGCGGCCCGGCCAGCCTGGTGCGCGGCCATTGCCCGGCCTCGGGGTTGTCGGTGCTGCTGCTGCGCAACGACGCGCTGTACGACCGGCCCGGCATCTACGTGGACGACAGCGGCCAGGGCTATCCCGACAATGCCCGCCGCTATGCGGCCCTGGCGCACGCGGCCGCCCGGCTGGCGCAAGGGGTGCCCGGACTGCGGCCGCCGCATGTGGTGCACGCGCACGACTGGCATGCCGCGCTCGCGCCGCTGCTCATCCACGCGGCCGGACTGCACTACGTCAAGACGCTGCTCACCATTCACAACCTGGCGTTCCAGGGAACGTTTCCCGCCGAGCTGGCCAGCGCGCTGGGCATTCCGACGGCGTGCCGCCATGAGGACGGCGCGCTGTCCGACGGCCACGTCAATTTCCTCAAGGCCGGCATCCGCTATGCGACCCGCGTCACCACCGTCAGCCGCGCCTATGCGCGCGAGATCCTCACCCCGGCCTTCGGCTGCGGCCTGCACGGCTTGCTGCGCGCGCGCGGCGCCGACCTCAGCCCGGTGCCCAACGGCATCGACACCGCGCTGTGGAATCCCGCGGCCGACCCGCACCTGGGCGGCCTGCGCTTCAACGCGCGGGACCTGCGCGACAAGGCCCGCTGCAAGGCCGCGCTGCAGGTCGAACTGGGCCTGCGGCCGCGCGCGGACGCGGTCGTGCTGGCCATGGGCAGCCGCCTGACCGGCCAGAAGATGGCCGATGTGGCCATCGCCGCCCTGCCCGCGCTGCTGGAGACGCACCCACACTTGCAGTTCGCACTGATAGGCCGCGGCGAGCCGACCCTGGAAACGGCGCTGCGCGCCCTGGCGGCGCGCTACCCGGGCCGTTGCGCGATCCACATCGGCTACGACGAACCGCTCGCCCATCGTTTGCACGCGGGCGCCGACCTGCTGCTGCACGGCAGCCGCTTCGAGCCTTTCGGCCTGACCCCGTTGTACGCCATGCGCTACGGCACCCTGCCGGTGGCGTCGCGGGTGGGCGGCATGGTCGATACCATCCGCGACCCCGGCCCGGCGGTGGAAGAGTCCTGCGCCGGCCAGGGAACGGGCTTCCTGTTCGATGGCTGCGAGCCCGCCGACATGCAGCAGGCCGTGGCGCGCGCGCTGCGCGCGCTGGCCAAGCCGGCGGTGCGCGACGCCATGCGCCGCAACGCCATGCAGGCCGATTTCAGCTGGCGCGCTTCGGCGCAGGCCTATGCCGGCCTGTACGCCAGCCTGGCCAGCGCGCCGCAGCGCGGCCGGGTGCCCGCGCCCACGCTGCCGCTGCTGGCCAACGCGGCCTGAGGTCCGGCGCCATGGTTCGCCGCGCCGCCGCCCGTCTCGATCGCCACGCCCAACTGCTGGCCTTTCACGCCGCCGCGATCGCCCTGGCGCGCGATACGCGCGCCGGCCCGTTCGCGGCGTGGCGGACACTGTGCGTACGGCTACGCCGCTGCGGTTTCAACGCGGTGTGTCTGACGCCGCCATGGCAGTGCCCGGATGACATCCAGGGCGCGCCGGCCGACGTGGACCGCGCCGATGCGCGCTGGGGCGGCGGCGCCATGGACGCCACGCTGGCACGCCTGGCGCGCGAGGCCGCCGCGCAGGGGCTGGCGCTGTTGCTGGACCTGGAGCCGGACCGGGTGGCGCGCGACGCCGCGCCGCGCACCGCCCAGCCGCAATGGCTGGAGAACCCCGCCGACGAGCCGGCCGGGGACCCGCGCCAGCCCTTATCGCGGCACGGGGTGCGCTATGTGCGCGCGCGCCCGGCCCCGGCCGGTTTCCTGGCGGCCTGGCAGTCCCGCCTGGCTGGATGGCTGGACGCCGGCGTGGCCGGTTTTCGCTGCACCGCGCCGCAGCGTCTCGATCCTGCCGATTGGCGCGCCCTGTTCGAACCCTTGCGGGCCAGCCAGCCGGCGCTGCGGCTGCTGGCCTGGACGGCGGGACTGACGCCGGCGCAGTCGGCCGCCCTGGCCGGCGTGGGGTTCGACGGCGTGTTCGGCTCGATCCCCTGGTGGTCGCCCGACGCCGCCTGGCTGGACGCCGAATCGCAGCGCCTGCGCGACGTGGCCCCCCTGCTGGCCGCCCCGGTTGCCCCGGCCGGCGGCGCGCCGCTGGCGCCGGCAAGCGCCGCCGCGCACGCCGCGCTGCGCGCCCTCTGGGTGGCCGCGCTGTGGGGCGATGGCTTGCTGGTAGGCAGCGAACTGCAAGGCATGATGCCCGCCGTGGCGCGCGCGCTGCGCTGGCGCCGCCAGGCCGCGCCGAGCGGCCGGCCGGCCTTGCTATGCGGGCGCGATGGCTGGGCCACGCTCATCATCCGTCCAGGGCCGCCCGGCACGGCCCATGTGCTGGCGCTGGATCCGCAGGCCGCGCATGAGCCGCGGGTGGATTGGAGCGCCGGCGCCGCATTGCTGCCGGCCGGCGCGCCGCGACACCTGGCCGATCCGGTCGAACACGGCGCGCTGTACCGCGTGGCCGCCGAGCGCCCGGTGCGCGCGGTGGCGAGCGCGCTGCTGCCCGGTCCGCCCGCGGCCTGCGACCGCGAGGCGCGGGTCGTCTTCGAACACATCGCGCCTGCGGCGGCGCACGGCAGCCTGCCCGCCAAGGCGCTGGCCCACGTGCCGGTGGAAGTCGGCGTCGACCTTATCTCCGACGGACACGAACAGCTGGCCGGCGAGCTGCAATGGCGGGCCGCCGACCAGGCCGGCTGGCACGGCGTGGCGCTGGCGGCGGGCGACAACGATCGCTGGCACGCCTGCTTCGCGCCGCGCCGGGTCGGGCTGCACGAGTTCCGCCTGTGCGCCTGGCGCGACGCCTGGCTGACCTTCCGCCGCGAGCTGCGCCTCAAACACGAGGCGGGCCAGGACATCGCGCTGGAGCTGGCCGAAGGCGCCGCGTACCTGCGCGCGGCCCTGGCTCGGCGCGCGGCGCGCGGCGACGCGCGCCGCGCGCCCATCGAAGCCGCGCTGTCCATGCTGGATGGCGAACCGGCGCCGGCCGCCGCCGTGGCCGCCCTGCTGCGCGACGAACTCGCCCAGGCCATGCGCGCGCTGGCCGCGCGCCCCTTCATGCACACCAGTGCGAGCCATCCGCTATGGGTCGACCGCGCGGCGGCCGGTCACGGCAGCTGGTACGAACTGTTCCCGCGGTCGCAGGCCGTGCCCGCCGGCGTGCACGGCACCTTCGACGACGTGATCGCGCGCCTGCCCGCCTTGCGCGCCATGGGCTTCGACGTCCTGTACCTGCCGCCCATACACCCCATCGGCCAGTCGCAGCGCAAGGGCCGCAACAACGCGCTGCAGGCTGCCGCGGGCGACCCGGGCAGCCCCTACGCCATCGGCTCGCCGGACGGCGGCCACGACGCCATCCACCCGGAACTGGGCACCCACGCCGACTTCGTGCGGCTGGTGCGCGCCGCCGAGGCGCACGACATGGAAGTCGCGCTGGACTTCGCGATCCAGTGTTCGCCGGATCATCCGTGGCTGCAACGCCACCCGGACTGGTTCGAACACCGCGCCGACGGTTCCATCCGGCACGCCGAGAATCCGCCCAAGCGCTATGAAGACATCGTCAACGTCAGCTTCTACGACCAGGCCAATGGCCGCCCGCGCCGCGCGCTGTGGCGCGCGCTGCGCGATGTGCTGCTGTTCTGGATCGCCGCCGGCGTGCGCATTTTCCGCGTCGACAATCCGCATACCAAGCCGCTGCCGTTCTGGCAGTGGCTGATCGCCGACATCCACGCGCGCGACCCCGGCATCGTGTTCCTGTCCGAGGCCTTCACGCGGCCGCGCATGATGTACCGCCTGGCCAAGCTGGGCTTCACGCAGTCCTATACCTACTTCACCTGGCGCAATACCCGCCATGAACTCGACAGCTACCTGCGCGAACTTTCCCGCCCGCCGGTCTGCGAGTGGTTCCGCCCCAACTTCTTCGTCAACACGCCCGACATCAATCCGTACTTCCTGCAGACCTCGGGCCGGGCCGGCTTTCTCATCCGCGCAGCCCTGGCCGCCACCGGCAGCGGGCTGTGGGGCATGTACAGCGGCTTCGAACTGTGCGAGGCGCGGCCGGTGCCCGGCAAGGAGGAGTACCTGGATTCCGAGAAATACCAGCTGCGCCAGCGCGACTGGCATGCCCCCGGCAACGTGGCGGCCGAGATCGCGGCGCTCAATCGCATTCGCCGCGCCAACCCCGCGCTGCACAGCCACATGGGCTACGTGCCGCTGCACTGCGGCAACGAACAGGTGCTGGCGTACTGCAAGGCCACGCCGAACCGGGCCAGCGTGGTGCTGGTGGCGGTCAGCCTGGACCCCTGGACGCCGCAACCGGCCCGGGTGGCGCTGCCGCGCTGGCTGTTCGGGCTGGATGACAGCGCCGTCCTGCATGGCGAAGACCTGCTCGACGGCGCGCGCGCAAGCTGGCGCGAAGCCGCGCTGGACCTGGAGCTGACCCCGCAACATCCCTACCGGCTATGGCGCCTGTGGTCCCGACCCCTGCTTTCCTGAGCGTACCGATCATGCCAGCCACCCATCCCGCTCCCGATCCGCTCTGGTACAAGGACGCCGTCATTTACCAGTTGCACGTCAAGTCCTTCTTCGACGCCAACGACGACGGCGTGGGCGACTTTGCCGGCCTGCTGGCCAAGCTGGACTACATCGTCGAACTGGGCGTCAATACCATCTGGCTGCTGCCGTTCTATCCCTCGCCGCGCCGCGACGACGGCTACGACATCGCCGACTATCGCGGGGTGCATCCCGACTACGGCTCGCTGGCCGACGCCAGGCGGCTGGTGCGGGCGGCGCACGCGCGCGGCCTGCGCGTCATCACCGAGCTGGTCATCAACCACACCTCCGACCAGCACCCGTGGTTCCAGCGCGCCCGCGCCGCGCGTCCGGGCTCGGCGCACCGCGCCTATTATGTCTGGTCGGACGACGACAAGGCCTATGCCGGCACCCGCATCATCTTCTGCGACACGGAAAAGTCCAACTGGACCTGGGACCCCGTGGCCGGCGCCTATTTCTGGCATCGCTTCTACTCGCACCAGCCCGACCTGAACTACGACAATCCGCAGGTGCTGCGCGAAGTGCTGGGCGCGATGCGCTACTGGCTGGACATGGGCGTGGATGGGCTGCGCCTGGACGCGGTGCCCTACCTGGTCGAGCGCGAAGGCACCAACAACGAGAACCTGCCCGAAACGCATGCCATCCTGCGGCGTATCCGCCACGTCATCGACAGCGAGTACCCAGGCAGGATGCTGCTGGCCGAGGCCAACCAGTGGCCCGAGGACGCGCAGGAATACTTCGGCGCGGGCGACGAATGCCACATGGCGTTCCACTTTCCCCTGATGCCGCGCATGTACATGGCCATCGCCCAGGAAGACCGCCTGCCCGTCACCGACATCATCCGCCAGACGCCGTCCATCGCGCCGCAATGCCAATGGGCCATTTTCCTGCGCAACCACGACGAGCTGACGCTGGAAATGGTGACCAGCCGCGAACGCGACTACCTATGGAATGTCTACGCGGCCGAGCCGCGCGCGCGCATCAACCTGGGCATCCGGCGCCGCCTGGCGCCGCTGCTGGAGCGCGACCGGCGCCGCATCGAACTGATGAACAGCCTGCTGCTGTCCATGCCCGGCACGCCGGTGCTGTACTACGGCGACGAGTTGGGCATGGGCGACAACATCCACCTGGGCGACCGCGACGGCGTGCGCACGCCCATGCAATGGTCGCCCGACCGCAACGGCGGCTTCTCGCGCGCCGACCCCGAGCGCCTGCCGCTGCCGCTGCTGATGGGGCCGCTGTACGGCTACGAGGCGGTCAACGTGGAGGCGCAGCAGCGCGACCCGCACTCATTGCTGAACTGGACCCGCCGCATGCTGGCCAAGCGGCGCCAGAGCCATGTGTTCGGCCGCGGCGAGCTGTCGTTCCTGTATCCGGGCAACCGCAAGATCCTGGCCTATCTGCGCACCTGGGAAGACACGGTGGTGCTGTGCGTGGCCAATCTTTCGCAGGCGGCCCAGCCGGTCGAACTGCATCTGTCCGAGTACGCCGGCCGCGTGCCGGTGGAAATGCTGGGCGGCACCGCCTTCCCGCAGATCGGCGAGCTGCCCTACCTGCTGACGCTGCCGCCTTTCGGCTTCTACTGGCTGGACCTGAGCGCCGACGCCGCGCCGCCGGCGTGGCACAGCGAGCCGCCGCCGCAAATGCCGGAGTCGGTCACCCTGGTGTCGCGCGGCGCGGGCGCGGCGCTGCGCCTGACCGAGGCATCGCGCCGCCAACTGGAAGCGGACGTGCTGCCGGCCTACCTGCAGCGCCAGCGCTGGTATGCCGCGCGCCGCAAGTCCGGCGCCATGCGGCTGGCCTACAGCGTGCCGCTGAACGACGGCGTGGAAAGCTATTACGAAGCCGAGGTCGAAGTCAGCGACGACGACCCGCCGCGCCGCTTCCACACGCCTGTGGCGCTGGCCTGGCAGGACGATAGCGCCGCCCAGTATCCCCTGGCGCGCCTGCGCCGCGGCGCACAACTGGGCACGCTCACCGATGCTTCGCTGCAGCCCGGCTATGCGCGCGTATTGCTGGCGGCCCTGGCGGCGGGCCGCGACATCCAGGCCGACGGCGAGCCCGCCGTGCGGCTGCGCTTCCTGCCAGAGCCGGGGCTGGCGGACATCGCGCCGCGCGACGACAGCGAAGTGCGCGCGCTCAGCGCCGACCAGTCCAACAGTTCGTTGCTGGTCGGCGAACGCGTCGTGCTCAAGCTGCTGCGCGAGCTGCATGCCGGCCCGCATCCCGAAGCCGAGATGACGCGCTACCTCACCCAGGCCGGCTACGCGCATACCCCGGCTCTGCTGGGCGAGGTCGTGCGCGAGCACGGCGACCAGGCGCCCCATACGCTGGCGCTCGCCCACGCCTACGTCGTCAACGAGGGCGATGCATGGAACTGGACCTTGGCCTACCTGAAGCGCACGGTCGACGCCGCCATGCTGACCGGCGCCAGCGCCGATGACTACCAGCAGGAACTGGCCGGCTACGAAGCGCTGGCCGGCACCATCGGACAACGCCTGGCGCAGATGCACTCGGTGCTGGCGCGCGCCGGCGAACTGCCCGGCTTCGCGCCGCGGCCGGCCAGCGAACGCGATGCCGCCGAGGCGGGCGAACAGGCGGTGGCGCAGGTGGACCGCGCGCTGCAGGCCTTGCGTTCATGCGAGGGCGGGCTGGCCGCGCCTTCGCACGCCTGCGCGCAATGGCTGTTCGGGCATCGCGACCGGCTGGCCGCCCACATGATGGCGCTGGCGCAGGCCGAGACGGGCGCGCTGCGCATCCGCGTGCACGGCGACTTCCATCTCGGCCAGGTGCTGGTCGCGCAGACCGACGCCTACCTGATCGACTTCGAGGGCGAGCCGGCCCGGCCCATGGCCGAGCGGCGCCAGTTGCGCAATCCGTACAAGGACGTTGCCGGGATCCTGCGCTCGTTCGACTATGCGGTGGCCGAACTGAGCCGCGACGATCCGCTGGGCGGCGCGCCGCGCGACTTCAACGCCGGCGCCGCCGAGCCGGCCGACCCGGCCAGCGCGCCCAGGGAAACCCGCGAGGCGCTGCTGGCGCGTTTCCGCCAGCGCGCCGGCGCGGCCCTGCTGGCCAGCTACGGCAACGCCCTCGACCCCGCGCTGGCCTTGCCGCCGGAACGGGCCCAGGCGCTCACCTGCCTGTACCTGCTGGAGAAGGCCGCCTACGAAATCTGCTACGAGTCTGCCTACCGGCCGGACCGCCTGCCGGTGCCCATCAACGGCCTGGCCGAAATCGCCCGCGCCGCGCTGCTGGCGGCCGCCGTCGACCACGATGAAGGACCGGCGCCATGATGCGGGAACCGTCTTCCATGCAGGGCACGCTGGACGCGGCCACCCAGCACGCGCTGCTGGCCGGCCGCCATGCCGATCCGTTTTCCGTGCTGGGGCCGCACCAGGCCGGCGCGCATACCGTGGTGCGCGTGCTGGCGCCGGACGCACGCACCGTGATGGTCGAGCTGACCGGCGGGCAGCGCACGCCCCTGCTGCCCATGCAGCCCGGCCTGTTCGAACATACCGTGCCGGGCCTGCGGCCGGGCGCGCCGGCGGCGTACCGCCTGTGCATCGAATGGGAACGAGGCGTCCAGCACACCGCCGACCCCTACGCATTCGGTCCCGTTCTCGACGCCACCCAGCTCGAGCATTGCGCGGCGGGCGGCTGGCGCTACCTGAGCGATTTGCTGGGTGCTCACGCCGCCACCTTGGACGGCTGCACGGGCACCCGCTTCGCGCTGTGGGCGCCCAATGCCCGGCGCGTGGCGGTGGTGGGCGATTTCAACGGCTGGGATGGCAGGCGCCATGCCATGCGCCTGCGCTATCCGGCGGGCGTGTGGGAGCTGTTCCTGCCCGATGTGGGGCCGGGCGCGCGCTACAAGTTCCAGGTGCTGGGCGCCGACGGCCATACCGTGCTCAAGGCCGACCCGCTGGCGCGCCAGGCCGAGGCGCCGCCGGCCACCGCCTCCATCGTCCCCGACGAACGCCCCTTCGCGTGGACCGACGGAGCCTGGATGGAGCAACGCGCGGCGCGCCAGCGCTGCGACGCGCCGATATCCATTTACGAAGTGCATGCCGGCTCCTGGTTCGACGAAGCCGGCGCGCCGCGCTGGCAAAGCCTGGCCGCCCGCCTGCCGGAGTACGCGCGCTCGCTGGGCTTTACCCATATTGAGCTGCTGCCGGTGATGGCGCACCCCTTCGGCGGCTCATGGGGCTACCAGCCGCTCGGGCTGTTCGCGCCGGCGGCCGGACACGGCGCGCCGGCCGACTTCGCGCACTTCGTCGACCGTTGCCACGAGGCCGGGCTGGGCGTCATCCTGGACTGGGTTCCGGCCCACTTCCCCGACGACGCGCACGGCCTGGCGCGCCTGGACGGCACGCCGCTCTACGAGCATGCCGACCCGCGCGAAGGCCGCCACCCCGACTGGAACACGCTGATCTACAACTACGGCCGCCGCGAGGTGCGGGCCTTTCTCATCGCCAGCGCCATCCACTGGCTGCGCCACTATCACGTCGACGGGCTGCGCGTGGACGCGGTCGCCTCCATGCTCTATCGCGACTACAGCCGCCCGGCCGGCCAGTGGATTCCCAACCGCCACGGCGGACGCGAGAATCTCGAAGCCATCGAATTCCTGCGCGAACTGAACGCGGCCGTGGGCGCGCAATGCCCGGGCGCCATCACCGTGGCCGAGGAATCGACCGCCTGGCCCGGCGTGACCGCACCGGTGGCCAACGGCGGGCTGGGCTTCGACTACAAGTGGAACATGGGCTGGATGCACGACACGCTGCGCTACATGCGGCGCGATCCGATCCATCGCCGCCATCACCATCACGACCTCAGCTTCGGCATGGTCTACGCCTATGCCGAGCGCTTCGTGCTGCCGCTCTCGCACGACGAAGTGGTGCACGGCAAGGGTTCGCTGCTGGGCAAGATGCCGGGCGAGCGGGCCGCCCAGCTGGCCCAGCTGCGGCTGTACTACGCCTTCATGTGGGCGCATCCCGGCAAGAAGCTGCTGTTCATGGGCGGCGAGTTCGGCCAGCTGGACGAGTGGAACCACGACGCCATGCTGCAATGGCGGCTGCTGGACGATCCGGCCCATCGCGGCCTGCAGCGCCTGGTCGTGGACCTCAACCACGTGTACGCCACGCTGCCCGAACTGCATTGTCGCGATGCCGACCCGAGCGGCTTCGCCTGGATCGTCGGCGACGACGCGGACAACAGCGTGCTCGCCTTCGCCCGCGTGGACGCCAGCCATTGCCTGGTGGCCGTCTGCAACTTCACGCCGGTGGCGCGGCCGGGCTACCGCTTCGGCGTACCCCACGCGGGGGACTGGCGCGTACGCGTGGACACCGGGGCAAGGCGCTACGGCGGCGCCGGCGGCGGCCCGCCCATCTGCCTGCGCAGCGAACCTATCCCGGCCCATGGGCACCCGCAATCGCTGGTCCTGGACCTGCCCGGCTTCACCGCGCTGTACCTGCGCCACTCGGAGTAAAGCCATGTATCCGCCGCTGCCCGACCGACTGCTGCCCGGCCAGCCCGCCCCGCTGGGCGCCACCAGCGACGGCCTGGGCGTGAATTTCGCCGTCTTCTCGGCCAACGCCGCGCGCATCGAACTTTGCCTGTTCGACGCGCGCGGCCGCAAGGAGCTGGCGCGCCTGCCCATGCCCGAATGCACCGACGAGGTGTGGCACGGCTACCTGCCCGACGCGCAGCCCGGCCTGGTCTACGGCTATCGCGCCCACGGGCCGTACAACCCGCGCGCCGGCCATCGCTTCAATCCGCACAAGCTGCTGCTCGACCCGTACGCCACCGCCCTGACCGGCGCGCTGCGCTGGTCGGACGCGCTGTTCGGCTACCGCATGCAGCACCCGCGCGCCGACCTGAGCATGGACCGGCGCGACAGCGCGGCCGGCGTGCCGAAAGCCGTGGTGACCGAGCCGGCGTTCCACTGGGGAGCTACCCGGCGCCCGGCCACCGCATGGGAGCGTACGGTCATCTACGAAGCGCATGTGCGCGGCGTGTCCATGCTGCGCAGCGACCTGCGCGAACCCATCCGCGGCACATGCGCCGCCCTGGCCGACCCGCGCTTCATCGACCATCTCCACCAGTTGGGCGTGACCGCGCTGGAACTGATGCCGGTGCATGCCTTCCTGCAGGACCGTACCCTGGTCGAACGCGGGCTGCGCAACTACTGGGGCTACAACACCCTGGCGTACTTCGCGCCCGAACCGGCCTATCTGGCCGACGGCCAGCCCAACGACCTGCGGCGCGCCATCCGCCGCCTGCACGCGGCCGGCATCGAAGTCATCCTGGACGTGGTCTACAACCACACCTGCGAGGGTAACGAGCTCGGCCCCACGCTGTCGTGGCGAGGCCTGGACAACGCCAGCTATTACCGGCTGGTGCCCGGCGACGAGCGCCGCTACATCGACGACACCGGCACGGGCAACACCCTCAACCTGTCGCATCCGCGCGTGCTGCAGATGGTGATGGACTCGCTGCGCCATTGGACCACCCACTACCACGTCGATGGGTTTCGCTTCGACCTGGGCGTGACGCTGGGCCGCGAAGGCACCGGCTTCGATCCCGGCAGCGGCTTTTTCGACGCCTTGCTGCAGGACCCGGTACTGGCGCGCGTCAAACTGATTTCCGAACCCTGGGACGTCGGTCCCGACGGCTACCAGCTGGGCCGCCACCCGCCCGGCATGGCCGAGTGGAACGACCAGTTCCGCGACACCGCGCGGCGCTTCTGGCGCGGCGACCCGGGCATGACCGGCGCGCTGGCGGCGCGCCTGACCGCCTCGCGCGACGTGTTCGACCACCGCCACCGCCGGCCCTGGAGCAGCATCAACTTCGCGGCCGCCCATGACGGGTTCACCCTGCAGGACGTGGTCAGCTTCGCCGAACGCCACAACGAAGCCAACGGCGAGGACGGCGCCGACGGCCACGGCGAGAACTACAGCAGCAACTGGGGGGTCGAGGGGGCCGCCAGCAGCGCGGCCGTGCGCGAAACCCGCGCCCGGGTGCAGCGTGCCCTGCTGGCGACCGTCATGCTGGCCGACGGCACGCCCATGCTGCTGGCCGGCGACGAGTTCGGCAACAGCCAGGGCGGCAACAACAACGCCTACTGCCAGGACGGCCCGGTGGGTTGGCTGGACTGGGCCGTCGCCCAGAGCACGCCCGGCCGCGCCTTGACGGCCTACGCCGTGCGGCTGGCGGCGCTGCGTCGCGCCCACCCCAGCCTGCGCGCGTCGCGCTACGGCGACCCCGCGCACCAATGGCAGGAAGGCCTGGGAGCAATCGACTGGTTCAATGCGCGCGGCGCGCCCATGACGCCCGAAGACTGGGACGCGCCGGAGGGCCGCCTGCTGGCCCTGCGCCGCGCCGCGCCGGACCCGGCGCGCCCGGGCCGCGTCGACGTCACCCTGCTGCTGTGCAATGCCGCGGCCGAGCCGCGGCCATGCGCCCTGCCCCCGCCGACGCTGGCCTGGACGCTGGCGCTCGACAGCGCCGCGCCGCAAGCGCCGGCCGCGCCGTGCGGCGGACGCGAAGCCATCGTGGGGGCGCGCGCCGTGCTGCTGTTGACGGCGTCGGTCGACGGGGCGCACGCGCCATGAACGCGCCGGCGCCTATCGGCGCGACAGTCTGCGCGCCCGGCAAGGTCCGCTTTCGGCTCTGGGCTCCCAGCGCGCCACCCACGCTCGCCCTGGAGATCGAAGGCCGCGCGCCCATCGCCCTGCGGCCCGGCCCTGACGGCTACGCGCAGGCCATCGTGGACGGCGCGCCCGGCCTGCGCTATCGCTATCGGCTCGCCGCGGATTGCGCCGTACCCGACCCTGCCTCGCGGCTGCAGGACGGCGACGTGCACGGCCACAGCGTCGTGGTCGGGCCCGACCGCTATCCATGGCGCCATACCGGGTGGCGCGGCCGCCCCTGGCAGGACAGCGTCATCTACGAGGCGCATGCCGGCCTATGCGGCGGCTACGCCGGCCTGCGCCGCCGCCTGCCCGAACTGGCGCGCCTGGGCGTCACGCTGCTCGAACTCATGCCCATCGCGGATTTTCCCGGCCCGCGCAACTGGGGCTACGACGGCGTGCTGCCGTACGCGCCGGACACCGCCTACGGCACGCCCGATGAGCTGAAGGCGCTCATCGACGCGGCGCACGGCCTGGAGATGGGCGTCATGCTGGACGTGGTCTACAACCACTTCGGGCCCGACGGCAACTACCTCCATCGCTACGCCGCCGGCTTCTTCGACCCGCGCGCCGACACGCCATGGGGCGCGGCCATCGACTATCGGCAGCAGGCCGTGCAGCGCTACTTCATCGACAACGCGCTGTACTGGCTGCGGGAATATCGCTTCGACGGCTTGCGGCTCGATGCCGTGCACGCCATGGGCCGCACCGACTGGCTGGGCACGCTGGCGCGCCAGGCGCGCGCGGCCAGCCCGCACCGCCACATCCACCTCGTGGTGGAAAACGACGCCAACCAGGCCAGCCTGCTGGAACAGGGGTTCGACGCCCAGTGGAATGACGACGCGCATCACGTCCTGCACCATCTGCTGACCGGCGAGCGGCAAGGCTATTACGCCGACTATGTTCAGGCGCCCGCCTCGCTGCTGGCGCGGGCGCTCGGCGAAGGCTTCGTCTACCAGGGCCAGGCCGCGCCTGCCCGCGGCAATCGCGCGCGCGGCGAGCCCAGCGCGCACCTGCCGCCGTGGGCCTTCGTGCTGTTCCTGCACAATCACGACCAGATCGGCAACCGCGCCGACGGCCAGCGGCTGACCGCGCTGCTGGCCGCCGGCTCGCCGGCCTTGCGCGCCGCCGTCGCGCTGCAATTGCTGGCGCCGCACATTCCCTTGCTGTTCATGGGCGAAGAGTACGGCTCGACAGCGCCCTTCTTCTACTTCACCAGCCACGGTCCCGAGCTGGCCGCCGCGGTGCGCGCGGGCCGGGCGCGCGAGTTCGCGGCGTCGATGCATGATTGCGATCCCCCGCCCGATCCGAACGATCCGGACACTTACCGCCGCTCGTGCCCCTGGCCGCCGCCCGGCGCCGAACGCCAGGCCTGGTTCGATTACTACCGCGACCTGCTGCGTCTGCGCGCGCGCCTGCTCGGCGGGCGCCTGGCTGGCGCGCGCGCGGACGGCGCCACGGCGCTGGGCCCGGCGGCAGTGCGCGCCGCCTGGCGGCTGGGCGATGGCGCGCGGCTCACGCTGTACGCCAACCTGCTGCCCGACAGCGTCAGCGTGCCCGCGCCGCCGCCAGGCGAGCTGGCCTGCACCACGCTGGCCGGCGCGGGCCAGGACCTCGCCGCCGGCGTGCTGCGCGGCGACTGCACGCTTGCGCTGTGGGAGTCCGCGCCATGAACGACGACCGGATCCTCGCCCGGCTGTGCGAGCTGGCGGGCGTCTCGCCACGCTGGACCGATGTGTGGGGCCAGACGCGCGACGTCGCCCCGCCGGTCTTGCGCGCGGTTCTGGCCGCGCTCGACCTGCCCGCGGCCACGCCGGCCCAGGCCGCCGACACCCTGGCGCGATGGCGCGAGCGGACTCCCGCCATGCTGACCGCGCGCGCCGGCGGGGCGTTGCGCGTGCCCGGCGACACGGCCACGCGCTACGCCATCGAACTGGACAACGGCCAGGTGGTGCGCGGCCTGGCCGAGCCCGACGCCGCCGGCGGCCTGGCGCTGCGCGCGCCCAGGCAACCCGGCTACCACTCGCTGCGAGTGGGCGACGCATCCATCGCCTTGGCGGTCGCGCCGCCGCGCGCGCCCACGCTGGCGCGCCTGCTGGCCAGCCCGCGGCCGCGCCGCTGGGGCGTGGCCGCGCAGATCTACAGCCTGCGCGGCACGGCCGACCCCGATGACGGTCATGGCGATTTCGGCGCGGTGGCCGAGCTGGCCGTCGCCGCCGCCCGCCACGGCGCCGACGCACTGGCGCTCAGCCCCGCGCACGCGCTGTTTGCCGCCGCGCCACAGCGCTGCAGCCCCTACTCGCCCTCCACGCGGCTGTTTCTCAATATCCTGTACGCGGACCCGCTCGACACGTTCAGCGCCGCCGAATGCGCCGCCGCGCGCCGTCCATCGCCGTGCGCGGACGGGCCCTTGATCGACTGGCCGCAAAGCGCGGGCGCGCGGCTGGCCATGCTGCGGCGCCTGCACCGCGGCCTGGCCAGCGACGATCCGCGCGCCGCCGAGCTGGCGCGCTTTCGCGCCGAAGGCGGCCCGGCGCTGCGCGACCACGCCTTGTTCGAGGCCTTGCACGCGGCCAACGGCGCCACCGACTGGCGCGGCTGGCCGGCGGCGTGGCGCAACCCCGCCGCCGCGCTGGCCGCCGGCTGCGCGCGCGACCATGCACGCGAGGTGGATTTCCACATCTTTGCCCAATGGCTGGCTCGGCGCAGCCTCGCCCATGCCCAGGCCGCCGCGCGCGAGGCGGGCATGGGCGTGGGGCTGATCGCCGACCTCGCCGTCGGGGTGGACCCGGCCGGCAGCCAGACCTGGGCCCAGCCCGACGCCATGCTCGGCGGATTGAACGTGGGCGCGGCGCCCGACCTGCACCACCCAGGCGGGCAGGACTGGCGCCTGACTGCCTGTTCGCCGGCCACGCTGGCCACCCAGGGCTATGCGGCCTACATCGACATGCTGCGCCGCGCGCTGGTCAGCACCGGCGGTGTGCGCATCGACCACGTGCTCGGCCTGGCGCGCCTTTGGGTCATCCCCGAAGGCGCGCCGCCCGACCAGGGCGCGTACCTCGCCTTTCCGGTCGACGACCTGCTGCGCCTGGCGGCGCTGGAGGCCTGGCGCCACCGCGCCGTGCTCATCGGCGAGAACCTTGGCACCGTGCCGCCGGATTTCAACGCGCGCCTGCGCGCGCATGGCGTGCTGGGCATGAACGTGCTGTGGCTGCAGCGCGAAACCGGCCCAGGCGGCGCGGGCCGCTTTCGCCCGCCGGGCCGCTGGTCCGCCAGCGCCGTCGCCATGACCAGCACCCACGACCTGCCTACCCTGCGCGGCTGGTGGCAGGAGCGCGACATAGACTGGTGCGCGTCCGCGCACGAGGCCGGCGCGCAACGCCGGCAGCGCAACCAGGACCGGCGCGCGCTGTGGCGCCAGGCGGCCCCGCCCGGCCTGGCCGCCACGGCGCCCCCCGCCGAGCCGCCCCGCGCCGCGCTGCTGTCCCACGTAGCCCGCTGCCGTGCGCCGCTGATGCTGGTGCCGCTCGAGGACCTGGCGGGGCTGGCCGAACAGCCCAACGTGCCAGGCTGCCCGAGCCATCCCAACTGGCGCCGGCGCATGCCCGCGACCGCCGCGGCGATGCTGGCGCAACCGGCCGCGCGCCAGGCGCTGGCGGCGATCGCCGCGTACCGGGGCCGGCCATGATCCGCGCCACCGCCCGCCTGCAATTGCATGCCGGCTTCACGCTCGAGGACGCCGCCGCCCAACTGGATTACTACGACGCGCTGGGCATCAGCCATCTGTACCTGTCGCCGGTCACCCGCGCGCGGCGCGGCTCCACCCACGGCTATGACGTGATCGACCACGCCGAGGTCAACCCCGAACTGGGCGGGCTGACCGCGCTGCGGCGCCTGGCCGGCGCGGCGCGCGAACGCGGCATGGGCCTGATCCTCGACATCGTCCCCAACCACATGGCCGCCCATCCGGACAATCGCTGGTGGCGCGACGTGCTGCGCGACGGCCCTGCAAGCGCCTATGCCGACTGGTTCGACATCGACTGGCGCCCGCCCGGCCGGGCGCTGCGCGGCCGGGTGCTGCTGCCCGTGCTCACTCAAGGCGCGCGCGCCGCGCTGGCCAGCGGCGAGATCGGACTGCGCGCGGGCCTGGACGGCACGCCCGTGCTGCACGCCAACGGGCTGGACTTGCCGCTGGCGCCATCGAGCCTGCCCATGGCCGCGCTGCTGCTGCACCAGGGCGGATCGCCCGCCCAATGGCACGCCTTGCTGCGGGCGCAAGCCTATCGCCTGGCGTGGTGGCGCAGCGCGGCGCAGGCCATCAACTGGCGACGTTTCTTCGAAATCGGCGACCTGGTGGGCGTACGGGTCGAACGACCGGAAGTGTTCGACGCCGTGCATGCGCTGCCCCTGGCGCTGTACCGCGCGGGCCTGATCGACGGTCTGCGCATCGATCATGTCGATGGCCTGGCCGAACCCGGCGCCTATTGCCGCCGCCTGCGCGCCGAGCTGGAGCAGGCCGGCCCGGCGCGCGCCGCGCGCGGCCTGAGCCCCGACCCCTATGTGGTGGTGGAGAAGATCCTGGGCGACCAAGAGACCTTGCGCGCCGATTGGCCGGTCCAGGGCACCACCGGGTACGACTTCATGAACGAGGTCTCGGCCTGGCTGCACGATGCGCGCGGCGCCGCCCCGCTGGCCGCCTTCTGGCGCAGCCATGCCGGCCCCTGGCCGCACTGGCGCGAGCAACTGCGGCAAGTGCGTCTGCGCCTGTTGCGGCGCCACTTCGGCGCCGAACGGCGCACGCTGGCGCGCAGCCTGGCCGAGCTGCCCGAACTGCGCGCCGCGCCGGCCGCCATCGACCATGTGCTCACGCAATGGCTGGCCTGTTTTCCGGTCTATCGCACCTATGCCGAAGGCGGCGCCGGCGACGCCGCCGACCAGGCCTGGCGCCAGACGGCGCAAACCCGCGCCAACGCCCATCTCGACCCTGCCCGGCAAGCGCTGCTGGCCGCGCTCTGCCAGGCTCTCGACGGGCGCGTGACGGATGTGCCGCACCGCCTGGCCTTGCGGCGCCTGCAGCAGCTCACGCCGCCGCTGGCCGCCAAGGCGCTCGAAGATACCTGGTTCTACCGTGACGGCACCCTGCTGTCGCGCAACGAGGTCGGCGCCGCGCCGGCCCAGTTCGCGCTCGGCGGCGGCGCGCTGCGTCGCAGTGTGGCCGCGCGCGCGCGCCGCCATCCGCAAGCCTTGCTGGCCACCGCCAGCCACGACCACAAGCGTGGCGAGGACGTGCGCGCGCGCCTGGCGGTGTTGAGCGAAATGCCGCAGCAATGGTGCGACTGGGCCCGCCGATGGCTGGCCGACGCCGGCGGCGGCGCCGCGCCGCCCGCCTGGGCCGACCGCTACATGCTGCTGCAGACCCTGCTGGGCGCCTGGCCCGCCGGCCTCGCGCCCGACGACCAGGCCGGCATGGCCGCCCTGTTGCAGCGCGTGGCCGCATGGCAGACCAAGGCCTTGCGCGAAGCCAGGCAACGCAGCAGCTGGACCTGTCCCGACCTGGCCTATGAATCGCTGTGCACGCGCTATCTGCGCGCCCTGGCCGACGACGGCGCGGCCTTGCCCGCCGTGGCCGCCCTGGCGCGCAGGCTGGCGCCGGCGGGCCTGGTCAACAGCCTGGCCCAGACCGCGCTGCGGCTGAGCCTGCCGGGCGTACCCGATCTGTACCAGGGTTGTGAAATGTGGGACCTCAGCCTGGTGGACCCGGACAACCGCCGCGCGGTGGACTATGCCGCGCGGCGCGGCGCGCTGGCCAGCCTCGGCCATGGCGCGCTGGCGCTGCCCGGGCTGTGGCGCGACGGCCGCGCCAAGCAGGCATTGATCGCTCGCGCACTGCAATGGCGCCGCGAACAGCCCGCCTTGTTCGAACACGGCGGCTGCCGCTGGCTGCGCGTCAGCGGCACGCACGCCGGGCACGTACTGGCCTGCCTGCGCACCCGCGGACCGCGCCAGGCCCTGGTCGTCGTGCCGCGCGCCAGCGCCCTGGCGCTGGCCGGGCAGACCGGGCCGCGCTGGGACGCCGCCGCGCACTGGGGCGACACCTGCGTGCACCTGCCGGCCGGCGCGCCGCCCTGGCGCGACATTCTTACGCACGCCGGCCACCAGGGGCGCGCCCTGCCGCTTGCCGAACTGCTCGCGCGCTGGCCGGTGGCGCTGTGCCAGGCTCAGCCCTGATTGGCCGCCAGCGAACGGCAGACGCGGGCGGCCAGCTCGTCCGGCGAGAAGGGTTTGCGTATCAGGCTGACGTCGCGCTCCTGCTGCATCCAGCCGTTCTCGCGCTCGTCGGTGTAGCCCGTCATGAGAATGATGCGCAGCCCCGGCCGCAGCCTGCGCGCGGCCTGCGCCAGCGCGTGGCCGTTCATGCCCGGCAGGCCCACATCGCTCAGCAGCAGGTCTATCCTGGCGTCGCTTTGCAGCAGGCGGTGACCGGCGTCGCCGTCGGCCGCCGTGAGCACGGTCAGGTTCAGTTCCTCCAGCGCCGCACGCACCATGTCGCGCACGTGCGCATCGTCCTCCACCAGCGCCACCACCGCGCCATGCGCGGGCGCGGCGAGCGGCTCGGACGACGCGGGCGCCGGCAATGCAACCGCCTCGCCCACATGGCGCGGCAGGAACAGCCGCACCGCGGTGCCTTCGTCCTGCACGCTGGAGATCGTCACCATGCCGCCAGCCTGCTGGGCGAAGCCATAAATCATCGACAAGCCCAGGCCGGTGCCCTGCCCCATGAGCTTGGTGGTGAAAAACGGCTCGAACACACGCGCCAGCACGTCCGGCGCCATGCCGCAACCCATGTCCGAGACGCAGACCTCGACGAACTCGCCCGCCTCGGCGCCGGGATTGGTCTGCACCGCCGCCGCGTCCAGTTCGCGGTGGGCCACTTCGATTTCCAGATCGCCGCCGGCCGGCATGGCGTCGCAGGCGTTGATCACCAGGTTCAGCACCGCGTTCTCGAACTGGTTCATGTCGCAGCGCACCCGCCACGACTGCGCCGGCAGCTTCAGCGTCAGGCGCACCTGCTCGCCCGTATAGCGGCGAAACAGCTCGTCCATGGAGCGCAGGATCTCGCCCGGATCGAACACCTGCGGATCGATGGCCTGCTGGCGCGAGAAAGTCAGCAGGCGCTGGGTCAGGCGCGCGGCGCGATCGGTGGATTCCTGGGCGGTCTGCACATACTTGCCCGCCTCTTCCGGCTTGCCGCGGCGCAGCTTGCGGTCTATCAGGTACAGCGCGCCGGAAATGCCTTGCAGCATGTTGTTGAAGTCGTGCGCGATCCCGCCTGTCAACCGGCCTACCGCCTCCAGCTTCTGCGACTGGCGCAGCGCATCCTCGGTCTGGCGCAGCACCTCGGCCTGCGCCTTCAGGTCGGTGTCATCGCGTCCCGCCAGGTACACATTGCCCTCGGCCCGCGACAGGCTCCAGGTGATCCAGTGATAAGTGCCATCCTTGTGCAGCAGGCGGCTCTCCAGGTGCCGCACCGGCTGCATGCGCTCGGCGGGCTGCGCCTCCAGCGTCGCCTGCATCGACGGCAGGTCCTCGGGGTGCACGGCCTCGTCCAGTCCCATCGCCACGAACTGTTCAGGCGACCAGCCCAGTATGGCGCGCACCGCGGGGTTCACCGACACCAGCCGCCCGCCATGGTCGGCCACGGCCAGCAGCTCGGGCGACAGGCGCCAGATGCGGTCGCGCTCGGCGATGGCGTGTTCGACGCGTTGCTCCAGCACCCGCGCGTACTGCGAACGTTCGATGGCTTCGCACATACGCTCGGCCGCTTCTTCGATAAAAGCGATATCCGTACCCTTGAGCGGGTGTGCCGGGTCGGGCCGCACCAGCAAGGTGCCGTCGGCGCGGCCCCAGCGGCGCAGCGGCACCACGATGGCCGAGGGCTGCTGGTTGCCCGCCGGGCCGGCCAGGTACGGCGAGAGATAGGCCGTGCGGCCCTTGCGCACCGCCTCGTAGTAATCGGGGCTGAGCGGCGCGGACGCCAGCACCGACCGTCCGTCGTAGGGCGGCTGCGGCCCCCAGCTTGCCGCAATGCGGTCGCCGCGCTGCGGCACCGATTCCATCACCGCCACCGCGCCCAGCTCCAGGTGCCTGCCCAGCTCCTCGCATACCATCTGCTCGATCTGGTCCTGCTGGTGGATTTCGCGCATGCGATCGCCCAGGGTCAGCAGGAAATTCTTGCGATACTGCCGCTCCCACAGCTCGCTCTCGGCCAGTTTGCGCGCCGTGACATTGAGAAACAGCGCCGTCACCCTATCATGCCCTTCCTTGCCGGCGCGGCATTCATAACAGGCCTGTGGCGGCCCGGGCGCGTCCACTTCGAACTGCGCCGGTTCGCCGCTCTCGATCACGCCCACGAAGATACGCATGATGCTGTCGGCCGCGGCCGGGCTCATGACGCGCAGCATGGGCCCCAGCGGCTGGCCGACGGCCAGCCCGCTCTGCGCCTCGAACGCCGGGTTGATCTCCAGCAGCGTGAAATCTTCCACGTTGCCCGCGCTGTCGCGCTGCGCTTCGGCCAGGAAGAAGCCCTCCTGCATGCGCTCGAACATGCCGCGCCAGCGCACGCTGCTGTTGCGCAGCGCCTGCTCGGTCAGGTGGCGTTCGATGGCCAGCGCCGCGGTGCGGGTCACCAGCGCGATCGCCTCGATGTCCTCGCGCGTGGGCAGGCGCGGCTCGCGATAGTAGTTGGAGAATACGCCCAGGGTGCGGCCGTCGGTCGCCTTGATCGGGGTGGACCAACAGGCGCGCAAGCCGTGCTGGGAGGCCACCTCGCGCCATGGCAGCCAATTCGGATGCGCCGCCAGGTCTTCGACGTAGACCGGCGCCCCCAGGAAAGCCGCTGCGCCCCACGAGGCCACTCCCGGGCCGATCGCCGCCCCGTCGGTGGCCTGCACATAGGCGGGGGGCAGGCTGGGCGTGGCCACATGGCGCAGGCGCGTGCCCGATTCATCCACGAACGCGACCGAGGTCAGCAGTTCCGTGCTGGATTGCGCCTCGACCGCCTGCAGCACATGCAGCAGCACATCGGTCAAGGGCACGCCCGCGGCGATGCGCTGCAGCATCACCCGCTCGTCCTCCAGACGCGCCAGCGTATTCGTCCACGGGCTGGAAACCCGGTCTCCCTTGCGCAGCATCTCGGTCCTCGCATGGCGGCCATCGCCGGCTGGCGCCGGCCCGCGGCCCAATGAGCCACTGTATTGCAGGGCGCGCCGGCCATACCACTACGCGAGGTAACACGACGCTACCTGGATTGCCCCGCCAGCACCAGTTCGCCGCAGCCCGCCTCGCGCGTGCGTTCCAGCGCCTCGATGACCTGCAGGGCGGCGCGGCGTGCGGCCTCGGCCACCGGCCGGCCGGCCAGCAGGTGGCCGGTAAGCGCCGCGCCGAACATGTCGCCGGTTCCCTTGGGCGCCGTGTCGACATGGGCGTGCTCCAGCACCTGCGCGTCGTCATGCGTGACGACCGCCACGCGCACCCGGCCCGGCGGCCAGGTGGCCGGGGCCGCGCTGGTCACGATCACCCAGCGGGTCCGTCCGCCCAGCAAGGCGCGGGCTGCGGCGATGGTCTGCTCCATGGTGCCGGTGGGCAGCCCGGTGAGGCACTCCAGTTCGAAGCCGTTGGGCGTCAGCCCCTGCGCCAGCGGCAGCAGGTGATCGCGGTACGCCTCGACCATGCCGGGCGCCACGTACACGCCGCTGTCGTGGTCGCCGATCACCGGGTCGATGTGCACGCGCAACTCGGGACGCTCCGCCACCAGGCCCGCGATCCAGCGGCCCAGCGCCTCGGCCTGCGCCGGCCCGCCCAGGTAGCCCAACTGCACCACTCGCACCTGCGCCAGCGCGCCGCGCGCGCCCAGGTCGGCCAGATAGCCCTCGAACCAGTCCAGCGGCACGGCGCCGCCATGCATGCTCGGGTAGTGTGGCGTATTGCTCAGCACCACCGTGGGCACCGCCGCCACCCGCAGGCCGAAGCCGTTGAAGACCGGCACGGCGACGCTGTTGCCGACCTGGCCATACACCACTTGCGACTGGATCGACACCACGTCGATGGGCAGCGGCGCAAGCGCCTGCGGATTGGGGGCCGCCAGTTTCATCATTCGTCCTCCGGCCGGCGCGCCGCGCCGCTGTCGGGCCAGTAATAATCGTCGGGCAAGGCGCGCGCGCCATAGATCGCCTGGCCGACCCGCACCACGGTGGCCCCTTCCTCGATGGCGATCTCGTAATCGCCCGACATGCCCATGGACAGCTCGTCCAGGTTCACGCCGGCCGGCGCGTCCTGCCGCAGGCGGTCGCGCAAGTCGCGCAGCAGCACGAAGCACTGGCGCACGCGCGCGGCGTCGGCCGACAGCACCGCCAGCGTCATCAGGCCGCGCACGCGCAGCGCGCCATAGCTCGGCAACTGGCCGATGAAGGCCGCCGCCTCGTCCGGATGCAGGCCGTACTTGCTGGCCTCGCCGGAAGTGTTGACCTGCACGTACACGTCCAGCGAGCGCCCCTCGGCCTGCAGCCGCCGCTCCAGCGCCTCGGCCAGGCGCACGCTGTCGAGCGCCTGGAACTCGGCCGCGAAGCGCGCCACCAGCTTGGCCTTGTTGGTCTGCAAATGGCCGATCACCGACCAGCGCAGGTCGGCCAGATCGGCCATGGCCTCCCATTTGCGGTAGGCCTCCTGGACCTTGTTCTCGCCCAGTTCGCGGCAGCCGGCGGCATACGACATGCGGATGCGCGCCTCGTCGACCGTCTTGCTGACCGGCAGCAGCCGCACGCCGGCCGGGTCGCGCCCGACCCGCTGGCAGGCCGCCGCGATGCGGGCCCGCACCGCCGCCAGGTTGTGCTCGAAATCGGCCACGCTGTCGGCGCGGGGGTAACGCGCCGCCGCGTCGGGCGCATCCTGGGCAGTATCGGCGTGCATGGCTGTTTCGAATCCTATAGAATTTGTCCTATGACAAAGTATATAACGACCCAGGCCAGATGAGCATCAGCGGCGCCAGCGCGGCCGAAATCTTCGACAGCGTGCGCCAGCTGGCGCAGGCCCGCCGCCTGCTGCCCGGCCAGGCGTTGCCCCCCGTGCGCGAGCTGGCGCAAACGCTGGGGGTCAATCGCAACACCGTGGCCGCCGCCTACAAACGGCTGGTCGGCGCCGGCCTGGCGCTCAGCCAGGGCCGGCGCGGCACCATCATCCGCGGCCCGTCCGAGCCGGGCGAGCAGGACGGCGCGCACCCCGGCTCGCCCCTGATCGACCTGGCCAGCGGCAACCCCGACCCCGCCCGGCTGCCCGATCCGCTGGCCGTCATGGCCGGACGCGCCAGCCCGCCGCGCCTGTACGGCGAAGCCACGGTCGATGCGCGCCTGCGGGCCTATGCAAGCCAGTGGTACGCCGGCGACTGCCCGGCCGGCTTCGAGATCGATCTCACCCACGGCGCCATCGACGCCATCGAGCGCCTGCTGGGCGCCAACCTTGCCGCGGGCGACACGGTGGCGGTCGAAGCCCCGGGCTTTCTCGGCAGCATCAATGCGCTGCGCGCGCTCGGCCTGCGCGCCGAAGGCGTGGCGCTGGACGCCGCCGGCATGCTGCCCGACGCCCTCGAACGCGCGCTGGCCGACGGCGCGCAGGCCGTGCTGCTGACGCCCCGCGCGCAGAACCCGACCGGCGCCAGCCTGACCCGCGCCCGCGCGCGGGCGCTGCGCCAGGTGCTGCAACGCTATCCGCACGTCATGGTCATCGCCGACGACCACTTCGCCCACCTTTCGGCCTCGCCCTACCACAACCCCATTCCCCCCGCCGCGTTGCGCTGGGCCCTGGTGCGCTCGGTGTCCAAGGCGCTCGGGCCCGATCTGCGGCTGGCCTTCGTCGCCAGCGATCCCGACACCTCGCGGCGCCTGCGCCTGCGGCTGGCCAGCGGCACCACCTGGGTCAGCCACCTGCTGCAGGATGTCGTGGCGGCCTGCCTGGCGTCGGCGCCGGTGCAGGCGCGGATGGCCCAGGCGCGCACGGCCTACGCGCAACGGCGCGCCTGGCTGGCCGACGCGCTGCGCGCCGAAGGAATCGCCGCGCAGTGGCCGGCCGACGGCCTTAACCTGTGGGTGCCGCTGGCCCAGGACAGCCCCGCGCTGCTGCTGGAACTCGCCCATCGCGGCTGGCGCTTGCGCAACGGCAGGTCCTTCGGCGTACGCCAGGACGTCCATGGCCTGCGCATCACCATCGCCACGCTGGGGCGCGCCACGGCGCGCCGCCTGGCGCGCGACCTGCGGCTCTGCCTGGATGCGCAGGACAGACTTGGGAAATTTCCTTCACTTAAGTAAATAAAGTCCTAGCCACACCAGCCGGACAGATTCCCATAATAGGGCGGTCATTTTCCGAACGCCCCAAGATGTCACGCGCCTGCTTCGCCTCGCCCGCCTCCCGCCCTCACCGGCTCCTGCCCCTGGCCTGGGCGGCCGCGGCCTTGTTGCTGCGCGTGGGCATCGGCATGAGCGGACTGTTCTGCGCCTGGCGCTACCTGGTCGATTTGCGTCCGGCGCACGCGCTGCTCGAGGGCGCGGCCGCCGGCGCCACGCCGCTGGCGCTCTACGCCGCGTTCGAAGCGGGTTGCGCCCTGCTGCTGATGGCCGGCGCCTCCACCCGCATCGCCATCGCCGGCCTGGCCGCCGGCCATATCGCCGGCCTGGCGCTGGCCGTGCCGGCCCGCGCCGCCGCGCCCCTGCCTTCGACCCTGTGGCTGGTCGGCCTGGCCCTGCTGTGGCGTCACGGCGCGGGCGCGTGCTCGGTGGACGCCTGCCTGCGCCCGCCGGCCATCGCCCCCTTGCCGCCGATGGCCGATGGCCCGGCGCAACGGGCGATTTAGCCTGCTGTTCCAGCGATTCGCGCGCAGGCCCTCATATATAGTGCGCGCCATGTCGAAGTTCTACCGCATCGGCCTGGCCGGCGTGGTGGGCGCCGCGCTCCATGCCATCCTGGCCAACCAGCTTGCGCCGGCCGTGCAGCAGCGGCTGCCCACCGGCCGGGTGAGCCTGACCTTCTTTCTCTCCCTGCTCAGCGCCCTGGCCGCCGGCGCCGTGCTGGCGCGGCTGGCGCCCCGCGCGCGGATGACGGCCCTGGCCGTGGCCGCGCTGGCCTTCCTGCTGCTGGCCGGCGCCGCCACCTGGCTGCAGCAATGCACGCCCACGCAGCTTGCCGCCATCGATGCCGCCATCCCGCTGGGCTGCAATCTCGGCCTGTACAACGGCGCTCGCGCCCACTTGCCGCCCGACGGCCAGCCGGCCGAGCTCGCGCCCGGCGTCTGGCTCCACGCCGACGGGCTGTCCTATGCCTGTCTGCCCCCCGAAGCGCAAGGCACGCACCTGCGCGTCATGCTGGGCGATTACGCGCTGGCGCTGGTGGGCATGAGCCTGGGCGCCTTGCTCGGCGTCAGGCAACGCAGGCGCCGCGACAAGGATTGATTCCTGTCAATACGCTGAAAAAGGCGATAACCTATGCTGAACCATGGACAACTCTCAACACAGAGGCTGATATGCTGAAAATCCTGGTTCCCGTGGACGGTTCCGAATGCGCCGTACGCGCCGTGCGTGAAGCCATCAAGATCGCCAACGACAGCAAGGGCGCGCAGCTGCACCTGCTCAACGTGCAACTGCCGCTGATCTCCGGCCACGCCAAGATGTTCCTGCGCCACAACGAGCTGCAAAGCTACTACCAGGCCGAAGGCGAAGCCGCCCTGGCCACCGTGCTGCCCGTCGTCGCCGAGTCCGGCATTCCGTTCGAATCCGAGATGCGTACCGGCCAGTACGGCGAGACCATCGCCAACTACGCCAAGGAGAAACAGTGCGACCGTATCGTCATGGGCACCCGGGGCCTGGGCGCGGTCAGCGGCCTGCTGCTGGGATCGGTGGCGCGCAAGGTGATCCACCTGGCCGACGTGCCGATCACGCTCGTGAAGTAAATCCCGCGCCGCACCCCGCCGCCTGCCTGCCCATGAGCCGGGCGCGCTTCCTGCGCCTGGCCGGCGCGGCCGCCCTCGGCCTGGCCGCCCCGCGCGTGCCTGCCGCGCCCGGCCTGCTGACGCGGCCGATCCCGGCCGACGGCGCGCCGCTGCCCGTCATCGGCTGCGGAACCTACATCGGTTTCGACGTCGCCCGGCCCTCGGCCGAGTACGACGCCCTCGGCGAGGTGGTGCGGACGCTGTTCGCCGCGGGCGGCGCGGTATTGGACAGCTCCCCGATGTACGGGCGCGCCGAGGCCGTGACCGGCCGGTTGCTGGCCGAGGCCGGCCTGCGCCAGCGCGCCTTCGTCGCCACCAAGGTCTGGACCAGCGGCCGCGCTGCCGGCCTGGCGCAAATGCAGGCGTCCCTGCGCCATCTCGGCGGCGAGCGCATCGACCTGATGCAGATCCACAACCTGCTCGACTGGCGCACCCACCTCCCGGTGCTGCGCGAATGGCAGGCCGCCGGCCGCATCCGCTACGTCGGCATCAGCCATTACACGGCAAGCGCGTATGACGAAGTCGAGGCCGTGCTGCGCGCCGAACGGCTGGACTTCCTGCAGATCAACTATGCGCTGGACGACCGCCAGGCCGCGCGACGCCTGTTGCCGCTGGCCGCCGACCGCGGCGTGGCGGTGCTGGTCAACCGGCCGTTTGGCGGCGGCGGCCTGCTGCGGCGCCTGGCCGGCCAGCCCCTGCCCGCCTGGGCGGCCGAAATCGGCGCGACCAGCTGGGCGCAGGTGCTGCTGAAGTTCGTGCTCAGCCATCCCGCCGTCACCTGCGCCATACCCGGCACCGGGCGGGCCGCCCACATGCGCGACAACCTGGCCGCCGGCATGGCCCGCCCGCCGCCGCTGGCATTCTGGAACGACAAACCCTAGCGCCGCGGCCGGCGACGCCGGCGCGGCGCGTTCAGCGCGCCGGCGCGCCGCGCCACAGCCATACCAGGTCGTGCGGCGCCAGGTCCTCGGGCACGTCGAAACGCAAGGCTTCGGCGTGCGCTCCGGCGCCAAAGCGCACCTCGACGCGAAAATAGCGCTGGTCCCCCTGCCCGCACGCATCGCGCGCCTGTCCGGCCGCATTGCGCAAGGCGGCATCGATCTGCGCGCGCAGGGTTTCCGAGCACGTCCCCAGGTCGAAGCGGCGGGTACGCGCCAGGGCCGGCACGAATGCCACGCCGCCCTGGCGCGACACCAGCACTTCGGCGGCCTGCTCCAGCGATGGCAGCGCAATCATGTCAATACCCCCACATCGGTCCACGCCTGCCGCACCGCCGCCTGGGCCGCGCCATGGCGGCCGGCCTGCTCCACCGACAGGCGCGCGAACAGCGCGAAATCGGCCTGCGGCGTCAACGCCGGCAGGCGCAGCGTGTCGTACCAGATCCGGCCGGCCACCTCCCAGGCATGGCCGCCCAGCGCGGTGGCGGCCAGGTGGAAGGCGCGGTTGGGTATGCCGGAATTGATATGCACGCCGCCATTGTCCTCGCCGGTGTGCACGAAGTCCCGCATGTGTCCCGGCTGCGGGTCGCGTCCCAGCAGGGGATCGTCGTAGGCGCTGCCGGGCTGCGCCATCGAACGCAGCGCGCGCGCCCGGACCTTGGCGGTGAACAGCCCCGCGCCGATCAGCCAGTCCGCCTGGTCGGCGCGCTGGCCCGCCGCATGCTGCTTGACCAGCGAACCGAACACATCGCACAGGGATTCGTTCAACGCGCCCGACTGGCCTTCGTAGCGCAGGCCGCCTTCGTGGTCGATCACACCATGCGTCAGCTCGTGGGCGACGATGTCCACCGCGATGGTGAAACGGTTGAACACTTCGCCGTCGCCGTCGCCGAACACCATCTGCGCGCCGTTCCAGAACGCGTTGTCGTAGTCCTCGCCGTAGTGCACGCTGGCCACCAGCGGTCGCCCCGCCCCGTCGAGCGAATGGCGGCCGTAGGCCTGCCAGAACAGCGCATAGGTCGCGCCCAGGTGATCGTAGGCTTCGTTGACCGCCACGTCGGCTTGGGCAGGCTGCCCTTCGGATCGCACCAGCGCGCCCGGCAATTGCAGGCCGCCGCCGGCATCGTGCACCTGCCGGTCGGCCTGCCCCGGCGCGCGCGCCGACGCGGGCGCCGGCGGCGCGGCGAGGCGCACGGTCCGCTGGCTGGAATCGATGCGCAAGGTGTTGACGGCGCACGCGCTCAGGCGCGCGTCGGCGGCCTGCGCCAACCGATCCAGCAGATAGGGGGGCACCACGCTCGGGCGCGCGCCTTTCGACATTGGCCGCTTCATCGTATTCCTCCTGCCAGGCTACGGGGCGCCCGTTTCCCGCCACGGGCGCATGTCCCATTCAAGCAACTTTATCCTACCTATTCTCTCTTGTATTCTGAGCGGAATTTGCAATAATTAGCGCGCTTGTAAGGAAGTTCTCCTAACGCTTTTCTTTGCCCCTTACGCTCCCGTACGCCGATCAACTTCTGGAACATAGAGATCCCCATGATTAAATCTGACGACGCCGGCAAGCTGATTCTTCGCCTTGCGCTGGGCATTCTGGTCATCATGCACGGTCTGGCCAAACTGAGCAGCGGCGTGGGCGGCATCGCCGGCATGCTGTCTTCGCACGGCGTGCCTGGCTTCCTCGCCTACTTCGCCTACGTCGGCGAAATCGTCGGCCCCCTGCTGGTCATCCTCGGCATCTATTGCCGCCTGGGGGCCCTGCTGGTGGTCATCAACATGGTGGTGGCCATTCTGCTGGCGCACATGGGCCAACTGTTTGCCATCAGCAACACCGGCGGCTGGGCCCTGGAGCTCCAAGGCATGTTCCTGTTCGGCGCGCTGGCCCTGGCCTTCATGGGCGCGGGCCGCTTCAGCCTGGCTGGATCGGGCGGCCGCTGGAACTGAGCGCCGCGCCGCGATCGCAGGGCCGCCCCGGGGCGGCCCTGTTTTTTTGGACGCTTGGTAATCAACTGTCACGCTTGTTGTGTTTCCAACCCGTTACGCTGGCGAACCCCCAGGCCGAAACAATGGCCTAATCCTGACATCGGGATTTATGGACGCCGCTCGCGGTGGATTGCCATGCATACTGCCAAAGCCCCTCTCGCCGCCCTGGCCCTGGCCCTGGGCGTGAGCACGCCGCCTGCCCTGGCTCAGGTCGGCTACGACCCTGAACCGGCCTACGACGAGCCGGCCGGCGCCGACCCCGCCGCCGCCAACCTGGCGCCCGTCGAAGTGGCCCGCGAAGCGCCGCCGCCCCTGCCGGTCTACCAGCAACCGCCCGTGCCGGGCGACGGCTACATCTGGGTGCCGGGCTATTGGGCCCTCAATGCCCTGGGCTTCTACTGGGTGCCCGGCGCCTGGATGCTGGCGCCTTACCCGGGCGCGTTGTGGACGCCAGGCTACTGGGCCTACGATGCCGGCTACTACCGGTGGCGGCGCGGCTATTGGGGCCCGCACATCGGCTTTTACGGCGGCATCAACTATGGCTACGGCTACATCGGCTTCGGCTACGTGGGCGGCTACTGGAACCGCGACCGCTTCTATTACAACCGCGCCGTCACCAATGTGAACATCACGCGCGTCACCCACGTCTACGAACGCAGGGTGGTCGTCCAGCACATCGACAAAAGCCGCGTCAGCTACAACGGCGGGCCGCGCGGCATCCAGCGGCGCGCCGACCCGCGCGAGATGGCCGCCGCGCGCGAACGCCACACGCCGCCCACCGACATGCAACGCGACCACGCCCGCCAGGCCGGCCGCGACCGCGCCCAGTTCGACGGCGGCGCGCGCCGCGGCCCGGCCCGCACCGCGCTGGAACACCCGCTGTCCGAGCGCGGCCGCGACAAGGCCGCGCCTTCGCCCGGTGCGCGGGGGCCGACCGACCATGGCCGCCCCGGCCAGGACCGCGCCTACGGACAAGGCGGCGGCCCGCGCGCCGGCGACATGCCCGCGCCGCGCGGGGACGCACGCGCCAACCCGGACAGCGGCCCGCGCCACACCGGCGCGCGCCCGGAAAGCAGCCGCCGCAGCGAAACCATGCCGCGCCAGGAAAGCGCCCCGCGCCAGCACAACGCGCCGCGCCCCGAGCGCGCGCGGCCCGCTGAACCGCGGCGCGACGCCGGCGGCGCGCCCGACCGGGCATCGCGCCCCGCGCCGGCGCCGCGCGCCGAATCGCGCCCCCAGGCCGAGCGCGCCGCCTCGCAGCCACGCGCGCCCGGCCGCCAGGAAGGCGCGGGCAAGGCCGAGCGCGGCCCGGGCGAACGCGGCAACGGCAACGGCAACGGCGGCGGACGCGGGCGCGATGGCTAGGCTTCTTGCCGCCGTGCTGGACCGATCCGCCACGCCGCCGCTACAGTAAGGGCATCGGTCCGCCTCGCCGGGCCCTTTCCGTCCGGAGTCATCATGTCACGCCCCGCACTGCTGTTGGCCGCCCTCCTGTCGATCGCGGCGCCCGCCGCGCATGCCGCCCTGCCGGTGGGCGCGGCCGCGCCCGGATTCAGCGCGCAGGCTTCGCAAGGCGGCAATACCTTCACCTTCGAGCTGGCGCAGGCGCTGCGGCAGGGGCCGGTAGTGCTGTATTTCTACCCGGCGGCCTTCACCCAGGGCTGCACCATCGAGGCCCGCAATTTCGCCGAGGCGATCGACCAGTATCGGGCGCTGGGCGCCACCGTCATCGGCGTCTCCGGCGACGATATCGAAACCCTGCGCAAATTCTCGGTCAGCGAGTGCCGCGGCAAGTTTCCGGTGGCCGCCGATGCCGACGGCGCCATCATGAAGGCCTACGACGCCGTGCACGACAAGCGGCCCGAATATGCCCAGCGCATTTCGTACGTGATATCGCCGCAGGGCCGCATCGTCTACGAATTCACGGACATGAGCCCGGATCGCCACGTCGCCAACACCCTGCAGGCCTTGCGCGACTGGCAGGCCAGCAGGAAATAGGCGCGACGCGCATCCGGCCCGCCAACGAACGCGGCCTGGCGCGTCTTGCCGCGCCAGGCCGCAACTACGACGCCGTGGATCGGGTGGGCAGGTTCTGAAGCCGCCGCTTACGGCAGGATTTCGCGTACCGTCTCGGCCGGGCGGCACAGGCGTGCGCCGCGCTCGGTCACGACGAACGGCCGGTTGATCAGGATGGGATTGTCGACCATGGCGTCGAGCAGGCCCTCGTCGTCCACGCCGTCCAGGCCCAGCTCCTGGTAGATCGACTCCTTGGCGCGCACCGCCTCGCGCACGCTCAGCCCGGACTGCTGGATCAGGCCGGCCAGCGTCTGGCGCGACGGCGGCGTCTTCAGATACTCGATGATGGTGGGCTCGATGCCCGCGTCGCGCAGCATTTGCAGCACGTTGCGCGACGTGCTGCAACGCGGGTTGTGGTAGATGGTGGCAGACATGCAGACTCCTCGGTGGAACATCAGGCCACCCTATAGTCTACCCGCGGCCGCCGGCTTTCAGCGAAACGGCCACACGGTCGGGTGCGAGCCCGGCGGCATGGCCGGCCGCGTCCAGCGCGCCGGCGTCAACGAGAACTGCGCCGCGTGGCGCACCGCCGTCAGCTCGCCGAACCCGGACTCCTCGGTGTACAGCAGCTCCTCGATCGGCGGCATCGGACAGGCGAGCCCACCGGGCACGCGTCCCAGCTCGCGCAGCCAGCGCGCCGTGCTGGCCAGCGACACGCGCACGTGCCAGCTGCCGCCCTCGATGCGCTGGCGCGCCAGCGCGGCCAATGCCCCGAAGGCCATCAGGTAGCCGCTGGCATGATCGAGGATCTGCACCGGCATGGCCTTGGGGGCCTGCTGGCCTGCCGCCTCGGCCTCGGCATGGTTGAAGCCCGTGGCCGTCTGCACCAGCGAGTCGAAGCCGCGCCGGCCGGCCCACGGGCCGCTATCGCCGTAGGCCGACAGCGACACATACACGATGCCCGGGCGGATGCGCGCCGCGTCCTCCGGGCCGAAACCCAGCGCCTGCAGGCCGCCGGGCCGGTAGCCCTGGACGAACACATGCGCGCCGCGCAACAGATTGCCCAGCGCAATCCGGCCGTCGGCGGTCTCGAGATCGGCGTGCACCGACAGCTTGCCGCGGCTGGTGTCGATGATGTTGTCGATATTGGGCAGGTGCGGCGAATTGATCAGCATCACGTCGGCGCCGTAGGCGGCCAGCGCGCGCCCGCACACCGGGCCGGCAATGATGCGCGTGAGGTCGAGCACGCGGATGTCCTGCAGCGGCGTGGCCTCGTGCCCGTACCTGGGCAGCGGCCGCGGATCGGCGTTATCGATGCGTTCGATGCGCACCACCGGCTGCGAGGCGGTCGCCAGGCCTTGCGGGTGGCGGTCCCATTGGTCGAAGCTGCGCATGGCGGCGACCACCATGCCGGCATCGGCGGCGACTTGCTCGAAATCGCCCGCGCGCCAGCGCGCCAGGGCCCGCTCGACCATTTCGCGGGTCGCCGTCTCGCCGGGCGGACAGCCCAGCAGCGCCAGCGCGCCGTCGCGATGGTGCGGGAAATTGGCGTGGATGCGCACCCAGCCGCCGTCGCCGCATGGGTAGACGCCGGTGATCTTGTCCCAGATATTGGGCGTCACGCCGTTGATCTTGAAGTAGCTGCGGCACTCCTGCGCCGCGTGGCGCATGTCCACCGCCACGCGCTGGCGCTGGCCGCCGCGCAGGTGCCAGATCTCGGCCGCGGCCAGCGCGGCGGCCGCGATGCTGGCCTGGGCGGCCGTGCCGACGGCGAACGACGAGGGCAGCACCGGCTCGGCGCCACGCAGCTCGAGGTGGTCGAGCGCCTCGTCGGGCAGGCCCGCGGCGCCCCACAGGTTCTGCAGGGCTACCCGGGCCCCCTTGGCGGTATGTGCTTGCCCTCGCGCCACGGGCGGGTGGAGATCCATCAGGTTTCCCATTGCAGTCTTCAGTGCTCACGAGCCGATGAGGCGATTACATGTCCAGCCCTGTGTTGCGTCAAGATGTAGGCGACTCGACGGTGTTTCACGAATTGACCGCCCGGGGGGGCGCCACTGGCCGCGTCCCTGGCGTCGACGTCACATCTGTTTGTAAATTTTACATAGGGTGTGACGCGGGCGCCGCGCCTTAGCCGCCCTGCTGCGCGGCGTCTTCGCGCGCCAGCCGCCGCAGGAAGACCTGCAATTCCTTGACCACCTGCTGGTCGCCGCGCGACTGCGCGGCCGCCAGTCCGCTTTCCCACGCCTGGCGCGCGCCGGCGCGGTCGCCCTGCCCCTGCAGCGTCTTGCCCAGCCACTTCCAGGCGACCGAATAAGTGGGATCGAAATCGAGCGCCGCGCGCAGGTGCGGCAGCGCCGCGTCGAATTGCTCGTGTTCGGCGTACGTCTTGCCCAGCGTGAAACGCAACAACATGTTGTCGGTGCCCTGCGCCAGCATGGCTTCCAGGCGCTCGGTCATGGCTTGCATAAGGTCTTCTCCTGCAAAGGCGCCCCAGGGCGCCGCGTCCGTCCATGATAGGCCAGCTCCCCGCGTGGCGCCGGCATCTCCGCGTTCCGACAGGGGAAAACCGTCTGTGTCGGTGCGTATCAAATCGATGTGCGCGGCGAATTATTCGGCCATAGTGCGATCCGATACATGAACAATGCAGGAACCCTCTGTGCCATCGATCATGCTGTTTCCATCGTGGATGAAATCCTGGCGCCAGCTGGCCGGCGCCGCCCTGCTGGCCGGCGCGGCGGCCGTCGCGCCGATCGCGCCCGCCGCCGCGCAAGCCGCCGCGGCGGGTCCGCAGCGCCTGGCCGCCCAGGTCGACCGCGTCAGCTGGGGCGTCACGCCCGCCGAGCTGGCCCGCGCGCAGCGGCTGAGCTGGACCGTCTATCTGCAGGAACAATTGCGGCCGCGGCCGGCCGCGCTGCCGCCCGCGGTGCAGGCCCGGATCGACGCCCTGTCGATCACGCGCGTGCCGGCGCGCGACGCCTTGCTGGCGCAGCGCGAGCAGACCGCGAAGATCCGCCAGATCGAAGACCCCGCCCGCAAGCTGGCGGCCTCGCGCGAGAACCGCATGGTGTCGCGCCAGCGGGCCAACGAGACCATGCAGCGCGCCGTCTGGCTGGCGCTTTACTCCCCCAACCAGTTGCAGGAGCAGATGACCTGGTTCTGGATGAACCATTTCAGCGTCTACGCCGGCAAGGCCAATGTCGGCACGGTGCTCGACGCCTACGAAGACCAGACCATACGGCCGCATGCGCTGGGCAAGTTCCGCGACCTGCTGGCCGCGACCGCCCGCTCGCCCGCCATGCTGATCTACCTGGACAATATCCGCAACAGCGCCGGCCACATCAACGAGAACTACGCGCGCGAACTGCTGGAGCTGCATACCCTGGGCGTGCAAGGCGGCTACAGCCAGCGCGACGTGCAGGAACTGGCGCGCGTGCTCACGGGCGTGGGCCTGAACCAGACCGGCGAGGCGCCGCGCGTCAAGGCCGCGCAGCGCGAGCTGCTGGTCGAAGACGGCCTGTTCCTGTTCGACCCGGGGCGCCATGACCACGGCGACAAGACCTTGCTGGGCCACACCATACGCGGCGGACGCGGACTGGCCGAGCTGGACGAGGCGCTCGACCTGCTGGCGCGCCATCCCGCCACCGCCCGCCACGTCAGCCGCAAGCTGGCGCAGTACTTCGTGGCCGACCAGCCGCCCGATGCGCTGGTGCAGCGGATGGCGCGCGCATTCCAGGACAGCGACGGCGACATCGCCGCCACGCTGGCCGCCATGTTCGAGTCGCCCGAATTCGAGGCTTCGCTGGCGCGCGGAAAATTCAAGGATCCCGCGCACTATCTGTATTCGGCCCTGCGCCTTGCCTATGGCGGCAGGGAGCCGCTGCGCAATCCCGACGCGGCGCTGGACTGGCTCAAGCGCATGGGCCAGCCGCTCTACCAGCGGCTGACGCCGGACGGCTATCCCATGAACGAATCCGATTGGGCCGGCTCGGGGCAGATGACCACGCGCTTCGAGGCGGCGCGCGCCATCGCCGCCGCGCCCGCGACCTTCTATCGCGCCGACCGCGACGACAGGCCGCGCGTGCCGCCCCTGCCGGCCCTGGCCCAGGCCTACGGCGCCGGCGCGGGACCGTTCTCGGCCCTGTCGCCGGCCACGCGCCGCGCCATCGAATCGGCCCCCAACGTACGCGACGCCAACACCTACCTGCTGGCCTCGCCCGAATTCATGCGCCGCTGAACGCCCGCATCCCAGGAATCGCCATGCACCGACGCCAACTGCTCAAACTGGCCGCCGCCGCCCCGCTGACCCTGTACGGCAGCCGCTTGCTGGCCGCCGGACCGCGCGACACCCGCCTGCTGGTGGTGTTCATGCGCGGCGCCTACGACGCCGCCAGCCTGCTCGTGCCCACCGCCAGCGATTTCTATTACGAGTCGCGACCGCACATCGCCATCGCCCGCGACGCCGCCACCGCGCTGGCCGACGGCTGGGCCCTGCACCCCGCCGTCAAGGACAGCCTGCTGCCCTTCTACCAGCGCGGCGAGCTGGCCTTCGTTCCGTTCGCCGGCACCGACGATGCCAGCCGCAGCCACTTCGAGACGCAGAACCGCATCGAACTGGGCCGCGCCGGCGGCGGCGGCGCCGCGCCCGCCTCCGGCTTTCTCAACCGGCTGGCCGCCCAGCTCGACGGCAAGGCCGGCAGGCCGGCCGCCTTTACCGAGGACGTGCCGCAGATCTTTCGCGGCCAGGCGCGCGTACCCAATATCGACCTGGGCGGCGCCAACCGCAAGTCGCGGCTGACGACCGACAGCAGCAGCGCCATCGCGCAGATGTACCGGGGCACCGGCCTGGATGCCTCGGTCAACGAAGGCCTGGCCGCCATGGGCCAGGCGCGCGCCGCGCTGGAGGCCGAAATGCGCGAGGCCAATGGCGGCGCCGGCAGCACCGAGAAACTGGAACAGGAGGCGCGCCGCATCGGCGCCTTCATGGCCGAGCGCTACAACCTCGGCTTCGTGGATGTGGGCGGGTGGGACACCCACGTCGGCCAGGGCGCCGCCAGCGGCGTGCTGGCCACCAAGCTGGGCCAGCTGGGACGCGCGCTGGCCGCCTATGCGCAGGCGATGGGGCCGGCCTGGCGCCATACGACCGTGGTCGTCATCAGCGAATTCGGCCGCACCCTGCGCGAGAACGGCAACAAGGGCACCGACCACGGCCATGGCAGCGTGTACTGGGTGCTGGGCGGCGGCGTGCGCGGCGGACGCATCGCCGGCGAGCAGGTGGCGGTCGGGCGCGATACCTTGTTCCAGGATCGCGACTACCCCGTGCTGACCGACTACCGCGCGCTGTTCGCGGGCCTGTTCGGCCGCCTGTACGGGCTCGACGCGCAACGCCTGCAGGCCGTCTTTCCGGGGGCGCGTCCGCTCGATCTCAAGCTGGTCTGACGCGGCGCCACGGACGGCGCGCTGGCGCTACACTGGCCACGCAGGCCGCTGCGGCCTGAACCGTCCCCCTGGAGAGCCTGCATGAACACCATGTATGACTTCAGCGCCCCCACCATAACCGGCGCCGAGCGCGCGCTGGCCGATTTCCGCGGCCAGGTGGCGCTGGTGGTCAATGTCGCCTCGCGCTGCGGATTCACGCCCCAGTACTCGGGCCTGGAGGAACTCTACCGCTCGTACCGCAACGAAGGCTTCGTCGTGCTGGGATTCCCGTGCAACCAGTTCGGACGCCAGGAGCCGGGCGACGAAGCGGCCATCGCGCAGTTCTGCGAAACCCAGTACGCCATCAGCTTCCCGCTGTTCGCCAAGATCGAGGTCAACGGCGCCCGCGCCCACCCGCTGTACCGCTGGCTGAAGGCGCGCAAGCCCGGCCTGCTGGGCACCCGCGCCATCAAATGGAATTTCACCAAATTCCTGGTCGGGCGCGACGGCCTGCCGCTGCGCCGCTACGCGCCCGCCCACACGCCCGAATCGCTGCGCCACGACATCGCGCGCGCCTGCGCCGCGCCCGGCCCCACGCCCTAGCGGCGCCCCTGCCCGACCCGCGAACGTGGACATGGCGCGCCGGCGCGGCGCGACCCGCTATCATGACGGCTGCCCGCCGGCTCCGCCCGGCATTCGCTCAGGACGCGCCATGATAGATCTCTACTACTGGACGACTCCCAACGGCCACAAGATCACGCTCTTTCTCGAAGAGACCGGCCTGCCGTACCGCATCCACCCCGTCAACATCAGCAAGGGCGAACAGTTCCAGCCGGAATTCCTGGCCATCGCGCCCAACAACCGCATCCCGGCCATCGTCGACCAGGCGCCGGCCGACGGCGGCGCGCCGATCCCGCTGTTCGAGTCCGGCGCCATCCTGCTGTACCTGGCCGAGAAGACCGGCCGCTTCATCCCCGCCGACCTGCGCGGGCGCGCCGACGTGCTGCAGTGGCTGTTCTGGCAGATGGGCGGACTGGGCCCCATGGCCGGCCAGAACCACCACTTCTCGGCCTATGCGCCCGAGCGCATTCCGTACGCCATCGAACGCTACGTCAAGGAAACCAACCGCCTGTATGGCGTGCTCGACCGCCAGCTGGCGCAGCGCGAGTTCATCGCCGGCGACTACTCCATCGCCGACATGGCCGCCTATCCCTGGATCGTGCCGCACGAGCGCCAGGGCCAGGACCTGAACGACTTTCCGCATCTCAAGCGCTGGTTCGAGGCCATCGGCGCCCGTGCGGCCACGCAGCGCGCCTATGCGCTGGCCGACCGGATCAACACCAAGCCGTCGGTCGACACCGAGGAATCGCGCCGCGTGCTGTTCGGCCAGACGGCCGCCAACGTGCGCCGCTGAACGAGGCCGCCATGACCGCCACCCTCAGCTTCCGCCGCGCCGCCGCGACCGACCTGCCGGCCATCATCGCGCTGCTGGCCGACGACGCCCTCGGCCAGCAGCGCGAAGACCCGGCCATGCCGCCGCAACCCGCCTATCTGGCCGCCTTCGGCGCCATCGACCGCGACCCGAACCAGTTCCTGGCGGTGGTCGAGCGGGCCGGCCAGGTCATCGGCTGCCTGCAGCTCAGCTTCATCCCCGGCCTGTCGCGCCGCGGCCTGTGGCGCGGGCAGATCGAAAGCGTGCGGGTGGCGGCCAGCGAGCGCGGCGCCGGCACCGGCCGCGCGCTGTTCGAGTGGGCCATCGCCCAGTGCCGCGACAAGGGCTGCGGGCTGGTGCAGCTGACCACCGACAAGCAGCGCGCCGACGCCCGGCGCTTCTACGAATCCCTGGGTTTCAAGGCCTCGCACGAAGGCATGAAGCTGGAACTGGCTTGAAAGGAATCGCGGCCATGCATGGCGAATACAAAGTCCCCGGCGGCAAGCTGGTCGTCATAGACCTGGAAGTCGCGCAGGGCCGCCTGCGCCAGGTGCGCCTGTCGGGCGACTTCTTCCTCGAACCGCCCGAAGCGCTGGAAGCCATCAACCACGGCCTGGACGGCCTGCCTGCCGACGCCGGCGCCGAGGGCATCGCGCAGGCCGTGCGCGACGCCTTGCCGGCCGAGGCCGAGCTGTTCGGCTTCAGCCCCGAAGCCGTAGCCGTGGTCGTGCAGAGGGCGCTGTCATGAACCGCACCGCCTGGACCGACTACGACTGGCAACTGATCCACCCGGGCCCGCTGCCGCCGGCCCTGCACATGGCGCTGGACGCCGCCATCACCGACGAGGTCGGCGCGGGCCTGCGCCCGCCCACGCTGCGCATCTGGGAATGGTCGCAGCCGGCCGTCATCATCGGGCGCTTCCAGTCGCTCAGGAACGAAGTGGACCCCGATGGCGCGCGCCGCCACGGCGTGACCGTGGTGCGCCGCGTCAGCGGCGGCGGCGCGATGTTCGTCGAGCCCGGCAACACCATCACCTATTCGCTGAGCGTGCCGCAGGCCCTGGTGGCCGGCATGAGCTTCCAGGAGTCGTATGCTTTCCTGGACGCCTGGGTCATCCGCGCGCTGCACGAGCTGGGCATCAAGGCCTGGTACCAGCCGCTCAACGACATCGCCTCGGACTCGGGCAAGATCGGCGGCGCCGCCCAGGCGCGCCGCGCCGGGGCGGTGCTGCACCACGTCACCATGTCGTACGACATCGATGCCGACAAGATGGTCGAGGTGCTGCGCATCGGCCGCGAAAAGCTGTCCGACAAGGGCACGACCAGCGCCAGGAAGCGCGTGGACCCGCTGCGCAGCCAGACCGGCCTGGCTCGCGATACCATTATCGAACGCATGCTGCAGACCTTTGCCGGCATGTGCCGCCTGACACCCGCCGAGATCGGCGAGGTCACCATGCAGGCGGCGCAGCGCCAGGCCGAGGAGAAATTCTCCAGCCCCGAGTGGACCGCCCTCGTTCCCTGATGCCTTCCGCCCTCTTGGAGCACCGCCCATGAAGTACCGCGCGACCGCGCTGCCCCCGCCCCCCCTGAAACTGCTTTGCGCCGCCGGCGCGCTGGCCCTGCTGGCCGCCTGCGGCAGCGCGCCGCCGGCCGACATCACGCTGGCCGGCGCCACGCCCGCCGCGGCCGGCGCCCAGCCGGCCACCATCGGCGACGTGCGCACCGAGCGCATCCAGTGGGCCAGCGCCAAGCCGGGCTGCACCGGCGAATGCCCGCGCATCGAGATCGACAGCGTGTCCTTTCCCGGCATCCCCGCGCTGAGCGAGATGGTCGACCGCCAACTGGCGGCCATGACCGGCGTGGACCAGAACCTGCGCGGCCGCTACCAGACGCTGTCCGAATACACGCAGTACTTCTGGAAAACCGCCCAGGCGCGCGACGCCACCTATTTCAAGGCCAGCGTCAAGGACGTGGTGGGCGACATCGTCGCCGTCGAGCTGGGCACCACCCAGTTCCTGACCGGCGCGGCGCATGGCATCCCCGCCACGCACTACCTGAACTGGCAGCGCGGCCAGGGCCGGCCCCTGACGCTGGACGAAGTCCTGATCCCCAGCCGCAAGGCCGAGTACGTCGCCGCCATGCGCGAAGCGCACCAGCGCTGGCTCGCCGCCAACGAAGACGCGCAACGCGACCGCGCCGCCTACGACCGCATGTGGCCATTCCAGGAAACCACCAACTTCGCCCTCACGCGCAAGGGGCTGGTGGTCAAGTACGACGCCTACACCATCGCGCCGTATTCGCACGGGCAGCCGGAAATCCTCATCCCCTACGAGCGCCTGCGCGGCGTGCTGCGCCCCGAGTTCATCCCGGCGGCCTGAGCGCCGGCGGCGGACCACGGCGAACAACGCGGCGCAAGGCCTGTTGTTCGCCCCTTTGCCGCGCGCCGGCCGCGCTTATCATCCGGCTGCCGCGCAGCGAGCGCCCCTCTACGACCGCACCGCCCATGACCGAATCCTCCCGCCCCACGCCCGCCACCATCCTGCTGTACACCGAGGAGCAGCGCGGCAACCAATGGGTCGAGTCCGTCGTCGTCGGCATGCTTTCGGACATCTCGGGCGCCGACAAGCTGGTGGTCATCAAGGATCCGCACAGCGGCATCAAGTTCGTCTACCGCGTCGAGCACGACTGCAACAACCTGGACGCGGCCGCCATCACCGAGCTGGACGAGACCCATTTCGACGGCAAGCGCTCCACAGCCATCAACGGCATGAACTACCGGATGGGCGACCCCGACAGCGCGATGAAGCTGCTGCGCGCCAAGCCGCGCTGGATCCAGGACAAGGGCGCCGTGCTGTCGGTGCTGCTGCGCAACGCCGCCGCGCGCAGCACCAGCTTCGTCAGCCGCCGCATCGACCGCGAGCGCCTGACGCGCGTACCGGCCGATGTGCCGGTCGAGCGCCTGCCGCAGGCCTGACAAGCGCGGGCTCGCGCCCATTCCACGTTACAATTGCCGCCTGTCTCCACGGACGCCGCGCGCGGCCCGTCTGTATCCGTTCCCACCAGTGCGGCGCCCGCCCGGCGCCGTTCGCCGAACCCATACATGCCCTTCAAAGACCAGCTTTTTCTCGCCAGCCAGTATCTCGCTCCGCATCACCTGGTCTCGCGCCTGATGGGCCGCGCGGCCGATTGCCGCGCCCCCGAAATCAAGAACCGCATGATTTCGCGCTTCGTGCGCCGCTACAACGTCGACATGAGCGAGGCCCTGGTCGAGGACCCGCTGGCCTACGCCAGCTTCAACGACTTCTTCACCCGCGCCCTCAAGCCGGACGCCCGCCCGCTGGACGACGAGCCCGGCGCGGCGCTGTGCCCGGCCGACGGCGCCATCAGCCAGATCGGCGCCATCGACAACGGCCGCATCTTCCAGGCCAAGGGCCACAGCTTCGGGCTGACCGATCTCCTGGGCGGCGATGCCGAGCGCGCCGCGCCATTTGCCGGCGGCCAGTTCGCCACCATCTACCTCTCGCCGCGCGACTACCACCGCGTGCACATGCCTCTGGCCGGCACGCTGCGCGAGATGGTGCACGTGCCCGGCCGCCTGTTTTCGGTCAACCCGCTGACCGCGCGCAGCGTGCCGGAACTGTTCGCGCGCAACGAGCGCGTGGCCTGCCTGTTCGACACCGAGCATGGCCCCATGGCGCTGGTGCTGGTCGGCGCCATGATCGTCGCCTCCATCGAAACCGTCTGGGCCGGCCTGGTGACGCCGCACAAACGCCAGGTGCGCAGCGTCCGCTACGACGACGCCGCCCGCGCGCCCATCCGTCTGGACAAGGGCGCCGAAATGGGCCGCTTCAAGCTGGGCTCCACGGTCATCGTGCTGTTCGGCCCCAGGCGGGTGCGCTGGCTGGACCTGCCCTCGGTGCGCGGGCCCGTGCGCATGGGCGAAACCCTGGCATTGCCCGCGAGCAGCGCCCTTTCGTTTCCAGAAAGCGAATGAACATTTCGCAATAAATTCGCTTTATCGAGACATGAGGGCTTGCTAGATTGCGGCCTGGCCATTGCCGCCGTTTCTGGAGCCCTCATGCCGTCTTCCGCATTGCCCCTGTCCGCCGCGGCCCGCGCCGTCCGCCCCGCCGCCGTGCCCGCCTCGTTGCGCAGGCTGCTGTCGCTGGACGATTTCGAGGCGGCGGCGCGGCGCCGCCTGCCGCGGCCGATTTTCGGCTACGTGGCGGGCGCCGCCGAGGACAACCAGGCGCGCGACGACAACCGGCGCGCCTTCGGCGAATACGGATTCCTGCCGCGCGTGCTGGTGGACGTCTCGGCGCGCCATGCGCGCACCGAGATCTTCGGCCAGGAATGGGCCGCGCCCTTCGGCGTGGCCCCCATGGGCATCAGCGCCCTGTCGGCCTATCGCGGCGACATCGTGCTGGCCCGCGCGGCGCGTGCGGCGGGCATCCCGGCCATCATGAGCGGATCGTCGCTCATCCCGCTCGAGGAAGTCGCGCGCCAGGCGCCCGGCACCTGGTTCCAGGCCTACCTGCCCGGCGATCCCGCGCGCATCGACGCCCTGATCGAGCGGGTGGCGCGCGCCGGCTACCGGACGCTGGTGCTGACCGTGGACATTCCGGTATCGGCCAACCGCGAGAACAATGTGCGCACGGGATTCTCCACCCCGCTCAGGCCCGGCCTGCGCCTGGCCTGGGACGGCCTCACCCGTCCGCGCTGGCTGGCCGGCACCTTCCTGCGCACCCTGCTGGCGCACGGGATGCCGCACTTCGAGAACTCCTTCGCCACGCGCGGCGCGCCCATCCTGTCGGCCAACGTGCTGCGCGATTTCTCGGCGCGCGACCATCTCGACTGGAGCCATGTGCGGCGCATCCGCCGGTCCTGGCGCGGCGAGCTGGTCATCAAGGGCATCATGCATCCGCGCGACGCCGCCCTGGCGCGCGCCCACGGGGCCGACGGCATCATCGTCTCGAACCACGGCGGACGCCAGCTCGATGGCGCCTGCGCGCCCTTGCGCGTGCTGCCCGACATCGCCGAGGCGGCCGGCGCCATGACCGTCATGATGGACAGCGGCATCCGGCGCGGCGGCGACGTGCTCAAGGCGCTGGCGCTGGGGGCGCGCTTCGTGTTCGTGGGCCGGCCCTTCAACTATGCCGCCGCCGTGGGCGGCGAAGCCGGCGTCGCGCACGCCATCGGCCTGCTGCGCGAGGAGATCGACCGCGACATGGCCATGCTGGGCATTACGCGCTGCGCCGCCATGGCGCCCGAGCTGCTGCGCCGCCTGTAGGGCGGGGCTCGCTCACTCCCAGGGAAAGTCGATCAGCTCGCCGTACAGGCGGCGCAGGGTCGCCTTGACCTCGGGCGAGGACTGGTAGATGCGGATGAAGGCCAGCAAACGCGGGTCCTGCGCGCGCTCCGGCGTGGCGACCCAGCGGATGGCGTAGCGACGCACCGTCTCGGGGTCGGTGTTGTCGAACGCCAGCCCGTCCTTTTCGTCGATGCCCGCGTGCTTGGCGAAGGTGGTGTAGGTGACCGAGGCCGTCACGTCGTCGAAGGTGCGCGCCGATTGCGAGCCTTCCAGCTGCACCAGCTTGATGCGCCGCGGATTGTCGGTGACATCCTGCAGCGTGGCCTGGTGTCCCGCGCCGGGCTTGAGCCCGATCAGCCCGATCGAGGCCAGCAGCTGCAGCGCGCGCCCGGTGTTGACCGGGTCGTTGGGCACCGCGATGGTCGCCCCCTCGGGGATGGCGTCGCCTTTCTTCAGTTTCTTCGAGAACAGCCCGATGGTGGTGGAATAGCCGTAAGCGATCGGCGCGAGGTGCGCGCCCCGGCTGCGGTTGAACAATTGCAGGAAAGGCTCGTGCTGGAAGAAATTGGCGTCGATCGAGCCTTCGGCCGCAGCGATGTTGGGCATGACCCAGTCGTTGAACTCGATCAGCTTGACCTCCAGCCCCTGCGCCCGCGCCTGCGCGATGGCGATCTCGGTGGCCTCGTTGGCCACGCTGGCGATCACGCCTATGCGCAGCGGCGCCTGCTGCGCCGCGCCGACGGAAATCGCCGCGCACCACAGCGCCGCCGCGCCCAACCATTGCATCCAGCCGCCTCGAATCCGCATCGTCGTCTCGTCTTGCGCCAAAAATTCCATTGTGCCGCACGGGTCGCGCGGCCGGGCCGGTAGCCCTGCGCCCGGCAAGGGGATCAGGCTGCTGCGGGACGGGCCAGCCGGTACAGGACGTGGCGCCGCAGGGCATGGCCGGCCGGCAGCAAGGGATGGTCGAAGTCGTCGGCCGCCGCGTGCGTCATGCCCAGCCGCGCCATGACGCGGCGCGACGCCAGGTTGTGCACGGCGGTGAACGCCACCAGCTCGTCCAGGCCTGCCGCCTGGAAGCCATGCGTCACCGCGGCGGCCGCCGCCTCGGTGGCATAGCCCTGTCCCCACCAGGCATGCGCCAGCCGCCAGGCCAGCTCCACGCAGGGCGTGAAATGCGCCTCGAAACGCGGCACCGACAGGCCGACAAAGCCGATGAACGCCGCCTGCCCGGGTATCTCCACCGCCCACAGGCCGAAGCCGTGCCGCGCGAAACCGGCCCTGATGCGTGCGGCCAGGGCATCGCTTTCGGCGGAGGCGAGGACCTGCGGGAAGTGCGCCATGACGCGCGGGTCGGCGTTGAGCGCAGCAAACGGCGCCAGATCGGCGTCGCGCCAGGGGCGCAGCAGCAGACGCGGCGTACGCAAGGCGGGCGCGGCCTTCATTGGCGCGCTCCGCCGGGCGCCAGGCGCGGATCGTAGACGAACTTCTCGCGCCGCGCCACCCGCACGCTGGCGGCGTCGGGATGCTGCGGATTGATCAGCAGATTGCAGTCGGGCACCCCGCGGCACGGCACGATGGCGCTGGGCAGTTGCAGCAGCGCCGAACCGTTGCCGCGCACCCAGGCGTCGCCGATGCGCTGCGACACTTCGGCAAACGGCACCGCGTCCCAGAATGGATGGCGCTTGTGCAGCGCCTCGACCTCCAGCACCTGCCGCGCCTCGTACACCGCGCGCGGCACCACGATCTCGATCAGGTAGCGGTTGGCCTGCGCGGTGGCCGGCGCGGCGAAATGCACCACGGTCTCCAGCACCGCCAGCGACACGCAGGACGAGGTGTACACCACCGCGGTGCCCGGGCTGTTGTAGCGCCCGCCTACCGCCGCCGCGCCGGCGCCGCTCAGGTCGTCGGCGCGGTACTTGCCCGCCGTGGTGGCGATGCGCCACAGCGATACGTGGCTCAAGCGTAGACCCCGGCGGCGGCGCGGGTCAGGGTGTCCTCGACGATGCGGCTGCTGGCGTCCGAGGTCAGCAGCGACAGCGGCTTGACGTTGCCCAGGGCGGGCACCGGCGTGTTGAGCCATTGCACCGCTTCGGCGTCGCCGCCCAGCACCTGGCGCGCCACCTTGGTCACGCGCGCCACCCGCGCCAGGCGGTCCGACTCGCCCAGGGGCAGCGCCTGCCCGTCGCGCATCCAGCGCGACAGGGAAGCGGCCTTCACCTCGGTGATGGCCATGATCTCGGCCTTGGGCACCTGCAGGTAATCGGCCGCATCGTCGAGCAGGCGCGGCGACAGGCCCCGCTGCACGCCGTGCGCCATGGCGATCAGGGGGCTGTCGACCAGGTCGGCGAAGGAATCGACGCGCGCCTCTTGCTCGAGGGTGCGCTTGCGCGCCGCGGGCGGGCGCCGCTTGGGCGCGCCCCGGGCGGGGCTTTTCTCGGCAACGGCAATGCTCATGGCGGCCTCCTGTGCGGGCTGGTGAATTCCATTTAGAAAATATTATATTCCATATGAAACCCCACGGCAAGGCCGGGCGCGCCGCGCGCCGAAGCGCCTGCACCTTATCATAGGCATCTTTCGTGTCCCGCAATGCAAGGAAACCTCATGACGGATCGGCAACTCATCGTGCTGGCGGCGCTCAACATCATGGTCGCCGTCGGCGCCGGCGCGTTCGGCGCCCATGGCCTCAGGCGCGTGGTCGACCCCACCCTGCTGGCCATCTGGCATACCGGCGTGCTCTATCACCTCATCCACGCGCTGGGCCTGTTCGTCATCGCCCTGCTGGGCGCGCGCTTCGGCTCGCCCCTGTTGTCGATGGCCGGCCTGGTGATGTTCGTCGGCATCCTGCTGTTCTGCGGCAGCCTGTACGTGCTGGTCCTGACCGGCACCCGCTGGCTGGGCGCCGTCACCCCGCTGGGCGGCGTGGCGTTCCTGCTGGCATGGGCCATGGTGGCCTGGGCGGCCTGGCGCGCGCCCGCATGATCGCAACGGCGAACACGCGCCCCGCTTCGCCGCTGGTCGGCATCGCCTGCGTCGCGGCGGGCATCTTCTGCCTGACGCTCAGCGACGCCCAGGCCAAGTGGCTGGGCGAGCGCTACAGCCCGGTGCAGATCCTGTTCCTGCGCGCGCTGATCGCCATGCCCTTCGTGCTGGCGCTGACCGCGTCGCTGGGCGGGCGGCGCGCCCTGCGCACGCAATATCCGCTGGTGCACTTGATACGCGGCGCCATCAACGTCATCTCGGCCACCTTTTTCTACCTGGGCCTGCAGGCCCTGCCCCTGGCCGAGAACACCGCCATCGCGTTCGCGGCGCCGCTGTTCGTCACCGCGCTGTCGGTCCTGGTCCTGAAGGAGCGCGTCGACGCGGCGCGCTGGCTGGCGGTGGCGGCGGGCTTTGCCGGCGTGCTGGTCATCGTGCGGCCCGGCTCGGGCAGTTTCCAGGCGGCGGCGCTGTGGCCGCTGGCCACGGCGCTGCTGTATGCCGTGATGATGCTGACCGCGCGCGCCATCGGCCGCGGCGAAAGCATGCTGACCACGATGTTCTATATCGTGGCCGGGCAGCTGCTGTGCAGCGCCCTGGCCGTGGCCTGGTTCTGGACCACGCCCGCCTGGGCCGATCTGCCCTTTTTCGCCGGCGTGGCGCTGTTCAGCACGCTGGGCCTGACGCTGATCACCCAGGGCTTTCGCATCGGACCGGCATCGGTGGTCGCGCCGTTCGACTACACCGGGCTGCTATGGGCCACGCTGCTGGGCTGGCTGTTCTGGCACGAGACGCCGGACCTGCTCGACTGCGTGGGCGCGGCCTTCATTGCCGGCAGCGGCCTGTACATCGCCTGGCGCGCCACCGGCCGGCGCCGCCGTTAGGCGCCGGCGCGGCTATTCGAGCGGGGGGTCGAAATGGCGCCGCAGCACCTGCGCCACGTTGGGCTCTTCGGCCGCCCGATGGGCGGCCGCCGCCAGCTTGGGGCAGACGCTCTCGAACCAGGGCGGCCCGGGGCGCCAGCGCGTCATCACCACGACATACAGGTCCAGCGCGCTGAAACGGCGGCCCAGCACGTGCGGCGCGCCGGCCCCGCGCTCGATTTCCTGCCACAACTGCGCGCGGCGATCGTGCACGCGCGTGCGCAGCAGCTCCGCCGCATCGCCCGGCAAGGTCCATTTGGCCGGATCGTCGCCATAGGTGAAGGTGGCGTACACGCCCGCCACCAGGCGCACCAGCGTGTTCCAGAAGCGCGCCCGCTCGGCGCTGCCCGGCGGCGGCGCCAGTCCGGCGGCGGGCGCCACATCATGCAGGTGCATGACGATGGCGGCGCTTTCGGTCATGACTTCGCCGTCGGGCAGCACCAGCGTCGGCACCTGGCCGGTCACGTTCAGGCGCAACAGCCGGTCGCGGCCCGGCCCCGGCTTCAGATAGGGCAAGTCCGTCAGGGTATAGGGCACATTGGCCAGCGCCAGGGCCATCTCGACGATGGCCGACCCGCACCCGCGCGAGCCGATCAGTTCGTACGTGCTCATGATCCGCCTCCTGGAACAGCGGCCGGCGCGACGCGCCACAGCGCGCCCCTGGCCGCATCGGTCAACACATAGATTTCGCCGTCGGGCCCCTGGCGCACATCGCGGATGCGCGCCTTGCGCTCGCCCAGCAGACGCTCCTCGGCCACGATCCGCTCGCCATCGAGCTGCAGCCGGATCAGGTCTTCGCTGCCCAACGCGCCGATGAACAGCGAACGGCGCCATTGCGGATGCCGGTCCGAGGTGTAGAACGCCATGCCGCTGATGGCCGGCGAGCGCCGCCACCAGTACAGCGGCTCCTGCCCGCCGGGCAGCGTGTCCCCCTTGGCCTCCGGGATCGGCAGCCCCGAGTAATTGATGCCGTGCGTGGCCAGCGGCCAGCCATAGTTGGCGCCGCGCACCACCACGTTGATCTCGTCGCCGCCGCGCGGACCGTGCTCGTGCTCCCACAGCTGGCCGTTCCAGGGGTTGAGCGCCATGCCCTGCGGATTGCGATGGCCGTACGACCAGATTTCCGGACGCGCCCCGGCGCGGCCCACGAAGGGATTGTCCGCCGGCACCGATCCGTCCGCATGCAGGCGCACCACCTTGCCCTGCAGCTTGTCCAGGTCCTGCGCCGTGGGCCGGTCGTTGTTCTCGCCCAGCGCGACGAACAGGAAGCCCTGGCGGTCGAACACCAGGCGCGCGCCGAAGTGCTGGCCGCGCGACAGCTTGGGCTGCTGGCGGAAGATCACCGTGAAATCGTCCAGCCGCGTCAGGTCGGCCGACAGCCTGCCGCGTCCCACCGCCGTGCCGCTGCGATCCTCGCCGGCTTCGGCATACGACAGGTAGACCAGGCGATCGCGCGCGAAGTCCGGGGACAGCGCCACGTCGAGCAGGCCGCCCTGCCCCTGGGCCGCGACCTTGGGCACCCCCTGCAGCGGCGCCGACAGCGCGCCGCCGGGCGGCAGGTGGCGCAGGCGCCCGGGCCGTTCGGTGATCAGCATGCCGCCATCGGGCAGGAAGGCCAGGGACCAGGGATGTTCGAGTCCGCCGGCCACTTCGGTGACGCGGGCAGCGGCCCGGGCCGGCTCGGACGTGGCCTGCGCCGCCATGGCCGGCGCGGCCAGCGCGGCCAGCAGCGCCGGCAGGACGCCGTGGCCCATGATCGTGGCAGCCAGTACGCGCAACATCGAAGCCTCCCCGCGACAGGTGGTTGGTGTATGCGACAGGCGGGCCCGCCCGGGGGCGCCAGCAAACTGGCGTACCATACCCGGGCCGGGGCGCGGCGCGCGCCCCGCTACGGAGACCGTCTACGATGAAACTGTACTACATGGCCGGCGCCTGCTCGCTGGCGGCCCATATCGTGCTGGAATGGATCGGCAAGCCCTACGAGACGCACGCGCTGTCGCGCGAGGCGCTCAAGGAACCGGCGTTCCTCAGGATCAATCCGCTGGGCGCGGTGCCCGCGCTCAGCGAAGGCGACTGGGTCGTGACGCAGAACGCCGCCATCCTCGAATACCTGGCCGAACAGGCGCCCCAGCTGAACCTGCTGGGCGACGGCTCGGCGCGCTCGCGTGCCGAGGTGCGCCGCTGGCTGGGTTTCATCAACTCCGACGTGCACAAGACCTTCTCGCTGGTGTTCGGCGCCCAGCGCTTCGTGGCCGACGCCGCGGCCCAGGAGGAAGTGCGCGCCTCGGCCGCCGCCATGCTGCGCGGCCTGTTCGGCCAGCTCGACGCCCAGCTGCGGGGCCGTCCGTTCCTGGCGAGCGCCCGGCCTTCCATCGCCGACGCCTACCTGTACGTGGTCCTGCGCTGGGCCCACGCCAAGCAGATCGATCTGTCCGGCCAGGACAACCTGGCCGCGTTCTTCGAGCGCATGCAGGCCGACCCGGCGGTGCAAGCCGCGCTGAAGGCCGAAGGGCTTTCGTGACACCCGCGCCGCCGCGCCAGCGCGGCGGCGCCCCTTGCGCCCGCGGGGTATGATGCGGGCTCCGATTCACAGATCGACCACCCTGGCGCGCGGCGCGCGCCGGTGGGCGTCGCCGCGATCGCGGCGCCCTGCGGAAGTACAGATGACAGCCCCCACGCAAAGTTGTTACCTGGGCGTACTCGGCGGCATGGGACCCATGGCCGGCGCGGCCTTCGCGCTGCGGCTGGCGGCCCTGACCCCTGCCCAGTCCGACCAGCAGCACATTCCCACGCTGCTGCTCAACGACCCTCGCATTCCCGACCGCAGCAATGCCCGCACGCAGGGCGGCGAAGACCCCCTGCCCGCGATGATCGCGGGCATGCGCTTCCTGCGCGAGGCCGGCGCGCGCCTGATCGCGATTCCCTGCAATACCGCCCACCTCTGGTACGAGCCGTTGGCCGCGGTGGCCGGCTGCACCGTGCTGCACATCATCGAAGCCGTGGCGCAGGACCTGCGCCGCCAGGGCCTGCAAGGCGGACGCATCGGCCTGATGGGCACCTCGGCCACGCTGGCGCTGGGCCTGTACCAGCAGACGCTGCAACGCCAGGGCTACAGCTGCATCATCCCCGAACCCGACGAAGTCGAGCGCTACTGCATGGGTTCGATCCGCGCCGTCAAGGCCAACCGCCTGGACCTCGCCTACGAGCCGGCCGCCGAATGCATCGCCCGCCTGAAAGCGCGCGGCGCCGATGCCGTGGTGCTGGGCTGCACGGAGCTGCCCCTGGCCGTTCCGCACGCCCTGCGGCCGGGCCTGGGAATCATGCTGACCGACTCCATCGACGCGCTCGCCCTGGCCGCCATCGAACACTACGAGGCCGACCAGCAGACGCAGAAGCTGGTCGCGTAACGCTGCGCACGGGTGCCTGTCCCCGCGGGGACAGATACCGTCCTGGCCGTCAATCGTTCATGGCGTAGAGCGGTGTGCCTGTCCCAGTGGGGACAGGCACACGCTGCCGCAGGTGCCTGGAGACAGGCACCCGGGCCGCGGGTCGCTCCCCGTGCGGGGAGCGACACCCCGGCCTATCCGCCCAGATACGCCTTGCGCACCTGGTCGTTGACCAGCAGGTTGGCGCCGGTGTCGTGCAGCACCACCCGGCCGTTCTCCAGCACATAGCCGCGGTCGGCCACTTGCAAGGCCTTGTTGGCGTTCTGCTCGACCAGGAACACCGTTACGCCCTGCTCGCGGATGGTGCGGATGATGTCGAAGATCTGCGCGATGATCAGCGGCGCCAGGCCCAGCGTGGGTTCGTCCAGCAGCAGCAGCCGCGGCTGCGTCATCAGGGCGCGGCCGATGGCCAGCATCTGCTGCTCGCCGCCCGACATGGTGCCGGCGCGCTGGGCGGCGCGCTCCTTCAGGCGCGGGAACAGCGTGTAGACATGCTCCAGGCCCGCGTCGATTTCCTCGCGCTTGGAGAAAAAGCCGCCCATCATCAGGTTCTCGGCCACGGTCAGGTCCTTGAAGACCCGCCGCCCCTCGGGCGAGATGGCGATGCCGCTGCGCATGATGTGGTGCGTCTCGGCATGGGTGATGTCCTTGCCCTCGAAGGTGATGACGCCTTCGCGCGCGCGCGGGTTGCCGCATACCGTCATGAGCAAGGTGGTCTTGCCGGCGCCGTTGGCGCCGATAAGCGTGACGATCTCGCCCTGCCTGACCTCCACCGATACGCCGTTGAGCGCCTGGATGGCCCCGTAGTAGGTGTGGATGTTTTCCAGCTTCAGCATTTATTCTTCCCCCAGGTACGCCTTGATGACGCGCGGATCGTTGCGCACTTCATCGGGGGTGCCGGTCGTGATGGGCTTGCCGTGTTCCATGACCAGGATGCGGTCGGATATCCCCATGATCAGGCTCATGTCGTGCTCGATCAGCAGCACCGCGACGCCGAACTCGCGCCGCAGCTGGTCTATCAGCGACTGCAGGTCGCGCTTTTCCTGCGGATTCAGGCCGGCGGCCGGCTCGTCGAGCATCAGCAGGCGCGGCTTGGTGATCATGCAGCGCGCGATCTCCAGGCGGCGCTGGTGGCCGTACGCCAGGTTGCCCGCCTCGCGGTTGGCGAATTCGCGCAGGCCCATGAAGTCCAGCCATTGGGCCGCCCGGGTCAGCGCCTCGGCCTCGGACTGACGGTAGGACTTCAGCTTGAGCAGGCCCGGCAGCAGGCGCGCCTCGACCTGGGTGTGCTGCGCCACCAGGAGGTTCTCCAGCACCGTCAGCTGCTTGAACAGCCGCACGTTCTGGAACGTGCGCACCAGGCCATGGCGGGCCACCTTGTGGCTGGGCATGCCGGTAATGGGCTTGCCGTCCATCACGATCTCGCCGGCGGTCGGCTTGTAGAAACCGCCCACGCAGTTGAACACCGTGGTCTTTCCGGCGCCGTTGGGGCCGATGATGGCGAACACTTCGTCGCGCCTGACCTCGAAGGCCACGCTGTCGACGGCCAGCAGGCCGCCGAAGCGCATGGTCAGTCCGGATACTTTCAGCAGGGTTTCGCTCATTTGCGCAGCTCCACATGCGGACGCTTCATGGGCAGCAATCCCTGCGGACGCCACATCATCATCAATACCATCACCAGACCGAACATCAGCATGCGGTATTCGGCGAACTCGCGCGCCAGTTCGGGCAGCACCGTCAGCAGGATCGCCGCCAGGATCACCCCGACCTGCGAGCCCATCCCGCCCAGCACCACGATGGCCAGGATCAGCGCCGACTCGATGAAGGTGAACGATTCGGGGTTGACCATGCCCTGGCGGGCGGCGAAGAAGGCGCCGCCGAAACCGGCGAACATGGCGCCCAGCGTGAAGGCCGACAGCTTGATGCGCGTCGGGTTCAGGCCCAGCGAGCGGCAGGCGATCTCGTCTTCGCGCAGCGCCTCCCAGGCGCGCCCCACCGGCATGCGGATCAGCCGCGTGGAGACGAACAGCGTCACCAGCGCCAGCGCCAGCGCCATCAGGTACAGGTAGATCACCATGTGCTGGTTCTGGAAGGTCCACCCCATGATTTCATGAAAGGTCTGGCCGCCTTCCGTGCTGGCGCGGCGCGCCATTTCCATGCCCAGCACGCTGGGCTTGGGCAGGCCGGATATGCCGTCCGGGCCGCCGGTCAGCGTGTTCAGGTTGATCAGCAGCAGGCGGATGATCTCGCCGAAGCCCAGCGTCACGATGGCCAGGTAGTCGCCGCGCAGGCGCAGCACCGGAAAGCCCAGCACGAAGCCGAACAGCGCGGCCACCGCGCCCGAGAACGGCAGCGCTTCCCAGAAGCTCCAGCCGCCCCAGTGATAGAGCAAGGCGTAGGTGTAGGCCCCGACCGCGTAAAAGCCCACGAAGCCCAGGTCGAGCAGGCCGGCGAAGCCGACCACGATGTTCAGCCCCAGGCCCAGCATGACGTAGATCAGCACCAGCGTGGCGATGTCGACCGAACTGCGGCCGCTGAAAAACGGCCAGATCACCGCGACGGCGATCAGCAGCGCGACCAGCCACTTGTGGCCGCGCGCCGGCGCCGAAGGCAGCGTCGGCAGGCCTGTTTTCAGCGCCTTGAAGGGCTTGGAAATCCATGGGCGCAACAGTTGGAACGCAAAAACCAGCGCGCAGGCCAGCGCGACCAGGTCCCAGCGCGGTTCCATCAGGGTGCGCGCGCCCTGGCGCACCAGTTGCAGACCGAAGATCGGCGTCACGATGACTGCGGTCATGACCGCGGCGATCGTGGCGTTCTTGAGAGGACTTTGTTGGGTCATCAGACTTTTTCCACCTCAGGTTTGCCGAGCAGCCCGGTAGGACGGAACAGCAGAATCAGCACCAGCAGCGCAAAAGCCACGATGTCCTTGTATTGAGAGGAGATGTAGGCGGCCGCGAAGGTCTCGGCCAGGCCCAGCAGCACGCCGCCCAGCATCGCGCCGGGGATGCTGCCGATGCCGCCCAGCACCGCGGCGGTGAACGCCTTGATGCCCGCCAGGAAGCCGATGAACGGGTTCAGCTTGCCGATGGTGATGGCGATCAGCACGCCCCCCACCGCGGCCAGCATGGCGCCCAGCACGAAGGTGAAGGAGATCACCCGGTTGGTGTCGATGCCCAGCAGGTTGGCCATGTGCATGTCCTGCGAGCAGGCGCGCGAGGCGCGCCCCATGCGCGAATACTTGATGAACAGCGTGAGCGCCACCATCAGCGCCACGGTCACCACGATGATCATGATGCGCGAGTACGGCACGGTGACGTCGAAATTGGAACCCATGTGGAACTGCACCGCGCCCGAGACCAGCGCCGGCACGGCCATGTCGCGCGCGCCCTGGCCCAGCGCGACCCAGTTCTGCAGGAAGATCGACATGCCGATGGCCGAGATCAGCGCCACCAGGCGGGGGCTGCCGCGCACCGGCCGGTACGCCACCCGTTCGACGCTGTAGCCGTAGACGCCGGTCACGAAGATGGCGACCACCAGCATGGCGGCGATGATGAAGGGCAGCGGCAGGCCGCTGTTGGTGCCGATGGCGGTCAGCGTGACCAGCCCGACGTAGGCGCCGATCATGTAGATCTCGCCGTGGGCGAAGTTGATCATACCGATGATGCCGTAGACCATTGTGTAGCCAATGGCAATCAGCGCGTAGATCGCCCCCAGGGACAGTCCGTTGAAGAACTGCTGGGTAAGTTGTGGGATGAGGTCTGACATATTTACTCGTGCTCCAAATGGCTCCGGCTCCGGTAGTGCGACCCGGAGCCGGAAACCTGGGCGTACGTTGAGGTGCCGGCGGATAGCCGGCCCGTCGCGTGTTTACAGCTGGGTCTTCTTGCCGTTCTTGTCCCACTTGAAGACGGCGAACTCGAAGTCCTTCAGGTCGCCCTTGGCGTCGTACTCGACCTTGCCGATGGCGGTGTTGAAGGTGTTCTTGTGCAGGTGGTCGGCCACCTTGGCGGGGTCTTCGCCCACGGCGTTGATGCTTTCGGCCAGCAATTGCACCGCGGCATAGGCCGGCATCTGGAACGCGCCATCGGGGTCGCGCTTGGCGTCCTGGAACGCCTTGACCACGCCTTCATTGCCCGGCAGCTTGGTGAAGTCCGAAGGCAGGGTCACCAGCAGGCCGTCGATGGCCGGGCCGGCGATGGCCACCAGGTCCTGGTTGGCGGTGCCTTCCGGCCCCATGAACTGCACGTTCAGGCCCTGTTCGCGCGCCTGGCGCAGCAGCAGGCCCAGCTCGGGGTGATAGCCGCCGAAGTAGACGAAGTCCACGCCGGCCGACTTCAGCTTGGTGATGATGGCCGAGTAGTCGCTGTCGCCGACGTTGATGCCCTCGAACAGCGCCACGTTGACCTTGTTGCGCTCCAGCGTGTCCTTGACCTGGGTCGCCACGCCCGAGCCGTAGGTCTGCTTGTCGTGCAGCACGGCCACCTTCTTGGGCTTGATGGTGTTGGCGATGTAGCGGGCGGCGAACGGGCCCTGCTGGTCGTCGCGGCCGATCGTGCGGAAGAAGAAATGCGGCTTGATGGTGTCGGTCACCAGCGGCGAGGTCGCGCCCGGGGTGATGGCGACGATGCCTTCCTGCTCGTAGACGTTGACCGCGGCCACCGTCACGCCCGAGCAAGCGTGCGCCACGGCGAACTTGGCGCCCGAGTTGACCACGCGGTTGGCCGCCGGAACGGCCTGCTTCGGCTCGCAGCCGTCATCGATCAGGATGGGCTCCAGCTTCTTGCCCTTGACGCCGCCCTTGGCGTTGATGGTTTCGATCGCGGTGAGCGCGCCGGCCTGGATCTGGTCGCCGTATTGGGTATTGGGACCGGTCATGGGCTGGGGAATGCCGATCTTGATCGTGTCGGCGGCATGCACGGCGCCCGCGAAGGCGAGTGCGCCGAGTGCAACGGCAAGCGGGGTAAAGCGTTGCGAAAACTTCATGCGGAATTCTCCCGGCTAGAGGTTTTGAGCGGCTTTGCATCGGATTGCGCAACAGGGTGGGCTGCGCATCGCAACGGGCATTGCCGGCTTCTTGGGCAAAAAAGCAATGTGGCCGGTATTCTGCGAGCTACGAGGAAGCGTGTCACTGCGTGTAATCCCCAATATTTGGGACCCCATCGAAATGCGTGACACATGGCACCCCGAATTGCCGCGCGAGCCTTATACGGCGCGGCTTTCACGAAACTTACGCCGCGCCGTCCAAGACCCGTTTCAACGCCCTGTCGATGCCTGGGCGGGCCGCGCTTGGGCCGGCCGCGCCAGGTTCCACATCAGCGCCCGGAATGGCGCCAGCATGCTGATATTGACGGCCAGCTTGATCGCCAGGTCGCCCAGCATCCAGGTAACCCAGGGCGTATCGGAACCGGCGAACGCCACGCTGAAGAACACTGCCGTGTCGGCCACCGCCCCGATCACGCCGGAGATCAGCGGCGCGCGCCACCAGCGCTGGTCGCGCAGCCGGTCGAACACCCGGATGTCGATCAATTGCGCACATATGTAGGCCAGGCCCGAAGCCAGCGCGATACGCGGCGAAGCCACCCAGACCGACACCGCCAGCGCCGCGGCAAAGCCGAACCACGCCACCCGGCGCGCCGCGTCCGGCCCGTAGCGCCGGTTCAGCACGTCGGTCACCAGGAATGCCACCGGATAGGACAGGCCGCCCCAGGTCAGCCAGTCGTTCAGGGGCACCTGCACCAGGATGTTGGACCCCACCACCACCAGGCCCATGCAGAACACCGCCAGCAGGAACGGGCCGCTGCGCAGCGGCTCGTAGCGGCGCGACGCCTGGCTCATCGGCCGAACTCCTCGGCCAGCTCGCGCGACCGGCGGGCGGCGGCCTGCATGGCGCGCTCGACCAGCCCGGCGAAGTCGCCCTGGGCGAACACATCCAGCGCGGCGGCGGTGGTGCCGCCCTTGGACGTGACCCGTTCGCGCAGCACCGCCGGCGGCTCATCCGACTGCGCCGCCAGCCGCGTGGCGCCGGCCAGCGTGCCCAGCGCCAGCTGGCGCGCCTGCTCGTCGGTCAGCCCGACGGCGCGGCCGCCGGCGATCAGCGCCTCGATGAACAGGAATACGTAGGCCGGGCCGCTGCCCGACAGCGCGGTCACCGCGTCCAGCCCGGCGTCGTCGTCGACCCAGACCACCTCGCCGACCGAAGCCAGCAGCTGGCCGGCCAGTTCGCGGTCCTGCGGGCTGACGCCCGGCAAGGCGGCCAGCCCGGTCATGCCCGCGCCCACCAGCGCCGGCGTATTGGGCATGCAGCGCACCAGGCGCTGCCACGGCTGGCCCGGTTCGCCCAGCCAGCCGGCCAGCGTATCGGCGCGGATGCCCGCCGCCACGCTGACGATCAGCGTGTCCGGGCGCAGCCACGGGCGCGTGCCGGCCACGGCCTCGCGCATATGCTGCGGCTTGACCGCGTACACCCACACCCGGCACCCGGCCAGGGTGGCGTCCGGCGCCGCCGCGGCGCTCATGCCGCGGGCGCGCCAGCCGGCGTGCGAGTCCGCATTGATGTCGACGACATGGATATTGGCCGCCGGGCAAACCTTGCCGGCCAGGCCGCTGGCCAGGGCGGCGGCCATGTTGCCCCCGCCGATGAACGCGATGGAGAGATCGTTTTTCATAGTGCGGCGATTGTAAACCGCCGCCCCAGGATGCAGAATGGCCTCACCCGGGAGATCGGCCTGAAAGGCAGGCCGGGCGCGGCCCGGCGTTTGACAGCACCGGGCTGTGGTGTAAAAGTCACGCCTTTGTCACAAACAATTCATAAGGTGTCACACTTTCGCATTGCGCGAACCGCCGATGCGATGGTCTACAACCGGAGGAACCCCTTCATGAGATCCCAACGTCTAGCGCTCACTTTCGCCGCCATCCTGGCCGCGTTCGCCGGTGCCTCGGCGCACGCCGCCACCGAAATCCAGTTCTGGCACTCCATGGAAGGCGCGCTCGGCGATCGCGTCAACGGCCTGGTCGAAGAGTTCAACAAGCAGAACGCCGACTACCAGGTCAAGGCGGTCTACAAGGGCAACTACGGCGAATCGATGAACGCGGGCATCGCAGCCTTCCGCGCCGGCAACGCGCCGGACATCCTGCAGGTGTTCGAAGTCGGCACCGCCACCATGATGTACGCCAAGGGCGCCATCAAGCCGGTGCAGCAGATGTCCGAGGAAGTGGGCGACCCCATCGATCCCAAGCAGTTCATCGGCGCGGTGGCCGGCTACTACTCGTCGCCCGAGGGCAAGCTGGTATCGATGCCCTTCAACAGCTCCACCGTGGTGTTCTACTACAACAAGGACGCCTTCAAGAAGGCCGGCCTGGACGCCGACAAGCCGCCCAAGACCTGGGAAGAACTGGCCGCCGCCGGCCAGAAGCTGAAAGCGGCCGGCCAGGAATGCGGCTACACCACCTCCTGGCCGTCCTGGGTGCAGCTGGAGACCTTCTCGGCCTGGCACAACGTGCCCTATGCCACCAAGGACAACGGCTTCGCCGGCCTGGACGCCCGCCTGGCCGTGGACACGCCCCTGCATGTGCGCCACCTCGACAACCTCGCCAAGCTGGCCAAGGAAGGCATCTTCATGTACGGCGGGCGCGGCGACGAGCCCAACTCGCTGTTCATCAGCGGCAAGTGCGCCATGATCACCGGCTCCAGCGGCCTGCGCGCCAACATCGCCAAGAACGCCAAGTTCGAGTTCGGCACCTCCACCCTGCCCTACTACAGCGACGTGCCGGGCGCGCCGCAGAACACCATCATCGGCGGCGCCTCGCTGTGGGTCTTCGCCAACAAGAAGCCCGAGACGTACAAGGGCGTGACCAAGTTCTTCAAGTTCCTGGCCAGCCCCGAGATCGCCGCCCGCTGGCACCAGCAGACCGGCTATGTGCCGGTGACCAAGGCCGCCTACGAGCTGACGCAGAAACAGGGCTTCTACGACAAGAATCCGGGCACCGACGTCGGCGTCAAGCAGCTGAACGTGGAAACCACCGCGCAGTCGCGCGGCCTGCGCCTGGGCTACCTGCCGCAGATCCGCGAGATCGAGGATGCCGAGATCGAGCGCATCGTCGCGGGCAAGGTGCCGGCCAAGGACGGCCTGCAGAGCATCGTCAAGCGTGGCAACGAGCTGCTGGAGAAGTTCGAGAAAAGTGTAAAGTAGCGGGCTTTTCGCCCGGCGCCGGGCGGTGCTCTGGTGCATGATGCGCCATGCGCCGCCGCAAACGGGCCCTGACTTCGCGGCATGCGCGGGTTCGGGCCCTCGGCGCGTCTGGCCTGCCTGTCGCGGCCGGCCGGCATGACCGGCCGGCCGCCTGTATTCTCACCTGGACTCCCGCTCCATGGAAAAACGCGTCGTATTCGGCCACAAGACACTGCCCTACCTGCTGCTGGCGCCGCAGATCATCGTCACCATCGTCTTCTTCTTCCTGCCGGCGGGCCAGGCCATGTGGCAATCGCTGCGCCTGGAAGACGCCTTCGGACTGTCGTCGGAGTTCGTCGGGCTGGCCAACTTCGCCGACCTGTTCTCGCAGCAAAGCTACCTGGATTCCTTCCGCGTCACCGCCGTGTTCTCCGCGCTGGTGGCCTTCGTCGGGCTGGCGGTCTCGCTGCTGCTGGCCGTGATGGCCGACCGCGTGCTGCGCGGCGCCGGCCTGTACAAGACCCTGCTCATCTGGCCCTACGCCGTGGCCCCGGCGGTGGTGGGCGTGCTGTGGCTGTTCCTGTTCTCCCCTTCGGTCGGCATCCTGGCCGTGGCGCTCAACGGCATGGGCGTGAACTGGAATCCGCGCCTCGATGGCGACCAGGCCCTCATCCTGGTGCTGATCGCCGCGGTGTGGAAGCAGATCTCGTACAACTTCCTGTTCTTCCTGGCCGGGCTCCAATCTATCCCGCGCTCGCTGATCGAGGCGGCGGCCATCGACGGCGCCTCGCCCGCGCGCCGCTTCTGGACCATCGTGTTTCCCCTGCTCTCGCCCACCACCTTCTTCCTGCTGGTGGTCAACATCATCTACGCATTCTTCGATACGTTCGCGGTCATCGACACGACCACGCAGGGCGGCCCCGGCACGGCCACCTCCATCCTGGTCTACAAGGTATACAGCGACGGCTTCCGCGGGCTGGACCTGGGCTCGTCGGCGGCGCAGTCGGTCGTGCTGATGGCCATCGTGGTGGCGCTCACCGTGCTGCAGTTCCGCTACATCGACCGCAAGGTCCAGTATTGAAAGCAGAAGGCTACGAACCATGGTAGAACGTCGTCCCTGGCTGGACATCCTGGCCCACTTCATCCTGCTGTGCGGGGTGGCGCTGGTGGCCTTTCCGATATACGTCACCTTCGTGGCTTCCACGCAGACGGCGCAGGAAGTCGCCTCGGCGCCCATGTCGCTGATTCCCGGCAAGCACTTCGTCGACAACTACATGCAGGCGCTGTTCGCCGGCTCGGGCGGCGGCTCGTACGGCGCGCCGGTGGGCCGCATGATGTATGTAAGCCTGGTCATGGCGCTGGCGATCTCGCTGGGCAAGATCGCCATCTCGCTGCTGTCGGCGTTCGCGGTGGTGTATTTCCGCTTCCCCGGCCGCATGTTCTTCTTCTGGATGATCTTCGTCACGTTGATGCTGCCCGTGGAGGTGCGCATCGCGCCCACCTACAAGGTCGTGGCCGACCTGGGCCTGCTCAACAGCTACGCCGGCCTGACGTTGCCGCTGATCGCGTCGGCCACGGCCACGTTCCTGTTCCGCCAGTTCTTCCTGACGGTGCCCGACGAACTGATCGAAGCCGCGCGCATCGACGGCGCCGGGCCGATGCGGTTCTTCCGCGACGTGCTGCTGCCGCTGTCGCGCACCAGCATCGCCGCGCTGTTCGTGATCCAGTTCATCTATGGCTGGAACCAGTACCTGTGGCCGCTGCTGATCACCACCCAGGAAGACATGTATCCCGTGGTCATCGGCATCAAGCGCATGATCAGCGGAGGCGACAGCGTCACCGAATGGAACATCACCATGGCCACCGCGATCCTGGCCATGATCCCGCCCGCGCTGGTGGTCATCCTGATGCAGAAATGGTTCGTCAAGGGCCTGGTCGACACCGAGAAGTAAGCCGCCGCCCGCCCGCCTTCCGCCCAGAATCACGCAGACGATTACATCCGTATGGCTACTCTCAGCTTTCGCAACGTCAAGAAAACCTACGCCGGCAACGTGCCGGTGATCCACGGCATCGACATGGACGTCGCCGATGGCGAGTTCATCGTCATCGTCGGCCCGTCGGGCTGCGGCAAATCCACCCTGATGCGCATGGTGGCCGGCCTGGAAACCGTCACCGAGGGCGAGATCCTCATCGACGACAAGGTCGTCAACACGCTGGAGCCGGCCGAGCGCGACATCGCCATGGTGTTCCAGAACTATGCGCTCTACCCGCACATGAGCGTGTTCGACAACATGGCCTATGGCCTGAAGATCCGCAAGCTGCCCAAGGAGGAGATCCGCAAGCGCGTCGAGGCCGCCGCGCAGATCCTCGAGCTGGGCAAGCTGCTGGACCGGCGTCCGCGCGCCCTGTCCGGCGGCCAGCGCCAGCGCGTGGCCATGGGCCGCGCCATCGTGCGCGAACCCAAGGTATTCCTGTTCGACGAGCCGCTGTCCAACCTGGACGCCAAGCTGCGTGTGGCGATGCGCCTGGAGATCCTCAAGCTGCATCGGCGCCTGAACACCACCAGCCTGTACGTCACGCACGACCAGGTCGAGGCCATGACGCTGGCGCACCGCATGGTGGTGATGTACCAGGGCGTGCCCGAGCAGATCGGCACGCCGATGGAGGTGTTCGAGAAGCCGGCCTCGACCTTCGTGGCCGGCTTCATCGGCTCGCCGCCCATGAACCTGCTGGAAGTCGCCGTGGGCGGCGACGGCATCGTGCACACCAGCGATGGCATCGCCCTGGAGATTTCGCCGCTGGCCGTGCCGCAGCAGGTGCGCGGCCGCAAGGTCATCATGGGCCTGCGCCCCGAGCACATGCTGCTCAATGCGCAGGGCCTGGGCGCCGAGATCGAGATGATCGAGACGCTGGGCTCCGAACAGCTGGTCCATGGCCGCTGCGGCAAGCACATGGTGGTGGTGCGCTGCAGCACCCGCCAGTTTTCCGAGGCGCCCGCCCGGGTCGGCGATACGCTGACCATCGGCCCCGACGGCCGCCACCCCCTGCACTGGTTCGAGGCCGACACCGGCCGCCGCGTCGAAGGGCTCTGACGTATTCGGTGCCTGTCCCCGCCGGGCCGAGGTGCCTGTGCCGGCGGGCCAAGGTGCCTGTCCCCGCCGGGCCGAGGTGCCTGTCCCCGCCGGGCCGAGGTGCCTGTCCCCGCGGGGACAGGCACCCTTGCCGCAGCGGGGACAGGCGCCTCCCGCAGAGAGTCGTCCAGCAAAAAAGCCGCCGGAAAATCTCCCGGCGGCTTTCGGACTGCGCGGCGAGCCGCGCGCATGCGCCTTACTTGTACGACGTCTTGCTGCCGTCCTTGTGCCAGGTGAACACTTCGAACTCGAACGCGTTCAAGTCGCCCTGCTTGTTCCACGAGGTCTTGCCGATCGGCGTCTGGAAGCTGTTGGCGTGCAGGTACTGGGCCACCTTGGTGGGATCCTCGCTGCCGGCGCCCTTGATGCCGTCGGCGATCACCTGCGTGGCCGCGTAGGCGGTCAGCTGGAACGCGCCGCTGGCGTCGCGCTTCTTGTCCTTGAACGCCTTGACGATCTCGGCGTTGGCCGGGTTGAGCGTGAAGTCGGCCGGCAAGGTCAGCAGCATGCCTTCCACCGCGGGACCTGCAATGGCGTTGATGTCCGGGTTGCCCACGCCTTCCGGCCCCATGAACTTGGCATCCAGGCCCTGCTCGGCGCCCTGGCGCAGCAGCAGGCCCATCTCGGGGTGGTAGCCACCGTAGTACACGAAGTCGACCTTGGCGGCCTTGAGTTTGGTGATCACCGCCGAATAATCGCTGTCGCCGGCGTTGATGCCTTCGAAGATGACGACCTTGGTGCCGTTCTTCTCGAGCGTGTCCTTGACCGCGGTGGCGATACCCTGGCCGTACGACTGCTTGTCGTGGATCACGGCCACCGTCTTGGGCTTGATCTTCTCCAGGATGAACTTGGCCGCTGCCGGGCCCTGCTGGTCGTCGCGGCCGATGGTACGGAAGATGAACTCGTAGTTCTTGCCGTCGGTGACCGCCGGCGAGGTGGCCGAAGGCGTCACCATGACCACGCCTTCATTGTTGTAGATCTCGGTGGCGGCGATGGTCGCGCCCGAGCACACGTGGCCCACCACGAAGCCGATCTTGTCGTTGACCACACGGTTGGCGGCCACCGGCCCCTGCTTCGGTTCGCAGCCGTCGTCGATGACCACCGCCTCCAGCTTCTTGCCGTTGACGCCGCCGGTGGCGTTGATGCGCTCGATCGCGGTATCCACGCCCTCGCGCACCATGTCCCCATACTGGGTGACCTGGCCGGTGGTGGGGCCGACCACGGCGATCTTGATCGTCTGCGCGTGGGCGCCGGCCGACATGGCGATACCCGCCGCCATGCCCAGCGCCGCGATCACCGGCGTGAAACGAAATACCTTGTTCATATGCCTGCTCCTTGGCTTTTAATCATTGATATCGACCGGCCTGGCGCGTGGACCGACAATGTCCGTCCGCGCCCGACCTATAGCAGGGCAAGCATACACTGAAAGGCCCTATTTCCGGGCATGTTGCGGCGCATCCGGCAAGACTCGCACGGCCGTCCGTTATACCTGGGCGCATATATGCAATGGAGCATTTCTTCGTTTGCGTTCATAAGCGGCGACGGCATCATCAGGCCCATGAGACTCCAACCCATCATCGTTCCCGGATGGCAGGGCAGCGGCCCCGGACACTGGCAGACGCACTGGGCCCGTACGCTGCCGCATGCCGTGCTGCTGCGGCAGCGCGACTGGCACCGGCCACGGCGCGCCGAATGGGTCGCGGCCCTGGCCGCCGCCGTCGACGCCGCGCCCACGCCGGTGCTGCTGGTGGCCCATAGCCTGGGCTGCCTGGTCAGCGCGGCGTTGCCGATCGCGCTGCGCGCCAAGGTGGCGGGCGCGCTGCTGGTGGCGCCGGCCGACGTCGAGCGGCCCGGCGCGCCCGCCGCCATCGCCGCCTTCGGCCCGGTGCCGCGGCAATCCCTGCCGTACCAGAGCGTGGTGATCGCCAGCGACGACGATCCCTGTTGCCGCCTGGAGCGCGCCCGCCAATTCGCCCAGGACTGGGGCAGCCGGCTGGTGGTGCTGCACGGCGCCGGCCATATCAACGCCGATAGCCAATTGGGTGCCTGGCCGCAGGGTCTGAAACAATTGGCGGCACTGCGCCGGCGCGCCTGCTGGCGCATCAGCCCGCCGGCCGAGAAAATCCCCGCGGTGCCCGCCGGCATCGTGGCGCCGCCGCGCTACGGCTAGCGCCCGCGCTCCCCCGCGCCCGATCCATATTAACGGACGCCCGGCGTCCGTTAATCTTTTCACGCCCTGAAAAAATAGCCTGAAAACCAAAATTTATAATCCGGGAATTAATAAATCAGGCGATACCGGGCGCGGCGCCGCAAACACGGCATCACTACAGCATTATTTCCGCGGCGAGCAACGTGTAAGCGCAAGGATAACCATGTAAGCAGCCGTACCGCACTGCAACCTCATATGCGCCGCGCGGCTACGGCGCACGCCCCAGGCTAATCAGGCGACGCAACATTGGCATTGAGAATGTCGGGGCTTGAAATATTTGTCGACAGGCCGCCCTCTAGAATCCTCCGCAGCTCTCCGCTTCCGGGCGGGATGGCGCGTCGCTCCAACGGCGCCGGCGCCAGGCCCTGCCCGATAACGGCTGCCTGATCGGCCATAACCGGCCGCGCGGCCGGGATTTATCGTTGTGCAGTGCGCAATTCCTACGCCCTGCCGCATTGCGGCAGAGCGCGCCCATTAATGGCCCGCTGTCAGACAGCATGCTAGAAGGATGTTCAATGGCAAAGCGTATTGCCGTCATCGGATTGTCGTTCCGATTTCCCCGCACCAATACCGCCGATTACTGGCGCGACCTGCTCCAGGGCAAGGACCTGGTCTCCCAGGTCGACGAATCGCGCTGGTCCAGCGATGCATATTTCCACCCGCAACGCGATCATCCGGGCACCGCATATACCCGCAGCGCGGGCTCGCTCGGCGACATTTCCGGCTTCGACGCGGATTTCTTCGGTATCTCGCCCCGTGAAGCGGCCCTGATGGATCCGCAGCAGCGCCTGCTGCTGGAACTGTGCTGGGAGGGGTTCGAAAATGCCGGCCTGCGGCCGTCCCGCATACGGGGCAGCGACTGTGGCGTATATATCGGCATCGCCAGCGCGGATTATGCCTACCGCCTGGCCGACGACCTGGAAGTGGTCGACGCCTCCATCGCCACCGGCAATACCAGCAGCATCGCCGCCAACCGGCTGTCCTACGTGTTCGACCTGAGGGGCCCCAGCATGGCCGTCGACACGGCGTGCTCGTCGTCGCTGGTGGCCTTTCACCAGGCATGCCGCGCCATCTCCGCCGGCGACGCCACCATGGCGGTGGCCGGCGGCGTCAGCCTGCATCTGCACCCCTACGGGTTCGTGACCTTCTCCAAGGCGTCCATGCTGTCGCCGCGCGGCCGTTGCCGCGTGTTCGACGCCAGCGCCGATGGCTATGTGCGCGCCGAAGGCGGCGGCCTGTTCATCCTGAAAGACTACGACGCCGCCCTGGCCGACGGCGACCCCATCCTGGCCGTGGTGGCCGGCACCGCCGTCAATACCGACGGCCGCAAATCCGGCCTGACCGTGCCCAGCGCCGACGCGCAGGCCAGGCTGCTGACGCAGGCCTATGCGCAGGCGGGCATCGATCCGCGGCAGATCGATTACCTGGAAGCGCACGGCACGGGCACGCCGGTGGGCGACCCCATCGAGACCCACGCCATCGGCATGGCGCTGGGCCGGCAGCGGGCGGGCCACGCGCCCTTGCCCATCGGCTCGGTCAAGAGCAACCAGGGCCACCTGGAAGCGGCCTCCGGCGTCGCCGGCCTGGTCAAGGCGCTGTATTGCCTGCGCCACCGGGAAGTGCCTGCCACCATCGGCGTGGACGAAATCAACCCCAACATCGATTGCGCCGCCTGGAACATCGACATCGTGCGCCAACGGCGCGCCCTGCCCGAGCGCGGCACGCTGACCGTGGGCGTGAACTCGTTCGGCTTCGGCGGCGCCAATGCCCACGTCATACTGCAGACGCCGCCCGACGAGCCGCATGCGCCGCTTGCCACGCTGGCCACCACCTCGGCCATCCCGCTGGTCATCAGCGGCAAGCAGCCCGCCGCGCTCAAGGCGGCCGCGCGCGACATGGCGCGGCACCTGCGCAGCCAACCGTCGCGCGCCCTCTACGATATCGCCTACCAGGCGGCGCTGCGCCGCGACTGGCACGCCGAGCGGGCCGTCGTGTATGGCGCCACTTCCGAAGCCATTGCCCAGGCGCTGACCGCGTTCGCCGAGGAAAGCGGTCCGCGCCGGCTGGTCGCCAGCGGCCGCGCCGTGCCCGACGCCCAGGGGCCGGTGTTCGTCTACTCGGGCAACGGCTCGCAGTGGGCCGGCATGGGCGAGCGCCTGATGCACAACCCGGTGTTCGCCGAAGCGGTGCACGAGATCGACGCCTATTTCCATCCGCTGGCCGGCTACCTGCTGGGCGATGCGCTGCGCGCCGCCCCGGGCGATTGCCGCTACGACAGCACCGAATATGCGCAGCCCGCGCTGTTCGCCATGCAGGTGGGCATGACCCGCATGCTTAACCAGCGCGGCATCGTCGCGCGCGCGGTCGCCGGCCACAGCGTGGGCGAAGTCGCGGCCGCCTGGGCCAGCGGCGCGCTGACGCTGGCCGACGCCGTGCAGGTGATTTTCCATCGCAGCCGCCTGCAGGGATTGACGCGCGGACGCGGCGCCATGACCGCGGTGGGCGTGGACGGCGGCGCGGCGCTGGCGATGATCGCCGAGCTGGGCCTGTCGCGCGTGCTGAGCGTGGCCGGCCACAACAGCAGCCGCGGCGCCACCATCGCCGGCAATCCCGACGCGCTGGCGGTGCTGGAAAATGCGCTGCGCGAACGGCGCGCCTTCCAGCGCCGGCTCGACCTGGACTATGCCTTCCACAGCCCCGCCATGGACGGCATCAGCGGCGCCCTGCACGAAGCGCTGGCGGGCCTGACGCCCGGCGAGACCGCGATCCCCTTCTACTCCACCGTCGCCGGCGCGTGCATAGACGGCGCCACGCTGGACGCCAACTACTGGTGGCGCAACGTGCGCCAGCCGGTGCGTTTCGACGAGGCCATGGCCGCGCTCATCGAGCAGGGCGAGAACGTCTTCGTCGAGATCGGGCCGCACCCGGTGGTGCGCGGCTACATCAATGACGCACTCAAGCAGGCCAACGTCGAAGGCCGCGTCATCGTCACCGCGACGCGCGGCGAGGATGATCCGCAACGCGTGCACGACGCCGCCGGCCAGGTCGTGGCCAGCGGCGCCGCGCCCCAGTGGCAAACGCTGTTTCCGTGGCCGGGCCGGCATGTCGAGCTGCCGGCCTACGCCTGGCAGCGCGAACGCCACTGGCATCCGCTCACGCCATCGGGCATCGGGCTGCTGGAGCGCCGCCGCGCGCATCCCCTGCTGGGCTACCCGCTGCGGCAGCACGAATCGACCTGGGAAAACCAGCTCGACTGCAGCACCCATCCGACGCTGGCCGATCACGTCGTGGACCAGACCGTAGTGTTCCCGGGCACGGGATTCGCCGAAATGGCGCTGGCCGCGGCGCAGGCCCGCCACGCGGACGGGGAGTACGTCGAACTCGAGGACCTGGAGATCCATGCGCCGCTGCTGCTGGCAGCGGGCGCGACCAAGGTGACGCGCTGCGCCGTCGACCCCAAGGACGGCCGCTGGCAAGTGAGCGCGCGCGACCAGGGCAGCGACGGCGCCTGGACCACGCACGCCACGGCACGCATCCTGAGCGAGCCCGGCGCCGCCCTGCTGGGCGAACGTGCGCCCGCGCTGCCCGAGCGGCCCGCCGATTTCGACGCCGCCAGCCACCTGGCGCTGACCGAAAGCGTGGGCCTGGACTATGGGCCGGCGTTCCGAGCCGTGGAGCGCGGCTGGCTGCAGGACGACGGCGACATCGTCGCGCAATTGCGCATGCCCGAGGCAATCGCCGCGGAACTGGCCACGCATCATCTGCACCCGGCGGTGTTCGACAGCGTGCTGCAGCTCATCATCCACTGGTTCGGCGACGACGCGCGACGCGACAGCGGGCTGACCTATGTACCGGCCCGCATCGGCCGCCTGGCCTGGCGGCGCGGCGCCGGCCCGGTGCACTCGGCGCGCGTGCGGCTGCTGCGCCGCAACCCGCATTCCCTGATGGCCGAATTCGCGCTGTTCGACGCCAGCGGCAAGCAGGTCGCCCACGCGCGCGAAGCGCGGTTCCGCAGCATCCGCCTGCGCAAGGACGCCGGCGAGGCGCTCGATTTCCTGAACTACGTCGGCGTGCCGCGTCCGCACCCGCACGCCGACGCGCCGCCGCCGCTGCGGGTGGCCGATGGCGAACGCGCGATCCTGCAGGCCATCGACGCCGACGCGCTCAAGCGCTACGCGTACGAGGTCGATCCGCTGCTCGACAGCCTGTGCCGCCAGTTCACCTTCGAAGCCTTGCATGCGCTGGCCGACAGCGACGGCCTGCTGCCCGCGTCGACCGTGACGCGCTGCCGGGAAGCCGTCGATGGCGGCGCCCCGCTGCTCGAACAATTGCTGCGCCAGGCCCAGGAAGACGGACAGCTCGACGCCACGCCCTCCGGCTGGCGGCTGCGCGCGGCCGACCCGCAGGAGCCGCGCGCCACCGATATCTGGAACACGCTGGTGCGCGAATACCCCGAGCACTTCCGTCTCGCCCAGGCGGTTGGCCGGGTGGGCCTGAACCTGCCGGCGCTGCTGCGCGGCGAACGCACCCTGGACGATGTCCATCCGCCCGCCCTCACGCCGGGCTCGCTGACCGCGCAATTGCTGCCCGCGGGACAGCAGCGCCGCCTGGGCCGGCACATCGCCAGCTGGCTGGCGACGGCCGTGGCGCAACTGCGCGGCGACGCGCGCCTGCGGGTGCTCGAGTGCGGCGCCGACGGCCCCGCCTTCGGACTCGATTGCTACCAGGCCCTCGACGATGACCGTATCGACTTCGTCTACCGCAGCTCGCGCGGCGCGGCCATCGACGAGGCCGAACGGCTGCGCGAGCGCTGTCCCGATCTGGTCGTGCAGACCATCGACGATAGCGAACCGCCGGAAGGACGCTTCGACCTGGCCATCCTGCACGCCAACTGGCCGACGCTGGACGAGGCGCGCCAGGCCCTGGGCCATGTGCGGCACTGCCTGGCGCCCGGCGGCGTGCTGCTGTTGCTGGCCAACCAGCCCACCGCGTGGCTGGACTTCATCTTCGGCGCGCGCGGCCAATGGTGGAGCGCCTCGGTCGCGGGCGACGCCACCCCCGCGCTGCAGCCGGCCGCGTTCTGGCGCCGCGAACTGCAAGCCCTGGGCTGCGCCTGCGAGCCGGCAGCCGACTTCCTGGCCGACACCCGCAGCGGCCCCTATCTGCTGGCGGCGACCGTGGCCACGGTCGCCGACGGCCACACCGTCGATACGGCAGACGCGCCGCCGGCGCGCCGCTGGCTGCTGCTGGCCGACACGGCCGATGCCGCCGTGGCCAGGCCGCTGGCGGCCCGGTTGCGCGCCGCCGGCCAGGAAGTCGTCGCGGTCGGCGATGCCCCCGAGGACGACGCCGATCTGGTCCGCTGGCTGCGGGAGGCCGTCGAAGGCGCTCCGGTCGACGGCGTGATCCATGCCGCGGGGCTGGCCGCCACCGCCCACATCGACGCCGCCGCCGTGCTGCGGCACCAGGTGCGGCGTTGCGCCCTGGCCGCCGCCACGCTGCAGGCCGGGCCGCCGATTGCCGAGGCGCCGCTGTGGCTGCTCACGCGCGGCGCCGCCCAGCACCTGGCCGGCGACGACGCCGTCGCCCCGGCCGCCGACAGCGCGTTGTGGGGCTATGGCCGCACGCTGATGAACGAATCGGGCGATACGCGCATGCTGGACCTGCCGCGCAATATGGCCGATTTTCCCCTGGACGCGCTCACCCGCGAACTGCTGTGGCCCGACGCCGAGCAGGAGCTCGCCCTGGCCGCCGATGGCAGCCGCTACGCGCCGCGCCTGCGCCTGGCGCCGCGGCCCGCGCCGCGCGCCGATTGCCCGGCCGAAGCGCCACGGGACGCCGCGGCGGTACAGCTGGGCTTCGAACTGCCCGGGCAGCTGCGCGCCCTGGCCTGGCGCCAGGCGCCCCTGCCGGCGCCGGCCGACGGCCAGCTGGAAGTGGCCGTGGCCGCGACCGGGCTGAACTTCCGCGACGTGATGTACGCGCTGGGCATGCTGTCCGACGAAGCGATCGAAAACGGTTTCGCCGGCGCCACGCTGGGCCTGGAATTCGCCGGAACGGTCACGCGCGCGGGAGCGGATGTCCAGGGCTTCGCGGCGGGCGACAGGGTGGTCGGGTTCGGACCGGCCAGCTTCGCCGACCGCGTGCTGACCGCGCCCGCGGCCGTGGCCCGCGTTCCCGCCGGCATGTCGCTGGAAGCGGCCGCCACGATACCCAGCACCTTTTTCACCGCCTACTACGCCCTGCACCACCTGGCGCAGCTCGAACCCGGCGAGAAAGTGTTGATCCACGGCGCCGCGGGTGGCGTGGGCATCGCGGCGATCCAGTACGCGCAATGGCGCGGCGCCGAAATCCACGCCAGCGCCGGCACGGCCGACAAGCGCGACTTCCTGCGCCTGCTCGGCGTGCAGCATATCTACGATTCGCGCACCCTGTCCTACGCCGACGAAGTGCTGGCCAACACCGGCGGCGCCGGCGTCGACGTGGTGCTCAACTCGCTGGCTGGCGAAGCGATCCATCGCAACCTGGTGGTGCTCAAGCCGTTTGGCCGCTTCCTGGAGCTGGGCAAGCGCGACTTCTACGAGAACACGCGCGTCGGCCTGCGGCCGTTCCGCAACAACATCAGCTACTTCGGCATCGACGCCGACCAGCTGATGGCGCGCCGTCCCGCCCTGACCCAGCGGCTGTTCGCCGACATGATGGCGCTGTTCGAGGCCGGCGCGCTGCATCCGCTGCCGCACACGGTGTTTCATGCCGACCAGGTGGTCGATGCCTTCCGTCACATGCAACAGGCCCGCCAGATCGGCAAGATCGTGGTCACCGGCATGGACGAAGTCCGCCGCGCGCCTGCCGCGACGCCGCGGCCGAACGCCGCGCTCGCCCTCGACCCGCGCGCCAGCTACCTGGTGACCGGCGGACTGGGCGGGTTCGGCCTGCGCACGGCGCAATGGCTGGCCGAAAAAGGGGCGCGCCATCTCGTGCTGGCAAGCCGGCGCGGAGCCGCCGAGCCCGACACGCAGGCGGCCCTGGCCGCCCTGCGCCAGCAGGGCGTGGCCGTGCAGGCCGTCGCCTGCGACGTCACCGACCGCGCCGCCCTGGCGACGCTGCTGGCCGGCATCCCGGGCGAGACGCCGCTGCGCGGCATCGTGCACGCGGCCATGGTGATCGACGACGCCCTGGCGCGCAATACCGACGCGGCGCGCATCGAACGCGTGCTGGCGCCGAAACTGCTGGGCGCGCAACACCTGGATGCGCTGACGGCCGGACTGCCGCTGGACTTCTTCGTCTGCTTCTCCTCGGCCACGACGCTGTTCGGCAACCCCGGCCAGAGCAACTATGTAGCCGCCAACGCCTGGCTCGAAGCGTTCTGCCGCGCCCGGCGCGAGCGCGGCCTGCCCGCGACCAGCGTAGCCTGGGGCGCGCTCGACGATGTGGGCTACCTGGCCCGCAACGCCAAGGTCAGGGACGCGCTGGCCGGACGCATGGGAGGCCAGGCCTTGCGCTCGGAGGTGGCCCTGCAGGCGCTGGAGGACATCCTGCTGGCCGATCGCAGCGACCTGGGCGTGCTGGAGCTGGACTGGAACGCGCTGGCGCGCTTCCTGCCCAGCGCGGCCAGTCCCAAGTTCGGCGACGTGGCGCGTCGCCGCGCCCAGGCCGGCGGCCCCGATCTGAACGACGACGACATCCGCCATCTGGCCGCCACGCTGGACGACGCCGCGCTGCAGGCCCGCCTGGTCGAGATCCTGAAAGCGGAGGTGGGCGAAATCCTGCGCGTGCCGATGGACCGCCTCGACGCGAGCCGTTCCGTCTACGACATGGGCCTGGACTCGCTCATGGGGGTCGAACTGGTGGTGGCGCTGGAGAACCGTTGCAGGCTGAAGCTGCCGGTGATGGCGCTGAGCGAAAGCCCCACCATCGAGCAGCTGGCCGAACGCCTGGTGTCGCTGCTGCGCGGCGAGTCCGACCCGACGGCGGATGCGACCGCCGCACAGGTGCGGCAGGTGGCCGCGCAACACGCGGTCGACGTGCCGGCCGACTCCCTGGCCGAGTTCGCCGCCGACCTCGATACGGCGGTGCCCCGCCAGAAAATGATCCATTGAACCCCATGACGCACGGCAAGACCCTCCCCGGCCTGGCGGCCGGCATCAAGCAGAAACTGATCCAGCAGGCGCTGCAGCGCAAGCTGCGCAACGCGGCGCCGGCCACGGCCTCGCCGCTGGCGGCCGGCGCGCGCGTGGCCGTGGGCGAGGCCCATTGCCGTTTCGACCAGCATCCGGCCTACCAGCAATTGCGCATCATCAATGACGGCGCCGCCCGGCTGGGCATCGACAGCCCATTCTTCAAGCTGCATGAAGGCAGCGCCGGCGCGACCACCCGCATCGGCGGCCAGCCCTACCTGAACTTCGCCAGCTACAACTACCTGGGCCTGTCCGGCGACGCACGCGTCAACGACGCCGCCAAGCAGGCCATCGACCGCTACGGCACCTCGGTCTCGGCCAGCCGCGTGGTATCGGGCGAGCGACCCGTGCATCGCGAGCTGGAACGCGAACTGGCGCGCCTGTACGAGGTCGATGACGCGGTCGTTTTCGTCAGCGGCCACGCCACCAACGTATCGACCATCGGCCATCTGTTCGGCGCCAACGACCTGGTGCTGCACGACGAGTACATCCACAACAGCGTGCTGCAAGGCATCCAGCTGGCCGGCGCGCGGCGCCTGTCGTTTCCCCATAACGACTGGGCCGCCCTGGACGCCTTGCTCAACGAACAGCGCGGCCATTTCGAGCGGGTGCTGATCGTGCTCGAAGGCATCTACAGCATGGACGGCGACTACCCGGACCTGCCCCGCTTCATCGAGGTCAAGCGCCGCCACCGGGCCTTCCTCATGGTGGACGAGGCGCATTCGCTGGGCGTGATGGGCGCGCGCGGACACGGTATCCGCGAACACTTCGGTCTGGCGGGCAACGATGTGGATATCTGGATGGGCACGCTGAGCAAGACGCTGGCCGGCTGCGGCGGCTATATCGCCGGCGAGCATGCCCTGGTCGAACACCTGAAGTTCCTCGCGCCCGGTTTCCTGTACAGCGTGGGCATGCCGCCGGCGGTCGCCGCGGCCGCGCTGGCGGCCCTGGCGCGCATGCGCGAAATGCCGGAACGGGTCGCCACCCTGCAGGCGCGCGGACGCGACTTCCTGCGCCAGGCGCGCGCGCGCGGCATCGACACCGGCAGCAGCAGCGGCCTGGCCGTCATACCCGCCATTGTCGGCAACTCCATCAAGGCGGCCCGGCTGTCGGCCGCGCTGTTCGAGCGTGGCATCAACGTGCAGCCCATCCTCTACCCCGCCGTTCCCGAGCAATCGGCGCGCCTGCGCTTCTTCATGTCGGCCCAGCACAGCGAGTCCGACATCCGCCAGGCGGTCGACACCCTTGCCGAGGAAATCGACCGAACCTAGCCCGGTGGGGCCAGTCCCATGTGCCGCAGGAATACCTGCGCCAGCTCGTCGACGCGGCGCTGGCCGGGCGCGCCGCCGGCGCGCCGGCCGGCCTGCCAGATCAGGTAATCGGTACGGCCATCCGGCTCGCCCAGGCGCCGGTACACCTCGGCCATGATGGGCACATGATCGCCATACACGCACAGGCCCGCCGGGCGCGACAGGCCGCGCATGGCCGCCGCCAGCGCGCCGAACATGGCGTCGGCGTTGCGCAGATGCCGCGCATAGGCCACCAGGTCGGCGCAACCGGGCGTAAGCGGCCCGTCCAGCACCGCCGCGGCGTCGGCCTCGTCGACGGTTTCCCAGTGCAGGGGGCCGTGGTTCTCCATGGTGATGACGTGCACGTACAGCGGCTGGGCGCCCTGCCCGGCCAGCCGGTCGGCCACGTAGCGCGCCAGGGCCGCGTCGGCCACGTAGGGCCCGGCGCGCGGCGCGTCGGCGAAGGCGTCCAGGTGCACGAACTCGTCGAAGCCCAGCCAGGGCATGACCCGGTCGCGGCCGTAGAAACCGGCGTGAAACGGATGCACGCACACCGTGCGGTAGCCGCGCTGGCGCAGATGGCTGGCCAGGCTGGGCTGGGGCTGGCGCAGGCGCCGGTACGGGTTGTAGCGATGCACGCCCAGCGCCGGCGCGGCCAGCCCGGTCAGGAAGGCGAACTCGGTGCGCACCGTATTGGCGCCCCAGGCCGCCACCTCGAGCCGGCCATGCTCGAGCGCCTCGGCGCGCAGCGCATCCAGGCCGGCCAGCACCTCGGGCTTGAGCTGCGCGAACGCACGCCGCGCGTCGAAGAAAGACTCGCTCTGCACGCTGACCAGGTGCGGCAGCGGCCCGGGGCCGGCCGCCGCGGGCGCCGCGTCGAACGGGCCGCCGCGCATGGCCGGTGTCCACGGCTGGCGCTCGGCCCGTCCATACAGCCACAGGGTGGCCACCAGGCCCAGTCGCCGCAGGTCCTGGTCCGCTTCGTAGGTCAACCCGCCGTCGCGGCGGCCGGCCAGCACGGCCAGCGCCGCGCCGGCGGCCGCCAGCGCCAGCGTGGCGCCCCAGAACGCGGCCGGTTCGGCGTAGGCGGCCCACGCCGCCGTGCGCGCCCCGGTGGCCGAGGGCTCCAGCGCCAGCCCGGCCCACAGCGCCAGGCCGTACCCGCACGCCAGCAGCAGCGCCGCCGGCCAGCCCAGGAACGGCAGGTACAGGCGCGGATGGCGCAGCGCATCGGTGAAGTACTCGAAATCGCTGTAGACAAAAGGCTCGCGCAGCGCGCGCGCCTTGGCGGTGCTGACCAGCACCAGCACCGCCTCGATGGCCAATACGTTGATCGCGCCGAAGTACGGCCGCCGAAACAGGGCCAGTTCGAGCGCGAACAGCAGCGTCCAGACGCCGGCGTGCAGCAGCAGCGTCCAGGCCGGCCGGCGCCATGGCGGCAGTACCGGCGGGCGCAGCAAGCCCTCCAGCGCCCACGACAGCGCCAGGCCGCCGGCCCAGGCGGGCGCCAATGCCAGCCAGAATGCCTCAAGCACCGTAGCCCAGCCAGCGCAGCAGGCGGCTGGAGACAGCCGGGTGCGCAAGCCCCAGGAACCAGCAGCCCAGGTTGAGCGGAAACGGAAAACTGATGCGCGCGCGGTTGGCGGCCAGCCCGCGCCGTATCGCGCGGGCCGCCTTCCCGGGCGGCCACAGGAATGGCTTGGGGCCGGGCATGGCCGCGCACATCGGCGAGGCCACATAGCCGGGCATGATGACATTCACCCGTACGCCCTGCGGCGCCAGCCAGTCCCGCAACGCCTCGCCATACGCCTTGACGGCAGCCTTGCTGGCGCTGTAGCTGGGCGTATCGGGCAGGCCCCGCCAGGCCGCCAGCGAGCTCATCAGGGCGATCTGTCCCTGGCCGCGCGCGCGCATGGCCGGCAACAGGCCATGCACCGTCGCCTGGGCGGCGCGCAGGTTGGTATCCATCAGCGTGCACACGTCTTCCCAGCGCTCGCCCGCGTGGTCGGCCCCGATGTTGATATTGACGCCGGCGTTGACGATGGCCAGGTCGGGCGGATGCGTGGCGTTCACGTCCTCCAGCCACGCCAGCAGGCGGTCGGTGGCGCGGATGTCGAAAGCCGCCACGCTGATGCTGGCGCCGCGCTCGCGGCACAGCCCGGCCAGCTCGTCGAGCCGCTCCAGCCGTCGGCCCTGCAGGATCAGCCGCACGCCGGGCGCCGCGTACTCCAGCGCCAGCGCGCGCCCGATGTCGCCGCTGGCGCCGGTAACCAGCACGCAGGCGGGCCGCTTCGCGCTCATAGCAATTCCTCCAGGGCCGAGCGCGGCGCCGTCAGGCGCGCCGTCGCGTTGGCGACCGCCAGGTCGATGCCCGGCGCGCAATAAAAGCCGCCGTTGACCTGGGTGGCATGGATCACGACGGCCTGGAACGCCGCGAACAGGGCCGCCTGTGGCGGCGTGGGGTCGCGCCAGAAATCGGCCAGCGAGTGCTGGCAGGTGAGCCCCGGCATGGCATAGATGGGCCGGCTCAGCGCCAGCGTGGCGCAGCCGGCCGCCAATGCCGCGCTGCCCACGGTGCTGTTGACGGTCACCACACCGGCGGCATGCGCCAGCAAGGTGGGCAGATGCCCGGTCTCCAGGTAACGGACGCGCCGTTGCAGGCCGTGGCGTCGCGCGGTTTCCGCGGTAATGCGGCGTTGGTCGACGAAGCCTGGATCGAGCGGATGGTTCTTGACCACCAGCAGGCAGTCGGGCGGCGCATGGCGCGCGAACGAGGCCATCACCGCTTCCTGGACCTCGCGCATATCGCCGTACGGAGAGTGGTCGCGGATCTGCGCGTCGCTGTCCAACTGCAGCGGCAGCAGGAAAAAGCGCGTGCGCCGTGCCGCCAGGTCGGCCATGGCGCGGGCGTCGTCGGCGCGCCGCGCGCGCAAGTGCAGGGCCCGCCGCACATAGGCGGCGTACTCGCGCGCCGCGCCGTGCGGCGCGTGCGTGCGATAGCGCGGAAACAGCAGCGGGTTCCAGGCGCTGCATGCGTGGTAGGCCACGTCGTGCCAGGCGCGCAGCCAGAACGGCGACCTGAACGCGCGCGGGCTGGCCTGCGGCACGCGCGCGGCGCTGGCGCGATACCACGCCGGATCGCGCGGCAGGGAGGAATGCGCGTTCACGCCGCCCCGCTCCAGTGTCACCCAGTGCGGCCGGAAATACCCCTCTTCGAACACATGCACGCGCACGCCGCGCGCGCGGGCCAGCGCGACCGCCGGCCGATGCACCGGCCGGCGGTCGCCGAACAGCACGATATCGCTGATGGCGTGGCGTTCCAGCAATTGGGCGTAGAAATCGCCGCAGGCCTGCGCCTCGCCGCGGTACGCATGCGCCTGGCCGCCGCGCCAGTACGCCGCGTCGCCCACCGTGTAGTTGACGCGGCGCACCGCGTGGCCGTGTTCGCGCAACGCCCGCCCGAGGCGGTCGAAGAACGGCGAACAGACGCCTTGCAGGAACAGGAACGAGGCGCTCATGCCGTGCTCCGGTTCATCGGGCCAGCCACAGCGTCTGCAGCTTGCGCACCTGGCGGCGCGCATAGCCGGCGCGCAGCTGTTGCAGGCGGCCTTCGCGCTGCAGGCGTTCGCGCGTCTCGAAAATATGCGTCAGCACCGCCTCGCACGTGGTATAGCCGCGCAGCTCCCAGTCCCAGTACAGCGGGTAGCGCAGCAGCGTACCCGCGACCAGTTCGTCCAGGCTCAGCCGGCGGGCGCGCCGCCCACGCGGCCAATCGGTGGCGCGGTCCTCGGTCAGGCCCCAGCCGGCGTAGAACGGCCTGCCGTACGTCACCACGCGCTTGCCGCGCAGCAAGGCGTCGAATCCCGTCAGCGAGGTCATGGTATGCACCACGTCGCAGGCCTGGATGCAGCTGACCACCGACAGCGCCGACTCGACATGGTCGGCATGGCGGCGCGCCTCGCGCAGCGCCACGCGGCCGCGCCGGTTGCGGCTGACCACGTCCGGATGGGGCTTGTAGACGATGTAGGCGTCGGGATGCGCGGCACGCGCGGCCGCCAGCAGGTCCAGGTTGGTGCGGACTTCGTCGCAGCCCAGCCGCACCGACGCATCGTCCTCGACCTGTCCGGGCACCAGTACGATCTCGCGCCCGCGCGCCGGCCAGTTGGCCGGCTCGGGCTGCGCCACGTTGTACTTGGTGATGCCGTGGGCGACCACCAGCGCGCGGATACGCGCCGCGCTGGCCAGTTCTCCCTGGCTGAACCCGCCCCGGTTCAATTCATGCTCCAGATCGCTGGGCCTGCCAGGATCGAAATAGATGCCCCGCCCGTCCAGCGCCAGGCTCAGCGGCCGGATCAGGTCCGACCCCAGCCCCACCGACCGCAGGAAACCATCCTCGACGGCCAGCACCGCGCAGCCGCTCTGCTCGGCCAGCTCGGCCACGCCGGCGGGCGCCTGCGCGCCCCAATGCACCAGGGCTTCGCCCGCGGCCGGCCGCAGGTCCCGCGCGCGGGCGGCGTCGGCGGCGAACACCGCCTGGCCGGGCTTGAGCGCCAGCATGGGCGCCAGCGCGGCCGCCTTCCAGCGGCGCATCCCCACGCCGATCACGCGCGACGGCAGGCGCTGCGCCATGGCGCGCTGGCGCGTCAGCCAATCGATCACGTCGAAGATCGTGCCGCGGCGATGCAGCACCGGATCCAGGTAGCGGGTGTAGTGGAAATAGGCGCCGGCGAACAGCTCCTCGACACTGCGCACGCGGCCGCGCCGCTCGCATTGCTGGCGGTCGTCGGTCACGCCCCAGCCGGCATACCAGGGCATGCCGAAGCAGGTCACGGGCTTGTCCAGCATCAGGGCTTCGAACCCCATCTGCGAACTGACCACATAGACCCGGTCCATCTGTTCGAGCAAGGCCAGGGGATTCATGTCGTGGCGCAGCACCACCGTATCGGCGTCGTCGGCCACCCGCGACAGATAGCCCGACTTGTCGCCGGCCACCACCTCGGGATGCGTCTTGACGCAAATCAGCGCGCCGGGGTTCTCGGCCCGCGCCGCCGCCAGCATGGATTGGAAGGTGCCCGCGTCGGCGCAACCCAGCGTCACGCTCATGTCGCCTTCGGTCTGGTCCACCACCAGTACCCGGCGCCGGCCGTCGGCCGGCACGCCGGTGGCCAGGAAGCCGCCCTGGTTGTACTTGGACAGGCGGCGTTCGCGCACCAGGTCCATGGCTTCGGGCACGGCATCCTCGATGCCGTCGAGCAGCGTGCGCGACGACGCCAGCAGGCACTCCAGCTCGGATTCGCGCGTCGCGTCGTAATAGATGCCCAGGCGATCGACCACCAGCGACAGCGGCGGGAAATGGCGCCCGGTGCCGAACGAGCGCAGAAAACCGTCTTCCAGCGCAATGTAGGGCACGCCCAGCGAACGGGCGCGGCGCCGCGCCGGCGCGGCGCTGGGGCGCGCGCCCCATCCCGCCACCGCGCGCGGCGCCGATCCGCCCAGCGGCCAGAAACGCCGGTAGCGGCTGACCGGCGCGCCCAGCAGCTCCGTCAGGTACGGAATACGCGCGATGCCTGACGAATGGAGCTCGATCATCGCAGGAATTGCGTGTACCAGGGCATGGCGGCTTCCAGCCCGCGCAGGATGTCATAGGCCGGCTCGTAGCCCAGCAGCTTGCCGGCCTTGCCGATGTCGGCCTGCGAGTGGCGCACGTCGCCGGCGCGGAAGTCCGCGTACACCGGCGCCTTCTCGTACGACACCCCCTGCCCGGCCAGCG